>Ga0169931_10001864_pt1 | contig 34870 bp, 34 predicted proteins | sample Kivu_15m_20L_FD_129675 | JGI IMG/M metagenome (GOLD analysis project Ga0169931, IMG submission 129675) | Freshwater microbial communities from Lake Kivu, Western Province, Rwanda to study Microbial Dark Matter (Phase II) - Kivu_15m_20L... | ecosystem: Environmental > Aquatic > Freshwater > Lake...
GAAGAACATCAAGAAGATGCCGGTAATGGTGAGCAGGATGAAGAGGAAGAACGACAGCCCGCCCAAGCACAGCGTGTAACTCACCTTCACGGCGTGGCGCTTCACCTTCACCGGGTGCAGGTGGTACAGCACCGAATTCATGACAACATAGGAACGGTTGCGCGGCGAGTCGGTGTAGCCCTTGCGGAAGATCGAGCCGGGGCGGAAAATCGAGGCCCATACCTGGCTGTCCTGCACCTGCGCGCCGATCTTGGCGACACGCTCCTTGAGCGTTGGCCGCGGTGTTTGGTCAACGATGCTCGACACTGTTCCTCTTTAGAACCTCATCCCGTAGGAATACCCGTGGTTGTTGGTGCGTGCGTGCGGGTCGCCGCTGGCGGGCGCAACACCCACCTTGCCGAGCACGATGACACCAGTCGGACAACGATCAACGCACAACGCACAACGCGTACAGATGTCGTCGTCGATGGTGAATATCACTTGATCCTGCGGGTCGGTTCCCGGTATCTCGGTGCCGGTGGCCTCCACCACGGCCTCCGTGCTGACCATGTGTATACACTTCCACGGGCAGATGTCGACGCAGCCCTCGCACAGGATGCACTCGCTCTGGTCGATGTGGATGAACTGCTTGGGTTTCACCGCCCTGTGCAGGTACGCGGCGTCCACCTCCACTAGGGTGTACTCGTCGGTGTACGGCATCATCGGCGGGTTTGCGTCTGGTCTTTTCATACCTAATACTGTGCCTGACTAATGAACCTGGGCCAATACACGCGCACAGTAGGAAACATGCAATTAGTGGTATGCCCCGAACCCCGATGCGGCCTACAGGCCGAAGTCCTCGATCGAACCTGCCTGGAGTCAACCGACGGTCCCATCGAACACCTTGAGACCTTTTGTCCGCAAGGCCACCAGTTCTTCTTTCCGGCCTTCATGCTCGATCGTGAACCCTACCCGGGTACGATTGCTGATCTGACGGAATCCGGAAATTCGTGAAACCTTGGCAGGCATCCCCGTGCCGGTCGCCGCGTCCCATATGGTCCCGCCTGGGTCCATCTACAAGATCCGACCTCTCCCGCCGTTTTTAGCCCCACAGAGCAATCAAGGCCGGTCGGCCAGGGGTGGGTTGTTTCACCCCGCCCGAGTGCTCAAGGCGAAGAACTTCTGGGCCGCCGCAAAAGCTGGCAGGTCCACTAGGTTTCCTCTCTCCACCCACCGCCATTCGGCGATTTCGGTTTCGTCAATGACCGGCTCGCCGAATGGCGCTTGGGCGGTGTAGAACGTGAGGGTTCCTCCGTGGGCGTCCATCGGTTCGACCAACACTTTTTCGAGCGCTTTCTTTTCGATCCGCCATCCGGTTTCTTCGAATACTTCGCGCACCGCTGCCTCAGTGAGGTCCTCCCCAACCTCGCGCCTTCCTCCGACCGGCTGCCAGTATTCGCTATACCTTTTGGTTCTAACCACCAACATGCGCCCCTCGCGCAAGATCCCCACACAGACCCCGTCAATTGTTTCGCGGGTTTGATGCTCAACTCCCGCCATCTTCGCCACTTTCTTGGTTTCTTCGTTTGGTGCTTCCTCGTGTCTCTGTTTCGGCCTAAGCGTCGGCCAGACGAGGTATTTGAACACTATGACTAGTACCAACAAGGTTGTCGTTAGCCTAAGTACGTTTTCTAATGTTTCGACGTTTATGGACATGTCTCTGTATAGTACCGGGCTCCTCCTCCGCCGCCTTTAGTGGAGGGCATCGACGATTGCAAGAATCATGCGATCTACCCGCTCGTCTACCCCGCCGGGGATGCGCATAGCGAGGATAAGATCGAGCGCCGGGTAGTACCGCACCGTCGCCTCCGCCCCGTTGGCGCCGATGGCCGACCATTGGACGCCACGCGAATCGCTCCGGCACGGGCACCATGCGAAACTGCCGTACCCCATCATCGTCGCCGGGTCGATGTTGCGCATCAAGTCGTTTCCGATGGAACCGAGCACACTCGAGTCGCGCCAGAGAACCATACCCCAGCGGGCCAAATCCGATACCGAGGCGCGCATATTTCCGGTTCCCGTACCGGGACTCCCCGGTGTCGGTCCCCTGACTACGGTCTGTCGCAAGTCGAGTGGTTCTAGAAGGGATCGTTCGATGACTTCTTCGATGGGCTTGCCGTAGATTTGGGCGGCGAGCAATCCGGCGACGATGTAATTGCTGCTCGAGTAGCGCACCATCGTTCCCGGTGTCGAAACGAAACCTTCGTTCATGATCGCCTCGAGAGCCGGTTTCCATCCGTCGATGCTCTGCCAGTTTTCCAGCCAGGCCGTCGTTTCAGTGTAGTTGGCCAGGCCACTCTGGTGGGTCAAAAGTTGCGAGACAGTCAGTCTCTCCGCCATGGTGAACCATGGGGCTACCTCAAGTTGGCCGATGGGTGCGTACAGGTCCAAAAGTCCCTCATCGACGGCGCGCAACAACAAGGCCGCGGTGAACGTCTTGGTTATGCTAGCGAGCGGAATAGTGTCACGGGTGTCGACCCGACTGCCGTCCCCGTCGACACCGAATTCGAAGCGCCAGACACCGGGTTTCAGCGCTGCGATCTCGATTCCGCCGACCCCGCCCTGACTCACCCAGTTGGCCAGCACCGATTCCGCTTTTGCGGCCGCCTCGTCGTCCTCGGGGGCGAGGTTTTTGAAGTTGGGTATCGGTTCAAGTTTTGGTACTCCTACGGCACCCGGTTTTTGGGGGTTTTCACTCTTCCCGCCCGCCGAAATCTTTACCGGAACTCTTGTTTCGGATGTTTTGTTCACAGCCTCGCCCGACGTTTCGTGGTCTGTATCGGCGACAAGATTTCCAGGCCGCACACTGCCACCCCATCTTAGCAAGTCGTCGGCGAGTTGATCCGCACCTTCCGCCACAAACTCCGGCGCTGCTGGAGCCTTCGATGGTGTCGGAGGGAGGACCTGGTACGCGGGTGCGTTGGTGGAAAGGAAAAGTACGGCTGCCCCGGCGATTAGCAACGCCGACTTGGGAAGAGTCTCACGCCAGACATTCCAGCGAATATCCTTGGCGGCGGCGTAGTCTTCGATGGCACCGAGGAGAGAGGTTAGCGCATAGGTGAGTGCGATCGAAATTGCGATGGCGACCGGCGCAACCCAGACCCCAAGCCCGATCCGGCCCGCCAACAAGAACGACGCCCCGATGAGTGCCGGATGCCAGAGGTAGATAGAGACACTGCGGGTGTTGATGTACGAAACCAGCCGCCACCAAGCACCGCGAACCGGGTCAAACACCTGTTTGTGCGCGGAGGCGGGGGTGTCGGTTTTTGCTGCTTCAAGGACTCTTCGCCCAGCTTCGAGCCCAGACACAAGTAGGAATCCGAGGGATAATTGTAGGGCATGGTCATGGTTCACCGCGCCTGTCGGCATCCCTTCGCGGAGAACAGAGGCAAGGACCCCGATCCCGCCAAGTACGCCTATGGTGGTAGTCTGGCTTACCCGCCATGCTCGTCGGGCTCCGACCATGCCGAGCATGTAGCACCCGGCAAAAGCCATGTAGTCCTGTACCGCCCACCAGGAAGTTCCGAGAAGATTCGACATCAGCCACGCCCCGGACGACCATGCGAGTACACCCCCAAATTTTCCGCGTTTTACAATCAGCCAAAGCAGCGGGGTCGTGATGATGAGCCAGATGTAGGTGCGCACGTACCACAAAGGCTCGGTCAACCAACCTTGCTGCCACAAAGCTCCTTGGGGTACGACATAGGGAAACACCCAGGCGAGACCGTTTGCGATACCGTCGACCCGCCACCCATCATACAGGTACATGAACAGCAGTATTGAGACCGCAAACACCCAGTAGGGCCACATAAACCTGCGCAGGCGCTTGTGCAGGGTTGTCACCATCCCACTTTTTTCCAGGCTCGCCGCCATAAAAAGTCCGTTGAGGTAGAACATCACCGGCAGTGCGGCAAACCATGTCAAGGTCTCCCAGCCCGTCGCGTGCCAGAAAAATACCCTCGCGATCGCGATCGCCCGTATCGCATCGTAGATTCGTGTGCGCGGATTGTCGGTTTGGGGCATGTTTTTATAGTGACTTTTTCTCCCCAGGACGCACTCCCGCATACCGCCCCGCCCGCAAACCGGTTTCATGTTAACTTTCTTCGATTCCGTCGTCCCGTCATGTCCTACTGTCGGCCTTCAAAGCAGACCTATAGGAGATAGGCAGCGGGGCGGACGCGGTGGCGGGGTGGATCTGGTTTATTGTTTCAGGTACCAGACCCGCAACACGCGATCCCCTGCACGCACCACGCGCTCGAGAACTCCCCGACCATCGGGAGACAGGGTGTTACCCAGAACGGCCGCGGTCATGCCCATGGTGAAATCGGACAGCATGGCGCCGCGTAGAAGCGCGTTTAACAGCGCGGGATGCCGGATGGTTTGGGCAAACCTCCTTGAGGCATCCAGAAACCAGTCCAACTCCCCGGCAAGTCTGGCCTCGTAACGTGCGGAGGCTTCCGTCGGGTCACAGCCGGTGAGCATCACCTCGGCGGCCATGCGACCAGACTCCAGGGCGTAATCGATACCTTCACCGTTGCACGGATTGACCAGGCCGGCCGCGTCACCCAGGGCAACCCACCCGTTACCATGACGACGTTCCACGCTCATGGGCAGTCGCCAAGCCCAGTCCCGCTCGAACGGGCCCAAATCCCAACGATCACGCACCTGGGCGTGGTATATTTTTAACTCCCGACGAAGGTTGACGGCAGGCGAACCTGCGCGGGTCAAAACACCGTACCCGAGGTTTACACTCCCGTCACCCATGGGAAACACCCAGCCATACCCGGGTAGTGCGCCGCGAGACTTAACCACGATACTGGCCTCCAGGTAGCGGTCGTAGGATTTGGTGCTGCTCGCATAAGACCGTATAGCCACCCCCTGCAGCGTGTCCCGCGACCTCCGCGCGCCCAACGAGGCGGCCAAGGCGCTGCCGGCGCCGCAGGCCACCGCGACAAAAGATGTACTTACCGACGACCCGTCCTCCAGCAGCACGCCGCAAATCCGATCGTTTTCAAACAACAGGTTCCGGGCCGGTGAATCTTCCCGCAGCACCGCGCCACTGGTCACGGCGGCGTCGAGAACGGCGGCGTCGAGAACGGTCCGCCTGGAAGTTCCACCCACCCCGGCGAAACCCGCCCGCTGCGGCCAGAGCACCTCGCGCATACGTTCGGCGCGAACTATACGTAGACCATCCACCCTGTGCATGGAGGGTATGACCACACCAAGTTTGCCCAATTCCGCGACCGCGCGAGGGGTGAGACCGTCGCCGCAGGACTTGTCACGACCGCTAAAAGCTTTTTCCAACAGCAGCACCCTGGCGCCACCCCTTGCAGCGTACGCTGCAAAAGAGGACCCTGCCGGACCAGCACCGATTACGACCGCATCCCAACTACCAGCAGACCTGACGGGCGGCGGTGACGCGTCCATAGTCACGGTATACGGTCCGCCGTCGCCTCAGGCGCGCGCGGAAACCCCGGAAGCCCTCTCGACGTCCTCTGTCTCGAGAAAAATGCACTCCCCCGGACACACCTCCGAAGCGTGGATCACCGAGGTATGCAGCCGGCGGGGAACAAAGGCGGCCTGCCTGCTGCCCCCCGGATCATTGCATACGACGCCGTCCTCCACCACATAGGCTATACCGTCCTCAAGGAGACGGAACACGTCAGGAGCGTGATCGGTGCAAAGTCCGTCACCGGTACAAAGATCCTGGTCTATCCAAACCCTCATGTATTATACCGTGCCCGGGACCCTCCGCGGCGCATCTAGACTAGCCCGCGTGTGCTCGTTGACACCATACGAAAACCCCGTACATTAAAAAACAACCTATACAGGAGAAACCCATGGCCAAACTACACGGAACCAAGACCCACGAAAACCTCAAGGAAGCGTTCGCCGGCGAGAGCCAAGCGAATCGTCGTTACTTGTGGTTCGCACAGAAGGCAGACGTAGAGGGTTATCCGGACGCCGCCGCCCTGTTCCGTTCGGTCGCCGAAGGCGAAACCGGACACGCGCACGGGCACCTCGATTACCTCGCTGAAGTCGGCGACCCCGCCAGCGGCGAACCCATCGGTGACACCGAGCAGAACCTGAAGGCGTCGATCGCCGGTGAGACCTACGAGTACACCCAGATGTACCCGGGTTTCGCCAAGACCGCCCGCGAAGAAGGTTTCGAGGAAATCGCGGACTGGTTCGAAACTCTGGCTCGTGCCGAGAAGAGCCACGCCGGGCGCTTCGGGCAAGGACTCAAGTCCCTAGGCTAACCGCGGGCGGTCTTGACGTCGACGGACGAAATACGTCGAGGATCCGACCGTGGACACCTGGGGCCTTGTAAGTACTGTACTTTGTGTGCCGTACCGTAAATTTTTCAAAAAGAAACCCATACCCTACACCCAGTGGCGGCAGAGGCACTTTTTCGTATCGGTTTGCGGACAGATCTACGGGGCGGCAGCCCTGCTATTTGCGGCCATGACCGGGAAAGGAGGCGGCACAACCACCCTCATGTTCTACGTGCCCGTATTTCTGGCCTACGTGTTCGCCACCCGTTCACCGATGATCCGACAGAACAGCAAGGAACTTTTCTCCCTGGGCTTCCTTTTGACGGCCAACTCTATTGTGGTGGGGGCCACCGGGGGTCACATATACGCGCACATGGCGTTCATCGTCATAGCGTCCCTTCTCTCCCTTTACCGCAGCACGGTCGTAGCCGTGACCGTTGCCGTGTTCGGTGGGCTCTACTACATGCTGGTAGGCACAGTCAGTCCCGGGCTCATATACACCTACGGTCTGACCGGGAAAGACGCGTTCGACTGGTCGCTGGTCCTGTTCACCGGCCTGGTGCTGGTGACGGCGCTGTCGGCCATCTCGTGGCTGATAGACGGCGACCTGAACGAAAACCTCACCTCCCTGGAGAACGCCCTTACCTCGGTGGTCCTGCGTGACAGGGAAGTCAACGAACTGCAGGACAACGTACTCCAGGCCATAACCACGGCGATGTACCTGGTGGAGGACAAGGACTCGTCCATAGCCAAATCCCTGCAAAGCGCCCTAGAGGACTCCAAGAACATCGTAACCATGCTCCGCTCCAAGGACCTTTTGGCCAACGAAGACTTCGTGCGCATACACGCCGATACGGTGCAAGACGAATCCACAAAAAACCCGGGGAGCACAGGCCATGACGCGTCCTGAGCCCCTACGCGTAGTCGTGGCCGACGACTCCCCCGTCCTTAGGGAAGTGGTAACACGCTACCTGGGGAAAATAGACGACCTGGACATCGTGGCGGAATGCGCGGACGGCCAGCAAACCATAAATGCCGTGAAAACCCTCCTGCCAGATGTACTGCTTTTGGACATATCCATGCCGGTACTAGACGGGGTGGGGGTGCTCAAACATATGAGAAACCTTCCGGAATGCCCCACGAGAACGGTGGTCCTCACCGGCTACGCGGACATGGACATACAGGAACAATGCTACGCCAACGGTGCTTTTGTCTGCGTAGAGAAAGGCGCCCCGTTTGAGGAAATAGTTCAATCCATATACAGGGCAGGCAATGTCGTCAAGTAGTGCATGGGTGCAGGTGCCCGAGGCGTGGCACCACGGTGGTAACGACAAGCTAAAGCACGCCCTGGCCAACATGGTGGCGCCGGTGTACCTTTGCGCGGGCCTTATCGCAAACGAGCACCCCGCTTCCGCCACCACGAACCTTTTGAACCAGGGAGTGGACCGGATGCGGGCGCAAATAGACAGATACGGAGCCCTCCTACGAAAAACTCCCCTGGACCTCAGACCGGTGCTCTGCGCGGAGCTCGCGCGAGGACGTATGGACCTATCGCGGGCCGACGGCAAAAAAACTTTGAATTTGAACCTGGAAGCCACCGTGACATACATCGTCGACGAGTTGCTGGCCAACAACATTGCGGGCCTGAGGCTAACATTCGACCACCCTCTATCCCGCAAGGGCGGCCGATGGGCGGCCCTCATTGCTAAACCCGGAAATACGGTGCTCACCGTCGAATCCCTGAACTGCATCGGTAGACCCTACGCGTCCAACGAACTTGGATTGGGGCTGGCCCTAGTGGTAGCCTACGCATACAAGCAGGCGGGAAAGGTATACTTTAACCCGTCGACCTCCGAATTGGCCGTACTATTCCCAGAGCCGTGACACCGTCTCGCCGTGCCGCTGTGATGGGTGCGTAAATTTCGTCCCATAGCACTAATAAACGTACCGCATGAGCAAACCAATACACCCCAACCTGGCACGCATCGCCTCCATCTACGATGAGGTGGTGCTCGCCCAGCGCGGCGGCCGCATATCCGAAACCGAGGCCTACTCTCGCATAGGGAACCTCGTCGCCAAGGACGACTTCGGTACGGAATGGTCCATCGATCCGCACACCGGCGGATGGCGCTACCGCGACAAATGGGGCGACTACTACTACGCCCAACCGCCGGAGTACGGTATAGTGGGCGCAGTGCCGTACGACATGCAGAGCGGTACCACCACATACCCTAGGGTCAGTTTGTATCCCGTGGACGAGAAAATCGTCGAAACGGCGCGCGATACCCTCCCAAGTCAACCAGCGGCCCGGAAAACCACTAAGGTTTACGTGTTCGCGGGCGGCGCCTTGATAGTCTCGTTACTCCTAGTTCTCTACAGGGTATGGGCGTCCTAACTAGTGGCGGTGGTGGTTTCCGGGGTACAATACCTAGAAACGCCATGAAAACCCCCGCATTCCGCCCCAGCGGACCCTCCCCTGCCGCGACCGTGCTTGCCCTGATCTTCCTGCCGATCCTACTGCTAACGCTTCTCCCCGACCGCGTGGCGGCCGACTCCGAGGACACCTATCCGCGCAACGGAGAGATCGTGGGCAAAACCCCCCGGTCGATACGGGTTCCCGGGACGGGTAAAGTAGAAATAACCCTAAAGAACGACCAGGGAGTCATGATACCTTTCACGGGGGAAACCCTGGTGAATGACGGGACCGTAACGGTCCAGCCGCCAGCGCTGGTGTACGGTACCTACATAGTAGCCTGGTCGTCCGCGGATGGTGACGGATGGTTCTCGTTTAGCGTGGGTGAACCGTCCGCGACGGTGACCGCCGGAACTTTCAATGTCTACCTTGCGGTATTGACGGCGGCAATCCTGCTCGCCGCCGCGACCACAGGAGTGGTAGGCAGGGCGAAAAAAAACAAGAAGATGTACCTTGGTAGCATACCGCTGCTGCTGATAGCCGTTATCGGCGCGCTTCTGGTGTCGAGAACGGACAGCGAGTACAGTCTGAAGAAACTCGACTCCTCGATCGAGCCGGCCCAAGAGTGTCTTAAAAGCAACAACCGTTTGAACATCGAGCGTTGCCTGGTGGGATCCTACGTGAGCCTGGCCTACGCGTCCAGTCCGGCGGAGGCGTCCAGGACCCTGGAGAAGGACATGCAGACCAACCCCATGCTGCGGTACTATTGTCACCACACCACGCATGCCATAGGTAGGGCCGGGTACGCGATATACGGATCGGTGGCCGAAGCGTTCACCAGGGGGGTCGAGGTTTGCGACTTCGGCTACTACCACGGTATCATAGAAGAGGCATCCGGGTACCAGACGGACGAGTCATTCCAGGATTCCATTCCGACCTTGTGCGGGGATCTCACGACAAACGACCTGTTCTACATGCAGTGCATCCACGGCATAGGTCACGCGGTCGCGCAGCGCACCAACAACGACATGCTCCGCGGATTGGCCATGTGCGAACGGCTGGACGTTTTGCCCAAGGAAGCACTCGCGGCTGCGCTCAACGCATGTGGTACGGGTGTGACAATGGAGTGGTTCAGTGTAGCCACTTCCGGTAGCGAAGGTTTGAACGCAGTAAGTCCCACGGTCGCCAGCCCGCGGGACGTTTGCCCCTTGGTCTCTGACAGGTGGGCCGGGGAATGCTACGAATACGTGGGCAACACCGTCGACTCCTCGAAACCCTACGAGTCCCTCTCCGAGTTAGCGGGCTGGTGCACGGGCACCCCCCAGCCGGTATCCTGCTACATCGGTATAGCCCGGGCAGGCGTGGGACTAGGGGTATCCCCCAAGGACATAGTGTCCATCTGCCGGGTTTCCGAGGACGCGGAACCTCGCAACCAGTGCATAGAGTGGTACATCGTCGGAAAGGCCACCACCATAGACTTTTCCCTAAAATCGGTGGAACGAAGCTGCGCGGAGATGGACGGATACCCGGAAATAGACTCCATCTGCGCCAGGGCCAAAGACAAAGTCGCGCAGATAGAAAAGAACGTGGCCCTGACCGGGGGAACCTGACCCGTTTGGGAGTACTCTCAGCCCTTATTCGAGTTTTTTGCGACCATTATGTAACCCAAGGTCAGTACGGTGAGCGCCACACCCGCGCCCAACAATTTCGGCATCTCTCCTATCGCGCCGCAGGCGATCCAGACGACGCCAAGGAGAAGACTCATGTTCGAGTACAGTCTGAAGTATTTGATTACTTTCTCAGGCACCCCACATATTGTGGGACCGATCAGGATTGCGGCAAGTATCCCCAATCCGGTCCTATTGTCGCTGACACGGTCCCTCCACAGGAGGAGGCGAGAGCCCATATGGCTGCATCAGCGTCCTCTGATGGCGCCTGCCCGTCGTGCCGAAGCACGTTGACGTGGAGGTTTCCGTCCGCGACATGCCCAAAGCGTACGGCGTAGAGCTCCGGGTCGACGGCCGCCAAGGCGGCGGGGATAGCATCGTGAAAGGCTGCCCACTGCGTCAAAGGCACTGCGACATCACATTTGGCGGGGATCCCGACGCGCGCGATCGACTCGGTGTGGCGGTCCCGCCATGCCCACAGGTCTCTTCCTGCCGGACCGTCGGCGACCACCGCATCGTAAGAATCAAGCGCTGCCGACAATTCGCTTAGTTCATCCATCGCGGTCTCGGAGGAACGGGCCGACGCCTCGACGATCACCGCCGCGCCGGGAAGCGGTGGTTGCCGCCCTGACATGGCGGCGACCAAGGCTAAGCCCTCCGGGTGAACGTATTCGACTGCGGAAACTGCAACATTGCGTCGCGCCGCTGATGCTATACGCACCGCGTTCGGACGCCGCATGTGCAGAGGGCGGCGGACCTCAACATGATACGCGCCCGTACTCCCAGTCATGTACAACACAGTTCAACCGAGTACCTATGCGGCACTGGTATGTGAAATACAGGGGCGAGTTTTTGTCCGCCGGGCCGGCGATATTGCCGTCTCGGGGAACCGGTTTGTCGGGTCCTGGATTGTTTCACGACAATCAGGAAACCTGGTTCGCTAGTTTCAACGCCAAGGTTGTCAGCACCGATACGCCGACGGCGCAGTCTTCAAGGGTCGAGTATTCCCGCGGCGAATGGGATACGCCTTCGTTCTGTCCGGGGACGAAGATCATCCCCGCCGGGTATATGCTCGCCACTTCCTGGGCGTCATGCCCGGCACCAGAATCCGAAGGTAACGCGGGCGGCGTCATGCGAGGCCCAATCAAAGACCATTGGCCGCGTAGAATCTGCGCAAGAATCGGGCCTCCTCGATTACATCGTCGGTCAAGTCGACAAGACCGAGTGCCGTATGAGCGCCCCGGAGAACCTCCGGAGCAACGCGGCCGGCGTTCTCGCAAGCCAACTCCAGTGCATCCCACCACAAAGGGGCTACCGCCAAAGAATCGAGATCGATGAGCGTCACCTTGCCATGATGCACGAATACGTTCCTGCTGTGCGCATCCTGATGGCTCAAACCAACGCTCAGCAGCTGCGGTGCGCAGCGTTCCATGTACGAGTTCACGAGAGACCCGGAACCTCCCATTGTGCCGCTACTACCGCGCCCCGTGCGCGCAACATCGACCCGTGCGCTATGCAGTCCGAGGATAGCTTCCGCCCACGCACAACCATCGGCATAGGACGCGAGTCCTTGACTGCCTCGGCAGCGCACCCATGCAACGGCGCGCCACCCGCCCCCGCGCAGGGGAACCATCCCGGCGAGGCGCTGCACCGACACCCCGGCCACCGCCAATCTGCGCGCCACCGACTCGCTCTGCTCCGCCGACTCCGTGTCGCGTACGACCCGTACGACAACATCTCCGCCGATCCACACGTAAGCCGTAGCGGACTCGGACACACCCAGGCATGGACCGAGGTTCCAGCGTTCTGCGGCGTAGGCGGCGAACTCCGCGGCACTCACGACAGCAACTCGCCCATGACGGCAACCAGACGCGCGGCCTGCCTTGACGGACTGAACTCTTCGATGGCGACTCGACGGACGTCGGAACGCGCCTGCGGGTTCTCTATCGCCCACCGGATACCGGCGGCGAGATCCTTAACGTCGTAACATACCCTACCAAGTCCCGTTCGCAGCAACTCCCGGGTCGCGCCGGCCGGGTAGCCAAGCACTGGAGTGCCTACCATCGCCGCCTCCACGGTAACCAGCCCGAACGACTCCCGCAGACGCGTCGGCACGATATTGGCTATCGCGCCGCCTACGATACGGTCACGTTCATCGTTCTCGGGCGCCCAGACCAACGAGACACGCTCCCCCAACTGCGGCCGTATCACCTCCTCGAAGTACACGACCTCTTCGTCGTTGGTTGTGCTTCCCAGCAAGACCAGTTGGACATCAGCTCGTCTGGCAGCACCGATAGCATCCTCGGGCCCCTTCTCCGGGCAAAACCGTCCCACCCAGGTCACGTATCCCCCGTCGCCCGCACCGGCAGGAACGATCGGTGTGGCATGCCACACCATTCTGGCGTCGGGTCTGAAGCTCCACAGGTCGACGAGCTGCGCAGCAGAGCACCCCACGAACCAGCGCCTCCGTACCGCCAACTCCTGTGCCGCCCGTGCGTCCACCGGCATGTGGAGCATCTCCACAACCCGCCACGGGTCAAAGAGCTCCTCGGCCAGGTCCGCAACCTCCGTCGAGTGGACCAAGACGACGTCGTCCGTGCGGTCACCGACGGCCTCCACGATCCCCGCCGCGGTCGCTGCACCCGCCGCTACTACCCCGGCGCCGGTCGAGCCCGGGGCGCAGATACTGATCGTGCCCGGCAACGCCTCGTGAAGCAGGCCGACCACTCGGCCGATGCCACCGTAGCGCAGGCAGGGAACGACATCGTAGGGATTCGATAATTGAAGCACGACCCAGACCGTCCGACCGTTCCCCCTCGTAGGCCCGTTAGGACCTGCGTATACGCGGGGCGGATTTGGTCAGGTGCGCCCAGTGCGCGTGAGGGGCCGTCGCCCTGACTTTTGCCAGAGAGAGAAGATTCTTGAGGTATTTTACCTCTTTTTTGTGCTCCTCAGCAAAAAAACGTAGCGAACTGTTGTCCGCATCGGCGGGGAATTCCGTGTTGGGCGTGGATGATTGGGCGTTAAGCAGCCTCTCGGCCCACAAATCGTCGCCGAGAGACACGGATAGAAGTTTGGAGTACTTATCCTCCTCCCCGTCCACGTCCGTCTCCTCCGACGTCTGGGGTAGATCGACCATGCCGCAGGAGGCAGTGACCGAGGGTTCCTGGTCCTCGTCGGTGTTTATGTACAAGGACGGGGCCGAAGACACCAAAACCGCGGAAAAATCTTTCAAAGCGGACACCAGTCCGTCGCGCACCATCTTGGCCCTGGTTTCCTTGTCCGCCTCGGTTTTCGATATCTTCTCGTTGCCGGGACGGGCGACCACCTTGGCGTAGGTCTGCGCGTAGGCAGCGGACTCCACTTGTTCCCGGAGCTCTGAGAGGGAGGGTTCCCGGTGATGCACCTCAAGGAACTTCTCCTTCTGGGACGAGACTATGCCCAGGATGGTGTACCTGCCCTGGGTGTAAACTCCCGGGGAAAGGGACATCCTGTAGGCGGACTTGAACCACGACTGCCTGGTGCGCAGATATGGGGCCACCCCGGTGGTTTCCGATACTCTGTATTCCCCCAACTGCTCGTACAGCCACAGCATAGCTGCGCCTCGGGCGTCGTCGACGTCGGAGACGGAATACCCTTCCGACACCAGTTTCACCAGGGAGTCCCGCCAGAAAGACAGGACGGGCATGGCTGCGTCGTGGAAACGACGGTGGTTGGTTCCGTTCTTCAACACAAACAGACCTTCGTGCACCAGGTCTATGGCCAGGTCTTCGAACGGTTCAAGGGCGCGTAGATTGTCCACTATCTCGGCTAGTCTCTTGGCCGAAGAATGCCGCTTTTTGGCGGAAGCCGCCTCGGTCTTCATCTGATTTCGTCTTCTAAGATCTGGAATACATCACCCGCGGCGGTAACCATGCCAAGGGAACTCCCGTCCTCCCAATTCGCGAACACCGTACCAGTGCAGTCTATGCCTACCACGGTTCCCCGGACGCCGCGCACAAGTCTTGTATACGGGTCGGTGCTGCTAACGAACATGACCCTGTCCCCCACGGCTACGTCTCGTTTTTCGCTCATCCTGGTTTTTGACTCTTTCTGTGTGCTGCCAATTACTGTGGACTGGATGGCCGGATTCGCATACGGGGCCTTAAGGCGCGAGTTTAGGACCAGAACCGCCGGAATGGACCCAATTCCTGTAGCCTTGTACGTGGCGTTCGCGGGCGCGATCGGCGGTAATTCGGTGGCCGGGAAGGCACACTACCGGGCGTAGGTTTAACGGGACAGCGGGCTTCCCGGGCGCCCACTATTGACTTTTCGCGAAACATCTATACAGTAGTCTGCGTGAGGCAACGAGACGACCAGCATAACGTTCTAAGGGAGTTTCTACACGAGATCCGTACCCCACTGGCCGTCCTGCTCTACGCCGCAAAAGAAGCCAATGAGTTGAAGGCCGTCGAACACATCCGGGACCTTTGCGCTCGCTATGAGCGGATCATCACCGATTCTTACGAGGTTACCTGCAGGCCGGTAAACGTCCAAGAAATCACCACGGAGGTGGCGGCAATGGTCGACGGGTCATACGAAACCATGGACGAAAAGGTGATGTTGAAGGTTCCGGAGGTCTACGTGTCTGCGGACCCGCTCCTTCTTCGTCAGATTCTGCTAAACATCCTAACCAACGCCCGAAACCACGGCGGGGGTACGGTGGAAATCTGGGCGGCGCGGGAGTCCGACGATTGCATCCTTGTCCGGGTGACGAACTCCACGGTCCCCCGAAAAAACGGCGGTAGTGAAACAAGAAACAACTATGGAGTAGGCCTGCCTCTGGCAAGTGAACTCGCCGCGGCCATGGGGGGCCATGTGCGTGTACTGCCAGACGAGCACCTGTGGTCCGTTGAATTGCGTTTACCGGCCCACAAATAAGTTCGCCCCAGTCCCTTGCGGGACTGGGGGAACTCGTTGGCGTTACAGCCTGCTGCCGGCTGCCGCGGCGGCGGACAGTTCGGTGAAACCAGAGCTCTTTTCGCCTGAAGGCACTCTTTCTTTGTGGGGATCCCAGAGGGCCGCAATGATATCCAGAGCGTCCACTGAACAGGGGTCCGTCATTTCGACCACGTCGTTGCGCCATGTCTTCTCGGCTATGAGTAGATAGTTCCCCACCACTTCAGGAACCAGCGCTAGTACGGTGCTGTTGTTCCGGTGGACCGGGTACGGATACACTAGGGCCCGTCCGGCCGAGGATCGCAGACCGACGCATCCTATACCTACAAGTTTAGTGGCTGTTTGGCCGCTAATCTTGAGATACTGTTTCTCCCATAGTGGGATCAAGTTATGCACTAACCGGTTTCTCGTTTCTTTTCGCCACGCATCCAAGACCCAGGACTCCAGGAAAACTTCGTTTTCCGGGGGTAAGACCTTGAAGTGCATCTGCTCGACGGATGTCAGCGAGGCCTTCTCTAGTAGCTCCAATGTCGAGGCGGTTGCGGCCTCGGCTCCGTGCGGCCGGTGGTGATGCCAGCGCATATATAGGTGCGGAAGCATGTAATTGTACTCCTCGGTGTCGTCGGTGTTGTCACCGTACAGACACAGATCGCCCAAGTTGGCCCCGGGCACGTCGGTCTCGACGTCGGAGACCTTGCTGCGGGCTAGGGCGGCGGCGGCCCACGAAGGCGCATCCACCATTACCGAAGATTTGACACGGTCCAACAGTTCGACGAAGGATACCCGCTTTTTCTCTAGACGCTTAAGGGCCTTGGAAACGAGTTTCCGGTGCTCCTCGTCTAAGTCGGATAGGATCTGGGTGAACTCTTCGTAGTGCATGAGTGCGTCCCCTATGCTTGGCATGGTGGGTGTGTCAAGGCAGTTCGCGGCTTTCGCTAAGGCGACGTGCATCCTGCTTGCCTGGCTGGCGCTGTAGGTTTCCCTCTGGTAATTAAAAAGGGAACGCGGCGTGCAGTAACTGCAATTCTTCTTGTTGGCGGCTTCCGCCGTGCTAAGAGATGTCGACACTTTGCGCCAACTATCCAACTTGTAGCAGCCGGTGTCGCTATGCAGGTTCCCCCCTTTGCCGTTGCGGTACCAGGTTCGCTTTTGGTGGAGCGCGCTGGGATCGTTTAAATACTTCAGCATCGTGGATGCCTGTTCACGTAATGAATTAGCCATACGGCGTGCTCCTTTTGTGAGTGTTATCCTATATACTTTTGGGGCTGCGGAGGGGCACTAAAGCCCGGACACCGGTCAGGCGTCCTGGTTCGGGGCGGTAGCCTGGAGTTGGCTGATCTTTTCCTCCAGCTGCCGAACACGCAAGACCCAGGCGTGCTCCAGGTGCGGGCGCAGGACCTCGATGATGTCCAAGGCCGTCTCCCGGTCACAGTTCTCTCCCACCATGGCCATTACGGCGATGACGGCGTCGTTACTGACGGCGCGGGTTGGTTGGGTTGGTTGCGGTGCTTTTTCTGATGTTGGCATAACTTTCATCTTTCTCACTAGTGGTGATATTGGTTGGATTACGGACGCGGTTTACGCCCGCATTTACGATTGTGCCGGATGCCGGCGGGCGCGCATACGACCCGGGCAGGCGCCCGGTCGGGGTGGGTGAGGTCTTGGCTGATCGCGTATGCGCACGGGGCCGGGCAGGACACTGTACTATTATGGCTAAAAACAAAATCAACCCCCTGACCACCCTCCACCATGTCCCCATGTTCTCACAGTGCAGCAAGAAGGAACTCAAAAAAATAGCACAGGCCGGCAAGGAGGTCCGCATGGCCGTCGGCAGCGTCGTGATCGCGGAAGGCGCGGAAGGCGAGGAGGCCTACATTATATGCAAGGGCGTGGTGAGCGTCAGGCGCAACGGCCGCAAGATCGCAGGCCTGGGGGCCGGTGCGGTGATCGGTGAACTCTCCCTGCTGGGAGCCGGCGTGCGTACGGCCACGGTAACGTGCGACACGGAAGTCGACATGCTAGTGATCAAACGAGAGCACTTCTTGAAGGTCCTAGAGGACATCCCCTCCCTCAACGGCAAGGTCCTCCAAAATGTCGCCAGACGGCTGGCAGACCTGGCCAAGAGCGTCTAGTAAACCCGGACGAAACTACCAGCACAAGCAGAGAACCGCGACACCTAAGACCATGTCTTCACCCCTGCTGACCCTTGCCACCTCGGCGGAGCACCGCTCGAGAATAGAGGAGGCCCTACGCGAATCCGTCAACTCCAACATCCCCCACCTGACCGCTGTGGCCTCCCACCTGATAGGCGCCGGGGGAAAGCGGCTACGGCCGATGCTGGCGGTCTGCGCGGCACAAATAACCCAGGACGGTCCGGTCTCGCGTGAGGCAATACTTGGGGCGGTCACCTGCGAACTCGTGCATATGGGTTCGTTGTACCACGACGACGTAATGGATGAAGCGCTGACCCGCCGTGGAGTGGCCACCGCGAACTCCCTGTGGGGAAACTCGCAGGCTGTGGTAGCCGGCGACTTCCTGCTGGCGCGCGCATCGGAAATAGCCGCCTCCCTGGGGTCAACGGTCGCAAGACTGTGCGCACGCACCATCGGAGATCTGTGCGAGGGACAGACACAGGAACTGGTTACGATGTACGATCCGGGACGCAGCATAGAATCCTATGAAACCAGTATACGGGGGAAAACTGCCGCACTATTTGCGACCTGTGCGAACATGGGGGCGACGGTCACCGGTTACGATAAACTCCTCCGGGAAGCCGTATCCCGCATAGGGGAAGCCTACGGGATGGTTTTCCAGATAGTAGACGACGTGCTGGACGTGGTCTCCACCGATAAAGATCTGGGCAAACCCGCGGGCCACGACATGCAGGCTGGTGTATACACCCTGCCGGTCCTGCTAACGCTGGCTGAGACCGGTCCGGGACCGGACAAACTACGGGACCTACTATCCCGTCGGATGACCGACCAGGAGGCCAAGGAGGCCTTAGAGATAGTCAGAGGCGGCAGGGGCGTCAGCGGGGCGCTGGCCCACGCCTACAAATTCGTACGTTTGGCGGAAGAGCAAGCCGAAAGCCTCCCTGAGACCAGGGCCTCGGAGGCCTTGAAGCGGGCGCCGCGGATGCTGCTGGAATCCAGTTCGCTGGGTTAGCTGCCGGGATGTCGAGGCAAGTGCTTAGATGCTGCCTATTTCGGCGATAAGGCCCTTAACCTTGGACAGTTCGTCGCGCAGAATCGCGGCAAGTTCGAAGTCCAGTTTCCTGGCCGCCGCCGCCATGTCCGTGGCCAAGGTGCGCGCGGAATCCTCGTAGAACTTCACTAAGGCCTCCTTGGAATGCTCCCTTGGGTTTATCTCCGGTTTGGCCTTCCGTCCGGGTAGGTCCTTGAGAGCTTTAACTATCTTGGACGGCACGACGCCGTGAACCTCGTTGTACTCTATCTGCGCCTGGCGGCGGGCATGGGTCTCCTCGATCGCCTGGAGCATGGCCGGGGATACCGAATCGGCGTAGAGTACCACCTCGCCCCGCGGATTTCGGGCCGCGCGGCCTATGGTCTGCACGAGGGACGTGGAGGAACGCAGGAACCCCCTGGAGTCCGCATCAAGGATACACACCAGACCAACCTCCGGGATGTCCAGACCTTCGCGCAGTAGGTTGACGCCCACTATCACGTCCAGTACCCCCTTCCTTAGATCGTAGATGGTTTCCAGGCGCTCCATGGTGTCCACGTCGGAGTGCAGGTACTTGGATTTAACATCGGAGTCCAGGAGGTACTGATTGAGGTGCTCCGCCTGCTTTTTGGTCAGAGTGGTTACCAGGGTCTTGTCGCCGGCGGCGGTGTGCTCCCGTATCTTCCCCAGCAGGTGGGTCATCCTGTTCGAGGATGGCACCACGGCTACGGACGGATCCACGAGACCCGTGGGTCTTATGATCTGCTTTACGAAAGGGGAAGGGCACACCTCCTTCTCCCAGGGCCCCGGAGTCGCCGACAACAGCAGGGCCCTTGGTGTCATGGACCAGAACTCCTTGGAGGTCAACGGCCGGTTGTCCAGGGCCGAGGGTAGTCGAAACCCGTGGTCAACCAAGGTCTGCTTGCGTGACCTGTCCCCCTCGTGCATCGCCGCTATCTGGGGGACGGTGACGTGCGATTCGTCGAGCACCAGGAGGAAGTCGTCGGGGAAATAGTCCAAAAGACAGTAGGGTCTCTCCCCCTTTTTTCGGCGGTCAAAATGCCTGGAGTAGTTCTCCACCCCCTTGGTGGTCCCGCTCGTGCGCAACTCCTGGAGGTCCGTGGTGGTACGCTGAGTTATCCTCTGATGCTCCAACAACTTCCCCGCCTTCAGCAACTTCCTGCTGTGCGCCCGGAACTCCTTCTCTATGCTGTCTATGCACTCATCGAGGGTATCCTCCTGGAGCACGTGGTGGCTGGTGGGAAACACCCAGCCCTCGGCATCCACTCTCTCGCGGGTCAGCGGGTCGAGCGCCTGTACCGATACCAGCGAGTCGTACTCGAACTCGAGACGGAGAACATGCTCCTGGGCCTGGGGCCAAACCTCCACGGCGTCCCCTTTCACCCTGAAAGTGGACGCATCCAATACCGCGTCGTTGCGCGTGTACCCCATGGACACGAGCGTGGCTACAAGGTCGTCCCTGTTAAACGCGCCCGGTTTCATTAGTACGCCACGCTTGGCGTACTCTTGGGGACGGCCCAGACCGTATATGGCGGACACACTAGCCACTATGACCACGTCCTTGCGGGTGAGCAAGCCAACGGTGGCATGGTGGCGAAGCTTCTCTATCTCCTTGTTGACCAGGGAATCCTTCTCTATGAACGTGTCGGACCCGGGTATGTAGGCTTCCGGGCGGTAGTAGGAGAAATGGGACATGAACAACCCCACGAAAGCCGACGGCATCAACTCCCTGAGTTCGGAGGCCATCTGGGCGGCGAGCACTTTGTTGGAGGTCATGATAAGGGTCGGTAACCCCATCTTCTCTATGACCCAGGCGGTGGTGGCGGACTTGCCTGATCCGGTCACCCCTGCGAGCACAGCCAGGCTGTCCCCCTTGGCGAAATTGTCCACCACTTGTCTGATGGCCCCGGGCTGGTCCCCGCGCGGCTCTAAGTCGGAGGTCACTTTAAGCATACACCTTATCTGTCCGTGACCGGGACATATAGGCATAAATAGACCAAGGGAGGGGGCTTTCGCCCCCTCCCCGGAATTTGATTGACACTACTACTTGGCAGCCTTGGGCTTAAAGCTCAGCATCGTCTTGGAGATCATCTCCTCGATCTGCTTGGCTTTCGCTTCGGTTGCGGTCGTGGTGTCGTCGATTATGCCCTTGACCGCGTCGATCGCCTTCTTCACTACTTTCTCTTTCTCATCGTCAGAGAGGAGTGAAAAGGGGTGAACCGCTGGACTTGAGTTCGGTAAAACCACCTTACGCAAGGATTCCGACATGGCCAGTTTAATGGCCTCTTGGAAGGTCTCCTTGTCGTGCAGTGGCTTTTTCGCACTCATCAGGCGGAAGAGCACTTGCAATTTGTGCTCCTTGACCGACTCGTTGAGGATTCCCGTCCAGAATTTCTGGGCATCCACGTTGCGCATAAGCGATATGCGCGACTGTTGAGCCAGAACCCGGTACAAGGTCACGCACGCGGCGTGCACATCCACAGGCTCACGCCTAGACAACGACTCCACGTCCGCCTTTGAAAAGGCGTAGTGAATCGCGGTCTGCGCGTCGCGGCTTTGGTCGATTCCCAGGCTCAGGAGAGCCTCATAGTAGTCGACGTCGGCGACGAGTGCCTTGAGCCTCGTGAGTTGTTTGCCTTCGAGGCGGGTACGGAGATCGTGCATGGGTACTTTCACCCTCTTGCCTCCGAGGACCGGTAGGGCCCACTCTAGCGGGTTGTCAACGATGTGCTGGCCGATGATCCGCTCAAGACAGCGAGGCGTGCAGAGAACCCTACCGACTTCGTCGAGGTCCTCTTCCCACCACTCTATGACTTGCGTGGCAACATCCTCCTCGTACCTCGATTTCAGGTACTTGGCCCACGGTAGATCCGCGGCTTCGATCTCGATGCTCAGGGCGAAACGACTCGCCTGCGCGAGGTCATTCTGGCCGACGTTCAGCTTGTAGCCGGCCACCGATGGCGGGTTGTTGAGCGCGATGGTGCACATCAGGCTCGTCGGCGCGCCGCCGATGGTGCGTTCTTGGATGGGTTCCATGAGCGCGTTTTGGACGCGGCGAGAGCCTCGGCAGATCTCGTCAACGATCCATACCCAGGGTTCGGTTCTCACGAACTCCTTGGCGATCGCCAGCTCGAGCTTACTGTCCCCATATTCCGCGTCACGTGTGACGACCGGTAGGGCCAGTATCTCTGGCTCCATTGAGGTCGCCGAGTTGTACCCGGTGTGGATCTTCCTCTTGGCGAACCATGATTTAATGGTCGCCGTCTTGGCGATACCGGGTCTACCTTGGATGTAGACGTTCTGACGGTGCTTGACCGCGAACTCCAAGGTTTTCTCGATTTTGTCGGAGACGTACTCTGGATTGGTGACGTTCAGTGCCGCCGCTATGCGGTCGAGCACGTTCTTCGTCACTTCTTCACCACCGCGGTTCACCAGCATGCGACGCACGCCGTTAACCATGGGGAGAGCGTACTCTCCGGGGAAGCCCTCCAAAAGGGCCCTGATGGTGAACGCCAGTACTCGAGGGTTCAAGACCTCTCGAATTTCAGAGTCCAGGGTGTCATACGTGGAGTAGACCTTGGTAAGATCAGTCTCCGCAAACTCCTGCGCGATAGCGCGACGCCACGGCGTAGAAGTGGAATCAAGTTCCACAGTCGTGAACCTGTCCGCTTGCGCGAAGTCAAGCCCCGACATTCTGCCGTAGTGGGCCCCTTGCGGGTTGTCCGCCGCGATGACGGTCACCAGGTTGGGAATTTTCTTTCCGCCGATGCTGCCCTCTTGGAGAAGTTCCATGAGCGCATTGGCGACGCCCGCTTCGGCGCGGGAAAGCTCGTCGATGAAGATCACCTTGGGGCGATCGTCTGAGAACTTCGACCAGAGAACAGATTCAACGACACGGACTTTTTCCGTTTCGGAGAGCTTTTCCCAGCCGAGGACCGGCAGACTCAACATGTCAACGTTTATGTACGTTGCGTTGATTTTCAACATCTTTTTATTTAACGCGTTGACCAAAGCCTGCACAAAACTGGTCTTACCGATACCGGCGGGGCCGATGAGGTAGTACCTTTGGCCGGTGAGGGCATGAATAAACGCCTTGACGACGTCCAGATTCATGTACTCTTCGGCCTTGATGTCAGACTTGTTGTAGGTGGCGTTCTTGGGAAAAGCCGCGGCGTAAGACCAGATGGCTTCCCGAACCTCGCTGAGAACTTCATGCATACGCATGGTCTCCTCGCCGAGGAACTCCTCGACCTTTAGCCGGTCGATGTGATCGACATTGCTGTCTTTTTTCATTTTTTTTGCCTTTCTTGCTTATGGACCTGTTCCTACCGTTGGGGCATCAGTTGGTCCCGCAATGCCAGGAAAAACAAAGACCCCCCGCGCGATCGCGCGGGGGTCTCCGTTTCAGACTAGAGGGCTAATGCCTCTAGTCTATGTCGATTTCCCGGCAAAGCATGCCGGCCTCTTGGGGCCAGGTGTCCCCGCCAGGGGTGATCAGCCATATCCACTTGTCCGGACCACCATTCATAGTGATTGCGGGTTGGATATGCGGGGCGTACCCGTCTGTGATCACGAGAACGAAATCGTACTCCTGGTCTTGCTCGACGACGTGGTCCTCGATGATCTGAAACGACGTTCCGCCGCCTCCGATGAGGGGTTCGCCGGGGGCGAACGTGTTCACTTCGCCGTCGAAACTACGCCACTGGATGTCGATGTTGTCGACATTCCCGACGAGCGCCGATATCTTCTCGATGAACTCGTTGGACATGGAGCCGGATGCGTCTATGAAGACGTACCCGCACTTTCTGCTCTCCGGAGCGATCGGGGAGATACGCTCCTCATGCGTAATCCGGAAGTTGTACTTCCATCTCGTTCCTTCGTTCATCTTGGATGCGATTGCGTCAGACGTCCACTTTTCCCACAGATCAGTCTTACGGGATACGGTGGTTTCGCCGCGAAGGGCTCCTGCGCCGAGATCCCCCCACATCTGGGAGATCTTCGCGTCGTCTTTGGTGGCGTCTACCCAAGCAAGAATCTCTTCTTTGGCGCGGACGTTGCCTTTCTTGGCGGCTTCGATCGCGCCGACCAGGATTTTTTCCATGAACTTGCCGACTTGTTCGGGGTCCATGGGGGCGGTGCTATGCCCGTCCTCGGATGCGTGAACGCAACCGTGCTCCCCGTTGGATGATCCTCGCGGATGCGGTGGGATCGTCTTTGGGCAACCTTCCAGGTAGCCGAAGCACGCGAGGTCGGTCGCGTAGAAATCCGCCCGAGTCGGGGCAGGTAGACCGGCGTCCTTGTAGGCCTTGGCGCATCGGTTGAACACCGAGTTGGCGTCTACGACCACAATATTGCCGTCTTCGTCCTTGATGTACTCATGGCCGAGCTTTACGTGCACCTGCTCGTTGATGTAGCTCTCGGTGGACGTTTTCCAGTTCCCATTATGCATGAGAGCCGGGTCGGTTCGTAAGTGTGCAAGAAGCAGGTGGTAGGCTTCATGGCTCAAAGCGAACAACATCGGCTCGCACTTGATTTCACCTGATTTGCCTACTGAGTGCCTGATCACGAAATCGGGATTCGCCATCAGCATGACGTTCCTGTCTCCCGCGATCTTGACAGCCAGGGTCGGGATCGTCCGCGTCCACGCGAGGTGGGCGGCGGAGATGACCAGATTGGCTATTACCGAATTTCCGAGCGCTAGCTTGCGCACCGAATGGTCATAGACCTCGCGGGCCTTATCGAGCACGCTTTGCTCGATCGGGATTGCCGTCAAGAGTCTCTTTACTTCGATATATGGGTCCATTTGCGGGCCCTCCTTTTCTTTTTTGAGGATTCGTGTCTTTTACCGTTAGCGCCGAAAGACGGGCGTCAAGAAAGCCCGGGAAACCAGGCACCGGCTTTCTGGGCGGGCGGAGAGTTAGACGTCAGTGGCGCCGAATACTGCCGGCGACACAGTCTACGGGGACATGGTCGCAAAACCAAACAACGCCCCAGACGGGCCGGGCGTCTACGAGTTCTCCGACGAGCACGGCAGCCCCCTTTACGTGGGGAAAGCCGTAAACCTGAAGAAGCGCCTGGCCACCTATTTTGCCGGGGGTGTGAGCGCCAGAACCCGGGCGATGCTGGACGCGGCGACCAAGGTGTCGTGGACCTTGTGTGTAAGCGAGCAGGAGGCGCTGCTCTTGGAGCGGGAAAAGATAAAGAAACTGCAGCCGCCCTACAACATAAAACTTCGCGAAGGCACCGGATACTCCGGCCTGGCCGTCAGCAAAGAGAGAATCCCGAAACTATTTTCCTGGAGAGGCCGAAGACCCGAGCAGGCCCACGTGTTCGGACCGTACCCTCAAACCGGGACCCGGGCACTCGTGGACGCCTTGATAACCGTGTACAAAATCCGCAGTTGCGCCGAACACGTATTCACCAACGCCGTAAAAATCCAGAAGGCCTGCCTTCTATACGAGACGAACCAGTGCCTGGCCCCGTGCCTGAAAAACACCGACCGCGCCGAATACGACAAAGCGTGCGACGACCTGGTAAAATACCTGGGGAAACCCGACGACTCCCTGACTATAGGACTCCGTTCCACCATGGCGAGGCTCTCTGAGGAAGAAAAGTTCGAGAGAGCCGCCCGGGTAAGGGACACCATAGGGGCTCTGGAATCCCTGACCACAAAACAGGTGGTTGTCCGCGAACCCGTCGACATTACCGCATGGGCGGTGTCCAGAGGGTTCGGCTTCCTGGGGGTCTGCGCCGTGGACGTGGTCAAAGGCGTAGTGGAGAGCATCCGCACCTACGAAAGCATGGACAACCCGCACAGCGGGGAGCGCGAACTTTATGAGTATGTGATAAATAACCACTCGCCGGAACATGCCGTCCCTGGACGCCTGAACATCGCCCCCGAACAAACCGCGTTCACGCGCCTACCTTGCGACGGGTATGAACGAGACCTGGTCTCTTTGGCGAAAATAAACTCACAAGAAGTAATAAGGACCATGGACACCTCCTCCTGGCTCGACCCCGCCAAAGCATACCACGCCCTGCAGGGGCTCGGACGGGTAGTGAACTCCGCCCGGCCCGTGCAACGGGTGGAATGCATAGACATCTCGCATCATGCCGGGAGAAACACCGTAGGCTCCCTGGTGGTGTTCGACAAGGGGGGTATGCAGCCCGCCGAGTACCGGGTGGCCAAACTCGGGGCGATGCAAGCCGACGACTACCGGGCCATGGAGGAAATGGTGACCAAACGATGCAGCGGACGCAGAATGGGACTAGGAACGCTTCCCGACGTCCTGCTGCTGGACGGCGGCAAAGGACAGGTCGCCGCCGGAATGAAGGCGCTGGAGACGCTGGGTTTGAAAGGGGAGGTCGCGATCTGCGGATTGGCCAAACAGTTCGAGGAACTATACCTGGCGGGAAGCGGCAAACCGGTCGTGCTCGCACGAGACAACGACTCGCTCCTGCTGCTAATGCTCATACGTAATGCCGCCCACAGCCATGCCGTAAGTAGGCACCGTAGCATCAAAACTAAGGAACTGACCGAAAGAACACCCCTGAACATACCGGGCGTAGGATCCGTGCTGGAAGCGAACCTGTACCATTACTTCGAGACGTATGAAGGCATCCAGACGGCAACAGAGGAGGACCTGGCCAGGGTTCCCTCCGTGGGTCCTTACAAGGCCCGGAGAATACGGGCCGAACTCGATACTAGGCGCAAACGGGGTTCCTAGACCCCCGGAGACGCAATCGTGACAATATAGTCCCGGGGGCGACAATCTAACCTATGTCTGAAAAACCAAAAAACACCAACCTTGTCCTGTCCATCCTCGTACTCCTGGTAGCGGTGTTGGTGGTATCGGTCGTAGGGCTGGTCTCCTACTTTGCGGTAGTCGCAAATAACGATAACACGGTCGTTCAAGTCAAAGACGCCAACACTACCCCGAATCCCTCCGCGAACACCCTCTACCCACCGCCCGTCGAGCCCAGACAGGACGTGTCCGACTGGAGCGATCTCACCGGTGAGGATATAAACAAAGTTCTTAACACCATAATCAAGTTCGACGAGGCCCAGGAAGGAAAAGCCACGGTAGATAGATGCGCGTACTTGGTGGAAACCCTCGATAGGTTGCGCGCCTTGCCGCCGGCCCCCGTCGAGTCGCTGGAAGAGGCCTACAGGGCGTGGTTAAACCCCCTATATTCGGTGGTTTTCCAATGCAGCGAGACAATAAGCGTAACCCAGGACTTCTCCGTGCAAACAAAGCAGGCCATAGATCAGACCGCTGCTGGGTTCGGTTTGTTTCAATCGGAACTTTCCAGATATGTCGACCTTGAACGGCGCTGAGAGCCCTGAAACCACTTGCGTGCGGCTCAATCGGGGCGGGAGACCGTAGTATAGATGCGTAGACTATTGAACATAGTACTAACCTTAGCGGTACTGGGGGGAGCGATAGCCGGAGGCGCGTACCTGCGGCAAACCGTCGCACCCCGAGCGGACGTGGATACGGACATCTACGCAGCCGAAGAGACGAAGGACCGCAGGATTCTGCTGGCCAAACCCGAAGGCTTCTCGTTCAACGCCGTCTTACAGGGATCGATAGTAGAGGGCGAGGATGGGTTGAATGAATTCAAGCAGGGCGATCTGCAGTGGGACCTAGAATTGCTGCGCATCAACTCCTACCTGCTTGCCATGCTCCGTGACAACTCGGCCAGAGGCGAGGAGCGGCTAAGCGATAAAGACATCATAGACGCAGGCATAATATTCTTAAGAGGCGTGACGGAGGAAGGAGACAGCAAGTTGTTGCTGGACGCCTGGTCGGTTACGGACAGCCAGGAAGTGCAGTCTTATGCGGACAAGTACATAAAAATGGCCAATGGTGACGGATACGACGAAAAAACCGACATCGGGGACCTGGCTAACGATGTCTACCCGCGCTGGACCGCCGACCGCTACGCCGACGAAAGTTCCGTCGGGGCGGTGATCTACGACCTGAGCGGAGTGAAAGTGCCCGGCGGTAGTTCCTGCAAGGTGCCGCTGGTCATACGGGAATCCCTGCAGGTCGAGTACGAATCCCACGCCGCGGCCCTGCAGGCAAAGGAATACAAAGGTGCCGTCGTCGTACCGGATAGTGCGGTTGACGTGCAGAATCCGGAAACGGATTTTTACGAGTCGGCATACTCCTCCCGACTACGAAGCCCGACTATGGTCCTGGCCACCACGGCCACGATATTGAACAAAAAAGCAAAAGCGGAACTCGGGCATCCCGTGATAACCCTCGACGGCAAATACTTCAACGAGCAACTGTTCCAAGAAGCCACTAGTATACTAAACGCACTATACGAAGCCTCTGTACACCTGAACTCCTATTCGGCCCGCGGGATGCTCGGTAGCCCCCTGGATGTCTATGCTCTGCAAACTGGGGACACCACCCTGATGACCATCATGGACCCGACCTACCTCTCCGCGCACGCCTTGTACTGGACCATAGCCGCAGAGTACATGAAACACTACGGACTACAATTGTCGGATATTCCCGGTCAGGAACTGATCTCCAGCCCGCTGTTGGCTGGAGCCGAACCTGAGCGCTTCGGGGAGGGTGTCCTGTACTGGACAGCGGGGGTGGACGCCAGCGTGACCCTGGGTAAATGCCTAACAAAGCACTACCTGAAGGGGGCAAAATAACATGAAACTAGAGTACCTGATGTTCTGGTTCAAGTGGAAAAAAATCATAATTCCGGCGGCCATCCTGCTCTCTATTTCTGTCGGGTACGCGTCGGTGTACGTGGTAGAGGACACGGTTGCCCCGGTGGAGTCCGCAACAAGAGGGTCACTGCGCACCGTGCTTCTTCCGGGGTTACAGGAAACGGGATGCGTCGACGACTGCCAAAACTACAATCTCGAAACCATGTGGCGAAGCCGTCCGAGCAAATTTTCGCAGCTTACCCCCCTTGTGGGGGCGCCTCGCTCCATGTACCAGGATGCCTACATACACCATGGATACGGCGGGGTGCTGGCCACCGCGGAAGGAACCCTTATCGCGGACCTGGTAAAGGAGGAGGCCGCATGGGCGAACATAGCCGGGCGGATAACAAGCGGAATTGGTGCGGATTTCAACAACGACGGCTACAACGAATTCCTGTTCGGGCTCGCCTCCCACAACCCGGCGGGATGGACTGACGACCAATCCAAGAGATACAGGCGGAGCCTGGAGATGGTGGCGCCCTATTCGGAGGATTCAGATAAATACAAGTCGATCACGGAGTATGCCATGCCGCGAACCTTCTGTGCCTACCCGTGTTCAAACCCGGACGGCACCCCCGTGGCGGCAGAATGGGCCATAGACGGGGACGTTACGGACGTCACGGTCGGCGACTTCAATGACGACGGTTGGTTAGACATAGCCTACCTGGGTGTCAGCGCAGGGGACCACTCGTGGCTGGGTTTCGCGGAATTCGTTAGCCCGGCGGCGGCAAGGAGCAACCAGAACGGTACAAGGGTGGGCGTGTACCTCAACAAGGGACTGGCCGCGCCGGGACAGTTTGAATGGTCATCTAGAACATCGCCCCTAGAATCTTACATAAGACGCCTGTACCCCGTGGACCCCTCGGTCAACTATGCGGTAAAGACCCACCAAATCTCCAGCATGGATCTGGACGGTGACGGGCACATGGACCTGCTCGTCACCGGAGAAAACCTCATCATAGCATGGGGGGACGGAAGCGGCAACTTCGTGAATATAGAAACCCTGGCAGAAACCCCGGGCGGTACAAGATCGGCGGTGGCAGACTTCAACAACGATGGCGCGCTTGACATCGCTGTGTACGCAAACCTCGAGACCGTGTACAGTCAGGGAGGAGCCGAAAAAAACTGTAGCAGCGCAAATAAATGCCGTGAGAAAGGCGCCAACAAGGCCGGCAAAAGTGCTTTGTACCTAGGAAAAGGTGCGCGAAAATACGAAAACTCCCACACCTTTTTCGGGGCGGCTGACCCAACTAGTATAACCAGTCTCGACATCAACAACGACGGTTGGCTGGACATGGTGCTGACCTGCAGCCTGTGCGAAGGTCCGGTACTGGAAACCGCGGTGGTGGAAAACGGGAAACTAGTAAGATACACCACCGGGCCGCTGAGTACGGAGCAAAGCGTAAGCGGGTTGGAAAATGCCGCGGTTATAGACCTGGACTTGGACGGGGACATGGACATCCTGTTCACCGGACGCAGAGCCGCCTTCCGTCAGATATGGGTAAATCCGGCCGAGAAAACCCCCACTAAATGGTTGAAACTAAAGATCGTCGGCCATGCATCCATCGTCGGAGACAAAGGAAGCGCCATAAAACCCCTGGGGATGACTGTAACCGTAACCGGAGAATTCGGGGTCAAAAGCGCGATAGTACAACCGTCCAGCAACTACGTGTACTTCAACTTGGGCCCGATGACCTTGAGCGCGGTCGACTCGGTGTCCCTACGGTGGCAGTACCAAGAAGGTGTGGTGGCTTTCACTAACGTACCCGTAAACACGACCACCCTGATTGCCGAGAAAGACCCCGAGTCGTGAACCATTTCTCTTAAAATAACTTAAAATAAAAGGGGCCCCTTACGGGGCCCCACACTTCACCTCTTCGGCCAAAAAGACCGGGGGTATAATCACCCTAACTCGGGGAAGTGTCCACCGTACCGTTAAATGGTTTAAAGTACGGCGGCGATTTTTACCGCGTCACGCGGATCCAGACCGTCGCGCATCAGCGTGGATGCTGTCTCTCGCTGGGCGAGAGACATCTTGTCGGCGATAGCGAATGCGGGTTTGCGGGATGGCGAGTAACCCATGAAGCTCGCGGGCAGCCCATACTGGCTTTCCACTAGCTCGTACCCGCGGCCTACCGATATACCGTCGCCTATCCAAAGAGCTATCGTATGAAGTGCCTTGAACTGGTCGGCGGTGTAGCGTATGCCGCCTTTGGCGTAACTGCCCAAAGCAAGCACCTGCCCGTAAGAGAGGTCCACGGCAGTTAGCCGAGAAATTCCTGGGGCGATTTTCGCTCGCAATTTGATCAATTGGCGAACGCTGGGATCGCCGAATACTCGCCTGACGAGGTCGCAGCGAGGGGCTCCTTCCGGTTCGACCGTGTCCGCTTGGCGCAGGACCAACATACGCAGAGAACTGGTGATCTCCGCGGAGTACACCGAGCGTGCGGAAGGGGTCAGGAGTTTGTTAGCACTCGCCTCTATCTCCCGGGCGGTCTGGGGTGAGGTATCCAACTGGAAAACCTCGCCTTTAACATTGACTGTTTGCATCACGTCTCCTTTGATAAAGACTGGCAGATTGTGTGCCTAGTACCGTTGTAGCCGGGTGGTGCACGACAAACCCGCGACGATGACGCTCAGATAGCGGGGAAAATCACTTGGGCGCCCATAGCGTCGGTCGCAGCGCGGCGGGGAGGTACAACGGGTGTCCCGGATGGCCGTCTTTGGTGACCTTGAGCGCGTGAAGGGCGACCTTGTTGGTCGCGAGAAGATCCTGCACCTGCGAACCCCTGCCTAGATACGCTCCGTGGGTTCCCCACGCGCACACCACGAGATCGGCGTCGAGGGCGGCGGCAAGGATCGCGTCATCGTTTCCCTTCCCGACAGGGTCGCGATGGGAGTAAAGCCCTGCGGGGTCCGTGGAACGGAGCGCGAAAATGTTCACCACCTCCATCTGGTGATACCTCCATGCGGTTGCGTAACCATGGCACCTGGTCACCGTGGGGTCCAGTTCGGTGGCGGTGGCGGTGGACGGGTTGAGCATCACAAAACACACGCGCCTACCGCTTCCCCAGGTTCGCGACAACCGGTAACGGTACTTGCGGTGGCGATCATAGGTCGCGGTGCCCGTACCGTGGGGAGTCTCGCCGGTTTCCGTGCGCGGACCCACGGGCCGTTTAGCCAGCAGGGGATCCGGACGAACAGCCAAGGCGACGCCTACGAAAGTGTCCTTCCTTGGATGCGGAACGATGTCTCGGCCTCCTGTATGCCATTGAGGCAGGCGGGGGCTAGTTCCTGGGACACCGCGCGACAAACCTCGTTTCCCTCCGATTTGGACACCCGCATGGATACGTATACCCGGGACAAGGCAGTCATGCACGCGTCACGGGCGGACACAGTGGGAGCCATGGAGCAGGCGGTCGAGTGGTTCAGGGCCATCGACGGGACGAGTTTAATGTCAGAAGTGACTATAAGAGGCAACTCGAAATAAGGTAGATTCTCCCCGATGGCCGAGAAACAGGCGTCAAGATGGACGGCGGATTCTTCTTCGACGCACCATCGTGCCGCGTTGTCTGCGTTACCGGTACGGTAGTTGGTGCCCATGTAGCATCCGGACTTGAACAAGCGACTATCCGGTCCCCTACCGCACAATTCCATAGGCTCCGCGATCTCTGGTAGTACGGTGATCTTGCCGTTCTTTTGTCCTTCCTTCCAGCGGTCCGCCCATTCCATTACGGAGGATCCCATGCATTCGTCGTATATATTTATGCCGACACTCCGGTCGGTTGGTAGTTTCCCGCACAGTTCCCATGCGCGCGTAATGTCCCCGTTGCTGCGCCATATCGTGGCGTGCCCGCCGCCGTGCAGGCAGGCACGCTCGGCGAACTCGTCGGCATTGGCTGCGCAGAACTCCAGGAGGAGTTCCGGAAACTTTTCGTCTTCGGTGAAGGTGGCCATCGACTCGACGATGCCGTGGATAAGCCCGTTGTCGCACCCGGGCAACATTATCGACTGCGCCAAAGCCGTGTCGCGCGTCGTCCGCCAAGTGTGGAATCCTACGCGATGCACCACCTCGTGGCAGAGGGGGTCGTTGTTGGAGGCGACGAGGGCGGCGAGCGCGGGTACCTGGCCGTCATGTATGTGCTTTAGCAGAGTGTTCACCTTGCAACTGGTGGCCGCGTCGCCGTTGGGCTCTAGATTGCAGGCGTCCCAGGCCACCTGACCGTACAAGGTGCGCGGCTCGGTTGTGATCCGCCAGACGCCCGCGGATAGTATGAGGGTGCCAGTTACTACAAGAGTCGCTAACTTCCTGCTGCGTTTAAACACCAGGAGTCCGGTGGCAAAACCCGCGGCGAGGAGCAAAAAGTGGTAAGGCACGTTGGCGTCATCCGCGGATTTCTCACTATAGTCGAAAGACGCCTCCCCGGCGTTAGACACATCCATGGTGAACTTTCCGCCCTCCCAAGAGGCCACGAACCGCCCCATAGGCAACTGGGGAAGGTGGATACTAACGCGACCGGACTCCGTGGTTTCCATAGCCCCGGTCAACGGAACATCCAACCCGGTCAGGTCATCGACGAGCACTATGGGTGACCGGGCTCCTGGGGGCAGCTCCAGGATGCGGGGCGTATTGTACTCTTGATAGGTCACATCGGCGGCGGACGAGGAGCGCGTACAACCTGACGCAATCAGCACCACGAAAACCAGTACAGGAAACAAGGTTCTAAGGGTGCGCATCAGTAACTACTGTACTACAGATACACCAATTGGCTACAGGGTACGCTAACCAGATACGTGGTCAACACCCTACACACAGGGTGCCGTTAGGATCAGCTAATTCGCTCCTGCTAGAACGCGCCCCCGTACGCGTAGTGGTTGTAGTAACCGTAGTGGCGGGCTGTTCACTCAACGACTTATCCTACCTGTAATAACCCCCGTACGCGTAGTGGTTGTAGTAACCGTAGTGGGCGTAGTAACCGTAGTGGGCGTAGTAACCGTAGTGGGCGTAGTAACCGTAGTGGGCGTAGTACGTGTAGTGGTTGTAGTACGTGTAGTGGTTGTAGTACGCGTAGTGGTTGTAGTACGTGTAGTGGTTGTAGTAACCGTAGTGGTTGTAGTACGTGTAGTGGTTGTAGTAACCGTAGTGGTTGTAGTACGCGTAGTGGTTGTAGTACACGTAGTGGCTGTAGCCGGAGGAGTTACCGGAGACCGCGGACTGGCCGGCGGCGTTGACTGCGCGAACCGCGCAGGTCGCCGACTCCGGCAATTCCGTCACGGTGATGGGCGAAGTGGTGCCCGAGCCCGTGGCTCCGTTGGAGCAGGTCGCGTTGTAACCCGTTATAGCCGATCCTCCGTTCGAGGCGGGGGCGGTGAAAGCTATGCTGGTCCTAAGTATGGCTCCGATCGTGGGTGCCCCAGGTATGGTGTAGGGAACCACGGAACGCGTCTCGCTTCGTCCGCCCTCGGCGTTGGCGTTGTACGCGGCTACCGCGAAAGACACAGACGTGCCGTTGGTTAGACCGGTGGCCTGCAGGGTGAGGCCGGCGGTCACGGACAGGAGGGCGTTATCCTTGTACACCGCGTAACCCGTTACCGGGCCCTGGGCGGTACCAGCGACGGCCGTCCAGGAGAGGTTGACCACACCGTTGCTCGCGGCGTTGCTGCTTCCGGGGACGACTGTGGCCGTAAGGGTCGGGGCGGTTAGCGGCGGGCCGTAAGGCGTGAACGGTCCGTGTGTACTGGATACGGTATTGAAGGTGCTGGTCCCCGGGGTAGAACCAGAGTAGGAGGTTACGGTCGCGTTATACTGGACACCGTTGGTCAGCCCGGTGAAGGTGGCGCTAGACGTAGAGGCACTGGCCGCACCCTGGGTATCGCAGACCCCGGTGGACACCACGCACACCTTGTACTCCTGGTAGCCGATAGGGGACGCGGCGGTCGAAACACCCGGGGTCCAGGTCAGGACAGTCTGGGTATTGCCTGTGGAGGCGCTCAACGACGTAGCGGCGGCTGGCGGCGCGATCGGTGTAATGCTTACGGCGTTGGAATAATCAGAGGACAACAGGGAGTCCTGGCCGTAGGTACGAACCTTAGTTTCGTAGGCGGTACCGTTGGCAACGCTGGGCACGCTGGCCGAGGTGCCGGTAGTCACGGCTATATCTGCACTCCACGAACCGCCAGCGGTCCTCCAACTGAAACCGTATCCGGTCACGGGGGCGCCCTCGGTGGAAGCCACTGCTGTCCACGAGCAGGTAACCGTTCCCGAGGTCACCGGGCAGGATAGGCCGGAAGGTGTGGCCGGGGAGGTGAACGGGGCGGCAGAAGCGGACAGCGATTGCGGGGAGGTCACACCGAAGTTGGTGTTAAGGCTGACGTAGTTTTGAGGGATGACGTACAATTTGTAAGTCGTACCGTTGGTCAGACCGGTGTACGTGCGGGCGACGGTACTGGAAGACGTGGAGGACGAATCAACCAAAGTATTGTCCCTGTAAAGCTTCAGGTCGATGGAATCTACCGGGCGGGCCGCGGAGGAGACGTTCGACCAGGCGAACGACATCTGACCGTTGTAGGCGGCCAGGACCGACAGGTTGGTCACGGC
>Ga0169931_10001865_pt1 | contig 34869 bp, 23 predicted proteins | sample Kivu_15m_20L_FD_129675 | JGI IMG/M metagenome (GOLD analysis project Ga0169931, IMG submission 129675) | Freshwater microbial communities from Lake Kivu, Western Province, Rwanda to study Microbial Dark Matter (Phase II) - Kivu_15m_20L... | ecosystem: Environmental > Aquatic > Freshwater > Lake...
GGCCGGCCAGTTCTGGACCCCCGCCGGCCTCCGCCACCTCTGCGCCCTCCAGGAAGCCCGCCGCAACCACCACTGGGATGAACTCTGGGCCGCTCCCCCCGCACACGGTGTCTAGATGCGCCCGAGGCGCCTTGAGAGCAAGAACTGGCTACTTGGGCAATCCAAAACATCGAGTCCGCCAGTTTACCGGTTGGCCAATTCGTCGGTGATACGGCCCGGCGGGCGCACGGGGAATTCCAGCGTGAACTTGCTTCCCCGCCCTTCCGCGCTGTTCACCGAAACCCGTCCGCCATGGGCTTCCACCACCGCCTTCACCACGCTCAGCCCCAGCCCAAGGCCCCTTTCCGACCGGCTGCGTTCCACGCGGTAGAGCCGGTTCCAGATTTTGGGCAGTTCGGACGCCGCGATGCCGATGCCGGAATCAGTGACCCGCAGTCGGGCCACACCCGGGGCCGATTCGCAGTGCAGCCGCACCGCGCCTCCGGCCGGCGTGTATTTGAGCGCGTTGTCGAGCAGGTTGGCGAACACCTGCCGCACCCGCACGCGGTCGGTCTCCGCTAGGCAGGGCGCCTCGCCGGTCACCGTCACCGTGATCCGCTTTTCGTCGGCGACCAGGTCGTAAAGCTCCGCCACTTCCTGGGCCAACTGCGCCAGGTCCGTGTTCTCGCACCGCAGCCGCATCATGCCGGCCTCCGCTTCGGTGACATCGAGCAGGGTGTTCAGGATGCTGAGCAACCGTTCGGACTCCTCAACGCAGTCAGCGAGGGCTTCGCGACTGGCGGCCCCATCATCTGGAACCTGCAAGGCGGCTTCCGCCGTTCCGCGCAGCCGGGTCAGGGGCGTGCGCAGGTCGTGGGCGACGTTGTCCAAAGCTTCCCGCATCGTCCGGATCAGCGAGCGGTTCCGGTCCAGCACGGTGTTGAAATGCTCGACCAACTCCGCAAGTTCGTCGCGCCGCTGCGGCACCGGCACCCGGGCGTCCAGGGTCCCGGTGCGGAGAATTTCCCGGGCCGTCTGCGTGACTTGCCGCACCGGCCGGGTCGAACGCCACGCAAACACGGCGCCGCCCACAAACCCCACGCCCACCATCAGGCTGCCGACGATCAGGAACGCCCGCCGCAACGGGCGCAGCACCAGCTCGCGATTGTCGGTGACCCGAACGATCTGCAGGACTGCGCCGTCGGCCAATTCGCGGTGGCCGACCTGGAAATCACGGTCCGCGTTCTGCGGTTTGCGCACGATGGGTTCCTCCCACCGCAGTTCGCCGAAGCCCGGCAGCGGGGCCGACCGCGACTCGGTCTGCAGCCACTGTTCCGGCGCGAAGATCAGCAGTTTTGCCCCGGACTTCCGTAGGACTTGGACGAGCATCGGTTCCGCTCCGGGCGAGGAGGCATCACGGCGAACGGCGGCGCTGAAGCTGGCCAACCCCGATGCATCATAGGCGTCGCGGTAGGCATCCAGCTTCGCATCGATCACACGCTTCTCGCGCTCGTCGATCCGCTGGGACAGGAGCCAGAAAAGGCCCGCGAACAGCAAGGCACCGCTCGCGCTGAACACCAGCGCGAACCAAAGGCTCAGCCGGATGGCCAGGGCACCGCGAAGCCGTTCAAGCAGGACGGAAGACATAACCCACTCCCCGGATCGTGTGCAGGCGGCGCCGGTCGGGATCCACCTTGGCCCGGAGCCGATGGACGAGCACGTCCACCACGTTGGTCTGCGGATCGAAGCTGTAGTCCCACACATGCTCCAGCAGCATGGTCTTGGTCACCGTCCGCCCGGCGTGCCGCATCAGGTATTCGAGCAGCGAGAATTCCCGCGGCTGGAGTTCGATCCGTTCGCCGGCCCTGACGACCTCGCGGGTCAGCAGATTCAGGTTCACATCGCCGACCGACAGGCTGGTCGCCTCAGTCACCTGGGTCGCCCGGCGGATCAGCGCCTGCACCCGGGCCAGCAATTCGGAAAACGCGAATGGCTTGGTCAGGTAGTCGTCCCCCCCGGCCTGCAAACCCCGCACCCGGTCATCGACCGTAGCCCGTGCGCTCAGGAACAGCACCGGCGAGCGTCCGCCCGCCGCCCGCAGACGCTGCACCAAAGCCAGGCCGTCCAGCTTGGGCAGCATCACGTCCGCCACCACCGCGTCGTAAGTCGTGGACAGCGCCAGATCGAGCCCCTGTTGCCCCTCGGCGGCGTGGTCCACGGCGAAGCCAGACTGCTTCAGCCCCTTCACCACAAACGAGGCGATCTTCGGATCGTCTTCGACAACGAGGATGCGCACGGCCGGCAAGATGCCCGAACCATTGCGCCCGACAAACGAACATTGCTCCGACAGCATCAGCGCCCAGACCCCTCCAAGCATCTTGCCGGACCGGGCGCTTTCCCTACTGTCCGCGCGCTCTGAGATGACTCTCGACTTCACCAAGATGTCCGGCGCCGGCAACGACTTCATCCTGCTGGACAACCGCCCCGGCAACCTCGCCCTCACCCGCGAACAGGTGGTCCGCCTGTGCCACCGCCAGTTCGGCATCGGAGCGGACGGCGTCATGCTGCTGATCCCCGCCCGCGCCGGCCAGGCGGACTGGGCCTGGCAATTCTACAACTCCGACGGTTCGGACGCGGAGATGTGTGGCAACGGGGCCCGCTGCTTTGCGCGTTACATCCAGCGCACCACCGGTTGGAAGGACGCCGCCGTTTCCTTTGAGACGGTCGCCGGCGTGATCCGGGCCGAGTTCGACGGCGACCGGGTGACCGTGAACCTCACCTCGCCCCATTCCCTGCGGCTGCAGGAGCCGGTGACGACCTCCCAAGGGATCCTGGAGGTCAGTTCCCTGAACACCGGCGTGCCCCACGCGGTGGTGTTCGTGCCCGACGCGGACAAGGCGATGGTGCTGCAACTCGGCGCCGAACTCCGATGGCACGAACACTTCAAGCCACGCGGCACGAACGTCAATTTCGCGCAGGTCAAAGGCCCGAACTACATCCGCGTCCGCACCTACGAGCGCGGCGTCGAAGGCGAGACGCTCGCCTGTGGCACCGGTGTCTCCGCCAGCGCGATGATCGCCTCGGCGTTGCACGGTTTCAGCTCCCCTGTGCGGGTGCAGGTGCAGGGCGGCGACGAACTGGAAGTGGCCTTCAGCCGCCGCGACGGCCAGTTCACCGATGTCCGCCTCAAAGGACCGGCGGCGTTCGTCTTCGAGGGCCGGATCTCACTGTCTTGAGGTTTTGGGCACCGAGACGGCGGACAATCCGCCGATTGAAGGCCGCCCTTCAACTTCATACCTGCCATTCGGCTGGCCCTCCGACCGAATTGGCGGCCTGATGCGGGGAATGTCGCTGCTGGAACGCCTCTTCGCCTTCGGATCCATCCGCCAAACTGCATGGCGGCTGTGGTATCCGTTCCTTACCCGGCGCCTGCGGGAGGAGGAGGTGCTGTTCCTGAATTACGCCTTCGAGGAATCGCCGCCGGTGAATCTCGCGCTCGAACCGGGCGATGAACCAAACCGCGCTTCCATCCAGCTTTATCACCATGTGGCGAACCAGGCTGAACTGCGCGACCGCGAGGTGCTGGAAGTCAGTTGCGGTCACGGTGGCGGCGCCTCCTGGTTGACTCGCACCTTTCGCCCGGCGAGTTACGTCGGCCTCGATCTGAATCCGCAGGGCATCGAGTTCTGCCAGCAGCGGCATGCAGTTCCTGGACTTCGCTTTGTCGTTGGCGACGCCCAGCGCCTGCCGCTCGCGGATGCGTCCGTGGATACCGTGCTCAACGTCGAGGCGTCGCATTGTTATCCGGACTTTCCGGCCTTTGTTCGCGAAGTCGTCCGGGTGCTGCGCCCGGGAGGCCGCTTCCTGCACGCCGACTTCCGTTTCGGCGGGGAGATCGCGGTCTGGGAACAGTCCCTCCGCAATTCCGGTCTCACCGTGGTCGCCACGCGCGACATCAGACCGGAAGTGTTGCGGGGCATGGAGCTCAACGCCGAACGCCACGCCCCGCTGGTGGCCCGCCGACTCCCGCGTTGGCTGCACTCGGTGGGCCGGGATTTCGCGGGCGTTCCCGGTGCGAAGGTCCACGCCGCCCTGAGCTCGGGGGAGATGTCCTATCGGTCGTGGCACCTTCGGAAACCTTGAACGGCCACCCGGTGTTCAGTCTGTCCCGCAAGCAACTGCCTGCTTCCCTTCCCCATCGTTCCGCTTACCGTGACGACCGTTCACTGCACCATGAAACTTGCCGCCCTTTTTGCCGCTTCTGTCCTGGCGTTGTCCACCGGAGTCGCTGCCACCCGGGTTTCCCTCGAACCCGTTGCCGATGGCCTCACATCACCCCTCACGCTGATTCCGTTCACCGATGGACAGAAGCTGGTCGTGGACCAGGTCGGCTACGTCCGCCTGCTGGACAAGGCCAATCGGCTGGCCCCGGAACCCGTCCTCACCTGGACAAACAAACTCGCCAAGATCTCCCTCGGCTCCTTCGACGAGCGCGGGCTGATCGACCTCGTGCTGCATCCGAAGTTTGCCCGGAACCGCCGCGTGTTCATCACGTATTCGGCACCGCTGCGCGCCGGGGCTCCGGCCGACTGGGACAACACGATGCGCATTGCGGAACTCACGCTCCCGGCCGGCTCGCCGCCGCGCCTTGATCCGGATTCCGAAAAGGTCATCCTCGAGGTCGACAAACCCTACAACAACCACAACTCGGGCCGGCTCGCCTTTGGACCCGACGGACACCTCTACATCTCGGTCGGCGACGGCGGCAACGCCCACGACCAGGGCAAGCGCCCGGAGACCGGCAACGGCCAGAATCTGCAGACCCATCTCGGCAAACTGCTCCGCATCGACGTGGACAAGCCAGCGATCGGGAAGAACTACGGCATCCCCAAGGACAACCCGTTCGCCGACGGCAAAGTCGCCCTGCCCGAAATCTACGCCTACGGCCTGCGCAACATCTGGGGCTTCAGCTTCGACAAGGGCGGCCGGCACGAACTCTTCGCCGCCGACGTGGGCCAGGACCTTTTTGAGGAGGTCAACATCATCGCCAAGGGCGGCAACTACGGTTGGGCACTGCGCGAGGGTTTCGAGGGCTTCAGCGCCAAATCGCCCAAGAAGTCGCCCGCAAACGCCCCCAGGGTCGGTGCCCGCGGCGAGCCGCTGCTGGACCCGATCCTCACCTACAAGCACGTCGTGGGCGTCAAGAACGACCCCGAGGCGCTCGGCACCAGCATCACCGGCGGCTACGTCTATCGCGGCAAGGCACTCAAGAATCTGCGTGGCCAATACGTGTTCGCCGACTGGTCCCGCAACTGGGGTCTCGCCCAGGGCGTGCTCATCGCCGCCCAAAAGCCGGTCAACGGTTCCGGCCCGTGGAGCCTCGATCGCCTGGAGATTGTCGCAGGCGAGAATTTTCCCGGCACCACCTTCGGCGGACAGAAGTATCCCGGCTATGTCACCGGCATCGGCCAGGACGCGGACGGCGAACTGTTCATCCTGACCAATGGCTCCAACAGCCTCATCCATGGCAAGGGACGGATCTGGAAATTGGTCCCGGCCAAGTGAACGGAGCGCTCATTTGAAATGACGGCCGGGATCAACTCCCGGCCGTTTTGCTGGGAGCGTTGGGCCATCGCTGCCGCCGGGTCATTTCGCCTTGGCCCGGTCCAGATCCACGGCCCGCCACAGATACCAGCTCGCGGTGGTGCGATACGGCTTCCAGCGTTCGCCCAGCGCGAGCAGTTCCTTGGGTTTCGGCATCTCCGGCAAGCCATAGGCCAGCCGGTAGCCATTGCGCACGCCGAAATCGTCTGCCGGCAACACGTCGGGCCGGGCGAGGGTGAACATCAGAAACATCTCCACGGTCCACCGGCCCACACCGCGGCATTCCACCAGTCGCTCGATGATCGCCTCGTCTGTCAGCTTCGCGAGGGAGCGCAGCGGCGGCACGTGGCCCGATTCCGTCCGCGCCGCGATGTCACGGATCGCCGCCAGCTTGGCCCGGGAAAACCCGCACGCCCGGATGGCCTCGTCGCTGATTTCGCAGAGGTGTTCCGGTTGCGGAAATCTCTTTCCCGGGACCAGCGCCGTGAACCGGCCAAGGATGGTTTCGGCCGCCGTGCCGTTCAGCTGCTGGTGCGCCACCGCCCGGACGAGGGCCTGATAGGGCGAAGTTTTCCGCGGCTCGATGCTGCAGGGCCCGGCCGCCTTGATCAGTCGGCGCATCACTGGGTCCACTTTGGCAAGATGGGCGTGGGCGGCTGGAGTCATGAGGAGCGATGAGGTTCGCGACGAGTGTCCCGAAGTCGGGACGTCCGGAAAGCCTGAACTCCATCCGCGGCCGCGGACTACAACGAGCGTTCCGACCGAATTCCGGGTTCCCCCGGCGGTGGGTTCCGCTACCTTACCGGCCGCATGCACTGGCAATGGATCGTGTGGATTTACGTCGCGCTGCTCGTCGTGGGCGGGCTCATGGGCCTGCTGAAGGCCGGCAGCAAGGTGTCGCTCATCAGTTCGGTGGCCTTCGCCATCCCGCTGGTGGCGGTGACCTTCGGCTACCTGCCTCCGATCGTGGCCCAGGTCATTCCGGGGTTGGTAGCGGTGGTCATGGGTGTCCGCCTGGCCAAGACCAAGAAGTTCATGCCTGCCGGCATGACGCTCATCGTCAGCTTGATCGCCCTCGTGGCCCTGCTGATCACGATGCCCCGGCCTTGACCTGACCGCCCCGCTCCGGATGGACCCGCGCGAACTGCCGATCTGGCAGCTCCACTTTGATCTGCTCCGCACGTTGCGGGATGGCAACCGCCTCGTGCTGGTCGCCGCGACCGGCTCGGGCAAGACCACGCAGGTGCCCCAGATGCTGCTCGATGGCGGCATCGCTGGCGACCGACGCATCGTGGTTCTGCAACCGCGCCGGGTGGCCGCCCGAACCGTTTCGGCCCGGGTCGCGTGGGAACGACGCGTGAAGCTCGGCGGCGAAGTCGGTTATCAGATCCGGTTCGAGGACCGCACCTCGCTGGGGACCCGCATCTGCTTCGTCACGGAGGGAATACTGCTCCGCTGGCTGCAGGACGATCCCGAACTGCGCGATATCGGCGTCCTGATCTTCGACGAATTTCACGAGCGAAACCTGCTCAGCGATGTCGCGCTGGCGCTGGCCAAGCGCCTGCAGAACACCACCCGCCCCGACCTGAAGCTGGTGGTCATGTCGGCTACAATGGAGGCCGAACCCGTGGCGCGTTACCTCGCGGCCGTTCCGGGGCAGCCGATCGCCGTCAACCCGCCGGCTGCCCCTATCCTCGCCTCCGAGGGCAGGACCTTTCCGGTCGAAGTGCACTGGGCCGACTACGGGGAACGTCGGCCGCCCGCGGAGATGGCCGCCGAAGCCGTCGAACGGATCATCCACGCCGGCGAACCGGGGGATGTGCTCGTCTTCATGCCGGGCATGGGCGAGATCAGCTCCACAATCAATGCCCTGAGGGCCGCGCGCCTGCCTGAGCGCTGCGTGCTGCTGCCGCTTCACGGCGACCTCGCACCCGAAGACCAAGACCGGGCGTTCCAGGAGTTCGACGGACGCAAGATCGTGGTCGCGACCAACGTAGCCGAGACCAGCATTACCATCGACGGCGTGCGCCATGTTGTTGACGCCGGCCTGGCCCGGGTGGCGCGCCATGACCCGGAACGAGGTCTCCAAACGCTGGGCATCGAGGAGATCAGCCGGGCCAGCGCCGATCAGCGCGCCGGACGTGCCGGGCGCACCGCGCCGGGAACCTGCTGGCGGCTGTGGACCGAGAGCGGTCATCTGAACCGGCCGGCGAAGAATACCCCAGAAATCCAGCGGGCCGATCTCGCCGAGGTCGTGCTGCTGCTGCATTCGCTCGGAATCTGCCGTGCCGCGACGTTCGACTGGCTCGACCAACCCGACCTCGCGGCGGTGGAACGGGCCGAACAGCTCCTCGTTTTGCTCGGTGCCCTCCGCAGTTCCCAGGATGCGGTGCAAACCGATTCCGACCTTACGACCATTGGCCGGCGAATGCTGCGGCTGCCGATGCACCCGCGTTACGCCCGCATGTTACTGGAGGCTTCCCGGCGCGGTTGCGTGCCGGCGGCCGCGATGTGCGCGGCCCTGACCAGCGGCCGCGACCTGCTGGTCCGGGTGGGCCGGGACGACGTCTCCGCCAAGCTTGCGCGCGAGACGTTTGAAGGCAGTCCGACCAGCGATTTCCATACGCTGATGCGGGCGTTCCAGTTCGCGAAGACTGCCGGTTTCGACCTCGATGCCTGCCGCCGCGCCGGCATCCACGCGCAGAGTGCCCGGGCGATCGACGACACGTATCGGCAGTTTCTACAGATCGCCGAGCGCGAGGGCCTGCTCGACGCCCGCTCCACGGGCCTCCCGGAGACACCGCCGGCCACCGACCCCAAGTCGTCCGTCAAAGCTCCCCTGCCCCCGGACCCGCTCCAGGTGTGTCTCGCGGCCGGGTTCGTGGACCAACTCGCCCAACGCAAGGACGCCGGCACGCTGGACTGCCTGCTCGCCGGCGGCCGCACCGGCACGCTGGTCCGGGAAAGCGTCGTCACGGCCCCGCTTTTCGTCGCCGCGGGCATCCGGGAAGTCGAAAGCCGCGGCAGCTGGCTCACGTTGCTCACGGTGGCCACCGAGGTGCGGCGCGAATGGCTGGAGGAGCTTTATCCGCAGCACTTCGAGGCAGTGGTCGAACACGTCTTCGAGCGCCAGCAAAAGGCCGTGGCCGCGATCCGGCGCACGCGCTTCCTCGGACTAATCCTCGGACAGGAGTATCAGCGCACCGTGGACCCGGTCGTCTCGGCCACGGCGCTGGCGGATGCCCTGGCGAAAGGCGCGTTCGAATTGCCGCAGCTCGACCATGCCCTCAAGCAGTTCATCGCCCGGGTGAATCTGCTCGCCCACGCGGCGCCGGACCTGGAATTCCCCGCCTTCGATGCCCCTGCCTTGCGCGCCGCCCTGATCCGCGCATTTCATGGTCTTACGCTGGTGAAGGACGCGCAGGCCGCCAATCTTCGCCCAGCGTTCCACTCGCATCTCCAGCCGGCCCAAGTGGAATGGCTGAATGAGCTGGCACCGCTCCAGGTCTCCGGCCCTGGCGACCGTCCGCTCAAGTTGCAGTATCCGGAAACCACAGGTAAGACCGACCTCAAGGAACTCGCTCCCGAAGCATCCGTGAAGCTGAACGACGCCTTCACACTCCGGGACCATCCGCGAATCCTCGAAGGCCGCGTGCCGGTGCGCCTCTGGCTGCTCGCGCCGGACCAGAAGCGCCTCGGCAGCACCACCGACTTCGCGGACTGGAAGGCCCGCGGTTACCCCGCCCTGCGCAGCCAGATCAAGGCGAAGTATCCCGGGTTCGCGTGGCCGTAGCCGTCCGCGCCAACAATGCTCCCGCCAACGCAAAGGCCGTCCACGCCAGGGCTGGAATGTAGAGGGCGAATTCCGTGAACCCTTGGGCGAACCATCCGGTCAAGCCGAGGAAGAGGGCGAAGTTCAGCGGATCGGATTCCGCCGACCCCGCACGGCGGGCAAGCACTGTCAGCAGCGTCGCGATCCACGCGACATACAGCACGCCACCGGGCAGACCGGAGTCGCTGAACTGTTCCAGGTAGTCGTTGTGGGCGAGGCGGGCCATCTCGCTTTCCGGCGCCTTCAGGCGGGCATACGGACGCTGAAACGTCCCGGGGCCGGTGCCGACCAGCGGCCGTTCGACTGTGGTCTGCACCGCGGCCCGCCAGTAATCGAAACGCGCCCCAACGCTGGTGGCGCCGGCCGCGAAATACGCCCGGAAACGCAGCCCGAAGACCGCCAGCCCGCCGACCAATACGAACGCCACCGCGGCAACCTTTAACCGCATCGGCCACGGCAGCCGTAAAAGCCAGAGCCCGATCAGCAGCAGGGCCACGAGCCAGGCCGACTTCGAACCGGTCCAGAAGAAGCCCGCCCCGACGAGGAACGCCGTCAAGCCGACCGCGCCCCAGCGGGTCACCGGACGCAGCGCCGCTGTTCCCCGCACCGCCAATACGAGCGCGACCGGCCCCAGGAGCAGCAGCATGCCGGCCAGCGCATTCGGATAGACCAGCGTGCCGTGGACCCGGCCTTTGGCGAGCTTGGCGAGGATGCTGGGATTGGCGATGTCCACGCCGTTGGTCGTCAGGACGAGCGACTCCGCCTTCATCTGCTGGAGGACGCTGGGCGGAAAGTTGGTCCAGCCGGTGCGTTCGCCTTCGGTCAGTGTGAGGCGATCCTGCGGAAACTCGACGAGGCGCTGGTTCACCGAGCGGACCAGGCAGATCGCCAGGGCCGCCAGCAAGCCGACGAGCAACAACGAAAGGCCCCGACGGACGGGCACCACGCAGGCGCCCAGAAAATAAGCCGCCAGCACCGCCACAAAGTGCCGCAGGGTCGTCGCGGTGAGCTCTGCATCGACTGTCTGGGACGCGCTGAAGATCTGCCAGCCGAACCACGCCGCCGGCAGCCCGATCAGGCCCCGGGTCAACGCGCCCCGGTTGCGGCCCCCAAACCCGAAAACCGCACCGCCCGCTGCTAACGCCAACATCAGCCAGTTGCCCCAACGGGTCGGCCACGGGTTCGTCAGCGAGAGCGCCTCGCCCAGCGAACCCGGCACGATGATCCGTCCATCTAGAATGACCGGATTGCCGAACTTGAGGATCGCGAGACCGAAGAAGCACCCCAGCAGCAAGGCAAACCCTTCGCGGGCGGTCATGGGAGCATTCTTCGGTTCGGAATTCATGCTCGGGTCGGGCCGACGGAACAATGGTAGTCCGCAGACTCTGGAAGTGTGGGCGCGGTCCTTGCCTCAATGAACCCGAGATGCGTCCCAACTGAAGGACGAACATCCGTTCCAGCGTCGACGGCAGATTTCTTCGTTCTGGGCCCACCGGGACAAAACCAGTTCATGCTGAGGGCGCGAAGGCTGGACGGCACCCACCCCGCAAACAAGGACAAGGTTCCACGGCACAAAGCCGTCCTTTCCGCCGGCGCGCGCAATCCCGCGTGAATCTCCCGAATCGGTCCGCGTCTGCTCCGGCGGAACCGACGCCCCATGAACTCCAAGGTCCCGGCCCTGATGATCCTGCTGTGTTTCGCCATGAGGGCAGAGACGCTGTTTTACGAAAAGCTGCCTGGCGGCGCGAATGACATCGGGATTGGCCCCAACGGCGCAACTTGGGTGGTCGCGCGGGGCGCAGCGTGGGCAGATTCAGCCGTGTATCGCTGGAACGGCACGACGTTCGTGCCGGAAGCCGGCGTCAACGGCGTCGGCATCACGGTGGATTCTGTCGGGCTGCCCTGGCTCGTCACCGCCACCGGCTCGGTTTACCGGCGGACGACCACTGCCTGGCAGAAGCTTCCCGGCAAAGGCATGGACATCGGCGCCGGAGCCGACGGTTCGGTGTGGCTGATCGGCTGGCCCGGGGCTCCGGGCGAAATCCCCACGGCCAACGCTGGGATTTACCGCTGGAACGGCGCGACTTGGGCTGAAGTGGGCGGGGCCGCCCGCCGGGTCGCCGTGGACCCCACGGGCGTCGCGTGGATAGTCACCGGCGCCGGCGACGTGTTCCGCCGATCGGGAGAAGGCTGGGAGAAACTGCCCGGGCGCGGGAGCGACCTTGCCTGCGGTCCCGAAGGCAGCGTCTGGCTGACCGGATACGTGGCCGGCGGGCTGAACAACCGCCCGGTCTACCGCTGGAACGGCACGGCGTGGGAAGGAACGATTGGCGAGGCTTATCGGTTGGCGGTGGCGCCCACCGGGCTTCCGTGGGTCGTGACCAGCGGCGGCGACATCTTCCAGATGCTTCGCCTCGAAACACCCCAACTGGCCGTGGCCGATCCGGGAGGTGTTCCGAGACGATTCTCCGTCGAGTTTTCCAGCCAAGCCTTGGTCACTTATCGACTCCATCGGCGGGCGGATTTCGACGCGCCCTGGACCACGCTCTCGACCATCACCGGCAACGGCCAAGCCATCCGACTCAACGACGATTCCGTCACTGCCGGTTCTGGGTTCTACCGTCTCGAAGTGACGCCCCCCTGACGATCGTGGGCCGTGCCGGGTTCCCTGCGCAGGCCACCCTCCTTCAAGGGCCGGCTGTTAATTCCCATGAAGGCGGCCGCACCGATGAGGCGAACCAAAGCTTGGTTCCACCGGCGGCCACCTGCTACTTCTTTTTCGCCGGTTTAGCCGGACTGGCCGGCTTTTTCGGCGCGGAGGGCTTGGCGACCGTCTTGCAAACGTAGGTCACCTCGCCGGAGGGCATGGCCTGGCCCCCCTTGAAGGCGATGGCGCGAAAGGTGTGCGAACCAGGTTGCAGCCGCGCGAGGCTGAAGGCCCACACGCCGTTGGTGGCGGCGATCTGTTCGCCGAGCACCAGATCCTGACCGCGCAGGAAATAGTTCAGGCGGACGGAGCTGCCCGGCTCGGCCACCCCGGCGATTACAAAGTTGCCATTGGCCGGAAGCACGGAGCCCAACGGCGGCTGCTGGATCACCGTGGCCGCCATCGGCGGCGGTGCCGGCGGCGCGATGACGGGCCGGGGCGGCGGCGGTTTCGGCAGCCAGATGATGCCGGCGATGACCAGCGCCAGCACCCCCGGAACAGCCAGGAACTTCGAGTCGTAGCCCGCGACCCAATAGCGCGGTTTGCCGTCGCGAAACATCACGCCTCCTTGCGGGCCTTGAACTGGGCCTTCAGCACGGCGAGTTCGGCCGCCATGTCGTTTCGTTCACGGGTCATCAGTTCCAGCTCGGTCAGCAACGCCTCATCCGCATTGCCGCCGCCGCCTGTGCGCATCCGTTCCACTTCCGATTCCAGTTCGCGGTGAGCCCGCGAGGTCGCCAGCAATTCGGCTTCGAGCTCCTCGGCCTTGCCTTTCCAGGTGGACACTTCGCGTTCCCACTCGCGCACCTCCTCCTTCAGCGACGTCACCTCGCCCGAAAGATCGGAAGCTTCCGGAGACGGCGGCGCGGCCGCGACCACGGATTGGGCAGCCTTGGCGGCCGCGTCCGCAGCGGTCACCGCCGCTTCGAGCCGGGCCACTTCCTGTTCCAGGGTCTGCCGGGTGGCAGCCGAGGCGTCGAGGTTCGCCTGCAATTGCGTCGCCTTTTTTCGGAGCTCAGCGAGTTCCTCGCTCGCCTCGCCCAATTGGTGGGTCAGCTCCTTCACTTCCTCGATGCGGGCCTTGAGCTTGTGCTCGGCGGCCTGTGCGTCCGAACGGGCGTCACCCGTGGAGGTCTCCAGTTTTTCGCAACGGGCGGTCACGGCGGCCTTTTCCGCCTCGACGGCGGCCAGACGACGTTCTGCGGCCAAGGTGTTCTCGGCAGCAACCTTCGCCTCGTTCCTGATCCGCTCCAATTCAGCGGCCTGTTTCTCGGTGAGTTGCTCCAAGCGTTCCCGTTCCGAGCGAACGGCTTCACTTTCGGCCTGAGCCTTCGCCTGCGCTTCGGCCTGGGCCGACACTTCGACCTTCGCAGAGGCCAGTTGCGAAACCAGTTCCTCGACCCGCGCCTGGGCAGAGCGCAGGGCGCCCTGCGTTTCGTTCAGCGTTCCCTGGGTCGCCGAGTGGTTTTCAGAGGTCGCCTGCAAATCGGCCTGGAAGGCGGCGGCCTTCGCCGTCTGGGCTTCAACCTCATGCTCCAGCTGGGTGAGGCGAACCTGGGCATCGGCCGCCTCGCCGTTGGCGCGGGCCAAGTTCTGGCGCAGCTCGGAAGCCGCCTGAGAATGGGTGACGGCCTGCGCTTCCACGTCCGCCAACCTCAGACTCAGGGCACTCGCCTGCCCCCGGAGATCGCTGGCTTCCGCAGTGGCCGCCTCGAGCCGGCGTTCGGTGGCGGTGAGCGTCGCCTCAGCCTCGGCCGCGGCCTGCTTAGCCGTGGTCACGGCGGCCTCGGATTCGGCCAGCCGGGTCTTGGTCGCGGTCAGCAGTGATTCCGCCAGCGTCCGACCTTTCTGCGACTCATTGAGCTCGACCACCCGGGCCTTGAACTCCGCCTGCAGGCGGCCGTGGCCGAATCGCTCGGACTCCAGTTCCTCCCGGGTCTTGCGAAGCTGCGTGGCCGTGCGGTCGTGTTCCTCGCGCAGGAAAAAGAGGTCGAGCAGCCACTTGATGAGGACACCGGTAAGCAAAGCGGCCGCCAGCCACAGAATGGGATGTTGGGCAATCAGGGTGCTCATGAAGAAATCGCGCGGCGTGACGCAAGAGAGTTAAAACCGCCCCGGCAGCCCGCGCAATGCCGGGCAAAGGGATTTTCCGCCCAAACGCACGTTTTCGCCGCCCGCCACGGCGGGAACCAGCGCCAAGATTCCGTCTGGAAGGCGGGAACTCAGGAGAATCTCCGGGGAGTCCGCCCCGCTCCCGCCGCTGCCGTTTCCAAACGCGACTCAGCGCATCCGACCGGCACATCACTTCCGCTCCGCGACATCCACGCGGACCTCTGCGGAGTTGCCGCGGATTTCGGGCACATACATGGCGTGGGCGGTTACCGGCAACGCGTGGAATTTTCCGGGCGTCTCGGCGCGGTAGCTATAGCGCAGTTCCCAGAAACCTTGCGGCAGCCGGCTCACGAAGAAAGCGGCGTTGCGGTCGCGCCACTCCGGATAGACACCCTCACTGCGACCGGTGAATTCGTTGCGCGCCCCGGGATCGCCGGCCGCCGGGCCGGCCTTGGACGGCTGGAGTTCCTGCATCGTCAGCCAGCCGCCGCTGCGGATTTCTGTGGCCTCGAAGCCGGCCGGCTTCAGGTCCTCGAAGAGCAGGTATTCGTAGTCGTTCTTCGTCTCGACGGTGAGCACGACTTCAATGCGTTCGCCCGAGCGGACGGTGTCGCCGTCGTTCAGCGGTTCGCGGCTTTCGGCGATGCCCTTCAGCAGCGTGGGCGTCGGCACCAGCTTGGAATAACTGCGGCGCACGAACAGCTCGTTGCCGGCCGGAGTAACAGGTTCCTCCTGACTGAAAAACTGGGCGTTCACGGCAAAGTAAATCGGCGCCGTGCCGCCGCGGCGGACGACGCGAACCTCGTTGGCATCGCGCAGGACTTTCTCATCCACGGTGAACACGCTGGGCGCCCGGACGATGTCCGCCGCCGTCACCTTGGCGCGGGCCACGGTCCGATCATTGACGGTCACTTCGTAATCCAGCTCCGAATTCAACTCGCCGGTGGCGCGGAGGTAATCGTTGAGCGCGAGGATCACGAGGGAGGTATCGCGGGTGTTGCTCCATTGGGCGCCCCGACGGTTCTTCAGCAGCCAGTTCGCGGCGGGTTCGACGAGTTCGTTCTTCGGATCAATCGCCAGCAGGGCGCGCAGGACGCACGCGGTCGTTTCCACGCCGCCTTCCTGCCAGCGCCACCAGCCGTCGGCTTTGCCCCAATGAACGGTCGGCGGCGCGCCGGCGCCGGCATTGCCGATGAGGATGGAAACATCGGGCTTGTCGTCGCGGATCACGCCGTTGGCGAGATTGCGGACGAGCACGGCGGATTTTTCCGAGTCGCCGTAGGCGTGGACGGACAGGGCAAGCAGCGCACGGCCGTAGGGCGTGAGGTCGTCGCGTTTGGCCCAGAGATTCACGAGGGCCTGCTTCGCCTCTTCGGTCGGCGTCTGGACACCGGTTAAGCCCGTCGTCAGTGCGTGGAGTTCCCAGACTTGGAGCGCAGGATCGCCTTCCGCCTCGATGATGTGAGTGCGCAACCATCTGAGTCCGCGTTGGAGGCTGCCGCCTTCGACCTCCACGCCGGCCTGCTGGGCGAGCTTGAGGCCCCACACGACGTAGGCGGTCATCCACGGATCGCTGGCGCCATCCTGCCACCAACCCCAGCCGCCGTCGGAATGCTGGAAGTCAGCGAGGCGCTTTAGACCGGCGGCGGTCATGTCGTCGAGCTTGTGGAGGTCCTTCTTCGCGCCGAGAGCCGGTGAGCGTTGGCCGGCGGCGTTGGTGCTGATTCCGCCGAAGGTGCGGGCCATCGCCGTCTCGGCGTCGAGGCCGACCTGACGCAGCGTCTGACGCACGATGACGGCGGGGAGAAAACGGCTGAGGGTCTGCTCGGTGCAGCCGTAGGGGTAGTCGGCGAGATACGGCAGCGCGTCGAGGAGGGTCACGGCGAGGCTTGGCGTGACGGACACGGTGAACTGCGTGGTGCCGGGTTTTCGTGCGGGCAGGTCGAGCTTCACGGTGACATCGCCGGTGGTGGCCTTGCCGGAACGGGCAATGAGCTTGTCGAGACCGTGGGCATAGACGGGCAGGGTTCGTTCCATGGCATCGGCCAGTTTTCCGGAAGCGGCCTGGACGGTGAACCGGGCGTCGCCAGCCTGCTGGGCGGAGATGGCCCAGTTGACGCGCACCTCTCCATTCGCCGGAACGGTTACCGGACCGCGCTCCTCTTTCACGAACTCTCCGTTCAAGTAGCCGCCCGTGATGACCGCGGCAGTGACGGTGAGCTTGGGCGAGAGCGTGAGCGGTTCCGCGGTGTTGTTGTTCACCACGGCGGAGACGACGGCGAGATCGCCGACGGTGAGGAAGCGCGGCGTTTGCAGGCGCACGATGAGCGGCTGACGCGTTACGGTGTTGGTCTTGCCCCAGCCGAACTGGTTCGCCGTCGTCGCAGCGCGTGCGGTGGCCTGCCAGCGGGTGAGCGACTCGGGATATTTCACGGCGACTCTGGCAGTGCCGTCGGTGCCGGTCTTCACGTCGGGTTGCCACAGGGCGGTCGCCCGGAAGTCCGAGCGGACGATGATGGCGGCAGGGGCATCACCCTCGGCCGTCTTGGCGAACAGGGCTTCGCCTGCGGCCAAACTGTCCGCGGCCATCATCGGCGCGGCGGCCCCGGCAGGTGACTCCAGCCTCGCGAGATTGCGGCTCCGCCCCACCATGCCGCCCGCGGCGAGTCCATAACGACGAGCTAGCGCCGGGTCCATGTTCGCCCGGGAATTCGGCGGGGCGCTCTTGGGTCTCGCCGGTCCGCCGGCGCCTTCCTGCTCTTCCAGCAGGTCTTCCCCGTGCCCTACGACCCGCTCGTCGACATAGTCGCCCGCCTTGCCTTTCACGAGCCGCACAAACGGGCGTTGATTGAACGTGCTGCCAAGTTGGAACTGACGACCGCGCTTCCCGCGGAAAAAATGCTGCCGCGGATCGCCGGCATAATCGGGCTGGATGTAGAACACGCTTTCGTCGGTGAGCGACAGGGCCACCTCGGCGGAGACAGGTTTGCCCTCGTGATCCAGCGTGCGGACGAGCAATGAGCCGCCGTCGCGCGGCTGATATTGGGCACGGTCGGGGCTGACCTCGACGGTCAGGAAGTTCTTCGTGGGCGGCACGACGACTTCGCGAACGGCCTCCTGCACCTGCCGGTCCCGCACCGACGCGGCGGTGAGGTGGATGTTCGGGACGTGGCGTTCTTCGAGGGCGAGCTCGACAAGTTTGGTCGCGCCGAGCATCTGGAAGACCTGCACCTGATCCAGCGCGCCGCCTTCGACCGTGAAGAGCACATGCCGGCCTGATTCAGGGGCGACCAGTAACACGGGCGCCTTCTGACCGACGCGGAAAGTGTCGGCGTCCACGATGAGTTCGAGGCCGCCGGGATGGTAACCGAGCTCCTGCGTGTTCGCGGCGGTGGCCCAGACGGTGGCTTCGGAGGTGATGGGCGGTTCGTAGCGGAGCGCGCCTCCCGTGGCCGTATTCGTGGCCTCGCGGCCCGGAGAGCCGGGATCCGGATTGCCCGGACTGCTCCAGGCGAAGCGGTAGAATCCCTCCTTCGCAGGCGTGAAGACGAGTTCACCCACGCCGTTTGTGGCGATCGTGACGGTGTTCGTGGCGATGAACTCGTGTTCGTAGCCGCTGAATTTGAGCGTCCAATCCTTCATGCCAGGGGCCGGTTTCGGCGGCCAGATCGCGGATTGGGCGCGCGCACGTTTGAGGTCGTCGCCCTTCACTTCCTTGCCGAAGCTATCGAGCCAGATTTCCCACCAGTAGTCGCGCGTGACCTTAAGCGAGCCGGTGACGGCCACGGGTTGGTCATTGGCATCCTTGGCGGTGAACTCGACGCGGACCTTGTCGCCAGGACGCGGAACATTGTTCGCCGGGCGCGCGTTGACGGAGTAGCGCTGGCGCGTCACCCGCACGTTGCCCTGGCCGGCGATTTCGCGGCGCGAGGCATCGGTGACCCGGGCTTCGATGCGGAACTCCAGGTCGCCACCGTTGGGATCGGTTTCCAGCGTCAACGTCGCGCGTCCCGTGGCGTCGGTGGTGAGCTTCTCCCGGCGGATTTCGTTGCCGCCGTAATCGCCGCGCCACCGGGCGCCGCCCGAAGCCTCGGAATCGAACAGCCACGGAAAATCGCGCGGCACGGGCCAGAACCAGGAGAAGCCGGCCTGCCGCACGACGAGTTCAGCGGTGGCGTTCGCGACCGGGCCGCCGAAATAGTAGTTGGCCTGGACGGCGATCTCGACCGGTTCGCCGAGGCGGAACGTCTTCCGGCGCATGGTGCCGTCCGCGAGCTTCTCCTCGGGCAGCTGCACCTTCACCTCGAACTCGGGCAGCTTGTATTCCTCCAGTCGGAAGAGCGTGGCCGCGCCGATGAGCTCATTGGGCTTGCCGGCGAACGCGAGCGTGACTTGATATTCACCCAGCGGACGATTGACCGGGACACTGAGTTCCCCCCACGCCGAGCCGAACGAGTTGAGCGTGACGACGCCGTTGGTGAGTTCGGCGCCCTGCGGATCGTTGATCGTGAACTTCACCTTGGCCCCGCTGGGCGTGCGGTAGGCGTTGTCGGCGAACTGCCGCGCCGTAAACTTCCAATGGACCGCATCGCCGGGGCGATAGGCCGGCCGGTCGGTGAAGGCGTAAACCTGCCAGGCGTCAGGGCGCGCATACCACGCATTCGCCCACGACTGACAAAAGGCCTGCCGATCACCGAGTTTCGCCGCGACGAAGAGGTCGCCGTTGCGGCCTTCGAGCTCGAACTGGGCGAGCCCATTGGCGTCGGCGGATTTCCCGGCACTGAACCACTTCTGCTGGCCGGTTCCGTCGCCGTGGCGCAACCAGAGTTTCACCTGAGCTTCGGCGATGGGCTTACCGGTGTTCGCGTCCACAAACCACGCCAGCGTGGTCTTGCCACTGATCTTCAGGACCAGCGTCGCGTCGGAGACGAGAATGAGTTCGCGCGCGGTGAGTTCGCCCGCGCGGGCCTCAAGCAAGTAGGCTCCGGCTGGAAGTTTCTCGGGCAAACGAACGGTCTTGGAACGCGGGCTGTAGTCGCCGGTGTCGCCGGTGTCTTCCTTCCAAGACCGAACCGGCTGGGCGGAACCGCGGTCCAATTGCTGGAGCCATTGCTGGGTATGCTGTTTCGGATCGGTGAAGCGGATGTCGCGGGTGAGATCCACGGGTGTAATCGTGAGGTCCACCGACTTCACGTTGCGGGTCTGCAGGAAGAACTGGTTCTCGGAACCGGGCAGGTAAATTTGATCCTCGTTGACGTGGAGCGAAGGCGACGTGATTTCGCGGATCCGCTGCTGGGCGGCGGCAAACCAGCGGCTTTGGCCAGCTTTGAATTCTTCGACGAACCGGCGGTAAACTTCCAAGGCCCGGGCAAGGTCGGGGTCACGGTTCCACCCGCCTTCGGACTGCACGACGAGCTTCCCGGCTTGTTCCAGCCATTGTCCGTAGCGGAACAGGGCGTCGTCATACCAATCCGTCGTCTTGCCGGGGGCGAGGGCGGCCTTGAAGTCGTCCTCGACCAGTTGCTGGGTGGGGTCCGGGCCGCCGCCCATCTGCTGCAGGGTGACGGCGCGGGAGTAGCGGGCGCGGGCGACGTCGTTGGGATCGGTGGCGATGCGGACGCAGTTGTTCAGCACCTCGATCGGGATGGCGCCCCACTCCACGCGCGCCCACGGCCAGTTGGCCTGCGGCTTCTGCCAGCGCCAGACGAGGTTCAGGTAACGCCGCCGGGCCAGGTCCACATCGGCCTGACCGGCCCACCAGTCGAGCGCGAGCCGGTAACGGGTGTTCACCCCGTTGCCGTCGTCGCCGCGACGGGAAAGAAGCTCACCCAGCGACTGCTGCACCTCGACCCAGACCAGGTCGCGTTCCACGGGCGGGGCTTCCTGCGGCGCAAGATGATCCAGAGCTCGGATGGCATTCTCGGTCGCCTCGTTGCGAAGTTGGTTCGCCTGCGCTCGCCAGAGCGTGTCGGCGAGGCGGAAAGCAACCCATCGTCGGTCGGCGGCGGCCAGCGAATTGGTATCAGAGCGCAGGTAGGCGTCCCTGGCCTGGGCATAAGAACCTTCGGCAAACAGGCGCTCTCCCTGCTGCCGGACGGCGGCGAAGTCGGCAGCCGTCGCGCGGACAAGTAGCACCAGAAAGCAGAACGGCAGAAGCAGGCGGGGCGCAGTCATGGGATACCCGAGGTTGGACAGGCGGAATAGGGGCACGTTCATGGGCACTTGCCGAGCGGGAAGACGGCTCGGCAAGTGGATGACGCGTGGGCTGGAGATTTCTTAGCGAAAATCTTGGGCAAACGACTGGGAGCGGCATTCCGGAGCCCTACGCTCCCCAAGCATCGTCTGCCAGTTTCCTGCGGACACTTGCTACAACCGACCCAAGACGGTCATCAGCGGAACCACTGCCGGAAGCTCGCCATCGTTTGGCGGGCGGCGGTGGCGGCGTCAGGAAGCGGCAGCACTTCCGCGGAGACGTAACCGGTGTAACCGACGTCCTTTAGAGCCGCAGCAATCGGCGCGATGTCGGTGTGACCCAAGCCAATCGCACGGCGATTCGAGTCCGCGAAGTGGACGTGACCGAGGCGTGGTCCCGCGAGGCGCAGCGCGGCGGCGATGTCGGCCTCTTCCAGGTTCATGTGGAACAGGTCGCAGAGCAGCTTCACGTTCTTCGTCCGCAGCGTGTCCAGGAAGGCCAGCGTCTCGGCGACGGTGTTGAAGAGGTTCGATTCGTAGCGGTTCAGCGGTTCGAGCAGCAGCGTTGATTCCAGCGCGTGGGCGCGCGGACCGAGCTGGTCGAGTTCCTCCTTCAGCCAGGCGAGCGCCTGTTCCTTGGAGACGTCGCCGCCCCAGCGTCCCTGCAAGGAGCCGATGATAGCGGGCGCGCCGAAGCCGCCTGCGAAATCAATGACCGCGCCGATGAAGTCGCGGGCGCACATGCGGACGTGCGGGTCGGGATCGGTGAGGGTGAGCTTGCGGCGCACCCAACCGGCGCCGGTGCCCATCGCGGCAAGCTGGAGTCCGTCCGCACGGAGCTGATTGCGGAGCGCGAGTCCGTCGAGGTCGTCGGCGTGCGGCGGGAAGATCTCCACGGCGTCGAAGCCGTGTTCCTTCGCTTTGGCGAGGCCGGCTTCGAGGCCGTCGTGGAACACGAACGGGCCGGAGCGGGATTCGGGGACGAGGCAGACGGTGATGGCGGAGCGGATCATTTTGCGAGCAACCCTAGAGGCGATCGAATGGAATCAAATCAAGCGGACAAGCCATGCTTCTGAACCCATTCCGGAGTCCGGCCATAGACCTTAACATGGTGAATCGTCTGGGCTCCCTCCTCTGGTGCCTGCTCAGTCAGTTCGCTTCCTGCCCAACAATCAGTCCTGAGGTGGTCATGGTCACAGACGCCGTTGGCGAGTTTCCGACGGATTCGCGTAAGCGAGTGAATCAAGTAGTCCAGCCCGGATGCGTCTGCGTGAACGAATAACTGCCCCTCGTTATCCGTTGCGAAGCTAAGTATATGACTGGGTTTCGGCATGATGTCCGACGGTTAAGTCGTTGGGCGCGGAAGTTCTGTCGCGCCTCCGGCGCTGATTCTCTACTTCAGCTTTTCCGGGTTCAGCGGCTGGAGATCCTTCGGCAAGAACTTGCCGTCGCGGCGGATGCATTCGCCGTCGAACCACACCTCGCCGCCGCCCCATTCCGGCCGTTGGATGAGCACCATGTCCCAGTGGACGGCGGAGCGGTTGCCGTTGTCGCAGTCCTCGTAGGCCTGACCGGGCGTGAAGTGCAGCGAGCCGGCGATCTTTGCGTCGAAGAGGATGTCGCACATCGGGTTCATGATGTGCGGGTGGAAGCCGAGGCTGAACTCGCCGATGTAGCGGGCGCCGGCGTCGGTATCGAGGATCTCGTTGAGCTTCTTCTCGTTCGAGCCGGTCGCCTTCACGATCTTCCCGTCTTTGAACTCGAGCCGGATGTTCTCGAACTTCGTCCCGGCGTAGATCGTGGGCGTGTTGAAGGCGATGGTGCCGTTCACGGAGTCCTTCACCGGACAGGAGAAGACCTCTCCGTCGGGGATGTTACGAAGGCCTTCGCACGGCCGCGCGCCGATGCCCTTGATGCTGAAACTGAGATCGGTGCCGGGCGCGACGAGGCGGACTTTGTCGGCGCGCTTCATGCGTTTGGTCAGCGGTTCCATCGCCTTGGCCATCTTGCGGTAATCCATCGTGCAGACGTTGAAGTAGAAGTCCTCGAACGCCTCGGTGCTCATGTTGGCAGCCTGGGCCATGGACGGCGTGGGCCAGCGGAGGACACACCACTTGGTCTGGTTCACCCGGTAGTCGAGCACGGGGCGAAGCGTCTTGGAGTAGAGCTGGAGTTTGTCGCTCGGCACGTCGCTGGATTCGGAGGCGTTGTGCGCGCCACGGATGGCGACGTAGGCCTGAACCTTCTTCATCCGGGCGAGTTCAAGGCCCTTCATCAGCCCGGCATGGGACTCGTCCGTGCCGCGCAGCAGTTCGCGGGTGACGCGCGAATGGCGGCACTCGACCAACGGCGTGGCCTTGGCGGCCCGGGCGGCCCGGATCAGCGCGACGGTCATCTCGTCGGGCACATCCACCATGTCGAGCAGGATGGCCTCGCCCTTCTGCAGGTCGCAGGAATAGTTGATGAGCAGGTCGGCGAGTTTTGCGTAGCGCGGATCGGCCATAAATGTGTCGGCAAGATAGGCCGGGTGACCCCACCGGTCGAGGCGGCTTTCACGGTCCCGGACTCGCGGCCCGCGCACGGACGGCCGACGCCATCGGCCGTTGCCGCCCCCCGCAAGTCCTCCTAGCGTCGCCCCATGAAATCGCTGCCCCTGTTCCTGAGCCTGAGCGTGACGTTATCCGCCACAGCCCACGATTGGCCTGAGTTCCGCGGCCCCACGGGCCAGGGCCATTCTCCCGCCCGCGGCGTGCCGCTGAAATGGAGCGCCACCGAGAACGTCGCGTGGCAGGTGGCCGTTCCCGGGGCCGGTTGGTCTTCGCCGGTGCTCGTGGATGGCCGGCTCTACCTCACTGCTGCCGTGCCGACCGGCAGCGGTGACGCGATGACGTTGCGGGTGCTCTGTTTCGACGCGAAGGACGGCTCCCAGCGCTGGGAAACGGAGGCGTTCGCACCGCCCGTGGGCGGCAGCCGGCATGGCAAGAACAGCTTCGCCAGTCCGACGCCGATCGCCCGGGACGGCCGTCTCTATGTCCACTTCGGGCACCTGGGCACCGCGTGCCTGGACTTCGCCGGCCAGGTCCTCTGGCGTCAGACCGAAGTGAAATACTCGCCGGTCCACGGCAACGGCGGGTCCCCTGCCCTCGTGGGCGACCGGCTGATCTTCAGCTGCGACGGCATCGGGAGTCCCTTCATCGTCGCCCTCGACGCCAAGACTGGCCGGAAGCTCTGGCAGACGGCCCGGGAAACGCCCGCCAAGAAGAAATTTTCTTTCAGCACGCCGCTCGCGATCGAGGTGGAGGGAAAGACCCAGGTCATCAGTCCCGGCAGCGGGGCGCTGTTCGCCTACGATCCGGCGGACGGCCGCGAGCTGTGGCAATCACGCTACGGCGAGGGCTATTCGGTAATCACCCGCCCAGTGTTCGGTCACGGACTGCTGTTCGTCAGCAGCAGCTACGACCGGCCGGTCCTCAACGCAGTTCGGCCGGCAGGCGCGGCCGGGGATGTCACCGCCACCCACATCGCGTGGACCCATGCGAAGGGCGCACCCAACACGCCCTCCACCATCCTGGGCGGCGAGGAACTCTACTTCGTATCGGATGCGGGAATCGCGACCGCCGTCGAGGCCAAGACTGGAAAGGTCCACTGGTCGGAACGCCTGGGCGGTGATTTCTCGGCGTCGCCGGTCTTCGCCGATGGCCGGCTGTATTTTCAGAACGAAACCGGCACCGGCTACGTGTTGAAGCCCGGCACCACCTTCGAACTGCTGGCCAAGAACGAACTCGGCGAGCGCACCCTGGCCAGTTACGCGGTGGACGACGGCACACTGTTCATCCGCGGCGAACAGCACCTGTTCCGGATCGGGAAACCGTGAGGTTGGACGGGAGGCTTGGGAACTCGGAGCGTGTCTGAAAAGTCGCTGACGCGACGTCGCGGGCAATGCGGCTGACTTCAGCCCCGTGAGTGAACAGGGAGTCCAAGAGGGTGCGCGGTTTCTCCTTCTTCTGGGGGGAGAGGGAGAAACCGACGTCTGTGCTCGAAGCCAAGAGCCCGTAGGGAAAAGACCTTGCCCAGGCCGGAAGGCCAGTTTTCAGCCAGACGGGCGCATCTCAGTTTCTTGCAGGCGATCGTCGCTAGGGCGTCGGAGGCACGGGTTTTCAGCGCCGAAGGCGCGGCAGACGGACACCCCGGGCGTGAGCCCGGGGTGACCGCCCCCTTTTGCCAAGAGCCCCAGCGGGGCGAAAGAACTTCTGCCGCCCCTCCGGGGCTGGAGCGTTTTCCGAAACTCAACCCCGGACTCACGCCCGGGGCTACCATCTATCGGCCCTACGGGCCTGACCAACCATCAGGTTGCAAGAACCTGAGATGCGCCCCGAACTCATCCCCGCAAACCTCCGGACTTGACAGAGTTGGGAAAGATGGAATTCCTGCCTGCGAAATTTTCTCCCCTGAATCCATGAACAAAAGAATCCTCGCCGCTTCCGTGCTCACGGCCGTGCTGGGCGTCGCTGCCCACGGTCAAACCTACACCCTGACCCCGCTCACCTCATTTGGTGGCGGCGACGGTTGGCTGGCGCCTACTGAAGGCGGAATCTCCTACCTGACCACGGGCACCACCGAACGGGGCCTGGCCTACAACGGCGTTACGGGAAATCTGGTGCTGGTCAGCCGGGCGGGCGGCAACAACATCAAGGTGCTCGACGGCGATTCAGGGGCGGACTTGGGCTCGCTCAATGCAACCGGCATCTCGGGCGGAACTTTTCCCGTCAACATGGTGGGAGTGAGCGATGACGGGGCGATTTACGTGGGCAACCTGTCCACCGCGGCCAATGCCAACTTCAAAGTCTATAAGTGGACCTCCGAAGCAGACGGCCTCACCACCGCCCCCACGGTAGCATATGATGCCCTGTCCGGGCTGGCCCGGACGGGAGATTCGTTTGCCGTGCAGGGCGCGGGCGCATCCGCCCAGTTTGCCGCCGCTGGCACCTCGGCAACCAGTGCCAGCAGCTTTGCCGTGGGCCCACTGAATGCCTCCAATGCGAGCGTCAGTTATCTTTCCGTGCCCACAACCAGCACCGGTTCCAATGACTATCGTCTGAGTCTCGCGTTTTTGGATGGCGATACGCTGATTGGTAACCAGGGCGCCAATGGGCGCGTCACCGACTTCAATGGCTCCACCGCCAGTGTCGCTTACACGATTCCCCTCGGCGCCGCGCAACGGGCATTGGACTACACGATCATCGGTGGGACCCCCTATCTGGCGGTGCTGGATTCCAACTCTTCGCTGCTCAGCATCTACGACGTTTCCAATCCGACCAGTCCTTCTTTGGCAGCCTCAGGCACCACCACGACCGGCCCATTGACGTCCAATGGCAACGGCACCGGTTCGGTGGCCTGGGGGGACATCACCGGCAACACCGCCACCGTGTATGCCATGAACTCCAGTCAGGGCATCCAGGCCATGACGTTCACGGTCGTGCCGGAGCCCGAGGAATACGCCATGATGGCCGCCGGCAGTCTGATTGCCTTCGGCGTCTGGCGCCGGTTCCGCCGCTGAACGGCCCGTCGCACGAACCCAGACTTTGGAAGCCGTCCTTCGGGACGGCTTTTTTGTTCTGACCGGTTGCCGGCCTCACCGACCGGTCTATGGTCGCCGGCGTATGCGACAATCCCTGTTTACCCCTGTGGTTGCGGTTTGTTCCGCAATCCTCCTGCCGGTGCTTCAGGCTGACACCCTGACTCCCCTCTGGTCGGTCAATCCCGGTGACCGCCCCTATGTCTCCACGGGCAACACGGAGCGCGGCCTTGCGTTCAATCCGGTGTCCGGAAACCTGCTGCTTGTGGGCCGGCAGGGCGGCCCCAACGTTTACGTTCTCAACGGGGCGACCGGGGCTGACGGTTCCGAGGATCCCAACCTGGGCGTCCCCCGCGTGTTGAGCCAGACCGATGCGGACGGCAATCCCGTCATCAGCGGTGGCACATTCACCCTGAACCTGGTCGGGGTGGCCGACGACGGCGCGGTCTATGTCTGCAACCTGAGCACCAGCACCACCGAGCCCAATGTCCGGATTTACCGTTGGGCGAATGACGACATCCTGACGCCGGTTACCGTCGCGTTTGAAGGTGACCCGGCCCCGGCACCCGCCGGCAGCGTCCAGCGCTGGGGCGACAATTTCGCGGTCCGCGGTGCCGGCGCGAACACCCAACTGCTGCTGGCCTCCCGCAACGGCACGATCCTGAGCCTGCTGACGACTACCGACGGCCAGACTTTCGTGCCGACCGTATTGCAGTCGGACATGGCGGGCGGCGACGCCGGCCTGGGCTTGGGCTTTGGGGCGGGCAACACCATCTGGACAAAAGCTCCCGGCCGGGCCCTGCGGCATCAGTCGTTTGACGTCGCGACGGGCCGGGCCACCACCGTCACGAGCTTTCCGGCGACGTTGATTCCCAGCGGCGCCGCCCCACTGGGCCTCTCGGCTGACGGTTCCAAACTCGGCTTGGTGGACTACGGAACCCATCAGTTGCTCGCCTACGACCTGAGTGATCCGAAGAATCCCGTCCAGATCGGCCAACGTTTCAATCTGTTTCCCGAAGGCGGCGCTGGAACTGCGAATGGCAACGGCACCGGCGCGGTTGCCTTTGGCAAGATTGGAGACGACGAGGTGATCTTCGCCCTCGACACCAACAACGGCATTCACGCAGCGAAGATTGAGAAATCGGTGATCGTCGATCCGCCGGTCATCGCCACCCAGCCGGCCGGGGTGTCGGTTTACGAGAGTGCGACCGCGACGCTCAGCGTGGTGGTTCAGGGCACGCCGCCATTCACTTACCAGTGGTTCTTCAACGAAGCTCCGCTCGGCGGCCGGACCGGGTCGTCCCTCACGCTGGCCGGCCTCCGCGCGAACCAGGCTGGCCCTTACTTCGTGGTGGTGGCCAATGCCGCGGCCAGCGTGACCAGTTCCGTTGCCAACATCACCGTGCGGGTGCCGGTGTCCTCCCCCTTGCTGACGCCGCTCTGGTCGTTGCCACCCGGCAGCCGCCCGTATCTGAACGAGGACTTCACCCAGCGCGGCCTCGCCTACAATCCGGCGAGTGGCAACGTCATCATCGTGTCCCGCACCGGCGGAAATGTGCTGGTGGTGCTGGATGGCGCGACCGGGGCCGAGAAACACCGCCTGCGGACCACCGACACCGAGGAGGTCAACGTCATCACCGGCGGCACGTTGCCGGTCAACATGGTCACCGTCACCGAGGATGGCGTGGTGTATGCCGGCAATCTCGTCACTGACGGTTCGGCGGCCGCGCTGCGGCTCTACCGCTGGGCCAATGACGGACCGGACACGATCCCCACGGTGGTGACCGACATTCCTGAACTTGCCGTGGCGGAACGCTGGGGTGACACGCTGGACGCCCGCGGCACGGGGGCCAACACCCAGTTGCTGCTCGGCTCCCGCAGCGGCCGCACGTTTGCGGTCGTGTCCATTCCAGACGGCATGACCGGTTCCGCCAAGGTTTACGAGCTCGCCGACATTGCGGCCGGCGGCCTTGGACTCGGCTTGGTCTTCGGCGAGGGCAACACCGTGTGGGGCACGGCCGGCGGCCAGCCCTTGGTCCATGCCTCCTTTGATCCGGCCGGCGGCACCGCCTCGCTCGTGCGCAGCTATCCCGCCGCTCAGATTCCGAACAATGTGGTGCATGTCGCCCTCAACCCGGCGGAGAAGCTTCTGGCCGCGGTGGCGCTGGAAACTCCGGACAATGTCCAGGCTTACGACTTGGCCGACCTGGAAAACCCCGTGCTGCTCGACCAAGAACTGATCCTCACCGACAAGGCCAACCCCAACGGCACCGGCAGCGCCGACTTCGGCGGCGGCCGGCTGTATGTGCTCAATTCCAACAACGGCGTGTTGGCCTACACGGTGACCAAGTCGGTTCCTGCCGGCCCCGCCACGGTCGCCGCCACGGTGACTGCCGATGCGCTCACACTGACGGTCACCGGCACTGTGGGGGCCGCGTATTCCCTGCAGCAGTCGGCTCAGCCGGGTGGCTTCGAGACCATTCAGACCATCACCATACCGGCCGGTGGCAGCGTCCAGGTGACCGTTCCCCTTGCCGGCAGCTCGGGTTTCTACCGGGTGCTTTCCCCCTGACCGGCAATGCGGTTGAACGCTGAGCGGCGCAGTCTTTCGCCCGGTCGGGCCCGACCGGGCAAAGCCCTCATTCCGGGGCTGGCCCGGGGCTTTACCCTCATCGAACTGCTGGTCGTCATCGCCATCATTGCGATTCTCGCCGGCATGCTGTTGCCGGCGCTGAGCAAGGCCAGGGTCAAGGCGCAGTCCATCAACTGCGTCAGCAATGCCCGGCAGTTGACGCTCGCGTGGCAACTGTATGCCGACGACAACCTCGGCCGGCTGGCTCCGAATGAGGCCAGCGGCCTGCTCAGCGTGGGCAGCAGTTGGATTCTTGGCGACGTGCGGGTGGACACCACGCTGCGCAACCTCGAGACCGGTGTGTTATGGACCTACAATCGGAGCGCCGGCATTTACCGCTGTCCGGCCGACCGCACCAAGGTGGTCGGCTCCAATCGCCAGCGAAACCGCAGCCTGTCCATGAGCACCGGCCTCGCCCATCTCAACTCCAGCAAGACTCCCTTTCCCATCTACCGGCAGGAGCAGATTCGTGAACCCGGCCCGAGCCTGGCCAGCGTCTTTGTGGACGAAGACGAATGGGCAATCCAAAACGGGGCCATCGGGATCGAACCTCCGGGATCGCCGACGTCGGCTCACTGGAACCTGCCGGGCAGCCGGCACGGAAACTCCGCAACGGTCAGCTTTGCCGATCAGCACGCCGAGACGTTTCGCTGGACCGGCGGGAGAATTCGGGACGGTTCGGCCATCCTCCGGGCACGTTTCAAGGCCGATCCCGGCTTTGGCGATTCGAGCATCACCGTGCCCGTAAACAGCCCGGCCGACCTGCGGGACTTGCGACGGCTCCAGGCGACTGTGCCCGCACTTGGATTTCGTCCGTAAGCGCCACTCCTGCCTTCAGCCAACCACACCGCGGAACCAATACGCCCAGAAGGCCGGGACCTCCCGGAGCATCGACCGGAGGTCCCAGGCGCGGCGCCAGTCTCGCGCCTCCGCGGGAACCGTGAAGACATCGATTCCAGCGCGCGCGTAGGCGAGCTTGATGCGCGGCAGGTGATAATACTCGCTGACCGCGAGCACCCGTCCGCCCGCAAACTCCCGGGCGGTGTTCCGCACCGTGGCCGCAGTGGACAGACCCTCGGGATCGCAGCGGATCGCCGCCGCCGGCACGCCGGCACGGACAGCCGCCGACTTCATCGCCGCGGTCTCGTGGATCGCGCCGTCGCCCGGACCGCCAGACATCACCAATTCGCGGATCCAGCCCTGACGATACAGTTCAACGGCCGTGGCCACACGGTCACCCACTGCATCAGACAGCCGGCCGTCGGCATAGACCCGGGCACCGAACACCACCGCTACGTCCGCCGGCCGGCGATAATCGGTGCGGCCAAAGCAGACGATCTGGAGCAAGGGAAACATCAGGCCGCCCACCAGCGCAGCCACCGCGAGCGCCGGACGGTCGGTCCGGACCGGAACGTCAGCCCGCACGCCGCGATAAACCCATCCCAGCAACAGCGCGAAGACCACCGTCGCCGGCAGCGGGAAATCGGCCTGCACCCGCCCCGTCACAAACAGGGCGAGCACCACCATCGTGTTGAGGGCGAGAATTCCGATGCCAGCCACGACCACTCCGCGCGTGAGTTGCCGGCGCCATTTCGCGGCCCGCGGCCGAATCGCCCATGTCGTCAGCACGAAGGCCAACAGCAGGTAGGCAACTTGGGCCTCCCCGGCGGGCAACACGCGCAGATCCAGCCAACAGAGATTCGGATCGAATCCGGGCACCCGCAGTCCCGCGATCAGGCCGGCCGCGGTGAACAGACCCAGAAACAGGGCCAGGCCCCGCGCCAGGGCGTGACCACCGGGCGAAACCACCGGGCGATTACCGGCGGCCTTGCCGGTCAGGGCGAGAAGGGCAGCGGAGACAACTGGGTTGGACATGGCATTCCTCAGGTGGATTTCGCCGCTCCCTTGCGGGCCACGCGGCGGGAAAAGCTGTCCACCCGGATCACCGCGCGGCGATGCAGGCCACGCGCGATCACCTCGTGCTCGTCGCGGGCCTCCACAGTGAAGGTCACCAGGTTACCGTCGGCGTGGATGACCCGCACGCTGAGCCTCACGCGGGCGCCGATCGGCGTCGGAGCCAGGTGCCGCAATTCGATCTCGGTCCCGACGGTCCGCTCATGGGCATCCAGTAGCGGCACCAGCGTTTGGCGAGCGGTCCGCTCCAGCAGGCCGATCAGGTTCGGCGTGCTGAGCACCGCGGGCATGCCGTCGCCGGCGAACTCGATGGCGTGCTTCGCCTCCACGGTGAAGGTGTGTTCGCCGGTGAGGCCAATGCGGGGACGTGACGTCATGGGTGAAGAAGATCCGCGCCCCAGCAGAACCACCGGAACCGCGGCTGGCAAACAGCTTTCGAACGGAACGTCCCCGGAGGGCGATTGCGCGTTGAGCTTTTGGCCGCTCCCGCCATGCTTTCGCGCGCTTTCCGCATGACCGCGCCGGCCAATACCAACCAGCAGACCGCCGCCGAATTGCTGCGTCGCAGCCTCGCACGCGGCCGGCTGGGTCACGCCTACCTGTTCCTGGGCGACGATCTCTCCGTCCTGGAGGAGGCCGCCACCCGGCTGGTCCAGACCCTGAACTGCCTCGCCCCGACAGCCCGCGGCGAGAATGGCGTTCCGCTCGAACCCTGCGGCCAGTGCCAGAACTGCGGCCGCATCAACCGCGGCAATCATCCCGATGTGCTCTGGGTGCGGCCGGAGATGAAGAGCCGCGTGATCGGCGCCGACCAGACCCGCGAGGTGATCCGCATCCTCGGGCTGCGCGCGGCGGAGGCGCCCTACAAGGTCGCGATCTTCGCCGGCGCCGACCGGATGAACCTGAGCGCGGCCAACGCCTTCCTGAAAACGCTCGAGGAGCCGCCCGCAGGCTGCGTGATCATCCTGCTCTGCACCGAACCGGACCGGCTGCTGGAGACCATCATCTCGCGCTGCCTGCGGCTCAGTTTTGCGAGCGGCCTCGTGCGGATGGACGAGGAGGTGGCCGCGTGGGTCGGTCGCTTCGCGGAACTGGCCCGGCCCCAATCGCCCCCGCTGTTTGGCCGTTACCATCTGTTGGGCTCCCTGCTCACGACCCTCACCGCCACCAAGGAAAGCATCGAGGAAACGCTCACCGCCCAGTCGCCGCTGCGGAAGTATCCGGATGCCGAGGCCGCCCAGCAGGAGCGTTGGGAAGAGGAACTGAAGGCCGCCGTGGAGGCCGAATACCGCCGTCGCCGCGGCGAGTTTGCCGCCGGACTCCAGGCCTGGCTGCGGGATGTCTGGCTGGGCACGCTGGGTTCACCCGGCGAGCTGTCCTTCCTTCCCGGCCTCTCGGAAGCGACCGGCGCAGTGGCCAGCCGCCTGCATCCGGACGAGGCGCGCCGGAATCTCGACTCGTGGGAAAAAACCCAGCGAATGCTCTACACCAACGCCCAGGAAGCCCTGGTGCTCGAGGTGGGTTTGCTCCGGTTGAAGCTGTGACCTGCGCGGACACGGAAGCAGCCGACGCCCCGGTTGCCGAACCGACCGCCCACTCACCGACTCGACAGTGCCGCAGTCTCGGATCTCAGAAGGCGAGTTGGAACTCCGGCAGCATCGCCACGCTCCAGAGTAGGTCTTCCACTCCTTCCGCCTGCGGTTTTGTGCCGACCAACTCTGACGCGAGGCGGAGTTCCTGACGCGTGGGCGGACGGGACAGCGCCTGCCGGAAAACCCGTTCGGCCAGCATCCGGCCGTCGGCTTTGGTAGCGACGAGTTGTTCGGCGCCGCGTTTGAGCAGCTTCGCCAACGTGTCGCTATTGGTCAGTTCCAATGCCTGGATGGTCGTCGCGGTGGACTGCCGCACGGTGGTGACCTGTTCGCGGTTTGGACGGCCCAACGCGAGCGTCAGCGGATCGGCCGCGCTCAGTGAGGCTCGCACCTGGCCATAAATGGTCTTGCCCGCGACTGCGGACGCCAACGCTTCGGCCACGTTCCAGGGCGCCAGCCCGGGACCGCCCAGGACGTGCGCGGCGGGCCAGACTTCGGTGTAGCCGGCTTCGCGCCAGTTGCCGGCGGGAGTCTTGCTGGCCTGCCATGAGGCGTCGGACGCGAAGTCCAGCACGCGTTCCTCGCCGCCCGCCTTCACCCGGAGCCGCGCGTAAACGAGCAGGCCGGCCGGGTTCGGTCCCTCGCCGCCATTCACGGCCTCAACCGCAACGACGTTGGTGCCGGCGCGGAACTGCGCGCGGGCGTCAAACACGCCGGGCTGGCTCCAGTCGGGCGCATCGGCCCCGCGCACGCGTTGGTCGTTCACCCAGACCCGTGCCGAATTGTCGGCATGGACCAGCAACGTCGCCTCTGTGGGCGCCGCGTCGAGCACGAGCAGTTTTCGAAAGCCATTGGTGCCGGGAGCAACTCCGGAGGCTCCGTGAGGATCGCCCCACACCCAGAAGGCTTCCGCCGCGGGCGCCTTGCCCTCGGTGCGATTCAACAGCAGACGATCAAGTCCACCCTCGGGTTTGTCCTGCCAGACGCCCGTGAGTGAGCCCAGGGCGTCACGGAACTGTTCCGCCGTCAGCCGTCGCACGGCCGGACCGGTGAAGGTGAACGTCGGCTCCGGCTTTTCCGGAAGATTCACCGACGGCAGTTGGTAAGCCCGCGAGGTGAGGATCAGCTCCAGCGTGCGTCTGAGGTTCCAATGGTGGGCCACGAGGTCCTCCGCCAGCCAGTCGAGCAAGTCGGGCGACCATGCCTCGTTCTGCATGACGTCGAGCGGTTCCACGAGGCCGCGACCGAGGAGCTTCGCCCAAAGTCGATTCACGACGGTGCGCGACAGGCGGCCGTTCTCGCGGCTGGTGATGAGGTTCGCCAGTTGGGCCAGCCGGTTGGTCTTGGGCGCCGAGGCCTCCACGGAGCCGAGTTCCGGGAACAGAAACTTCAGCGGTGCGGTCTTTCCGGTCGGCTTGTCGCACAGGACCATTTCCAAAGGACCATCGGCGTAGATACCGGCCAGACCGTAGGCGTCGCTGAGCTGCCAATCATCAATGAACGAGTCGTGGCACGAGGCGCACTTGAGGTTCACGCCCATCAGCACTTGACCGATGTTTTGCGCGGCCTGCATGGGCGGCGTCATCGAGGCATTGACCGTGCCGCGCCACACGATGCCCTTGGTGAAGCCCTCGCTGGCCTCGGTCGGATTCACCAGTTCGCGCACGAACTGATCGTAGGGCTTGTTGTCGCGCAGCGCCGCGTAGAGCCATTGGCTGATCTGCTTGCGTCCGCCGTCAATGTAACCGGTGCCCTTGTAATCGTTGCGGAGAAGATCGTTCCAGAACGTCAGCCAGTGCTGGGCGTAACGCTGGTTGTCCGCCAGCAATCGACGCGCGAGCCGCTCGCGCTTGTCGGGGGACCGGTCCTTGAGGAAGGCATCCAACTCGTCCGGCGAAGGCAGCAAACCGACGACGTCGAGATGGACGCGCCGGGCGAACAGACGGTCGTCCACCGGCTTGGCGAGCTTCACGCCGTTCTGCTTGGCGTAAGCTTCGAGCAGGCGATCCACCGGATGTGCCGCCTTGCCGACCGGCAGTTCGAGCTGACGCGGATGCAGGTTCTTCGGCTCGGGTTTGGCGAAGGTGACCTGTGAATCCCACTTCAGCCCCTGATCCACCCAGGCGCGCAGGATGCCGACTTGGTCGCGGGTGAGCTTGGTCCCCTTCTCCGGCATCACCGAATCCGGATCGGTGCCCGCGACGAGGTGGATGAAATGGCTCTTCGCACTGTCACCCACGACCACTGCCGGACCGGAATCGGCGGGCTGCAGGAAAGTTTCCCGGGTGTCGATCCGCCAACCGCCCTTGGCCTTGCCGCGGCCGTGGCACTTCACGCAGCTCGCCTCGAGGATGGGCTGGACGTCGCCGCGGAAATCCACCGTCCGCGAAACCGCCGGCGGCAATTGCGCGATGGCTTCGGCGGACGGGACCGCCGACATCAGGCCGAACGGCGCCAAGAGAGAGGCCATCCACCAGCGATGCAGCCCGGACAGGACACGGGGAGAATGCACGCGAAGGAAGTAGTCTCCGCACGCACGGCGGGCGAGCGAAAAGGCGGCGTCAGCCAAGACGCGCAACCGGCGTCGCTCAGACGTAGGACGGATACTTCGGGTCGAACATGCGACCGCGAATGTCCCCCGTCACATCGGTCGGCCGCGACCGCGCGGCGAGTCCCTGGGCATAGGCGGCTTCGGCCACGGCGGTGGCGACGCCAATTTTCGGCAGGCCC
>Ga0169931_10001866_pt1 | contig 34857 bp, 26 predicted proteins | sample Kivu_15m_20L_FD_129675 | JGI IMG/M metagenome (GOLD analysis project Ga0169931, IMG submission 129675) | Freshwater microbial communities from Lake Kivu, Western Province, Rwanda to study Microbial Dark Matter (Phase II) - Kivu_15m_20L... | ecosystem: Environmental > Aquatic > Freshwater > Lake...
AGCTGCTCCACGGCCTGTTCCATGAACAGGGCCGGATCCTCGCTCGGACCTTCCACGCACAGGCGCAGCAGGTCCATGTCGGGTACGGTCTCCAGGTCGAACACGAATTTCATGGCGTCAGCTCCGTTCTCCGCAAAGCGGGGTGAGGAAGGCGGACCGGAAGTCGGGGAAGGCCTCCGGATGCGCCAGCAGGTACATGGATTTGGTGAGGGCGGCCTCCACGGTCATATCGCCGGCGGAGATCATGCCCAGGGCCTCGGCCTGGCGCCCGCTCTCATACTTGTGCAATTGGATGGCGTCGTAAGGCGCCTGAGAGGCGACGACCAGGTGCATGCCGACATCCGTGCAGGCTTGGAAGAGCGGGAGCAGGTTGTGCGGACCCGCGATCGGGAAGTTCCCGGATCCGAAGGCTTCGATGATGAGGGCCTTGAGTCCGGAGCCGGGGATGGAGGCCAACCGTTCGGCTCGTATGGCCGGATGGATCTTCAGGATGTGGACGGATTCGTCGAAGCTTGGTGCGAGCGGGATAACGGATTCGGGTGCCGGTCCGATGCCCTCCGTGATCTTGATGTCCAAGCCGATGCGGGCCAGGGGCGGATGGTTGGGCGAGGCGAAGGCGTCGAACTCGCCGATGCTCATCTTCGTGACGCGGTTTCCGCGGAAGACGAGGTCGTTGAAACAGACGCCGACCTCCGGGAGGTCCAGCGTGGCCACTTCCACCGCGTTGACCAGGTTGCGGCGGGCGTCGCTGCGGCGTACGGCCAAGGGTACCTGGCTTCCGGTCAGGATCACGGGTTTGCCAAGGCCATGCAAGGCGAAACTCAGGGCCGAGGCGGTATAGGCCATGGTGTCGGTGCCGTGCACGATGACGATGCCGTCGGCATCGTCGGCTTCCTGACGAACGGCCTCCGCGATGCGGGACCAATGCGCGGCGCCGATGTTGCTCGAATCCAGATTGAACAGGGCCCGGACCCGGATGTCCGCGATGCCGCTGAGGTCGGGGATCTCCTTGAGCAACCAGGCGGTCGCGTTCGGGTCGGAGACCACCTGTCCCGGATCGGCCGGATCCTGCCTCATGAGGATGGTGCCGCCGGTCTGGATGATGGCCACGCGTTTCATGTGGGGAAAATAGCAGGATATGTGTTGTTTTCGGTGCCGCAATTCCGGTAATTGGACCCACACCAAGCGTCATGGAGGTATCGAGTATGAACGTGTATGACTCATCCCGGATCCGGAACATCATCCTGCTCGGCCACGCCGGATCCGGGAAAACCACCCTCGCCGAAACCATGCTTTTCGAAGCCGGCGCCATCAACCGCCGCGGCAGCATCACCGAGCACAACATGGTCGCCGATTCCCATCCCATCGAGAAAGAGAAGGAGAAATCGGTCCACGCCAGTTTCATGCACCTGGAATGGCGCGGCTACAAGATCAATCTGATCGATTCGCCCGGCACCACCGATTACATCGGCGAGGTGATCGGCGGACTCAAGGTCGCCGGAACATCCATTTTCGTGCTGGATGCCGAACGCGGCGTGGAAGTGGGCACCGAACTGCTGTGGCGCCTGGCCAATGAGCATGGCACCATTCCGATCTTCGTGGTGAACAAGGCCGACCATCCGAAGGCCGATTTCGAAAGGACCGTTGCCGCCGCCCAGGAGCGCTTCGGGCGCGAAGTGGTACCGGTCCAATATCCCTACAACCAAGGGACCGATTTCAACGCGATCATCGACGTCCTGAAGATGACGATGTACGAGTTTCCGGCCGGTGGCGGGAAACCCGCGAAACTGCCCATTCCCGAATCGCAGCGGGCGCGTGCCGAACTGCTGCATCAGCAGCTGGTAGAGATCATCGCCGAGAACGATGAGACGCTCATGGACCATTATTTCGAGAAGGGCAATCTTGACGAGGAGGAGATGATCGAAGGCCTGCACCGGGCCATGGTGAACCGGCAGGTGTTTCCCTTGTTTTGCGTCTCCGCCGAGCGGAACATGGGTACGGGACGTGTGATGGGCTTCATTGATGCCGTGGCGCCGACGCCCTTGGAGGTGCCGGGTCCGCAGTTGATGGACGGGCGCGAGCATAAGCTCGATCCGAGCGGGAAGACGGCCCTCTTCATCTTCAAGACCTACGCCGAAGAGCATGTGGGTGAGCTGATGTATTTCAAGGTGACCAACGGCTCGGTGAGGGCCGGTCAGGACCTGGTCAACAATGCCGGAAACACGACACGGTTCTCCTCCATTTACGTGAGCCAAGGCGGTAAGCGGGTGGATGTGACCCAACTGAATGCCGGAGACATCGGGGCGGCCGTGAAATTGAAAGATGCCGGTGTGAACGACACCTATCATGAGAAGGGTTTCGAACTGGCCATCGCGCCCATCGCCTACCCCGAGCCGACCATGCGGGTGGCGGTGAGATCCCTCAAATCGGGCGAGGAGGAGAAGCTGGGTTCGGCCGTGCATCAGTTGCATCGGGAGGATCCCTCGCTGACGGTCGAGAACAGCCAGGAACTGCGTCAGTTGATCCTAGGCGGACAAGGGGAGGAGCATCTGGCCGTGATCAAGCACGCCCTCACCACGCGTTTCAAGCTGAGCGTCGAGTTCGGCGAGCCGCGGGTTCCGTATCGGGAAACCATCACCATGGCCAGGAAATCCACCTACCGGCACAAGAAGCAGACGGGAGGTGCCGGTCAATATGCGGAGGTGTTCCTGCTGGTCGAACCGTGGACCGAGGGCATGGCGCCTCCGGCCGAGATGTCGGTGCGCGATGTGCAGACCATCGACCTTCCCTGGGGTGGAAAACTGGTCTATCAGAATTGCATCGTGGGCGGTGTGATCGACAACCGATTCATGCCCGCCATCCTCAAAGGGGTGATGGAGAAGATGGAGCAGGGGCCGGTGTCCGGTTCGCGTTGCCGCGACGTGCGCGTGTCGGTGTACGACGGGTCCATGCACCCGGTCGACTCCAACGAGGCCGCCTTCAAGACGGCCGGACTCATGGCCTTCAAGCAGGCCTTCCTGGAGGCGGGTCCGCAATTGCTCGAGCCGCTGTATGACTTGGACATCATCGTCCCGGGCGATTTCACGGGGGATGTGATGAGCGACATGTCCACGCGTCGGGGCCAGATCATCGGCATGGAGGCCGACGGCTCGATGCAGGTTGTGAAAGCGCGGGCGCCTCTTGCCGAACTGAGCCGCTATTACACGGCGCTCAAATCCATGACCCAAGGCCGGGCCACCTTCACGATGGGCTTCAACAGCTACGCGCCGGTTCCGTACGACGCGCAGCAGAAGATCATGAGGGAGACCGCTGCGGCTGAGCTTGGATGAATCGCGGAGCGGGCGTCGTTTCGGGCCGACCGGGACGTCGCTCCGGCTCCCAACGGATATCGGGCAGGCGGAATGCCGGCACGTCGGGTCCTTCCTCCAGAAATCGCCCGCGGATGCCGATCCGGGCGTCCACATCGCTGGCTTCGCCGTCTGCGAAACGGATGGTGATGCGCGTGGCGCTCATTTCAATGGCGCCGTCGGGTTGGTCGTCGTCCTTCTTGTTGTGAACCAGGATGGTGCCGGCGGGGGCCAGGTGCACCGACGCGACCTCGCCGGCCGTGAACCGGACCAGCAGGGTGTCGGCCTTCATCTGGTTGAGGCGCCCAATGGTGGTGTCCATCTGCGCCGCGGTGGGTTTGCCGGTAGCCAGGATGGTCTCCAGTTTCTCGTCCCGGAACCGAAGGTCGATGCGGTCGCCCGACAATTGGATCTTCTTGTGCCAGGCGGATGGATTCCCGCGGAGATGGCTCACCGAGTCGGCCTCCATCACCAGAAGGGTGTCCGACCAGGTGGCGTAATCGGCCGACCAATACCGCACGTCGCGAAGCGCATGGATGGTGCGATGGTCGCCATCGCGCAGCACGAGGATGGATTCGGCGCGGAGGAAGGTGGTGTCGGTGGCCGCCGAATCGACCTGCTGGATGAGGGCCCGGCCCCGGATCCACCGCCGGCCCGTGGAATCGGCTTCCACATAGGCGCCGATGATCTTGGTGTCCTCCTTCAAGTCGTGAAGATACACCTGACCCAGAAGCCGGTGGGTCTCGCTTTTGCGGTTCGTGAACAGGCTGTCGGCCTCCAGGTAATAGGTGGAATCGGCCAATTGCACGCGGCCGAAGAGCTTTGCGGAATCGATTTCGGCGAAATAGGTGCCGCGGAGGGCTTTCAAGGTGCTGTTGCCGTCCTCCAGTTCGATGGGATCGGTGAATACGGCGGTCTCGCTCTTGAAGGCGTAGTCGGCCGTGGCCGACCGGAGGATGGTGGAGTCGCGCGTGATGACCACGCCGCCGGTCAGGCGGCTTTCCTCCGTACGGGTGTTGTAGAACAGGAACCGGGACGTGATGACATCCCGTTTGGTGGTGATCCGGATGCGGCCGTAGGCGTAGAGTTCGTTTTTGTCCACGTAATGGATGGCGGAGTCGCATGCGATGGTCGTTTCACCCGATCGAAGGAGCACATTGCCTTTCAGGCGCCGCACGAACCCTTGGTCGGTCTGTTCACCGATACCCTGCCCGGCCCGCAGGATATCCACCCGGTTCTGGGCGGATGAGGGGGATGCGGCCAGGATCAGGCAGATGACGACGCACAGGCGCATCATGGCTCGTTCCGGTCGTCCGAGTCGAGTGTGATGCTGCCGCTCAGATCCAGAAGCACATACTGGCTCAGATCGGCCCGGCCGGTGAGACCGCGGCCTTCGATGCTGTCGGTCGGTGTCACGATGCGCACGAAACCCGTACTCGCGATGTCGCCGGTGCGTTGGTACCAGGTGAGGCGGGTCGCGGTGAGGCGGCGACCGGTGGCGGTATGGGCGGCCACATTCCCTTCGAAATGGAATTCGCCGTCGCGGGTCTTGTATACGGCCGAATCGGCGCGCAAGGTCACCTCGACCACGCCGGCCGTGTCACGCACGATGATGTCCACCGGCCCCGTCAGCCGCATCTCCGTTCCACCGGTCTGCTCGCTGCTGGTTCCGTAAGGCGCGCGGATCTCGACCTTCCGCAGACCTTCCTCGATGATGGATACGTGGATGTCTCGGCTCTCGGATACATAGGCCAAAGAGTCGGCCAAGGCGTCTTTGACGGCGGCCGTATCGCGCTCCGACAGGCCGCAGGCCGCCAAAAGGCAGAACGCGGCGGCGCCGATCAGGGATTCAATCCGTGCCAAAGATGCGGTCTCCGGCGTCGCCCAATCCGGGCACGATGTAGGCATGTTCATTGAGGCGCTCGTCCAAGGCGGCTGTGATGATGCGGACGTCGGGGTGGGCGGCATGCACGGCCTGCACGCCCTCCGGCGCGGCGATGAGGGTGATGAAGCGGATGTGGCGCGCCCCGGCGTTCTTCAGATAGTGGATCGCGTCGCAGGCCGATCCGCCCGTGGCCAGCATCGGATCCACCAGGAGCACGGTCGCGGTTTCGAGACCCCTCGGCAGGTTCACGTAGTAATCCACGGGCTTGTGGGTGGTCTTGTCGCGGTAGATGCCCAGATGGCCGATCTTCACATCCGGGATGAATTGCGTGATGGCATCCACCATCCCCAGACCGGCCCGGAGGATCGGCACGACGATCAGCCCGGTGTCGATGGCATGCCCGATGGTGCGGGTGATGGGGGTCTCGACGGGGACCTCCCGCAAGGGGAGATGGTCCAAGGCATGATAGGCCAGGATGGTCGCGATGCGGTTCAAGGCGGGTCGGAAGGCCGAACTCGGCGTGTCACGGTCGCGCAGCACGGTCAGGTCTCGGGCCACGACCGGATGCTGGACCACCATCAGGATGTCCGCTGCCGCCATGGGTCAGTCTTGCGCGCGATTGAAGTAGTCTTTCGTCAATTTGGCCACCACACCCGACAGCAGGAAAAGGGCGATGATGTTGGGGATGGTCATCAGCCCGAGGGTGATGTCGCCGATGGACCAGACCAGCGTCAGCCCCAGGATCGCGCCGACGAAATGCGCGACCACGTAGAAGACGCGGTAGATCACGATGGATTTGTCGCCGGCCAGGTACTGGATCGACCGGTCGCCATAATAACTCCAACTGATGGCCGTCGATACCCCGAAGAGGATCACGCAGATGGCGACCAGATATCGGCCGCCAGGGAAGAGCGGAGATAAACCCTTCTCGAAGGCGAAGGAGGTCAGACTGGCTCCGTTCTCAATGACATAGCCGTATAGGTTCGTATAGCTGGCACCTTCGTCGGAGACGGAGGTTCGCCGCCCTTCGGCCAGTGTGATGGTGCCGGTGAAGGGGAGGGAGCGGGCGGCATCCGCATAGAGGGTGTCTACCGGGAAATCGTATCGGATGAAGGTGCCGTTCTCCGGTACGCCATTCACAACCCTCAAGCCGCCGCCATCTTCGACGCGGACCTGCGTGTCGGTGGATCCGAGCGGAATCTGGCCGAAGTGCTTGTCGTCCCAGACGCCGGTGATGATGATCACCAGGCCGGTCATGGTGCAGATCACGAGGGTGTCGATGAAGGGCTCGAGCAAGGCCACCACGCCTTCGCGGACGGGCTCGTCCGTTTTGGCGGCGGCGTGGGCGATGGGTGCGGAGCCTTGGCCGGCCTCGTTGGAGAACAGACCTCGCTTGATGCCCCAGACCATGGTCGTGATGAGGGCGCCGGATCCGACGCCATAGGCACCCGCGACCGGATTGAACGCGGCGGAGACGATGAGGCCGAAGGTGGGCAGTATCTGTTCGGCGTTGAGGATGAGGATGATCAGGGCGCCGAACACGTACAGGACGGCCATCAGCGGAGTGAGCCGAGCGGTGACGGCGCCGATGCGCTTGATGCCGCCCAGGATCACGAACCCGACGAGGGTGGCTGTGAAAAGGCCTGTAACCCAGGTCGGAATTTCAAACGTGGTTTGCACCGTGTCGGCCACGGTGTTCGCCTGCACGGCATTGCCCGTCAGGAAGGAACAGATCACGGCCGATGCGGCGAAGACGACGGCCAACCATTTCCAATTGGGTCCGAGGCCGCGCTCGATGTAATACATCGGTCCGCCGGAGACGGATCCATCCGGGTTGGTGTTCCGGTAGTGCACGGCCAGGGTGCATTCGCTGAACTTGACCGCCATGCCGAAGGCGGCGGTGATCCACATCCAGAAGATGGCGCCAGGCCCACCATAATGGATGGCGATGGCCACTCCGGCGATGTTACCGATTCCGACCGTTGCGGACAGGGCCGTGCTCAACGCCTGATAGTGGTTGACATCTCCGACATCGTTTGGATCGTCGTAATACCCGCTGACAACCCGGATTCCATGACGGAAATGACGGATCTGCACAAATCCGAGACGCAGGGTGATGAATAGACCGTACCCCAGCAGAAGGACGATCATGAACGGAAAGACGGATGGCGTGGCCCAGATCACACCGTTCAGGAATTCGACAATCGATTCGACGAGCTGCATATTCGCGACCTTGGATGGACGTTTACGGTCTGCGAAGGTATGAAAATTGAATCAGAATGTGCGCAGAACGTATCTTCCCCCTCCAATCCTTCACCGACATCCCGCAAATACCCGAATTATGACCAAATCCGACATTGTGGATGTGATATCCGCTTCAACAGGCATCTCCCGAATCGAAACCGAAGCGGTCGTGAAGGGTTTTTTGGAAACGGTGATCGCGTCGCTGCGGGACGGGGAGACCATCGAGCTCCGTGGTTTCGGAACCTTCAAGGTGGTCCGCCGCGCGCAACGCGTGGCTCGGAACCCGAAGACCAACCAGGAGGTGGCTGTGCCGGCTCAAGCCGTTCCGGTTCTCAAGGTTTCGAAGGAGTTTCGGGCGATTGTACAGAAAAGCATTTCCTGAAGCATCGGAAGCTGTGTATATTTGCCCCTCACAACCCAAACGAACGGTACACACCATGCCCAGCGGTAAGAAACGGAAGCGCGCCAAGATTTCGAAGCACAAGCGTAAGAAGCGCCTCAGAAAAAACCGGCATAAGAAGAAATCTTCTTGATCTGCCCGAAAGCCCGTTCCGCGGGCTTTCGTCGTTCATGCGGCGTGGACGTCAACCGAATCGGCCAGCTGCAGGATGCGGTTTGTACGGATCAGGATTCGCTGAAGGGTGCGTGTGATAACCCGGTGCACGTCGTTCAGGTCATTGACGTAGTCGAACCGGACGGTGATGTAGGTGATCAGGCACATCACCGACAGGTACCGCCCCTTCGCGTCACCTTCGATTTCAACATGCCAGCGGGTGATGGCGTCGTCGTGCGGGTAGGTCTGTTTCAGGAGGCGGTTGAAGGCCTCCATCCATGCGCTCGACCGCTCGACCCGGTCGATGTGGCGCTTGAACGGCTCGGTGTCGAAGCGCCAGGTCACTTCCACATCCAATGATGCCTCGATCGGCGCCACGGCGGTTTTCGCATCGCCCGCAAGGGGATGTTTCTGCATGCCCGGAAGGCGCCGGGCAAGGGCGGCTTCCCGGAAAAGATCCCAATCGAAATGGATCACGACGCCGCGAACCGTCTTGGAAAGTTCCGTGATGGGTATGCCGATTTCAAGTCCGGTCGCATTCAGGATGCTCTCATCCCATTGTGTGAAGGTGTCGGCACGGATGCCCCGTCGTTGCAATTCCGTATGTAGCCGCTTGATGAACGAGTTGAAAATCGGATATTTCATACGGATGGCAGGATGAACAACTACTACACGTTACGGCTGGTTTGCGAATCCCTTGACCGACGGTTCGGAGGTTGGACGCTGATGAGCGTCATCACCCACCGGAAAAATCTACTTGAGTTCCGGTTCGCGTCCAAATCGGATTCCGTCACATGGACGCTGTCCTTCCTTCCGCACGCGGCCGCTTTTTTTTCCGGACCCCATTGGGAACCTCCCCAACGCAATGCCTTGCGTTTTTTCGAGGTCTTGGAGGGCCGGGCCTTGCGGGGTGTCCGCATGGCCGAGGCGGACCGGTTCATCCGTTTGGATTTCGGTGATGGGGATGAGATCCTGATCCAGGCGTATGGTCCACGAGGCAATGTCTACCATGCGCTCGATGGGGTGGTTTCGGAAGCGTTCCGACGTAACGCGGATTGGCAGGGGCTTCCGGCTCCCGGACCCTCGCCCGCCACATCGGAAGGGGTGTTGTTGCCGAAAGGATTGCCATCCGCCGCCGCCGAACAGATCCGCAACGATCCTCAACCCGCTTGGGTGGCCGGACACGGATTCACGCTGGCCAGCGAGGCGTTTCTCCCAGGTGAACGGACGCGTCGGTACACCGATGTCGATGAGGGCGTGCGAGACGCCTTCCGCCGCATCCGGAACGAGAGCCAGCTCGAATCACGACGTGTGGCCTTGAAAGCCTTGCTCTCGCGAAAACAGGTCGGCTTGAAGGTGGTCGAGGCGCAATTGGCCGATGAGCGGACACGGGCCGACCGCGCCGCCCACTATGAGCATGTCGGCCGACTGCTGATGTCCAACGCGCATCAGTCCTCTCCGGATGCGGGCGTTGACCGCATCCGACTCGCGGATTGGACCAGAGGGTACGACGAGACCGAGGTCGTGATCCGTCCGGGTAGCACCTTGGCCGAATCGGCCCAATGGTATTTCCAAAGGGCCAAAGAGGCGAAGGAATCGGCACGGAGGGCTGCGGGTCGGCTGGATGAGGTGCGGCGCCAGGCCCTCGCGTATGGGCGCGCGCTCGATCATCTGGAACACCTGACCCGTGCCCAGGAGTTGGATCCCTGGCTCAAGGAACATGCGGAGGTGCTTCGGAGAGCCGGTATGGGGCCGGATGGTGAGGAACCGACCCGTACCCCGTACCGATCGTACCAGATCGGCGGGTATGAGGTCTGGGTCGGACGGAATGCGCAATCGAACGACGAACTCTTGCGGCTGGCTCGCAAAGACGACCTGTGGCTGCATGCCAGAGGCGCACCAGGAAGCCATGTCGTGCTTCGATGCCACAAACGCGCCGGATGGCCACCCCAAGCCGTTCTTGAAGCCGCGGCAAGCCTGGCCGCATGGCACTCCAAACAGAAGGGAAGTTCCTTGGTACCCGTTATCTTGGCACGACGCAAGCACGTCCGGAAACCGAAAGGAGCGCCCGCAGGGGCGGTATGGATCGAAAAAGAGGACGTGCTGCTGGTGAAACCGTCGCTGCCAACCGAATGAGGCTTGTCTATTGCGGATTTATGGGTGCGGGGAAGAGCAAACTGGGACGCCTCTGCGCACGCCAGCTCGGGTTGGCGCATGTCGACCTGGATGACTTGATCGTGGAGGCCATCGGCATGCCGATCCCGGACTTCTTCACCCGCGAGGGCGAGCCCGCGTTCCGTGCTGTTGAAGCCCGTGAATTCGAACGCATACTCCCGACCGACAACCGCATCCTGTCCATCGGAGGAGGTGCCCTGAATGCCGTTGAGCAGGTTGACTCACTCAAACGCGATAATATTCTGGTATGGATCGATGTGCCCATGAAGACGGTTTTCGAGCGTGTGATCGGCGACAAGAGGCGTCCGCTTGCCAATTCCCACTCCGATCCGGAGACGTCCAAACGCGCCCTGGCCGACCTGTACGAAAGCCGCCTTCCGTTGTACCGAGCCTCCCATCTGCATTTCCGCCCCGAACCCGGCTGGTCGCCCGACCTATCCGCCCGTCACCTCACCGATCTCATCCGCCAACATGTCCACCAAAATTGATATCGGACACGGCATCCTGACCGAATGGTCATTGGCGGGCGACCCCGTGGTGATCGCCGACCGACGGGTGTGGTCGCTTCACGGACATCGCATCCGATTTCCACACCGCCTGTTCACGATCGATCCGGGTGAGGAAAGCAAGAATTGGAACGTGGTCGGTCGGTTGATCGATGAGATCCTTCGGTCGGGTGTGCGACGAAGCACGCCTGTTGTGGTGATGGGCGGTGGTGTGGCCGGCGATATCGGGGGGTTTGCGGCGGCTGTGGTCTTGCGAGGCCTTCCCTTGGTCCATGTTCCGACCACCCTCTTGGCCATGGTCGACAGCAGCATCGGCGGCAAGACCGGCGTGAACCACGGAACCGGAAAGAATCTGATCGGCTCTTTCCACGCGCCCATTCGGATACTGATGGATCTGGACACGCTCGAGACCCTACCCGAGCGAGAATGGCGATGCGGCCTAGGCGAGGTTTTGAAATATGGAATGATCCATGATGCGGCGCTGCTGGATGCGGATTACGCCACGATGACCCGGTGGGAACCCGTGATCCGAACGTGTGCCGCATACAAGAGCCGCATCGTGCTGGAAGACGAGCGCGAAACCGGCATCCGTGCCTACCTCAACTATGGTCACACCTTCGCGCATGCCTTGGAACAGGTGGCCGGCTATGGCACCTTGGCCCATGGAGAAGCGGTTTATGTTGGGTTGGTGGCCGCCTCGCACCTGGCCAACCGATTGGGGATCGGCATCGGTCCGGATGTCCTGTTGCGCCACCGCTCCCGGTTTCCCTTGGACCTGGCCCGCTTCGCGAACCGCGTGGAAGACCTCATGGCCGCCATGAGACGCGACAAGAAAAGAATGACCGATTCCATCCGTTTCGTACTGGTGGAGACCTTCGGCCATCCCTACCTTCACGACATCGACGACACGGACGCCATCCGTGACGCATGGCTGTTCGCACTCCAATCGATTCACACGGATCACCGGTCATGAAATTCAAGCTCCTGCGCTGGATGTTCCACAGCTGGACCGCCCTGAAGCGGTCGGCCTTGGCGTTGATCATCCTGACGGTGCTGGCCGTGATCGGTTCGCTGGGGATGCTGCAGTTGGATGTGACCAAGCGGTACATCGCATTCCGAGCCGAAAAAGCGCTCAATGAACGGTTCCAAGGCCAATTCCGAATCGGCGGTCTGGATGGTGCGCTCCCCTTCCATGCCCGGTTGACGGATCTTGCCATCCTGAATCCGGATACGGTCTTCCATGTGCGGACGGTGAGGGTGTCGTTGTCGTTGGCCGATCTGATCAGCCGCGACATCCGCCTGGACCGCGTGGTACTGGATCGGCCGGACCTGGTCTTGGACGACCGGATTCAATCCGCATTCCTCCCGCGCGGGCCGATCGATTCATCGGCTGTGCGGTCCAAACCGGTTTACTGGGCGATCCACCTGCCATCGCTCACCCTGCTGGAGGGTCGTGTGCGGTTGGACACCTTGGATATCGATTCGATCTATGTGCGCGCCTTCGCCGAGCGGAACGCCTCCGAAACCTACATGGATATCACCGCGGCACGGCTCAGCGTCGCAGACTGGTCGCCCGAACCGATCCGGTTCTCCGTGCAATATTTCCAGGACAGCCGTTTCACCGAGTTCAATGCCATCCGGATCGACTATCAGAAAAGCTCCATCCGGGCGGGGTTGGTGCGGGATTCGGCTTTGGACACCCTGCCGGTATGGCGGTTCCATTCCGACAGCTCCATGGTGCATCTTCCGGACCTGGAGAGGTTCTGGCCGGATGCCCCTGACACGGCCGCGCCGCTTTGGGTCAGTCTGGATGGCCAAGGCACGCGAAACGGAGGAGAGGTGCGTCGGTCGACCTTTTCTTTCGGCCAAAGCCGCATCCAACTGAGCGCCAAGGTCGGATCCCCCTTCGACCGCACCGGGTACACGTACGATGTCACCATCCTGGATTCAGACGTGCGTCATGCGGATGCGGCCGTATTCCGGGCGCTCCCCCCGTTTCCCGATCTGCGGATCGACGGGCAGATCACCGGCCGAGCGACCTCGGTATCGGCCGACGCGACGCTCGCGTCCGTCGCAGGCCAAGCCACCTTGACCACGGAAATCGATTGGTCCGGTCTGTTCACATCTTCCACGAAGGTACGTCTGCGTGCGCTTGACCTGGGTCGCATCCGGCCGCAACTGCCCGGTACCGAGATCTCGGGAGAGCTGCGTTTGAAGACCCGCGGCTCCCAAGCGGATCTGGGGCTGGATCTGCGATCCAGCCGGTTCGGAGCGGTACGCGCCGACTCCCTGGCCATACGGGGGCAGGGATCCTTGAATGACTTCCGGCTTGGCATCGACGCCGATGTGGGCGGGTCGATGGTGCAGGCCACCGTGACCGTGGACCGGCGTGATTCGGAACCCCGTCTCCGGTTGGATGGCCGAGGCCGATCGATCGAGCTACACGATTTCATGCCGGGTTCACCGCTGGCCCGCACCTCACTGGACATGCGGTTCAAGGCGGATCTGGCAGGATCGAGTGCCGAGCGCATTCAGGGAATGGTGAGTGTGGATGTCGACCAGGCTGTGGTCGGTGGCACGCGTCTGAAGGCGCATCAGTTGTATGTGGATCTGGACAGTCCGGATTTGGATATCCGGACGCTTCGATTCACCAGCAATGTGGCGGATGCCACCATCACCGGCGATATCCGTGCCGATCAGTTCCTACGAATCGGCACGTATTGGAGCGCCTATCTGCAGGAGCAGCTTCGACGACGTTTCCTCATGGATGTCGACCCCAAATGGGTGGCCGGCCCTGTCCAGCCCGACATCCAGCCGGTTCAACTGGCCATCGAGGCCTCCTTGAAGGATCTGAGTCTGCTCAACCGTTATGTGCCCGGTCTGCCACCGATGGGCAGTCGTAGCGAGGTCAATTTCCTCGTCAGCGCGTCCCATGACCGGTTGTTGGTGAACGGCGGCATCCGTGGCGACAGCATCGCGGTCGGAACTGTGAAGGCCTTGGAATCGAATCTGCAGATATCGGCCCAATTCCGATATGGGGAGAACCTGAATGATTTCTCACAGGTGCAAGTGCAGTTGGATGCGGAACTGTTCCGGGTCGGCGGGTTCGAAATGGCGGATTATCTGCTGGAATCGCGCTTGCGGAACGATCGTCTGACGCTTTCCCATCGGGCGAACCGGATCGGGCAGTCCACCCGTTTCCGGAACCGCATAACGGCCACACTCGGAGACAGCCTGTTGGCGGTCGTGTTGGATGAGTTCCACCTGCGGACGGGTGATTACACCTGGGCTTCACCAGGCCAACCCATGGTGGAGCTCCATCCGGGCGGAAAAGTGGTGGTACGTGATTTCTCAATGACGAACGCGGAGCAATCCATCGATATTTCCGGCGTGTTTTCCGCATCCTTGACCGACTCCGTCGTGTATCGGATCGACCGGTTCGATCTGGGCCGGGTATCGGAAATCTTCGGCAAGGGGCTTCCCTTCGATGGGACCTTGAGCGCGGTCATCACCACGAAATCGCTGACGCGGAATCCGGCCTCGGTAGGGTCGATCCTCATCGACGGATTCTCGCTGGGAGGGCGGACCATCGGCGATGTGAGCTTGGTCAGCCGTCTCGATCCGGCCAGCGACCGATTCCTCACCGACCTGCGCATCCGGACCGATTCGACCCGGGCGGCGGCGGAATTGCGACGGCTGGGTGGGTATGGCAATGATATCCGCTTCAACGGGTATGTGAACACCGCGAACGCGTTTCGTGCCACCGATACCTTGTTCGTATGGAACGGGGACATCCGTAAGGCGGATCTGTGGATCGTGGAACTGATCAACCCGGACATGTTCGAACGGATCGAGGGTCGGGCGGCCGGAACGGCTTGGTTGGCCGGTGGAACCGATTGGATTGATTTCGATTCGAGGATCCGGATCCAGGAATCCCGGATCACACCCACCTTCCTATTGACCGACTACACCGTGTCGGGACCGATCCGCATCAGCCGAAAGGGAGGTCTTTCCTTGGACTCCTTGCAGGTCCGAGACCGCTTCAATGGACGGGGTCTCGTTTATGGCGGTCTTGATTTCAATGATTTCAAGTCAAGCAAAGATCTGAACATCACGATGGTCTTGCAGAACCTGCAGTTTCTGAACAACACCTTCACGAACGATGTCCCCTTCTACGGAACGGCGTTCGGAACCGGCACCTTCGTGTTGAGTGGACGGACCGACGCGCCGTTCTTGCAGACCCGGGGTCAGGTGGTCACATCCGCCAACTCCAGGATGTCGATTCCCTTGCTCGATGAGACCAGTGTGGAGGAACAGGCCCGGTTCGTGGAGTTCGTCTCCTCCTTCGACGATGCCTGGCAGCCCGCGATGGTCAGGCCGGTGGCGGCCACCGCGGTCTCGGCGGCCGCATCGAACCGCTTCACGGAGCTGTTCACCTTGAACCTGTCGTTTGCCGCCCCCCCAGGCTCCACGGTCCAGTTGGTCTTCGACCCCCTGACCGGCGAAATCCTGAATGCCCAGGGCAGCGGATCGGTGCAGATACGCCTGGAAGACCAGCAATTCAACGTGTTCGGTACGTTCAACGTGACCCAGGGTGATTACACCTTCGTCGCCGGAGACATCTTCCTACGCAAGTTCGATCTTCGAAGCGGTGGAACCCTGGTTTGGGAAGGACCTGCGGACAATGCGCGCTTGAACGTGTTGGCGGCGTACCGGTCCCGGCCGGACATTTCGGTCTTGAATCCGGCCTTGGACGCCACGCGCATACCGGTGGATCTGATGTTGTCCATCGGCGGCACCATCCAGAGCATTGAAAACGATTTCTATTTCGAGTTTCCCAGCAACAATGACATCACTCAGAACGCATCGGCGTTATCGATCCTCAACAGCGACGAGCAGAAGCTGATCCAGGCCACCAGTTTGCTGTTCACAGGTGGCTTCATACCTACGACCGGACTGGACGCCACGCAGCAGGGCACCCTGCAGGCCCGGGGGTTGAGTCTGCTTCTATCCAGCCAGGTCAATGCCTTGCTGGGTTCTCGGATCAACAACCTGGATGTCGATTTCAATTTGTCCGGATTCAACCAAGCCGATCTTGGAGTGGCCTTGCGTCTGTTCAATGACCGATTGGTTCTGCGCGGGCAAAGCCAGTTCGACCAGGGCACCACCGCGGAGCAGCGGGGTGCCCAGTTGGGTGATCTGGGAGCGACCTTGCGCATCAACCGCGCGCTGTCCGTGGAGATCTTCCATCGGCGGGATCCGACCTTGCGGGCGCTGGCCTCCGAAACCGAGACCATCAACGGCATCGGTTTGGAAGCGCAATATCAATTCAACACGTGGGATGAGCTGGGTCAGCGTATGTGGGCGTCGATCCGCCGGCTGTTCGGCGTTCGGGAACCGCAACCGGCCACAGCCACGGCCACCAACTGAGCTCATTCCAATGGGAAAGAAAAAAAAGCAGAACGACATCGAATCCATGGTACTGGAGTTGCTGGACCACTATCCGGACACGTACGTACCCTTGGAATTGCTGGCAACCGCACTCCACATGAACGCCCCACGGGAACGGAAGCGGGTGCAGAAAATGCTGGCGGGATTGGCCGAGCGGGACCTGGTGCGGCTCAACGCGTCCGGGCAGGCCAAACGCACGGGCCCGGAATCGGACAAGCCGCATCCCGGTCTGTTGGAGGGTGTCGTGGATGTGAACCGGCATGGTGTCGGGTTCGTGGCCGTACCCGGTTATGACGAAGACATCCGCATCCCTCGGAAGAAAATGCACACCGCCTTGCCCGGCGATCGTGTCCGGGTCAGAATCACCGGTCGCGATTCCGGTCGGATGGAAGGGGCCATCACCGATGTACGGGAGCGAAGCGGACGTCTCATGGTCGGCACCTTGGTCCTGTCAAAAGGTGTCTGCATGATCGAACCGGACGAAGGCATCGCCGACACCGAGTTCTTCATCCACCCCGATCAGACACGGGGAGCCAAAGACGGCGACAAGGTCACCTTCACGTTGGTGGATTGGATCCACCCGAAAGCCCTTCCCCAGGGCCAGATCGTTCAGGTACTGGGCCGGGCGGGTTCCCATGAGGCCACGATGCTGTCGATCCTTGCGGAGAACCAGATCCGGGGTGAGTTTCCCAAAGATGTCGAGGAACAGGCGGAGGCCATCCCGACCGAGATTCCGGAACCGGAAATCCGACGGCGTCTGGATCTGCGCAAGGAGCGAATCTTCACCATCGATCCGTACGATGCCAAAGATTTCGACGACGCCATCCAGGTGCGTCTCAACGAGGCCGGCCATTACGAATTGGGGGTCCATATCGCGGACGTGACCTATTACGTGCGTCCGGGAACGGTGCTCGACCAGGAAGCCTTGGAACGGGCCACCAGTGTGTATCTGGTGGATCGTGTGATTCCCATGCTGCCAGAGAAGCTCAGCAACGGGGTATGCTCCCTGCGTCCGGATGAAGACAAGCTGACCTATTCGTGCATCATGGAGATCACGCCCAAAGGCAAGCTGGTCCGCTACGCGATCGAGGAGACCGTGATCCGTTCGGTGCAAAGGTTCACCTATGAACAGGCCCAGGAGATCATCGACGGCGGGCGGCATTGGTTGGAGGAGGATGTCCGACTGGCCAACGAGATGGCCAAGATGCTCACGGCCAAGCGCTTTCGGGAGGGTTCGGTGGATCTGGACACCCCCGAGCCGAAGTTCCGTCTCGATGCCAACGGGAAACCCTTGGAGGTGATCGTGAAGGAACGACTGGATGCGCACCGTCTGATCGAGGAATGCATGCTGATGGCCAACAAGACCGTCGCCACGCACATCGAGACCCTTCGGGAGGTGAGCCGAAAGACCGGGCGCGACTCGCATCCCTTCCTGTATCGGATCCATGACAAGCCGGATACCGACAAACTTCGGAACATCGCCGAGAACCTGCGGCCCTTCGGCATCCAGTTCCACGTGACCGACGACATCAACCCGAAGCAGATCAACCTGTTGCTGGCCGATGTCAAAGACCATCCTTTGCAGAACACCATCCAGGAATTGGTGCTGCGATCCATGGCCAAAGCCGTGTACGCACCCAAGAACATCGGGCATTTCGGTCTCGGGTTCAAGCATTACGCGCATTTCACGAGTCCCATCCGCCGGTACCCGGATGTGCTGGTCCATCGGCTGCTCAAGACCTATGCGGAGAAGCTGCCGGGATACCGGTATGCCGAACTGGATGAACTGGGCGTGCATTGCAGCGAGAAAGAACGCTCGGCCGCACAAGCCGAGCGGGATTCCGTCAAACAGAAACAGGTCGAGTATCTGTCGGAACGCATCGGCCAGACCTTCGACGGGGTGATCACAGGGGTCACGGAACGTGGCATGTTCGTGAAGCTCAACGACATCCATTGCGACGGCATGGTGCCGGTTCGGCTGATGGAGGATGATTACTACATCCACGACCCCGACCGCCACATGCTGATCGGCCGGCGCAGGGGTCGCAAATACCAGTTGGGGGATACCCTCTCGGTGCGGGTACATGAAACGAACATCGCGGCCCGAACGGTTGACCTTGTATTGACCGCATCGTCGCATCTTGATGCGAGTCATCCCCGCCGACGCCGCAAATGAACGAACTTCCATCATGATCCGACGATTTCTCCTCCTCCTCCTGTTGTCGGCATCCGCGATGCCGGCCGCCCTCAGCGCGCAGTATTTCGCCTTCGGCAAAAACCGTGTCCAATATGCCCGTTTCGATTGGCGTTTCATCCAATCCGACCATTTCGACATCTATTACACGGGATCGGGGAACTACTATCTGGCCGAGTTCGCCGCCTTCAGTCTGGAATCGGCCTATCTGCAACTGCGCAAGGACTTCAACCATCAGGTGGCCGACCGCATCCAGGTGATCCTATACGCCACGCATGGGGAGTTCAGCCAAACCAATGTCGTTCCCTTGCCCGATGATGTGCAGGGCATCGGTGGCGTCACAGACAAGTACAAGAACCGCATCACCGTGCCCTTCCAGGGCAGTTACAGCGATTTCAGACGGGTTCTGCATCATGAGCTGGTGCATGCCGTGTTCAACGACCTCTTCTATGGGGGCACCATCCAGAGCATCATCTCCAACAATATCCAGCTGGTGTTTCCGCTGTGGTTCGAGGAGGGTTTGGCGGAGTTCACGGCCCTGGGTTGGGACACCAACACCGACATGTTCATCCGTGATGCCATCATGAACACGTATCTGCCGCCGATTCCCTTTTTGCAAGGGTATTTCGCCTACCGCGGGGGGCAGTCGCTGTGGTTCTACATCACCGAAACCTACGGGCGCGAGAAGATCGCGGAAATACTGGAGCGGATCCGGCAGACACGCAGCGTGGAAGCCGGCATGCGCCAGGCCTTGGGCGTGGACCTTGAACAGCTCTCGGAGCGGTGGCAGGATTGGTTGCGCAAACGGTATTGGCCCGAGATCACGGATCGGGACAATCTGCGCGACATCTCCCAGCACATCACCAAACGGGAGATCGCGGGAAGCTACAATACCAGCCCGGCCATCACGCCCCAGGGCGACCGCATCGCGCTGATCACCAACAAGCGCGGGTATTTCGACGTGGTTGTGATTTCGGCCTTCGACGGCCGCGTTCTGAAAACCCTCATCCGGGGTGAAGACAATGTCGATTTCGAGGAGTTGAACATCCTCAAACCCAACCTGAGCTGGTCTCCGGACGGACGTCGGCTGGTGTTGTCCACCCGATCGGAAGGTCGATTCGACCTGACCATTGTCGAATACCAGACCGGTCGCAACCGCAAGATCCGGTTTCCCGAATTGGGGTCGATCGGATCGGTGTCCTGGTCACCGGATGGCTCGAAGCTCGCATTTCAAGGCACCAATGGACCCTTTGTGGACATCCTCGTCTACGATCTCGTCGACGGGACACTCGTCAACCTCACCGACGACATCTTCAGCGACAGCGACCCGTCCTGGTCCATGGACTCGAAAACGGTGTATTTCACATCCGATCGTGGCGACCATGTGGAATTGGGGACCCGTCGTGACGAGTTTCTCCAGATCACCAACCCGCTGTTGAACCAGACCGACCTGTATGCGGTGCGGGTGGGTGAAACCCATGCGCGGCGCTTGACCGATACGCCGGATTGGTCGGAAATGCGACCGATCGAAACCAAAGACGGGCATGTCTTTTTCATCTCGGATGAGAATGGCATCCAGAACATCTTCGTCTTGGAACCGGACTCCGACCGCCCAGTGCCCGTCACGAATCTGATCAGCGGGGTCATGCAGATGTCGCTGACCTCGGATGCCACCAAGATCGCCATCAACTCCATCAACGGCGGATATCTGGATATCTTCCTGCTTCAGAACCCCTTGACGAAGCGCCGGACCGAGCCGTTGACATCCAATCTCTGGGCTCGGATGCGCGCGGTGACACCGGAATCGACCATGGTTCCGGCATTCGCCCACATACCGGCCGTGGTCCGCCCGCCCGCCCAGCAGGCGCAGCCCCAACGCGTGGAGCGGGTCGCCGACCCGGCCCCTGAAACCCAGGAAACCGCGGTGGTCGATTTCCGCAATTACACGTTCGGCGACCCGAGGGATCCCGAGAGCGGCCAGCCGGTGCTTGATGATGTCTTCGCACCTGCGGCCAACCGCCTCGACGACGGCCGCTTCACGCCGAGACGCTACCGCTTGAGTTTCAGCCCCGATTTCACGTATGCGGGCGGGAGCCTGTCGACGGGGTATGGCGTGTTCGCACTGACCCAGCTCGTTTTCAGCGACCTGCTCGGCGACCATCAGCTCGCGTTCGCATCCAACCTGGTCTTCGATCTGCGCAACAGCGACTACATCTTCCGATACGGGTATTTCAAGAACCGTACGAATCTGGAGGTGAACTACTCGCACACGGCCCGAAACTACCAGACCTTCTCCGGCGAGCTGGTCCGATACCGGTTCTTCGGAGGCGGCGTATCCTTCAGCTACCCGCTCAACAAGTTCGAGCGCATCGATTACGGCAGCAGTTTCATCACCATCACGCGGGATATCTCCAGCCTTAACGTGGTGCAACCGCGAAGCCAGGACCGCCGCTATTTCCTCTATCCAAGTCTCACCTACACCCGGGATGTGACGCGACCCGGCTTCCTGACTCCGATCGGCGGTTCGCGCCTGGCCGTCTCCTTGACGGGGAGTCCGCCCTTGGGTCGAGACGTGCTGACCTTCGCCTCCCTGATGGGGGATGCGCGCCAATACATCCCCCTGGGCGGCCGCGGGTTCTATTCGATCGCGCTGCGCGCCTCCGGCGCCATCTCCATGGGGCGGGACAAACAGACCTTCTACCTGGGTGGGATGGACAACTGGATCAATTACCAGTGGCAGAACCAGATTCCGATCGACCGGCTTGAAGACCTCTTCTTCACCTTGCCGGCCATCCCGATGCGCGGTCATGCCTACAGCGCCACCTTGGGCGACAAATTCATGCTCTACAATGCGGAATTCCGGTTTCCGCTGGTCGCCGCGCTTCTGCCAGGCCCCATTCCAGTGATTCCGTTGTACAACATCACGGGTGCCTTCTTTGTGGATGTGGGCCAGGCCTGGCAAGGTCCGACACCTCAGGAAACGCTGGTCGGTGCCGGCATCGGCCTACGGACCATCCTGCTGGGTCTGCCGCTCCGATTTGATTTCGGATGGCAGTACGACCGCGGCGGGTTCGGGAAACGGTACGACTACATCAGCATCGGTTTCGACTACTAGCGGGTACGCAGGGTCCGGATCTGAACGAGCCGGTCATACCCTTCCGCCGTATCCTGCCTGTACACGAAAGCCGTGTATTCCTGGTTCGTGCCGCTGTGTATGCCGTTCAAGGGAATCGTACCGCCGACCGGGACGTAGGCATAGTGGAACCGACCCTCTTTGATGAGTGCCGTCGCCTCCCAATATCCATCGGATGTGCGCCGCAACCGTGGTGCGCTTGACCCGTGCCACCCGTTGAACGTGCCCAGCAGCACCATGGGGGCGTCGGTCTCATGGTCCAGTCGGAACGTCAGCAATCCGTACCGGGCATCACGCGCCCGTTCGACCCCGGGACGATTGGTCCACACACCCCTGACCACCGGTGTCAGCCCGAACACATCGGGTTCACGGATCAGGCTGGGAACCGACGCGCCCGCATCCACCTGTTCCACACGTGGCTCGGATGCGCCAGCAATGCGGAAAGACCCGCTGAAGATGTCGAAAGCACCTGCAAAGGCCTCCGGTTCCCGGAGATGGTAGACCAGTTGTCCGTCTTCGGACATGTCCGCCAAGGTCGCTTCGCGTGCCAGATCGAACCACCGGTTCTGCACGTAAACGACACGATGATCCAGGTGAGGGAGCGCGTAGCCTGCCGGATATCGGAATTCAAGCACGGGCTGGTGGGCGATGCGCGTGCCTGACGCGTGATGGAAAAACTCGCGGATGGTCAAGCGGGCCTCGCCTTCCGGCTCCATGATGAAAAAGGGAAGGCTGAACAAGATGGCTCCGCTGAACGGATCCACCACGTCCGCCGCATAGCGCCCGCTTCGGGTGAACGATATGGCTTCGTTCGGAAATCGGTACCGGTAGGCCGTGTACAAGGGGATGCCGGATGTGGAAACGGCCGCATCCGTGATGAGATCTTCGGTCTGCCCGGCCATGTACACACCTGGCAACAGCGGGCTGGGCTCTCCCGATCGGTTCAGATGACGGAAGCGGATCGCGTAATACCGGATGTCCGGGTGGAAGGCGTCGAATTCGAGGGTGAGCGTGCCCGCACGCAAGCCGATCACGGGAAGCCCCGAATCCATGGAGCCGGTCAATCCGATGCTGGCGGTCTGCGGTGGGATCGGTGCGGGCCGCGGTGCGGAAGCCGACCCCGCACACCCGCACAGGAAGGCGCCGAGCAGCAGCAGGCTACCGGTGATAGACACCTTCATAGACGAATCGGGCTGGGCCGAACAAGGTGTGGTTGTGGAAGACGCCGGATGCGGGGTCGCGTTGGAATCCGGCCGTCAGCACACCGCCCGGCGATATCACGGCAACCGGTTGGTCGGGAAGTCCGGCCCAGGTGGCCGCCGCGAGCGCTCCGGTGCCGCAAGCCAGGGTCAGATCCTCGACACCGCGTTCATAGGTTCGGATGCGCACCGACACCCCGTCATGCCACACGAAATTCACATTCGCATTGTGACGATGCCGCAGCATGCGTCCCGTCGCGATGAGCCAGGCCTCATCCGAGAGGCGGGCGGCGTCAACGGGGACGACCAGATGGTCCGTTCCGGTGTCGATCCGGAACCCGTCAGCCGTTTCACCGATCGTCACAGCGATCGGAAACCGGATCCGGATGCCCGCATCCGTGGCTTCCGCCACATACGCGCGGCCATGGCAGGTGAAGAGATGATGGTCCGCAACGCCGGAACGGACCGCGTAGGCCGCGATGCAGCGGCCGCCATTGCCGCACATGCCGGCATCACTCCCGTCCGCATTTCGATAGACCATCGTGTAGGCGTGGGTATCGCATGATTCCAGGATGAGGATGCCGTCGGCGCCCACACCGATGCGCCGCTCGCACAGGGCAGGCGTCAGGCGGATGAGCGCGCCCGTATCATGCCTCCCACCGCGATTGTCGATGACGATGAAATCGTTTCCCGCACCGTGCATTTTCGTGAAGGGAAGTCCGTTCATGTGAGCGCGGGCATGTGGAGCCAGGGTTTGCCGTCGGGCACGGTCGGATCCTCGCCGCGCATCAGGGCGCTGAATCGGAAAGCCAACACCGTGTACCAGACCTTGGTTTGGATGTTGACACCGAACAAGGTGCGACCCTCGGCGATCTGTGCGATCATCCCGTCAAGACGGGCATCACGCAGACCGCCGGTGAATTTGGCGATGATGTCCGCCTGATCGGCGTTCGTCAACCGGGAAGCATCGCCGGTTGCCCGGAAGTGGATGAGGTCGCGCAGAAAGACCTCCATCAGGTTGAGCACCGACCGTTGTGCTTCGATGTTCATTGTCGTGGCCCAGCGGGTGGAGATCTCCAGGATCGGCCTGGCATCCAAGGTGTAGGATGCCCTCAGGAATGCGACGATTTCGGATCGGATCTCCGCGAGAAGCCCCATGTCCAGGTATCGGGCCATCGCGTAATTGCCTGCGGTGACCCGGGCCAGATAGTCGGCGTCGGCCTCGGATCGCCCATCCCGACCGATCAGGGCCTCCTTGACCTCGCCATGGGTCAGCGCCTGGCAACGGATCAGTTGGCAACGGGACAGGATGGTCGGAAGCAGGTGGTTGATCCGGTCTGTGACCAGCAGGAACACCACATCCTTTGGCGGCTCCTCCAGAAGTTTGAGGAAGGCGTTCGCCACATTGTCGCGCATCAGTTCCACATTCGCGATCACGACCACCGTCCGTTCCCCCTCGTTCGGGGAGAGCATCACGCTGGGACGCATCACATCATGATAGTACTCGGTGCTGTAGAATGCGTTCCGGTTCTTGCCATCCGCACCGCTGCCAGGCCGGTTTCCGAAATCCACGATGGCGTAGGGATCGTCGGCAACCATGAAGATCCGTTCCGAACGCTCGGATTCCGAATGCTCCCTCGGCATCGGAAGAAACAGATGGATGTCGGGATGGATGTGCCAATTCCGCTTGGAGGATGTGGCCGTCGGATGGGGAGCGTTCAGGTTCGTGATTCCGTTGATCGCTTCGGCGAAGGCCAAGGCGAGGGCTTTCTTGCCGACGCCCGGAGGACCCGAAAACAGGTAGGCATGTCCCAGCCGGCCCGAATCCAGAATGCTCGCCAATTCCTCCTTGACCCGTTTCTGCCCGACCACGCTCTGGGATCCGATGCGCATCAGGCCTCCCAGATGGTTTCAAAGAGCAGTGCGGAGGCGGTGATCATGGCTCCGGCATATCCGAGCAATGCCATGGCGTCGTTCATCCAGGTTGTGTTCGATGCGCCCATGAATCCGATATGGGTCAACCTCCCCGCGATCAGCAGCAATGGAACGAGCAAGGGCAGGGCGATCACACCGAACAGGGAATGGCGCTGCGTGGTCTGGCTGACCAAGGCCGCCATGAGCGTGGCCACCGCGTTGAATCCCAGACAACCCAGGAACAGGGCCAAGGCCAGTATGCCCGGCGATTCGGGACCGATGCGCAGCAGGACCGCGTACAGGAAGACCGTTACGCTGGCAAATCCAAGCGTGAAGAGCAGATTGAATCCGAACTTGCCGAAGAAGACCGCCAAGGGATCGGCATGCCATCGCAGCAGGTGGTCGGTGTGGCGGTCGGCTTCGGCGACAAAGCTGCGCGAAAGGGAGGACAGCCCGGCAAACAGCAGGATCAACCATAGCAATCCCGATTGAGCGAACAGGCCGATCTCGGTCGCCTTGAGCAGGAATGCGGACACGAAAAGGGCGGCGGAAACAAACACCAGCACCGCGTTCACCGCGAAGCGGGACCGCCATTCACGACGCAGATCGTTGACCAGGATATCGACAGCTCGGGCACGGACGGACATGGCCAAAGTTACTATATTTGGGCGTCTTTCACAGGTAACCCGATATCCGGAGCGGCATGCGCATCACCGACCTTCTCACCACCGCACTCGTCTACCCTGCAATGGATGCGCCCGATAAGGAACAGGCGATCCGTCGGATGTGCGAGGCCGCGTCGGGCGCCGCCGGCACCGAGATGGGTGAGCGCATCTATCGGAGCGTGATGGACCGCGAACGGATCATGTCCACGGGTGTCGGAAAAGGGTTGGGCATCCCCCACGGGAAAGTGAGCGGTTTGGAGGGCAACATCATCGTCTACGCCCGCTTGGTCCGACCCATTGATTTCGGTTCCATCGACGGAATGCCCGTCAACATGATTTTTCTTGTGGTTGGTCCGGAAGCGGAGTCCGGCACGCATATCCGCCTCTTGAGCCGGATTTCCCGACTCATGAACAACGACGCGTTCCGCGATCGGTTGGCCGCCTGCCCCGACGCCCCATCCATCATCCGGCTGTGCGAGGAAGAGGAACGGCTACATCCATGAAAGCCGCCACCATCCTGCTGACCGACGACGAACCGGGCATCCGCAGGGCGCTGCGGGAGGTGCTGGAGTTCGAAGGATACCACATCCTGGAAGCCGGAGACGCCGACGAAACCATCGCGGTCGTGGAACGACACGCCATCGACCTGCTGCTGCTGGATGTCAAGATGAAAGGTCGCGACGGCCTGGAGGTGCTCTCCGAACTGCGCGACAAGGGCGTCGAGTTCCCGGTGATCATGCTCACCGGCCACGGCACCATCGATACCGCGATCCAATCCACCCGCTTGGGGGCGTTTGATTTCCTTCAGAAACCCCCGGATCTGAATCGGCTGCTCATTTCCGTTCGCAACGCCTTGGACCGGAACCGGTTGGTGGCCCAGAACCGGAATCTCCGACGAGTGGTCAGCAAGGTCAAGGATCTGCTGGGCAACAGTCCGGTGATGGAGACCATCCGCCAGACCATCCGTCGAGTGGCGCCGACCGATGCGCGCGTTCTGGTGACCGGTGGCAACGGCACAGGTAAGGAGTTGGTCGCACGCTGGTTGCATGAGCACAGCCGCCGCAACGCGATGCCGTTTGTGGAGGTGAACTGCGCGGCGATTCCCAGCGAACTCATCGAAAGCGAATTGTTCGGGCACGAAAAAGGGGCGTTCACCGGAGCCGCACGCCTGCGGATCGGAAAATTCGAAGAGGCCCATTGCGGCACCCTGTTTCTGGACGAGATCGGCGATCTCAGCCTGGCCGCGCAAGCGAAGGTGCTCCGCGCCTTGCAGGAGAACGTGATCACTCGCGTCGGTGGCTCATCCACCATCCCGGTCGATGTGCGGGTGATCGCCGCCACCAACAAGGATCTGCAGGTGGAAATCGCGGAGGGCCGATTCCGGGAGGATGTCTACCATCGGCTCAACGTGATTCCCATCCAAGTGCCGCCCTTGCGCGATCGGCGTGAAGACATTCCGCTCCTGGCCAAATCCTTCCTGGAGGAACTCAGCCGTCGAGACATCCTGTTCGCCGACAAATCCTTCACCGATGATGCGCTGGAACTGCTCGCCGCCCAGGAGTGGACCGGGAACGTGCGTGAGTTGCACAACGTCGTCGAACGCATCGGCATCCTGTCGACCCGACCCGAAATCGACGCCGATGCCATCGCGAAACAATTGGGCACACACGCCCAACCCCAAGCCGGCGGAAATCGCGCCTGGCAGGAGCTGCTCGACAGTCACGGGGATTTCCAGGCGTTCAAGGAAGCCGCGGAGTCCGAGTTCCTGCGGCATCAGTTGCGCCGGCACGAGTGGAACATCAGTGCGACGGCGGACGCCATCGGCATCATGCGTTCGCATCTGTACAACAAGATCAACAAATACCGACTGGAGCGCTGACATGCCCGCCCAACTCATCGATGGCACCTTGGTGGCCGGTACCGTGAAGCGTGAAGTGCAGGCCGATGTGGCCGGGTTGCTGGCGCGTGGCCTGCGCGCCCCCCATCTGCGTGTGCTGCTCATCGGCTCCCATCCGGCCAGCCGGGCTTACGTCGGATCGAAGGTGAGGGCTTGTGAGGAGGTCGGCATCACCTCGGATACCGAAATCCTGCCAGATACCATTTCCGAGCGCGATCTGAAGGCCCGCATCGCGGAGTTGAATGCCGATGACCAGGTGGATGGCATTCTTGTGCAACTGCCACTTCCGGAGCACCTGACCCCCATGAGCGTGATCGAGAGCATCGACCATCGCAAGGACGTGGACGGCTTCCATCCGATGAATGTCGGCCGCCTGGCCTTGAACATGCCGGGTTTCCGGTCATGCACCCCGGCCGGCATCCAGGAACTGTTCAAACATTACATGATCCCCACCAAGGCCAAGCATGCGGTCGTGGTGGGCGCGAGCAACATCGTGGGCACGCCCATGGCGCTGATGCTGTCCCGCGAGCATGATTCGTACAACGGGAAGGCCACGACCACGATCTGCCACAAGTACACGAAAGACCTGACCGCGCACACCATATCGGCGGACATCCTGATCGTAGCGGCCGGCCAACCCAACCTGATCACTGCTCCCATGGTGAAGGAGGGCGTGGTGGTTGTGGATGTGGGCATGAACCGGGTGGCCGACCATACCTCTGAAAAAGGGTACAAACTGGTCGGTGATGTGGATTTCGACGGTGTTTCGCAGAAAGCGAGTTGGATCACGCCCGTGCCGGGCGGCGTGGGTCCGATGACCGTCGCCCTGCTCATGAAAAACACCTTGCTGGCCGCGAAGAAAGCCGTCTATCCGGGCTGAAAGCCATCGCGCAGTTGCGCGATGACACCCTCCACGGTTTTGGTTTGGAGCAGGCCATCGCACAGACCCGGAGCGCGCAGCCTCCGCGCCAGCTGATTGAGCCGCTCCAGATGAGCGGCGGGCGGTTCGGTCGACGGGTGTGCGACCACCACCAAGACGTGCACCGGAGCCGTCGTCCGAGGTACGTAGATCGCGTTGCGGCAGATCACGACGACCATTCGGGGTTCATCGAGCTGCTCGTCCGGCATGTCCACCAACGCCACACCCTTCGCGATCTCCGAGTTGTAGGCGTCGTTGGCTTGGATCAGTCTGTGCACAAGGGCAGGATGCCCGTCTGTCAACTTGGGATGCAGTTCATGGACCACAATCGGAGCCAACTCCGCGAAGTGTGCGATCGTGGTCGGGAACAGCACCGCCGCCTCCTCCACCAGCGTCTGCAGCGGATGGTCTTCCATGGCGCCATCCGGAACGGCTGTGGAATCCGTTTCACTGGGGTACACGGCCACGAAACGGCGTTCCGGGTAGCGTGATGTGAATTCGCCTGGCAGACGGTCCAGCCCGGGTCTCCACGAAAGCGTTCCCTCCCGGGCACTCTGCAAGATGAACAGGTCATCCACCGTCAGACGGGATTCGATCAGGGAGCCGATGTCCGACCAGCGGGCCATTTCGATGTACCCGCATGGCACGGCATCGGGCGTGGCGGCCACACATCGTCGGATCCGGGCCATGCGTTCTTCAATCCCGATGATGGTGAGTTCCGCACCGATCTGACCGGTCAGGGTCATCACCGATCGGAGCACGTCCATGAAACCGGGTTCCAAGGTGGCGAAGGGCGGTATGGCAAAAAAGATGCGCCGCACCGTCCCGATGGGCGTTTCCACCTTGCAAACCCACAGCATGCGCCTGACCTGGTCCAGCAACTGGTCCAGCACGCTGCCGAAGATGTGATCCGCGGTTGTCCGCTCGCCGTTCCACCCGATGATCACGGTCGATATCAGGCGTTCCTTCACTGCCCGGGTGATGCCGCTGGCGATGTTCTGATCCACCCTGGTGATGGGATTCACCGGAATGTCGGCCCCGGCGGCATAGATCACCGAATGAGCCAGCATGTTCTCACTGACCGCCACCGCACGTTGCACATCGGGACCGTCTCTGACCACCGTGAGCGGGAATACCGGTTCCTTGGAGCGGGTATCACGGATGGCGAAGGAGATGTCCATCAGGTTCTCAGCCGTGGTCGGGTTGGCCAGAGGCACCAATATGCGTTGCGGCATGCGCTCGGTCTGGATCACGGCGTCTTGGGCCAGGATGGCCAACCGGCGACCGTGATGATCGACGAGCCATGGTCCGATCAGGCAGGTCACCAGGATCATGATGACCACCGCGTTCACAACCACCGTATCGAACAGGCCGTTTTCGAAGCCGATGAGGGTGACCGCCAACGTGGCGGCGGCCTGCGGAATCGACAACCCCGCCATCACCGCGATCTGCCGCTTGTCGAAGCGGAACAGGAGTCCCGCGATCCAAGCCGCCCCCCCTTTTCCAAGCAAGACCATGGTGATGAATACCAAGGCCAGCAACCACACATCCACAGACGTCATCACGTTCACATCGACCAGCATGCCGACGGAAATCAGGAAAAACGGGATGAACAGGGCATTTCCCATGAACTGGATGCGGTTCATGAGCGGGGATGTGTCAGGAACAAGCCGGTTCAGGAGCAAGCCGGAAATGAAGGCCCCGATGATGGGTGCCAATCCCGCCAGTTTGGCCAGGTAGGCCGTCACGAACAGAATCGCCAATACGAACACATAATCGGCTTCGGTCTCTCCCGTCACGGTCTGGAAGAACCAGCGCGCCAAGCGTGGAATCACAAGTACCGCCGCTGCCATGAATATGGCGATGGATCCCAGAAAGGCACTCCAGAAGGCCAAGTCGATGTCGGGATCCCGAACGGCTGCGATCACGAACCCCAAGACCATCAGGGAGATGAAATCGGTGACGATGGTGCCTCCGACCGTTACCGTGACTGCGGGATTCCGACCGATTCCGAGTTTGTTCGCCAAGGGATAGGCCAGCAGGGTGTGGGATCCGACGATGGCGCCCAAGAGAAGGATGGGATTCATGTCGAACCGGAGTATCCATAGGCCTCCCGCATAGGCGAGGGCGAACGGGATGCCCACGGATGTGAGACCGAAAAACACACTCCGGCCCCGCAGCTTCTGGAACTGGCCCAGATCGAGGGAGACACCCGCGGTGAAAATCAGATACAGCAAACCCACGGTGCCGAGCAGGATGACGGTGCTGTCCCTCTCCAGCAAACCCGTCACACTCGGTCCCACCAGCATGCCGGCCAGGATCAAACCGACCGTCGATGGCAACCGCAGCCGTTTCGATAGCAAGGGCGATACCAGCATCAGGACCATCACCAAGGCGAAAATCAGGACCGGATCGGTGATCGGCAACGCGGGAAGGTCTCGGAGGTGCATGGATTCAAAATAGGCAGACACGATGGAACGGTTGGGGTGACATAATGATGTCACCCGTGGTCCGTAACCTGGTTGCAGAAACAAGTCCAAGGAGCAAACATGTCTACCGCACTCAAAACCACGACCCCTCGATTGACCGTCGTTCCGCGTATCGACCCACTCTTGGAAGAAGCGTCGGGCATCCTGTCGCTGATGGGATGGTCCGACTTACCAACCAGCTTGCAGCGCGCCATCGCGCTGGACGTGATCGGTTACCGTGACGAACTGCTGGGGTTGTTTGCGACGGCGGATCCGGCGGTCATGGCACGTCGGAAATCGGTCTATTGGTGGGTGGAAGCCTATCGGACCGGTGCGTGTGCCTTGGAGGAGGCGCAGGCGGCCTTGCGGATGACCATGGGTTAGAATCGCCCGATCGTGATCAGGATCCGCATCAGCCACGTATCGAGGGGCGTGTTCCGCCGCAAGGGGGAGCTCAACGCGTACCGGAAGCGCCCGAACCAACCGAGCTGTCTGGCGGCGAGGAATCCATCGAGCATGTCTGCTTTTTCCGGAGGCAGGGCATGACCGTATCTGGATCGGAACTCACGCGCCTGGTCGGTCACCCGTTTCACGATGTCGGTGTCGGACCCATACCGTTTGAGTCGGTTGCCGAATTCAGCCACCCAGTTTGGTGCGGCGGGAGTGACGTTCGTGCCGTGTTTCCGATACAATACGCCGGGCTCCGGATCATAGATGACGGTTCCGAATGCGGACACGACCAAGTAGCACCACCAATCGTGCATCAGGGCCCAGTCCGGTACCGATTCCAGTATGCGGCGCCGCGCGGCGGCATTCATGACGATGGTGCAGCCGGTGGCCTGGTTCTGGACCAAGGCGTTGTGGAAGCCGGTTTCGGTGGGTATCGGGCTCCATCCGGTCGGCTTGAGGTTGGCGTCGGTGAAGCGGAGCCGCGTGCAGACCATGGCGGGCGTGTCCGCAGCCACGGTCTGAAGCAGGCGGATGGCGCGCTCGCTTTTGTCGGGCAGCCAGACATCGTCTTGGTCACAGAACGCATAATAGCCCGAATCATCGCCGGCATCGGCGAGCAAGATCATGAAACTGTTGAAAACGCCCACATTCTTGCCAAACACGACCCCATCAGAGAGACGCGAGGTGTGCGCGAACGCTCGAAGCCTGGCCGGCGTACCATCGGTGGATCCGTCATCGCGGATTCGAAGACGGACGTCCGGCCAGGTCTGTCGGGCGATCGACTCCAACAGTTCGTCCAGCCAGGACATGCCGTTGTACGTGGACATGAGGATGGTCAACCGCGGGTTCACAAGCCCTCTAAAGCGGTTTCGAAATCCAGGCGGACCTGCTCCAGCCCGAATCGGTCGGGAACAGGGTGTATGGCAACCGCTTGGCTGGCCTCACGAAATGCCGCGATGGCCGACACATCGGGCGAGGACGGATCCAGCCGATACGCATGGGGTACCGATTCGCACGCAAGCCATGTGGCCGACCGAGTCGGACAGACAGCCAGAATCGGTCGACCTGCCGCCAGGTAATCATAGAACTTGGCCGGTATGGACCCCATCGATTCCGACAGTAGCACCAAGCCGCCGAATGCGGCCAGGATCCCCGGCAGGTCACAGACCGGAACGGGAGGTCGCTGCTTCCATCCGAGCTCCCGGATCTCACCACGTTCTTCGGCCGTTAGGTCGCCGATCACCGTGAGTTCCGGCAGGTAAGGCGCAAGCGTGCGCATCGAGCGTTCCGGGCGTGAGCTGTGGAAACGACCGGCATAGGCGAAACCGACCGGACGGTCCGACCCGGTTACGGCTTGTGTCACCGCCGCATTCGTGACCACTGCGATCTTCGGTCCCATGTCTGGATAGCGCGTCGTCAGCAGATCTTTCCAGGTTTCGGATGTCACGGTGACCCGGTCGGCCGCATTCAGACAGGCGGATTCCAGGCGTGCTTCGCGCCATCGCTGCCACGCATGGCGTCGCAGCAGCGGTTTGAGAGGCTCGTCGAGCCACCCATCACGCATGTCCATCCAGAACGGAATGCGATACCGTTTCGCCAAGGCCGCGGCACCCGGAAAGGGAGCCTCCGGTGGAGAGGAGGCGGTAATCAGATCGGCCGTGCGGCACTGGTGCCGCACGATCGGATGCCTTGTGGCGGCGCGCGTCCAGACAACCGACGGATCCGGATTGAAGACCGCATAGGCCGCCCATCGCCTGAGCGCGTTCGGTTCGCGCACCGGTGCCGAAGCTGGTGTCAATGGCCCATGTATCCGCAAGGGATCCGGGATGGTGATCTCCGTTCCCTCGGCGGTCTCCTTCAATTGGAATTCGGGTCCTGCGCAGACAACGGTGGATGTCCAACCGGATTCCCTCAGCCACCCCAAGTGCCGTTTGAGGCGTCGGTTTCCGACGTGGCCATCATCCAGCCACCAGGGAGCGAGCACCAGGATGGTGTTCATGGCTCCACCACCATGGATTCGTAGATACCGACCAGTTCAGACGCCTGCACCGCATGGTTGTATCGGCTTTCGATCACCTGACGCAGGGCGACCTGGACCGGTCCCCATTCCTCGCGTCGGTTCCACACCTCAACCAGATGGCTCGCCACCGCCTCGGCCTGGCGCTCGGGTGCCAGCCAGCCGGTTCGTCCATGTTCGACCACGGCCGGAATGTCGCAATGCCGGGTCGACACGATGATCATGCCGGCCGCCGCCATCTCCAACAGCGTAACGGGTATGCCGCCTTCGCAATCCCCATCCGCCGCGGTTTGGCTGGGAGCCAGGAACACATGGTGCCCGTCAGCCACCTCGCTCAACCGAGCGGGCTCCAGAAAACCCAGGAATCGGATCCGAGAACCGATGCGCGCATCGGCTACGGCCTGCTCGACGAGTCGGGCTTCCGATGCCTGGTCGGCCGATGGTCCGCCCACGATGGTCAGTTCAACCGGTATCTGAGTGGCGGCGCGTGCGACCGCCTCGATACCCGTAGGCACGCCTTTCTTGGGCCGGAAGGAGGAAGCCATGAGGATTTTGAGGGATTCGCCTTGCGCCACCCGTCTTGGCCGGAATGGAAACCGCATGATATCCACACCCAACCGGTGCACAACGACCGAATCGGGCCTGGCACCCAGACGGATGATCGATGACCTCATGAAGGACCCTTCGCACAGGATCCGCGCCCCGCTGGCGAACAGGATCTTGTACCGGGGTGCCCACCTCGCATCCGAATAGGGAAGCTGGTGCACATCCATTCCGTAGAACGACACGACATGCGGAATGCCCAAGCGCGAGGCCATAGCCACGTCCTGAGCGCCGATATGACCGAAATGGGAATGGAAGACATCCGGGCGGATGCGTCGGACATGGCTGAGATCGGGCTCCAGATGCCGGATGACCCCTGTCTTCCGCAACCCCCTTGTCAACCAGTAGGCGACCGGTGAGGCCTGCCGTGATACGAACAAGCCCGGGTGGTCGGGTCCGGTCGGAAGACGCAGCTCCGCAAGGATGCGGTTCCGCACGAACGGATCGGTATCCCGGATGAGCTGGTTCAACCAGGTCATGGTCAACGGAAGCCATTCCGGGTAGTGGTGCAGCACTTGGATCATGCTCGTTCGGGGCGGATCATGTGGAGGAGGTCGCCTATGAACACGTGTTCGAGTAGCCGGATGATGACGGCGTATAGGAGGATGCCGGCCGGCAGCAAGATAGCCAACTCGGCCAAGCCTCCCCAGGGAACGGCCCTTTCGAGCACCCGAAGTGCCGCGCCCATCATGGCCGCATACAGAACCGGCAACACCAGGATGCGCGTGTACTGCATCACCGTATCGCCGATCAGGCGTTTGATGACCAGGGGGTAATAGACCGCCGCCATGACGGTGTGCAGACCGACCAAGCCCCAGAGCATGCCCGGTATGCCGAAGGCCGCGCCTCCCCACCAGATGACCGGAACGGTGAGGCTGGTCAGCAGCAGATTCCAGTGGAACCCGAGGTCGGTACGTCCGAGTGCCTGAAGCAGGGATCCTGCCGGTGAACCGCTTGACCGATGATAGGCATACAGACACAGAACTTGGATGATGTACACGCTCTCCTGCCATTGCGGCCCGAACAGGGTCGGAACAAAAACCGGCGCTGTCACCATCACACCGGCCAACAATGGCGCGTTGAGCAAGGTCAAGGCCCGCAATACCCGAAGATAGGCGCTCCGAACCATCGCCTGGTCGTTCTGATGGCGTGCGAAGAGGGGAAAGGTGACCTGGCTTACCATTGCGTTGATGCGTTGGATCGGATAGATGACCAGATTCAGGGCCATGTTGTACAA
>Ga0169931_10001867_pt1 | contig 34842 bp, 28 predicted proteins | sample Kivu_15m_20L_FD_129675 | JGI IMG/M metagenome (GOLD analysis project Ga0169931, IMG submission 129675) | Freshwater microbial communities from Lake Kivu, Western Province, Rwanda to study Microbial Dark Matter (Phase II) - Kivu_15m_20L... | ecosystem: Environmental > Aquatic > Freshwater > Lake...
AGGTTGCCCGAAGTTCGTGTGTCTTCAGCCAAAATTAAGTCGCAGGCTTTTAATTCACGAATGGCGCGCAAGGTAATATCCTCCAAATTTCCTACGGGAGTAGGAATGAGAAGTAATTTTCCCATGATTAGGAAGAAGCGTTATGCAAATAGCGTCTGCTAAGCAAATCTGCCAGACCCTGAAATGATTTTGAATCAGGATCCCATCCATATTTTTGTTTCAAATCCTGAAAAAAGTCTTCGGCCTCTTCGTACGAATCAAAATTATTTAGCTTTTCAAGCGCTTCGTTGTAGTCGTTGATGTTGTTCTTGAAAAGATCTTTTAAATAAATGAACTTTTCATTGATTCCAATAGATGACTTAATATTAGAAATAGGCTGACGACTGGCTTGAGTAGCTACCGTTTTATCTGTTGGTTTGGCAATTTTATCGTAAAGCGACGCTGCTTTGTCAAACAAACTTTCTTTACGAGCAGGTTCACTGCTCGGATTCTCAGGCTTGAATTCAATTTTACGAACCGTGGGCACAAAATCTTTTTGTCTTTCCTGAAGCAAGTCCTTTTTGGGTGCCACCGGAGGCACATCTTTCGCTGGAGCTGCGCTTACCGGAGGTTTCAAATCTGCTTTTTCTTCTTTAGGCTGCTCAGGTTTTGAATCAACCTGATTCACAACTTCAGCAAGCTTTTCCGATAGAATCTCTGCGGCAGCAGTTTCTTTTTCAGCTGGAACCGTTGACGCTTCCTCAACTTTTAGTGCAGAATCGTCGAGCGCCGGCGAAGAAATTTCTTTAAGAGGTGTTTCTGCAACCTTCATTTCAGGCTCAGAAAGCACTTCAGCCCGAACATCTGCTTTGGGTTCTTCAACAGAAACAACTGCAGGTTTTGAAGTTTCAGCCACAACAGGGCTAGGTTTAACTTCCGCAACAGGGGTAGGTGTTATTACAGGTTTAACAGCAACTAAATCAGAGCTGTCTTTTGTAAATACTTGCTGCCGGCGCTTAAGCTCAGTAGCTGTGCGAAGATCCAGCAGGCATTCGTAAAGATCACGAACATCTTTTAATGCCAAATCAATTTCCAGCATCGGGATAGAATCTTTAAAATGTATAATTCTACCGTATTGCTCCTCAATCTTATACAGAAGTTGTGTTATATCTTCATGAATACGTTTGGTGTCCATATCTGAATTTCAGGTTGTATCGTGCTTGATTTATTTAGATTTGCTGAAACAAAACTACCCCGTAAAAGTAGTAATTCAATCGGTTCCAAATTATGTTTCTTGAAAACACGATTCATCCTTACAGGAAACTCGGCTGGATTGAAGTCATCTGCGGCTCGATGTTTTCAGGAAAAACAGAAGAACTGATCAGAAGACTCAAAAGAGCTCAGTTTGCAAGACAAAAGGTAGAGATATTCAAACCAGCCATCGATACCCGTTACGACGATACCGATGTGGTTTCGCACGACTCCAATTCCATTCGATCAACGCCGGTAGAATCATCGCAGAGCATTTTGCTGCTTGCCGCCGGTGTGGATGTTATTGGCATTGATGAAGCACAGTTTTTTGACAAAGAACTGGTTAATGTTTGCAATGAGCTTGCAAACTTAGGTTGCCGCGTTATTGTTGCCGGATTGGATATGGATTACCGGGGCAATCCTTTCGGCCCCATTCCTTCCTTGCTGGCTACTGCCGAGTACGTTACTAAAGTACACGCCATCTGCATGGTGTGCGGAAACCTGGCCAATCACTCCCACCGCTTAGACGAAAGTAACGACAGTTTGGTGTTGTTGGGAGAAACTGAGAAATACCAGCCTTTGTGCCGCGGCTGTTTTTACGAGCGAAACCCCTTACCTTACAGTGGTAAACCTCAAAAAAAGCAATGATTCGTTTAACGCCTCAACTGCTTACAAAACTTGAGCATGTTTCTTTTCATGGAACCTCATTTAAACAAGTGAGAGAAATTTGCTATGACAGTCGTAAAATAAGGCAAGCCGCTGATGCTCTTTTTGTGGCGCTGGTTACCGAACGAAACAATGGCCACAGGTATATTGCTGATGCAAGACGCGGAGGAATTACTATGTTCCTTGTTTCGGAGTTGCCTTCCGAAATTCATGATTATGAATCATTCGCACTTGTCCCGGATACACTCCTAGCCTTGCAACATCTGGCTGAGTTGCATCGAAAAGAGCTTGCTGCCGAAGTCATTGGAATTACAGGCAGCAATGGCAAAACGGTGGTAAAGGAATGGCTTTACACTTGCCTGCAGGCCGACAAAAACGTTTACCGTAGTCCGAGAAGTTTTAATTCCCAGCTGGGTGTGGCGCTTTCTGTTTTGGCCGTTCCGGCCGATGCGGATACCGTTATACTGGAAGCCGGCATTTCAATGCAAAATGAAATGCAGCGACTTGAAAGGATGATAAAGCCCGAAATCGGGATTTTCACAAATCTATTAAGCGCCCATGCCGAAAATTTCGCATCGCGCGAAGCGCATCTGATAGAAAAAATGCAGCTTTTCACTCATTGTAAAACGCTCATTTACAGCAGCAAATACAATGAAATAGGCGAATTGGCCGAAAAGTATAAGTTACATGTATTTAGCTGGGGAGAGCAGGAAAGCGACCAGATTCAACTATTGAATCGTTTACAAAAAGACCATCAAACGGAAGTGCGAATAAAATTTAAAGGCTTAGAAAGCAGCCTGTTTATTCCTGCATTGGACCCGGCTTCGATTGAAAATGCCATGCATGTTGCGGCTTATTTGTTTCTTTCCGGCCTTTCGGCCGATGAAGTCAATAGGCGGCTTTCGCGGATTCAGGCGCATGAAATGCGCATGGAAACCATCACTGGAATTCATAACTGCTTAATTATTAACGACACCTGGAGTGCAGATATGAATTCGCTGCAACTGGCTCTCGAAAACCTGTTGATTCAAACCACCCCAAGAAAATCATTAATCATCAGCGACCTGCCCGATGGTGGAATCAATCCGGGTGTATATCAAACCCTGGCGGCTTGGTGCAACGAAAAAGGACTGAGCAGGCTCATCGGAGTTGGTGAGCAAATTTCAAAACATGCTTCATTGTTCCAGATACCAAAGACTTTCTTTTTAAGTACCGAAGAATTGATGGAACAGCTACCGGCAATTGATTTCCGCGATGAATGCATCCTCCTGAAAGGAGCAAGAATTTTTAAATTTGAAAGAATCGCAGCACAGCTGCAAGAAAAAAAGCATGAAACGCTACTTGAAGTCAACCTATCGAACCTGATTGATAACCTCAATTACTATCGCGGCAAAGCCGGTAAGAAAGTAAAGATGATGGCTATGGTGAAAGCATTTGCCTATGGAAGCGGAAGTGTGGAAATAGCCCGGGCATTGCAGTTTCATAGCATTGATTACCTGGCAGTTGCGTATGCCGACGAAGGCATTACACTCAGGAAAGCCGGAATTAGTATTCCCATTCTGGTTTTAAGTCCCGAAATGGAAAGTTTAAGAAGCATGCTAGATTACAATCTTGAACCTGAAATTTACAGTTTTAGGGTACTTGACATGCTGCTTCAGGAAATTGAAAACGCCTCAGCCGAAGACGTTAGCATTCAAATTAAGCTAGATACAGGAATGCATCGCCTCGGTTTTAAAGAAAACGATTTGGACAAACTAATCATGCTCATTCAGGCAAATTCTCGTCTTAGAATTAGCGGTATTTTCTCACATCTGGCTGCCAGCGAGGACACCAGTGAGGACGAATTCACCCGCCTGCAGATTGAGCGATTCAAAACCTGGTCGCAAAAAATAACAGATGCCTTACCTTACCCAGTAAACAGGCACATTCTTAACTCTACTGGTATTTCGCGTTTTCCGGATGCAGCTTTTGAAATGGTGCGGCTAGGAATTGGACTTTACGGTATTGGAAATGCAGAAGAACAACGATTTTTAAAAAATGTAAGCAGCCTGAAAACAACTGTTTCGCAAATTCATGAATTGTTGCCCGGCGAAACGGTAGGTTACGGTAGAAAAGGCATCATTACCAGGCCTTCGAAAATTGCAACCATTCCGATTGGTTATGCCGATGGTTTTTTGCGTAAGCTCGGAAACGGGTTAGCGTTTGTGCGCATCAAAGGGCAGCATGCTCCAACAATCGGCCAAATTTGTATGGATATGTGCATGGTTGACATCACTCAAATTGAGGATGTGAAGGAGGGTGATGAAGTGATTGTATTCGAGAGCTCGAGCGATATTGAACGTTTAGCAAAAAATATGGACACCATCCCTTATGAAATACTAACAGGAATTTCGCAGCGTGTCAAAAGAGTGTATGTTGAAAACTGAGGTTTCTCTTATGACTTCAAGGTCGGCTATGTCACCAACTCAAACCTGTCGACGGTTAGAAGCAAAAAAAGAGGCAGCCAAATGCCGCCTCCTTCAATCAAGTCAAGGTTAGGCTTGAACTTACTGTTTTACAATTCGCTTACTTACTGAATAGGTACCTTCGCTTACGTGAAGGAAATAAATCCCCTGGGGCAATTCATTCAAATCGATGCGACAAGGTTGCTGCACATTTACTTCCACGGTTTCGTAGGTTCTAACCAGTTTACCGCTCAAATCTCTGATTTCGATTTGCGGAGCATGAAAGAGGAATGGATCCAGTCGAACGTCCATCACGTTTACTACCGGATTCGGACAAATAACAATTTCATTTATAACAACCTCAGGAAGGCTAACAGCTTCAATGGCGGAATACATGAATTCACCGTCAAAATCGACCTGGCGCAGTCTGTAGTAAGAAACCCCGGCAAGCGGTGATTGGTGGATAAAAATGTAATTCAATATGGTGTTGCTGTTTCCTGCTCCTGAAACACGACCAACCTCGGTAAAATTAACGGCATCAGCACTGGATTCGATGCTGAAATACTCATTGTTTATTTCGCTGGCTGTAGTCCATTCAAGCAATACCTGACGGTTTGTTTCATTTGCAGAAAAGCGTATCAGGTTGACAGGCAAGGGATTTTCTGTAGAACTTGAAGAAAGGGTAAACGGACTAAAACTTGAAATAGCTCCTGAACTGGCTATGGTTCCCGTGGTTGTGTTTCCAGAGGTTCCTCCGTTTCCGTGGTCTTTCCAGGTAGAGCCGTTCCAGCGTGCTACGCGGAGGTCGCTCAGGTTGGTTACGCCACAACTGGTGGTGTTCCAACTTAAGGTAACCTGAACATTAGAACTGCCATTGGTGCGATCAAGTATCCAGTACTCGCACTGGCTCAGGTGATCAAGAGTAATGTCTTTTGAAGCGTGCGAATATGTTCCATCCGAAGAAGCCATGTAAAACTCAGCTGTAAAGTGGTCGCTGGCGCTTGCCGGTGCTGAAATAGAAATAGGGCGATACACTCCGGTTTTACCAACCGGGAAGGTAAAGGCTTCGTTACCTTCTTTGCGGCAAGGTCCCTGCACGTGACTGTTGTGCGAAACAGAAGAAACTGTTGCGTTATCAGCAATGGTAATCAGATTGGTGGATGTTGTAATTAGCTTTCCGTTACTAAAAGTAATGTTATTTGAAACTACCGCCGGAACATTCAATGTAATATCCGAAGCTGAGTTATTTAATGTGATATTAAAGAAATCGGGCCTTTGTGCAGAACTGCCATTTATGCTTTGCGAGCTGGTTCCGTTCATGGTTACTCTTCCGCCGTTGGCGGCGAAAACAACAGCAGTTGTTGAACCCGTTGTAGAAATATCGCCCGCAAACGTGCTGTTTACATTGTATGCCGGATAAAGCGTAAATGCCGTAGTTTGAAGGAAAGTAACATCGTCGTTGAAATCATCAGAAGAGCTACCTGCCAGAATAAAGGTTCCTGAACCTGTGTTTGAAATAGTTGCTGTGCTGTTAAAAACGTTGCCCCCATTGGACAAATTAAAGCCTGTACCTGTTTTTGTTATAGTGGCTGTTCCGTTAAAAGTTGTTCCGTTAAGGTATATACCCGGAGCGCTTACCGTTAAATTACCATTGAAGGTTGTGTTTTCTTCCAGAAACACCTCAACCAGACCTGCAAATGAAGTCAATGATTGAGCCGTTGAGCCGGTTTGTGTAAAGTTTGCAAGCCGAAGATCACCCGAATCAAAGCCACCAGATCCGATCGTTAAGGTTCTGCCACTTGCCAGTGTGGAAGTTCCTCCATTCTGACCAAATCGAATTCCGCCTGCAGAGCCGCTGCAATTGAGTTCAACATTTCCATTGAATTCGGTTCCGCTTCCGCCGTAGGCAATACTTATAACATCGGAACTGCTGTTTTCAATTACCAAATCACCATTAAACACATCAGGGTCCGAATTTGATAGAAGTAATTCGCCATCACCGGAATTAAGAATAGTAACATCAGTACTAAAGGTGTTTCCACCAATACTTACGTCGCTGCCGGAACCATTTTTAGTGAATGAACAGATGCCGATAAAATCTCCACCATTTAATTGCAAGCCAGGTGCAGCCAGGGTGAGATTTCCGTTAAATGTAGTGCCGTTGCCAATTAAAGCAATAGCCGAACCACTGAAGTCGGTAAGCGTTTGGGCGGTTGCGCCTGTTTGAGTAAACCCTTTTAGGCTTAAATAACCCGAAGAAAATTCAGAACCAATGGAGATGGTTCTAGTAGCTGCCAGCGTTGATGTTCCGGCATTCTCACCTAAGTAGATTCCACTTGAACTGCCTGTTGAATTTACTATCAGATTGCCTGCAAAGGTGGTTCCGCTGGCAGCGTGCGCCAGCTGAATGCTGCTACTGCCGCTGCTTGTAAGCGTGAGTTGTGCACCAAATGTGTCGGGCGATGAATTGCCTGAGTGCAAACGACCCGATCCACTATTGACTAGCGTAGTTATTCCATTAAAAATATTGCCACCGGATCCCGAGTTGTCGGTTGCCCCATTTTTGGTGATGGTTGCAGCTCCCTCAGCAGTAAATCCGTTTAAAAAAACCTGCGGAAAAGCAAAGTTGATATCTCCATTGAATGTTGTATTCGATTCCAGATAAATCTGAGCAGTCCCTGAAGTTACGCTGAGAGTTTGCGAAGTAGTTCCGATTTGGGTAAAGCCTCTTAAGCGAAGGCTGCCGGCGCTGAAGCCACCTGCTCCAATGTTGATGGTCCTGCCTGTAGCCAGTGTGCAAGTTCCCCCGCTTTGGCCAAATCGCACTCCCTTGCTTGATCCTGTAGAGTTTACAGTAATATTCTGTGCAAAAGTGGTGGCTGCAGCAACGTGGGCCACAAAAATAGTTCCGCTTCCTGTATTGCTAAATTCAGCGGTTGAGCTAAATGCATCGGGATTCGATACTCCCAAAATGAAATCGCCCGAACCGGAATTGGATAAAACAGCTGCCCCTGTGAATGTGTTTCCTCCCAGACTCGTGTTTGAAGTTGAGCCGGTTTTCGATATGGTTGCTGAACCAGCATAAGTGGCTCCATTTAAAAACACTTGTGGTGCATTAAATGTGACATTTCCATTGAAAGTAGTGCCTGATTCAATATAAATAGCTGCGCTACCTGTAAGTGTAAGTGATTGCGCTGTTGAGCCACTTTGTGTAAGATTTCGGATTCGCAAGTCTCCGGACGAAAAACCGGATCCTCCAATGTTTAAAGTACTTCCTGAGAAAAGTGTGGAAGTTCCTCCATTCTGTCCCAAACGCACGCCCTGACTGGAACCTGTAGAAACAAAGTTGATATTGCCTTCGAAGTTTGACCCTGAAGCTGTGTAAGATGCGTGAATAAGCGCTGATCCGGTATTGGCAAATGTGACACTTTTCTTATATGTATCGGGATTGGTATTGCATAAAATAACGTTAGCTGTTCCAGAATTGGTTAAGCTAAAAGCCTCGTTAAATGTATTCCCTCCCGAAGAAACCACTTCGGAAGAGCCGCTGAATGTTAGGCTAACGGCCCCGTTAAAAGTTGAACCATTGAATTGAGCTGAGGACGTTGTTCCTGTTATGCCCACGTTTATGCTTGTTCCCGCAAAAACAACTGAACCCAGAAAGTGCAAATTACCATTGCTGATGGTTCCTCCATTCAGGGAAGCACTTCCATAAATGACAAGCGTAAATGCATCCAAATCAAGAGATCCTGAGGTCATTGTGAAGTTATTCAAGCCACTAATTTCTTCAAATACAGGGTTATTTGTTTGGTTTGAAATCGTAACGTCATCGCCCAGATCGGGAATTCCGGCGGGTGTCCAGTTGGCGGTATTGCCCCATTCTGTTGACACAGACCCATTCCAAACGTACGAAATGGCTTTTACCTGAGTGCCGAAAACCGAGGCAAGCAGAACAACTGCTGGCAGCAAGAGCTTTCGGACGGAATTATGTTTGATTTGCAACATGACGAAATATTTTAATAACCTAACACATGGCTATACTATATATCGGCACGAGTAGTTTCGGCTGTTTACTATCTGCTTGGTGTTGGAATTACAGATGTAAGGTTTGAAAACGATCCAACATAAAACGAACACAAATGACTGATTATCAAATGTTATGTTTTAAACAAACCCAAATAACGGATGAAAAAAATAACGAAAGATTGCACAATTGAGCCAGAATTACGAAAACCTGAGGGTACTTGCAAAGTACCGGGTATTTACCCCTATTGTCCGGGTTCTACCCAACGGCCATGCTCTTTAATCAGTCCAACAAGCTCATCTACAGCGCTTTGAGAAGGCACATTGCGTTTCACCACTTCTTTTCCTTTGTAAAGGGTTATTTTACCAACTCCGGTACCTACATACCCAAAATCGGCATCGGCCATTTCGCCGGGACCATTAACAATACATCCCATAATTCCAATTTTCAAGCCCTTGAGATGGTCGGTTCGTTTTCGGATTTTGGCGGTGGTTTCCTGCAAATCGAATAGTGTTCTTCCGCAGGAAGGACAGGAAATATATTCTGTTTTTGAGATCCTGACTCTTGCTGCTTGCAGAATACCAAAGGCGGTTAAATTGATTTCTGCCGGGCCTACCGTTTTTTCGGGACAAGCGATCCAGATGCCATCGCCTAGGCCGTCGATGAGCAATCCACCCAGATCAGATGCCGCATGCAATTGAAACTCGGCTGCATTTGCAGCAGTTATTTCCCGTTTAAAAACCAATCGAACGCCGGGCAATTGATTTAAACATTCCACAGCAGCCCTGCGCAAATCGGGCATGGCATGCGTATTACTGCTTCGCAGGATGAGCACCGCTTGCTGCGATGATTTTAGTTTTTCCAGAAGTGGTCCGTAAACTTCTTCGGTAGAACATTCAATAAAATGCATGATTTCCGGAGCCGGATTTTGTAGGTATTCTGAGGCCTGAAAGAGGGGATAATGCCTTTTGCGTTCAGATTGCCAGCACTTAAAATTCTGAATAATTCCAAGCGTTCCCGGAATTTCAAACTCAACCGGGTAATTGCCCGTAAAAATGTAATCACAGGCCGTGTCGCGCAAATTCCACTTATCCAGCGGAACGCTGTAAGCGTAACCCAATGCAAAAAATTTCGAAGGCTGGTCTGATGGAATTTGGCTTAAATCGGCAATCACCACCGGAACCTGCTCGGCACCAATGTTATGCAAGGTTTTTCCTGCCTTGCGCTCATAACTAAAGGGCTCAATCGGCCAGCTTGTTTCTTCCGGAATGTCGTCATGCGGAGCACGATTGCTATATCTATCGGCCAAAGCTTTGGCTACAGGAATTTCAAACTCCGGTTCCTCGGTCAATGAAACACGAATGGTATCCCCCAAACCATCTTCAAGCAAAGTGGCAATGCCAACAGCCGATTTGATACGTCCGTCTTCGCCCTCGCCGGCCTCGGTTACCCCAAGGTGAAGTGGGTAATTCATGCCCTCGTCCATCATTCGTTTAACAAGCAAACGGTAGGCTTGAACCATGACCTGTGTGTTCGACGATTTCATCGAAAGCACGATGTTGTAAAAGTTATTTTCTTCAGCAATTTTGAGGAATTCCATGGCTGATTCTACCATTCCGGCAGGACTGTCGCCGTAACGGCTCATAATTCTATCGGAAAGTGATCCATGATTGGTTCCAATTCGCATGGCCGTCCCGTATTCTTTACAAATATTGACCAGTGGCGTGAACCGTTCCCTGATACGTTCCAACTCAGCTTCGTAAGCCAGGTCGGTATAATCGATATGCTCAAACTTCTTCTTGTCGGCGTAGTTGCCCGGATTCACTCTAACCTTTTCAACTATTCTTGCGGCCAGCTCAGCGGCATTGGGTGTAAAGTGAATATCTGCCACCAGGGGCGTGTTGTAACCCGACTTCCTAAGTTGATCCTTGATGTTCCTCAGGTTTTCTGCTTCCTTTATGCTTGGAGCCGTAATTCGCACCAATTCGCAGCCGGCCTCAATCATACGTATGCTTTGCTCAACAGTCGCTTTGGTGTCCAGCGTATCGGTGGTTGTCATAGACTGGACCCTGATAGGAGCAGATCCGCCAAGTAGTAGATCACCTATTTTGACTTCTCGGGTAAGGAAACGTTGGTAAGATGTCTTACTAATGCAATAGGATGTTGAAGCTGTTTCTGCCTGCATGAACCGGTATTTTGTTGCAAAATTACATCAAGTTACCCCTGTGCAAACAGGTGATGCTGTGAAATGTTCCGAATTGGCAGAATAAATAAGCAAACAAGCGGCTTACTGAGATATTTTAATGAGTTTGAGTATTCCAATTCTTCCATCAGGAAGTTGGGTTTTTACAAACAACACACCGGAAGGCAAGTCTCCAATATCAACAAAACCGGAATTATTGAGGAGTTTTTCGGCAATCAGTTTGCCGCCAAGGTCATAAAATGCAATTTGCGTTGGCAATGCCGAGCCGCTTTTAGGCATGATGTTCAGAAAATCACCAACCGGATTCTGAACTAAATAATAATCCGACAAAGCAGGTGGATTGGAGGTAATGCCATTGCTTTGGGTCACATACACCGTAACTCTGATAGAATCTTCGGCCTGCAAAGGCTGACCAACAAATGAAGGCCAGATAACAACGGTATTTCCTCCTTCGATAAAGTACTGAGGTTCAACCGGAATAAGTGTATTGAATTCGCGTTCCTGATAAGGTGCAAAAAACTGAACCGCTTCAAATCCGCCCAAAGGAGCTTCTACATTATTGAAGGTTTCGTTTCTAAAATTAATCTGCAGGTTGCCCAGCAAATTTGTATCGGTATTGTTTGTAATACTAAAGTTTACAGGAACCGAAGTATTCAGATATAGCGTGTCGGGAATGTTAAAATAATTCAAAACCAAACCTCCCTGGGCAAGAAGTACCCGGGAACTGCCTGCAAGAATCAGCACAGCCGTTATGGCAAAAAGCCTAAATGCTTGACTGCAAATTACTTGTCTGGCTTTAAAACTGAACATAACCGAGATTTAGATTTTGTTTCATTCAAAAGTAATTTATATATCATGAAATAAATGCTTAAACTTGTACTTTCCTTACCCGTTCAAAACTAAATAATTATGGACCTTTTACCTCAAATCGTAGGCGGATTAAGCAAAGAAGAAGTCAGGTTCTTTAAAATATTTGCACATCGCCAGGAAACTAATGAAGTGCGAAAAGACATAAAATTATTTGATTTTATGCGAAAAAATAAAGAAAACGGGGAGGATAAAATTGTAAAACAGCTGTATGGGAACGGCGACAAAAATGCATATTACCGTTTAAAAAACCGCTTGTCTGATGACATCAACACCTCGCTGGTATTGCAACATCAGGGCGACGATGAAGGTCTGCAATTGCTTCGATTGTTGCAGGTGGTAAGAATTTACCTGTCGAAAAACCAACACAACCTGGCTTTGTATTTTCTAAAAAAGGCCGAACAGAAAGCGAAAAAAATTGAACACCTCGAACTACTCGATATCATTTATGGTGAGTTCATTCAACTTTCACATACCTTGCTGGTAATCAACCCTGAAGAATACATTGCCCTAAGAAAAGAAAACAGCGAGGACCTTTCACGCCTTAGGCAAATGGACGACATGCTGGCCGTGGTTTCGTACCGTCTAAAAATAACCCAGAATTTTGGCGCCAAGGAAAACAGCCTGCTTGATTTGCTTGAACAAATTACCAATCAGTTTTCGGCCGACCAGGCCACACGCAACTCTTCGCGCTTCCGCTTTAAACTGTATAGCCTGGTAAGTCAGCTTTTGCTTCAAAAAAAGGATTACCAAAGTCTTGAAACCTACCTGCTTCAAACCTGGGAAGATTTTAACAAGGAAAAACTGTTCACCCGCAACAGCCATGATATCCGGCTGCAAATGCTCACCTACATCGTGAATACGCTTTTCAAAAACGGAAAAGTTCAGGAATCTCTGCAGTATGCAGAAATGCTGCGCGAAACCATGTTGCAATTTAACAAGCAACTCTACGACAAATACGAGATTTTCTATTACAATGCTCTAGTAAATAACTATTCTACTTTTGATATCCCCAAGTCTATCAAGCTGTTGCAGGAAATGCAACAACTCGAAAACGTGAAAAAGCTACCTTTTTATGAACTTTTCATTTACATCAACCTGGCGACAAGTTATTTTGATATTAAAAACTTCAGTCAGGCCATAAAAAACCTAAACAAGGCTTACTTACTGGATAGTTACACCAAAGCAGATGCAACGCTGAAGTTTAAAATTGCCGTTGCCGAAATGATTATCCGCTACGAATTGGGCGATCTTGATTTCTGGAGATACAGATACGAGCAAATCCTGAAGGAGTTTAAAGCAGAACTGGAAGGAGAGAACCACTCGGCTGAGCGCCGGATGCTTTCTATTGTTTCGTCAAGCATCGACTTTAATAACGGCTTGAGATCGCGAGAAATCAGGGCCGACATTCACGAGCTCATACAAGTACTTGAATCTCAAACAGAAGAAGATGAAATCATCAAATATTCACGCTGGTTAAAAGAGAAAATCCATGCTGTCTGATTTGCTCTACCTCGATTACAACGCCAGTACGCCGGTCCATCCAAACGTGCTGGAAAAAATGCTTCCCTGGTTTAGCGGGTACTTTGCAAACGCGGCAAGCTCATCGCACCTGGCGGGGAGGCTTTCTGCTGAGGCCCTTGAAATTGCGCGCGAACAAGTGGCTTCCAGCATCCGGGCGGAGCCCGCAGAAATTATTTTCACTTCAGGAGCAACCGAAAGTCTCAATTTGGCCATTCAGGGACTCTGGGAGGCGTTCAAAACCAGAAAAGACAAAATTCTGGCAATAACTACTGAGCATCTGGCGGTTATGGATGTTCTCACCAATCTGAATAGCAAAGGATTGCATACCGAATTCATTTCCGTGGATGGAGAAGGAAGAGTGGACATGGACATCCTGAAAGCGAAATTAAACGACTCGGTGCTTGCTGTTTGTGTTATGGCTGCAAACAACGAAACCGGACGTCTTCTGCCGGTGGCAGAGATGGCCAAACTGGCTCATGATGCCGGCGCTTTTGTGATTTGTGATGCGACCCAGACCGCAGGAAAAGTCCCTTTCGATGTTGAAAGTAGCGGCGCTGATTTGGTGGCTTTGTCGGCTCATAAAGTCTACGGGCCGAAAGGAATCGGGGCCTTGTACATGCGTAGACGCAATCCAAGAGTGAAGTTACTTCCCCTTACGTTTGGGGGTGGGCATGAAAAAGGCTTACGTCCGGGTACTCCGGCTGTGCCATTGATTATTGGAATGGGCGAAGCCCTGAAAACAGCCCATCATGACCTGAACAAGCGCATTGAGCATATGTTGAATCTGCGCACGCTTGCTGAACAACTGCTCATGCAGGATGAAAGGGTGATGATCAATGCAAGTGGTTCAGACCGTTTGCCTAACACCACAAACTTTCGTATTGAAGGTGCCCGTGCCTCAGAAATCTTCAGCAAATTGCCCAACCTGGCTTGTTCGTCCGGATCGGCATGCAGTTCAGCCTTGCCAAAGCCTTCTCATGTTTTGCTGGCGATGGGTTTATCCGAATCACAAGCCTTTGCGTCTATACGAATCAGCACGGGCATTTCTACCCGTGCTGAAGAAATTGAGCATGCGATTCGTTTGATTTTGGGAATTACAAACCGGTAGCGCTCGTATTGATGAATGATATTTTGTTTTTTACATCACTTTCGCTAGAAAGCGGACGTATTCTTTACGCATTTCATTAAACATTTTCTCAAAGGTTTCAAATGCTTCACCATGCTCGGGATGGGTTTCGGCATGTCTGCGATCAGATGCCACAGGATTCGCTTCAATTAAAGCGGCCAACTTCTGTTCGTGTTTATTGATATCATGGCTTAGCTGATCCAATGTGCTTGATTGGATAATAAACTGATTTTGAAAATGCTCTACCAACACCATAACTTCCTGCTTCGTGTTTCTTGAGGCGACTTCTGAGAGTCGGTTTTGCATAATCTTTAGTTCATCCCGGTAAAATGCAATTGCGTTTAACCACTCCTGATGAGTAAGGTGTTGTTCTGTAATAAGTGAGGTTGCCATAGTTATTCAGTTTTCCTTGATTCTGAAACAAATTTCAGCCTATTGAAACGAACAAAAAATGATTTATCTCAGGAATTGAAAATAAATCAATCGGGGAAAAAGAAGCTCATAAGCAGCCAGGCAGCAATGGCAAGAAAAATTGCACCCGAAATACGATGAAATAGCATTATTGCCCGTGGGTTCAGGAATCGTTTTAATTTACTGGCCGCATAAATTTTGATTAAATCTATGCCGAAATACGAAACCAGCGTTGAACCAAAAAACACCATCACTTTTTCCATATCGCCACCAAATCCGCCGGCAACGGCGGGAACAGCACCAAACCAGATTAAAAATACCGAAGGATTTAAAAAATTAATTCCCAGGCCTTTAAAAAACAGAGCCGCCGGACGCATTACTATTACTTTTTGAAGATCCTCCGAATCAACAGGAGGATCCGCTTTTTTAGGATTCAATAAAAGCACCAGACCAAAAATAATGAGGATGGCAGAACCCAACATGGTAGTCCAGAACCGAATGGCAGGTTTTTGAAAATCAATGTTGATGCCCATAAAGAAAATCACCATCATGGCGATTAAAATAATCAGCAAATCGCTTACAAGCACGCCCGCATCAAAAATGAGCGACTCTTTCCAGCCTTTGCTGATACTGGTTTGAATAAGCATGAAGAAAACCGGGCCAAAAGAAAAGCTAAGGCCAAGTCCCATAATGAATCCATTCCAGATGGCCGTTGTCATTTGTCTTTATTCTGTTTAACGAAGCTCTCCCAAAGTTCCAGTTGCTCCTTTTTCATGACCCGTGGAAACTTATTTTGTCCACCTTCTTTTCCCATGGAGCGCATAAAATCGTAAAACAAATCAACCGGCAACACTTCCAGCAACATTTCCTTGAGTGCTGATCGCCGCTCCACGGCATAATCGTCGTTAAGCTGTTTTAAGGCAGCATCCAATTTCTCTTTAAATAATTCGGAGTCAAGCGGCAAATCACAACCAATAAACCACTTGTGCCTGAATACTTTATCATCAATTTCGCCGGCAACACAAAATTCAGGCACGCTCACCTCAAACTCTTCAGCTGCCAGCAAAACCGCTTGATTCATATTGTCAACACTCAGATGCTCTCCGCAAATACTCAGGTAATGCTTGGTGCGCCCGGTAATAATTATTTCACACTCCTTGCGGTTTACAAAACGAATGGTGTCGCCGATCATGTATCGCCAAGCTCCAGCACAAGTTGACATGAGTAAGGCGTAATCCATTCCTTCTCTGGTATCTTCTAGGGGTATTACCTGAGGATTGGCTACCAGACTGCCGTCGGAATTGAAATTTCGTTCATTGAACGGAATAAATTCGAAGAAAATACCATTGTTCAACACCAACTCCATCGAATTTCTGTCGTTATTGCTTTGATAGGCAATAAAACCTTCAGAGGCGAGGTAGGTTTCGATGTAAATGAGAGGTTTGGCCAGTAATTTTTCAAAGCCTTTTTTGTAAGGTTCAAAAAACACACCTCCGTGCACGTAAATGCTCAGGTTCGGCCATATATCGTGAATGGTATTAAGGTTGTAGTGTTTGATAATTCGCTCAATCACAATTTGAATCCAGGCCGGAACGCCAACAATAATCCCAATATCCCAATCAGCCGCGGCTTTAACTATTTCCTCCAGTTTTGATTCCCAGTCGCGTTCGCGAGCAATTTTTTTTCCGGGTTTGTAATGTGCCTGAAACCAAAACGGTATTTGCGCTGCATTGATTCCACTCAAGTCGCCCTCGTAATAAGAAGAACGCCACTGTAAATCTGTGGAACCTCCGAGCATAAAAATTCCTTTTTCAAACACCTCCGGTGGAAGATCGTAATAAGCAAGCGAAAGTATCTGACGCACACTGGTGCGTCTGATGCTTCGAATCATGGCTTGTGTTACAGGTATTTTTTTACTGGGAGCTCCTGAAGTTCCCGACGACAAGGCAAAATATTGGACTTTTCCGGGCCAGGTAACGTCTTCTTCTCCGTCAAGGCTGCGATGCCACCAGGCATCATGCAAAGAGTCGTAATTGTAGATGGGAACCTTTTTACGAAAAGCTTCATAGGGATCAACGGATTTCAGAATGTCTTCAAATCCAAATTCTCTCCCAAATGCGGTAAACTGAGCTCTTCTCAGAAGTTTAACAAATGTCTTATCCTGCATTTTTTCAGGCGATTGCCTTCTGCGCACTTTGCGCAATGTCGTTTGCAGGGTGAGCGCTCTTTTAATTGCCTTACCTATCAATGCCATAATTACATCAACTCATGCGAAGCATAATAACTTCTTTTTCAGTTAAAAATCTGTAATGCCCTCTGGGAAGATCTTTTTTGGTAAGTCCGGCAAAATAAGTTCTGTCAAGCTTCACCACTTCATACCCCAGATGTTCAAAAATACGACGTACAATCCGGTTTTTACCTGAATGCAATTCAATGCCAATTTCCGCCTTGTCGCTGCCGTCACCAACATAATTAATGTCGTCAACCATCGCTTTACCATCCTCCAGATCCAATCCTTCCATGATACGCTTCATGTCTACCGCCTTAAGATTCTTACTTAGCGTTACATGATACACTTTCTTCACCCCGTGGCTGGGGTGAGTCAGGCGCTTGGCCAAATCGCCGTCGTTGGTCATCAGCAGCAAACCGGTGGTTGCCCGGTCCAACCGTCCAACGGGATAAAGTCGTTCCTTGCAGGCTTTACTTACCAGGTCCATTACGGTTTTACGTCCCGATGGATCGCTGGCTGTAGTTATATAGTCCTTTGGTTTGTTAAGTAAAAGATATTTTTTGGGTTCGCGATTCAGCGTTTCATCCCCATACTGAATTTTGTCGGATGGCGAAACGCGGAATCCCATTTCGGTGACAATTTTGCCATTGACCTTTACCGCGCCGCTCTTTATCAAATCGTCGGCTTCACGTCTTGAACATACCCCCGAATTGGAAATGTATTTATTCAATCTAATTTTTCCGTCTGTTTCTTCCAGCGTGGGCCCTTTTTTCCTTTTGGAAACAGGTTTCGAATGCTTCCAGTCCTTAGGAACATCGTTCATCCATTCAGAATGGTACTCTCCTCCGCCCTCTTTGCCTGTTGATCTTGTATCTTTTCTGTCTTTGTCAAATTCTTTTTTTCCGCCTCTGGCGGATGGTTTCCCTCTGAATGCTTGTTTTTTCGAACTGCCAAATTTAGATTCGCTCCCAAATTTGCTTCCCCGCTCCTTGCTTCTAAACTCTCTTCCTTCACTGAACCGGCCTTTGCTTTCTTCGCCTTCTGAATTCTTTTTTACATATCCGCTCCGCTCAGGCTTTGAATTTTCATCTGATTTGAATGGCTCACGAAATGGCTTATCGCCGCGTGATTTGGATTGAAAGGTTTTTTCGTTTTTATTCAAACGCCCTTTACCGTCGCCACTTACATCACTTTCACGTCCCGGCTTATCCCGGTAAACCTTTGGAGCGAAGTCTTTATCTGTCTTGGAGAATCTGTCGCTTCCCGGTTTTTTGTCCGAAGAAGAATAACTGCGTTTCTTTTCATCATCGCCAAAACGTCTGGCAGGCTTCTCCTTGTCTCCTGAATCAAATGACTTTTTTCTTGGTTCAAAGGGCTTTTTATCGCCGTCTTTTTTGAATCGCGGTTTAAAATCATCGCCCTTATCTTCTTTGGACTTTCGTCCCCTGAAATTGCTTTTATCGCCTGAATCGGATGGCCTGGATGCCGGCTTGCGGTATGATTCCCTCTCGCCGTTAGAATCCCCTTTGTCCTCGCGTGGAGTAAAAGTGAAACTCTTTTTTCCCGGGCCCACTTCCCGAATCTCTGCCAAATCCTCAGGAGCAAGTTTTGCAGGCGTTTTTTTTGTCTTTCCGCTCTCGGATGACTGGTCTTTTTTATTGGCTCGTTCGGCCATGGTGTATTGAATTTTGAATTGGCAAAAATAGCCATTTTAAGAATGATTAATCGAAGGGACTAAAAGCTCTTCGAATGTGCCTGATTTCAGAGGTTTCACCGCTAAGAATCACACTAATGATATCGAAACGGGTTTCCAGATCACTGCTTTTTCTTCGTATATATTCTTCGGCAGCATTTACAAGATTTCGCTGCTTTCGCAGAGATACAGAATCTTCGGGCCGGCCAAACTGCAAGCCTGAGCGAGTTTTCACCTCTACAATTACCAATTCCTGCCCGTCCCGGGCGATGATGTCAATTTCCTCGTGACGGTTTTTCCAGTTTCTTTCCTGAATAAAATAGCCCTGTGCTTTTAAATAATCAAGGGCGAGGTCCTCGCCCCGACGACCCGTTTCATTGTGCTCTGCCATTTTTATTTGCGAATTGATAAAAAACAATCCGCTCCTCAAAACAATGTTGAAAAATCGAAATGAATAAGCCGAAATCGGATAATTTAACTCCTGAAAATCAATGCAGCAAATACAAGGATAAACTAAAAACAACAATAAAAACGAGCAATAATAGCATGAGGTTAATAGCAAGAATAAACAAACTCTTAATCATTGAAACCCACAAGGAATTGCTGTAAACCCGATAATGAGCAATGAAAAAATAAATAACCAAAATGGGCAGGTAAGACAAAACGGTAATCGCTTGAAAATCTGTTGGAAACCATTCCGGCAAAACAGAATCGATTGGCTGCAACAAGGTAAAGAAAGAAAAAACCATCAAAGCGAAAGCGAAAAAATGGAGGGTAAAAATTCCATGATCAAAATAATACCATTTTTTTCGTGAATGAAACAATCCGGTTACCAGCGCAAACAATGGCATGTACACAAACAAGGCTTTGGGAATACTTGCTGCCATGCTTTTCTTAAATTTCTCACCTACTTCCAGAGGATTAAATATGCGTAAATCATACGATTTCTGAATGAGGAAAGTGTTCACCGGATCGTCTTCGGCATACTTCTTTTTCAAAGAATCGCATTCGGCTTGCGATGCAATATTGAAAGGCAAATCAATATAAAACCCTTCATCAAAAGTGAATGAAAAATTAATTGATTGCGAGGGCGGTAAATAATTTTTTTTTAAAATTTCTTGCTTCTCTTCTTCCGAAAAAGAACCGGTTGTAACCAAAAAGGGAATAAAAAAAGCAAGAAAACTGATAAAAATGTAAAGGCGAACCGGCGGAACAAAAGAAACTCGCTTCCCTTCAAGAAAAACACTTGTCAGTCTTCCGGGTTTAAATAAAAGCAGCCGAATTGTTTTCCAAAATTTACCCTCGTAATGGGTTAAATCCTCAAAAAAGTGATAAACTAAATCGCGGAATCGCTGCTTGGGCTCTGTATTTTCCTGTCCACAAAATCCACAAAATTGATGTTCAACCACTTGCCCGCAGTTCAGGCAATTCTTTTCGCTTCGTAATTTCGAATGTGCAGACATGCTCTTTTATCGGCTATAAAGATGGAAAATTATTCAGCAATATTCCAATCGGGTCGATAAAAACTATGGTATCTTTGTGCCCCAAATCGAATTTGTTGAAAGCACCGCAACGATACACCATTACAGCAGCCTTGCCCTATGCCAACGGACCGGTTCATATCGGCCACTTGGCCGGATGTTACATACCGGCAGATATTTATGTGCGTTTTCTCAAACTCACCGGCAAGGACGTTCTTTTTATTTGCGGATCAGATGAGCACGGTGTGCCCATTACATTGAAAGCCCGTGATTTGGGAATTACAGCACAAGAGGTGGTGGATAAATACCACTTGATGATGAAAAATTCCTTTGAACAATTTGGAATTGAATTCGATCATTATTCCCGCACCTCGGCTGATATTCATCACGAAACAGCTCAGGAGTTTTTTTTAAATCTCTACAATAAAGGTGAGTTTACCGAGCAAATTACCTTGCAATATTACGACGAACAGGAACAAACCTTTCTGGCCGACAGGTACATCGTTGGAACCTGCCCAAATTGCAGCAACCCCAATGCTTACGGCGACCAATGTGAAAAGTGTGGAAAATCACTTAGTCCATCAGATTTAATAAATCCCCGCTCAAAATTGAGCGGAAATACGCCCGTTCAAAAAGAAACAAAGCATTGGTTCTTAGCTCTTGACCGCTATCAGCGGGATTGGATTGATGAATGGATTGAGACCAAGCGTGGAGAATGGAAATCGAATGTGTTTGGTCAGTGCCGCTCATGGCTTGACCAAGGACTTCAGCCTAGAGCCATTACCAGAGATTTGGAATGGGGAGTGCCTGTTCCACTTGCCGGAGAAGAAGGAAAAGTACTTTATGTTTGGTTTGATGCTCCTATCGGATACATCTCCGCTTCGCGGGAATGGTCAGCAATTACAGGAAAAGACTGGAAGCCATACTGGCAGGATGAACACAGCCAACTGGTTCATTTTATTGGCAAAGACAATATTGTTTTTCATTGCATCATTTTTCCGGCTTTTTTAAAAGCTCACGGTGATTTTATTTTACCTCAACATGTTCCTGCCAATGAGTTCCTGAATCTTGAAGGAGATAAAATTTCCACCTCGAGAAACTGGGCAGTCTGGTTGCACGAATACCTCGAAGATTTTCCTGCAAGGCAAGATGAACTTCGGTATGTTTTAACATCCATCGCCCCCGAAACCAAGGACAGTGATTTTTCGTGGAAAGACTACCAGCAACGAGTGAACTCAGAACTTGCTGATATTTTGGGGAATTTCGTGAACCGGGTCATGGTACTCACTCACAAATACTTTGGTGGCATTGTGCCTGTTTCGGAATTCATTCCGGATGAGGATGTTGAGCAGGTAACAGCTTCTTATTTTGAGCAGCTGCCTGAATTGATGAATAGTTACAATTTTCGTCAGGCGCAATTTGAGGCCATCCAACTGGCACGAACGGGAAATAAATACCTGGCCGATGCGCAGCCCTGGAAAATGAATCTGGAAACTGAAAAAGAAGCAATTGCCTCGATTATTGCCTACAGCATTGATATCACCGCGCGAATTTCTGTTGCCATTTCTCCGTTTTTACCAAATACCACTGCAAAAATACGGAGGATGCTCAACCTGCCTGCTTCGTTCACCTGGAATGATCTTTTGTTGCAGCATCTGCCCGCAGGGCACAAGGTGGGCATGCCGGAAATCCTCTTCAAAAAAATTGAAGACGATGAAATTGAAAAGCAGCTTGATAAATTGAAAGCTTCGCGTGAAGCGCAAAAACCCATAAGCATACACAAACCAGTGAAAGACAGCATTTCTTACGACGATTTTATGAAAATGGACCTCCGTGTTGGAACCATTTTGGAAGCCTCAAAAGTTGAAAAAGCTGATAAACTTTTGAAACTCCTGGTAGAAACCGGGATTGACCGCCGGACAGTGGTTTCAGGAATTGCCGAACATTTTAGTCCCGAAGAAATTATTGGCAAGCAGGTTACCGTTTTACTCAACCTCGAGCCCCGTAAAATTAGAGGAATAGAGTCGCAAGGGATGATTTTAATGGCAGAAGACGAAAACGGGAAATTAAAATTTGTCCAACCTTCTGAAACGGTAAATCCGGGTGCGGAAGTCCGGTAATTAAGCCTTTCGGATTAGAAAAGAAAACTGGCTGCCTTCGCCCTTCTTTGATGAAATTTCAAGCTGCGAATCATGCAACCGCAGAAATTCCTGAACCAACAGCAAGCCTAAGCCGTGCCCTTGTTCGCGGTTGGTTCCGTTGCTGGTATAGCTTTGTTTGTTTCTGAGCATTTCCAACACCAGGTCATCCATACCGATGCCATTATCTAATGTTTGAAACAAAACCTTGTCACCTGCCTCGTCAATATTCAAACTCACGAGTCCTCTCTCAGCTGTAAATTTAATTGCATTTGAAACCAGGTTTCTAAGAACGCTTTCGAGCATCACCCGGTCAGCATAAACAGCTAATCCTGAAGCATAATTCAAATTGATATTGATTGATTTTTGCTCGGCTTGCATTTTAAAGTTCACTGCCATGCTTTCAATAAGCCGGTCAATTGAAATTATTTCCGGTTTAAAACGAATTGATTCAACCTGGGTTTGCGACCACAACAACAAATTGTTGAGCATGATAATGGTATTCTCTGCTCGTTTTGATAAGTGTGTAATCACCATTTGTTTGTCCTCGCTGCTGGTGTCGGCAGCATTCAATATTTCCAAAGATGCCGCCATCGATTGAAATGGCCCTTTCATATCGTGCGCAATAAGCGAAAATAGCTTGTCCCGCGTTTTGATTGTTTGCTGTAAAGTCAGGTTGTTGTTCTTAATAATTTCACGCTGATCATGAAGCTTGTTATGAATATTCTCATTGACTTTAATCACAAAATACATGATTGAAACTGAAATGATTGCAGCACCGGAAAAATTAAGAATCCACTGTACTTTAATAGCATCAATTCCTAAATTATATGCTCCCGGCAAACGATAATCTGTATACAAAATGAGAACTAGTGCAGAAAGGCTGATTAGTCCCAATGCGCCGGCATATGCGAATTCTTTGCGTTTGAATATAGCAGGCAGACTTATTAAAACCGGCAAATAAAATATAACTAAATAGTTGAAAGGATTGAATAATAAAGAATGAATGGCTATCACAACATTCAAAATCAAAATCAAAACAATTTTGGCCGAGAGCGCTCTCTTACGGGACAAAAGCCAAAACGAAAACAAAAAACCAAAAAGCATTAATAAGTTGGCAAGTGCCGGCAAAACAAAGCCCATTAAAAGATCCAAAACACCAAACCAGGCAGAAAATAGAATGCCAATCACAAGCACATAAGCCAAAAGCTTGTTGGCCTTGTCCATAAGCTCATTCCCACTTTGGGGAGCTACTCTTTGTATAAGTTTATTTATCACTTTTGTCGCCACAATGATACGCTTGTTGCGACAAATTATACAAACAGAATGAAGTTAAATCATTCAATTCGATTTTTTACTCCAAAGCATGAGTGCCGACACCTATTGCAGGCGCTCTGCCGGATATATTTTTGTAAATGAACATTTTACAGGTTGGAAAAATCCAAGCTTCTGAATAAACCTCTTCCTAAAAGATATTTCACTCGCTAAAACGGGTGAATACTTACTTATCAGCTAAGCAGTACTCACCCACATTCTTCAAAAAAACAATCGGGTTTTATCAGAATAAACCTACTTTGATACCTACGGTAGCTACCGGCCCCATAAAGGCACCTTGGTTTACGCCCCAAAAATTAAATGCGGAAGTGAATCTCCAGGAACCGCCAATATTGAATCGGATGTTCTGACTAACATTGATTTCCAGTCTGGCTCCAGGCTCAAAAAGGATAAAATTACGCTCGCCCCAAATGTCCTCAAACAAATCATCACTTTCTGAATCTGCATCCAGCTCGCCGCCACCAATAATCAATGGAAATGTTGCATGAATTAATTTCCCTGAAAACACAGTATATTCTAAAAACAATCCGGCCGCGCGATAATCAAGATCCCCATTCGGCCATTGAAAACCTTCTGGCCTAAAATCATTCACCGAGGCCTGATAAATTGCTCCCAGGCTTAAACGATCGTTAAAAACCGCCCCCCCTCGAAACGAAATTGAACCAAAACCGGCATTGCCGGCGCTGCTCAGATGAAAGCCCGGCTCCAGGAAAAAACCAGTCCGAACAGAACCTCCCTTTTTAAACAAAGTCTCTTTGGTTTGCTGCTCTTGCGAAATTGCCATTTGAGGTAGTGCAAACGCCAGAAAGCCAATGAGCGCAATTGCTTTGTGCAGATAAGCAGGGATAAGAATCTTACTGAAATGACACTGCTTTTGAGTATTAATATCATTAGCATTAAAAATACGACCTAATACTGGATATTCGTACCGTTCATGAAGGCTTTTGAAGAATTTCAGTGGGAGATTTTTTATATAAAAATCGGGTTATGTATTTTGATTTTTTACATTAATGTATCTTGTAATAAACTGGTTTAAAAAATGTTTGACCTTTAACTTAATTTAAGAATTGTTTAAAGTCCGGCATCCTGCCTGATTGAGATTCTTCAACTTTTGATCCTTCGTTTCTCACTCATAAATAAGAACTTACGATCTTTGGTATGCCTGACTCTGCTTTTAAATTGAGGGAAAATCATTTTATAATGTCCCCTGCTGCATAAAATTGCTAAAGCACCGCTTCTCTACCCTTGGTGATTTCTCCCAAAAACCGTAGGACTGAAAACCATCGCACTAAAAGAGCTGATTCTAAAACGTAAAGCCTTTTTAAAGGAAGTTGGCTCTAACGGTTCGCGCATGAGGCGAAGATTGGGCTTTAGGTTCTTCAATGACCATGGTTGAACGAATGCACCAAAAGGAGCTGAAGCTCCAAACTTCCACCCAACCCCAATTTTTGCCGATGCGCTGTTCTGCCCAGTGCTTCTTTTGGCCAATGATTTGGTGTGTCTTGTCTTTTTGTCAATGAATTGAGATTTATCATTATTTCTCTATTAATGAATTTGGAAGCATTGATAAAAATGGGATACTCATTTCATATTTTACTTCATAATAGTTTACCCCAAGTTGCAAGTTCTTATAGTACGTTGGTCTGTTGTCCCAATAGTTTTTCTCTGATGTTATAAACCAAGAATTGTCGCCCAGTTTCTTTGCTAAAAACCATTTTTCGATTAGTCGGGTTGCTCTGCCGTTGCCGTCAACAAAAGGGTGAATATTTACGAAAACCAGATGTATTAATGCAGCATAATAAAACACTTCAGTTGTTGTCAGTTTGGTTTTGAGCAAAATTGAAATGTCACCAAACAACTTTACTAGTTCTTGTTTTACAAATTCAGGTTCAACTGCCAAGTATATTAAACGTCCGTCACTTCTTACACCAACTTTTACTTTCCTTATTTTTCCACGTTCCTTTTTTACAAGAATAGATGTAGTCAAAATTTCGTGTGCTTTCAAAATGTCCTCAAGGCTCAGTTCATTTTCTCTCGCATATTGATATGCAGCAATAAGGTCTTCAATTTCTTTTATCTCCTTTGTCTTCAAATGCAAGTTGAACTCACTTGCTTTTAAATATGTGTCGAAACTTATGGTGTTACCCTCAATATTGGATGAATGCACCGCAGAATTTGCAAGATAGAATTTGAAATCTTCAACTGTTTGTGGCTTCTCTTTTATCGAGGCAAATGCACTCTCAATATCAATGTTTAGTTGATTTTTATATTCGTAAAATAAGTCCTGGCGTAAAATTTTTAGCTGCAAAGTCATCGTCCAAACTTAGTCAAAAATAACGTCTAAAGAGCTGGAAATTTAAGATTCTCACAGTTGGTTGAAATGTTTGGTAGCATTGGGCATAACTATTTTCTACCCTTCCTAATCTGTTTCTATTTCATACATTTCGAAAACCAAAAAGCCTTCCTTGAAAACAGAAAGAAAATATAATTCATTCAACGAGTTTTATCCCTTCTACCTAAGCGAACACAAAAACTCAATCTCCAGAATGCTTCATTTTACTGGAACGGCATTGTTTTTTGTTGTGCTAGGCCTTGCTTTGGCCTCTGGCCGATATGCTTTGCTTGGGCTCCTGCCTGTATTAGGTTACGGCTTCGCCTGGACCGGTCACTTCTTTTTCGAAAAAAACAAACCGGCTACATTTCAATATCCAATTTACAGCTTGCTTTCAGATTTTAAACTGTTTTTCCAACTTTTAACTGGAAAACAATCCTTCAGGAAATAATAAATATGAACTATTTTTAGCGCATTGAATAGTCTGTGGTCTGGTCCAATCAAGACCAGAAGCAAACCAACAATTTATTCACACCTGAAGATCACCTTAAACACCGTGTATGACTTCTTTAAGCCAGATTCAAAAAGTAGATGCAGCCAATATTGGATTAATGCTGATTTCTTGCCTTGCCGCCTTTATTTTACCCTTCGAGCTGTTTCTATTTGCATACGCCGTGCTGGGTCCCCTTCATTATTTGACTGAAATTGGGTGGTTACACAAAAAAGGATATTTCACCACAGGAAAATATGATTATATATTTCTTGCTCTTCTTGGTATATTCATAACCCTTGGTTTTCTTGACATTTCAAAAGCACTGGCAGATGTATCAAACGGCCTGGTTTACCTCGGTTTTCTAATGGCGCTCGCCATGGTTGTTATAAAAGACAATACCATTAAAGTAATTGCTGCCATATTAATTATTTTTTCGACCCTATTTTTCAGAAACAGCACTTTTTACGAATACTTCTTTGCCATTTATTTGCCTACGATTATACATGTATTTGTTTTTACGGGCCTGTTTATTCTCTACGGGGCATTGAAAAGCAGAAGTGTTTTGGGTTTTGCTTCCATAGCTGTATTTATTCTGTGCGCCCTGAGTTTTTTCTTTATTCCGGTTGCTTACAATCCACTTGCATCACGCGAATATGTTGAACAAAGTTTTGTCGGGTTTGTAGAACTTAACCGGCAACTAATCAATCTTTTCGGACTTGCTGAACTTAAGGAATTTAATCAGGCAACTATTGAAGTAATTTTCAACTCCCAGGCAGGTTTTATGGTAATGCGCTTTGTGGCATTTGCCTACACATATCATTACTTGAATTGGTTTTCTAAAACATCGGTCATTCAATGGCACAAAGTGCCAAAAAGAACCTTGTATGCTATAATCGCCATTTGGCTTGTTTCAATTTTATTGTATGCTTATGATTACATGATTGGATTGAAATGGTTGTTCCTGCTCAGTTTCCTTCATGTTTTACTCGAATTTCCGCTGAATTACCGAAGTTTTATTGGCATTGGCAGCGAAATCAAAACTATTTTCGCAGGTAAAAGCATGAAAGAAGCCTGAAATGAAAGTCGTTTTTCTTGGAACTCCTGATTTTGCAGTGGCAAGTCTGGAAAAAATAGCAGCAGCCGGGTTTCATGTTGTAGGTGTGGTTACAGCTCCTGATAAACCCTCAGGGCGGGGTCTGAAAATGAAATCAAGTGCAGTGGCAGAAGCTGCAGAACGACTCCAAATTCCGGTGCTTAAGCCTGCCAAACTTAAAGATCCCGATTTTATTGCTCAACTTCTGGCCTTGCAGGCCGACATTCAAGTGGTGGTTGCATTCAGAATGTTGCCGGAAATTGTTTGGAACATGCCTCCTTTGGGAACATGGAATTTACATGCTTCTCTTTTGCCTCAGTATCGGGGCGCAGCTCCTATCAATCATGCCATTATAAATGGTGAAACAAAAACAGGCGTAAGTACTTTTAAACTTGTACACGAAATTGATCGCGGCGACATCGCGCTCAAGCAGGAAGTAGAAATTTCGCCTGACATGACCGCCGGTGAATTGCATGATGTGCTCATGGAAACAGGCGCTGAACTTCTGGTACAAACACTCTCTGCCATTGAAAAAAACACCATCGCACTCAAGCATCAGCATCCGCCTGCAGGCGAAATACTAAAGGAAGCCCCCAAATTAAGCCCCGCTTTTTGCAAGTTCAACAACAAAGCCGGCTGCTTGCAGGCTCACAATCTGATTCGCGGACTTAGCCCATACCCGGGCGTGCATGCCAGCCTGAACGATGAAAACGAAATTCGCGAAATCAAACTTTACCGAAGTGCATTGACATCGTGCGAAGCGAAAAACCTAAATCCGGGTGCCCTTATTATCGAAGGCAATCGCATATATATATGTATGTGCGACGGTTTATTGGAAATTCTGGAGCTTCAACCCGCTGGAAAACGCAAAATGAATGTCCCGGAATTCATAAATGGACTCCGAAATCGTCAAAATTTGATTTTGGAATAAGCTAAATATCAGCCCTTTCTTACAAGAAAATGACATCAATCCCCCTGAAAATGGGCGTTTCAGGGCATAGTTATTAACAAATCGCTGGATTTATCAACAAAACCAAGGGTTTCAGCCCTTATGCTATTGCAAGGGAAGGTTTTTCCAATAAATTTGTTCTAGAGAACAATAAATTTTTTAAACCTAAAAACAAAAAAACCATGAACAAAGCAGAACTTATTGATGCTATTGCTGCAAATGCAGAACTTTCAAAAGTAGACGCCAAGAAAGCTCTTGACGCATTTATTACCGCTACAACAGGTGCTCTTAAAAAAGGAGATCGCGTTGCTCTAGTAGGTTTCGGTTCTTTCTCAGTTTCTGCGCGTGCAGCTCGTAAAGGCCGCAACCCACAAACTGGGAAAGAAATCAAAATCAGCGCTAAGAAAGTTGTTAAATTCAAAGCTGGTAGCGAACTTTCAACAAAAGTGAAGTAATCCTTCCTTAAAAAAACGAAATCCCGTCCCTCCAGGGTCGGGATTTTTTTTGTCCTGTGCAAACAGGTTTTAAGCCGGGCCAAAGCGAATTTTAGCAAATTTGCAGAATGAGTAAACAAGATAAAATACGCGATTTCGACCCCAACGGTCCAGGACAACTCGATTTGAACATATACGGACTCCCCTTCACCCGCGAAGAATCTGATATTGTGTTGGTTTCGGTACCCTGGGAAGTAACCGTAAGCTACGGCGGAGGGACTTTGCTTGGCCCGGAAAGTATTAAAGAAGCAAGTTTACAGGTCGATTTGCACGATGCAGATGCACCCGAAGCCTGGAAAGCAGGAATTTTCATGACAGAACCTGATGCAGAGCTAAAAAAACTAAGCGAATTATCCAGAGCAAAGGCCGAAAAATACATTCAAGCTTTGATGGAAGGCGCCCGCCAGGAAGATCACACAGCCTTGATTGATGAAATTGATGAAGCCTGTCGTCAAATGATCTCATTTGTTAAAAAGGAAACATCCCAAGCTCTTCAAGAAGGTAAAATTACCGGACTCGTAGGTGGCGACCACAGCACGCCGCTGGGCTTCATGCAGGCACTTGCTGAACAGCATACTTACTTTGGTATTCTGCAAATTGATGCGCACATGGATTTAAGACGTGCCTACGAAGGCTTTACGTATTCGCATGCGTCAATCATGTATAATGCCTTGCAAATACCTCAGGTAAGCAAATTGGTTCAGGTAGGTATCCGCGATTATTGCTCCGAAGAAATAGAGGTAATGAGCGAACAGGGCAATCGCGTGGAGGTGTTTTTTGATACGCAGTTAAAAAACCGAATCATTGAAGGCGATTCCTGGAAAACACTCTGCGATGAAATTGTAAAAACTTTGCCCGATAAGGTATACCTTAGTTTTGACATCGACGGGCTGGACCCTGTTTTATGTCCCAATACAGGTACGCCGGTTCCCGGCGGATTGAGCTACAACGAAGCTATTTACCTGATAAAATCGGTGGCGAAAAGCGGACGACAAATCATTGGTTTCGACCTCAACGAGGTTTCTCCCGGCGATGACGATTGGGACGCCAACGTGGCCGCGCGACTTCTGTTTAAGCTATGTGTATTTACCGGCATTAGCCGGGGATTGTTATAGCTATTTAAGGAGCCTTCCGGAATTTATTCCAAAATCCTTCGGAACTCAATTCGTAACAAATCCTGTCGTGCAAACGGTTTTCGCGGCCCTGCCAAAACTCTGCAAAATGAATTCGCATTAAATAACCGCCCCAGTGCGGTGGACAAGGAACATCCTTCCCCTCAAACTCGTTCTCGAAATTTTGCTCGTTTTCAATAAGCACATGCCTCGATTCAATTTTCTGACTTTGAGGTGAGGTCCATGCTCCAATCTGACTTCCACGTGGGCGCTGAGCAAAATACCTTTCGGAAACTTCTTTAGGTTGTTTGCTAATGACGCCTTCGAACCGTACCTGACGCTCCAGATCGGGCCAGAAAAAGGTAAGTGCTGCTTTCGGATTCGTTTCTAAATCCTGGCCTTTGTGGCTTGTATAGTTGGTATAAAATCCAAGACCTATGTCCTCAATTTCGCGCACCAAAACAATTCGAGCCGAAGGCTGACCAAGTTCGTTCACCGTTGCAAGCATCATGGCATTGGGTTCGGGAACCGCTGCTTTTAAAGCTTCTCCAAACCAAGTTCTAAATTGCTCCATGGGATGCGACTGGGTATGAACCTCATCGAGAGCGGCCATCATGTATTCTTTGCGTATTTTCAAAAGGTTTTCCATAAATCATTCATGCGCCGGCAAGTTCCTTAAAATAAAAATGACTACAACTGATTTTTATCAGCTTTGACACACAAACCGATGAATTGGGATTATTGTTCTTGGTAAGTGCATGATGGATGAGTAACTTTATTGCTACTCAAACGTTTGAATGTTAAATGGATGTCTATGAAATCGCGCCAACCTCTACCCGTTAAAGGACGTATTCTTTTGTCGGAGCCGTTCCTGAACGATTCGTACTTCAAACAATCGGTCATTCTGCTGGCAGAATACAACGACACAGGTTCAATGGGTTTTATCTTAAACAAGCCTGTTGGATACAACATTCACGAACTGGTGAATGACTTTCCGGAGTTTGATGCACCCGTTTATTTTGGCGGTCCGGTCGAAAGTAACTCATTGTTTTTTATTCATACCCAACCCGATTTAATTGGATATTCGTTCGAAATTGAAGACGGTATTTTTTATGGTGGACACTACGAAAAGGTACGTCAAAATGCTGCTTTGGGCTTACTTAAGCCTGAACAAATCCGCTTTTTCGCGGGATATTCAGGTTGGGAAACAGGTCAGCTTGATTTTGAAATGGAGGAAGATTCCTGGTTGGTTTTCGACCGCCCCGGCGGTTTGCTGAACATGAAGCCCGAAACGCTGTGGGGCGAGCTCCTGAAACAAAGTCACAGCGAAATGGCTATCTGGGCAAATTTCCCGGAAGACCCCCGATTAAACTGAGTAAAACACTTCGGAGGAGCAAAATGCATCCAGCAATTTTTTGCTGTAGGCACCATAATACCTTTTTTCTCTAAAAGCGAGTACCCAACGAATGCCACTTGTTACATTGGTGGTAAAAACCTCTCCGGCTTTGTACAAATCATCGGTTAAAACGACTTGCTCTTCTACCTGAATTGAATTTTGCTGCATCCATTGAATCAAATTCTTACGAAACACGCCAGGCAAACTACCTTCACTCAGCGGCGGGGTAATTACTTTATTATCGGGCATCACCAAAAATAAATTGGAGGAACTTGCCTCACAAATACGACCGTGCTCATTGAGCAACAAGGCATCGTCCCATTGCTGATCGCGTGCATGTCGTGCTGCAAGCACATACAAAAGCGCATTACCACTTTTAACCCCGGCCAGCGCATTCACAGGTTTGCGGATATCGGAATACAAACCAACTCTCAAGCCTTTTTGGTTGTAGCGGTATGCCTCATCCGGCAGCTCGCTTGCCGTAATAAGAACATGAAAACGATCGCTCTCGGGCATGTAAAAACCTCCATCCCGGCGAAAGACGGTCATTCGAATGCGCGCATGATTGAAAGAAAGTTCCGAACACAGGTTTCGAATGCCCTCGTAAATCTCCATTGGGTTTAAAAGTGTCGTGTCCAATCCGATTGAAAACATCCCGCCGATGAGGCGCTGGAAATGGTCGTCCACAAAGTAAACATCACCTGCATGGTAACGCATGCTTTCAAAAACACTGTCGCCATAAAAAAGCGCCCGGTTTCCTGCAGGTTTGCTTATTGTACCTGGCGGTACGATGGCACCGTTAAACCAAACCAAATCAGTTTTCATAAGGCAAACATGACATTAATTCTTCAATAGTTGGATTGGCCTGCAACTTAAATCCTTTCACTCCGGCTCCTTGAGCAGCCTGCACATCGCGGTCCTTATCGCCAATCATGAAGCATTTTTCAGGGTCCAGGCCAAATCGCCCGATGGCTTTTTCTACAAGCAAACTTTGTGGCTTGCGACAAAGACACTGACCAAAATCGGGATGGTGAGGACAATAATAAATGGCATCAAAAGCCAATCCATGCCCCTTTAATTCTTCCTGCATAAAGTCATGACAGGCATGCACCAGCTCATGATCATATAGCCCTTTGGCAATACCTGCCTGATTGGTAATAATCACCGTTAAATACCCTCTTTTCTTTACTTCGTAAAGAAATGGAAACAAATCAGGCAACAATTCAAACTCTTCGTATCGCTTGATATAATCTCCGATCTCTCGGTTCACAATGCCATCACGATCTAAAAAAACAGCCTTTTTCATCAATTGCCAAAGTGTATGAGTTGATCCAGAAAGTGCGAAGCAATAGAAGGATTCAAAATCAGCGTAAAAATCATCCCGTAAAGACCTCCCCACAAGTGAGCATCATGGTTGATGTTGTCGTTCATTCTTCGTCCGGCATAAATACTGTAACCCACATACAACGCAGCCCAGATTAATGCAGGCAAAGGAATGATTCCGTAGAGGTAAATTTTCATGAACGGTCCAAAAACAACACTCGAAAACATGACCGCAGAAACAGCTCCGGAAGCACCCACTGCATTGTACCAATGATTGTCTTTGTTCTTTTGATACGTCGAAACCGATGAAGCGATAACCGAACCAAAGTACAGCAGCAAATACACCAGTGGCGAAACTGAGCCGAAATAATAGGACAGGTTGCCTTCCACAAAAGCTCCAAACGAATACAAAACCAGCATATTGATTATCAGATGCATCCAGTCGGCATGCAAAAATGCATGCGTAATAAACCTGTAATACTGTTTGCGATGATAAATCATGTAGGCGTTAAATTGAAAACGCGCCATCAGACTGGAGTTGTTGAATGCCATGATGGAAAAAATAGCAGTTACAACGATGATTGGAAGGGTAAGAAATACCATGCGGCAAAGGTAAGTAAGAGTTGTTTGCTATCCTCATATTTCATCACACTTCAGCAAGCTGCGAGTGATGAATGGATGATGTTGTTTCAGGGAAAAGGACTTTTTGGAAATGTTTTCGGAACCAGCTTCATTTTCGCTGTTCCTGATCTAAAAGAAGTTTTTCAAAAGCGGGATTAATTACCCAGGCGCTTCAAACCTGCGTTTGCCAGTTCAAACCGGGGATCCACGCTGATGGCCTGGGAATAAAACGCCGAAGCTTTGGGAAGATTGCCTGTTTTCTCCATACAAAGCCCTTGCATGTAAATAGCAGCAACATAGGTTGGACTAGCCTTGGCGGCAGATTCAAAATGTGGATATGCTTTTTTGTAATCGTTATTTACTTCGGCTTCTATGTACCCCAAATTGTAATGCGCATTTGGAAAAGAAGCATCTACTTTAAGTAAATCATTATAAACTTCTATCGCCTTTTCCGGTTCTCCATTCTCCTGATAAAAAATCCCAAGATTGTATCTCGTAAGTGTATTCTTGGGGTCCATGCGTATGGCAGTATTGTAAAAATCAATCGCCCGTGGGTTTCTCGCCGAAGCAAACATCAATCCCAATTGCTCGTATGCAAGTAAATACTTGGGGTCCTGCTCAACAGTTGTCATAAAGCTTGAAATTGCAAGAGAGGTATCCCCGCTTTCTTTATAAATAATACCTTTCAGGTAGTAGGCTCTAGGATTGTTTTTTTCGCGCTTAAGAACTTCATTGATTTCGTTAATGGCCTCCTGTCGCATTTCTACATAAAGAAACAACTCAGCCAGTTTCATGTGTGCATCCTTGTTGTCGGGATCAATACTGATGGCTTTCTCCAAAGCATTGCGGGTATAACGTGTTTGATTCATCACCAGATACACATCGGCAAGCGTGAGAAAATAGTCTGACTTACTCGAATCCTGCTCCAATGCAAGCAAGATTGTTGCTAAAGCCGAATCGGCTTTTTGCGATTTAATAAGCAATTTCGTCTTGGCGTGCAGGGCTTCCGGGTCCAGAGGATTGGCATTGAGGGCCGATACAATCCCTTCCTCGGTACTCAAATCGGGTTTTACATTATTAAAACAGGAACTCAGGAGGAATGTCGCAAGCAGGAACACTGCGAATCTTAAAACGAATAATTGCATCTCACAAAAATAAGAGGAAAAGCTGATAGAAAGATGGAATTGCAAAATGGAGAGAGTTCACAAATTTAAATAGGCCTTCCTGCAAAATGCAGGAAATGATCTTGAGAGAAGCCTAAATGCAAGGCTCTTTTGATTAATTTTGGCGCAAATATAAATTTCAATTTCATGGAAAGCTTTGATGTAGTTATTATTGGATCTGGACCCGGTGGATACGTTTGTGCAATTCGCAGTGCTCAATTAGGCATGAAAACAGCCCTGGTAGAAAAGTACGATACCCTGGGAGGCACTTGCCTCAATGTGGGTTGCATTCCTTCCAAAGCCATGCTTGATTCATCAGAGCACTTCCACAACGCTTCACATACATTCGCCGAGCACGGCATTCAGCTGGACAATCTGAAAGCCGATCTGGCACAAATGGTCAAAAGAAAAGACGCCGTGGTTTCTCAAACCGTTGCAGGTATTGACTTCCTGATGAAGAAAAATAAAATCACCGTGTTTCGCGGAACCGGCGC
>Ga0169931_10001868_pt1 | contig 34822 bp, 33 predicted proteins | sample Kivu_15m_20L_FD_129675 | JGI IMG/M metagenome (GOLD analysis project Ga0169931, IMG submission 129675) | Freshwater microbial communities from Lake Kivu, Western Province, Rwanda to study Microbial Dark Matter (Phase II) - Kivu_15m_20L... | ecosystem: Environmental > Aquatic > Freshwater > Lake...
AACAACTACAGTGTAGACCTTCAAACAAAACTCTTAGAACAAATTCAGAAAAAACGCCTTTATACCTCTCAGGAGAAATACCAATACATGCTGGAAAAAAATCCTAAGCTGGATGATTTCAAAAAGCGATTTAATCTGGATTTAGATTTCTAGTTTTTAGCACGTCCAACCTAACTGCGCTTTAAACTTAATCGATCTGAATTCGATTATATCTATTTTTTTACTTTGCTCTTCAACTGTCAATTATTCCAGTTTTAGCTAGTTTAAAGGCCAAAATAGCGGCAGATGGGATATTAAAACCGGGAACCCGAATTTTACACATAATCAAATTTTCAGGTGTATTCAAAATTTCTATCTTTGTCGAAATTCCAAAAATCATAATTATTAAGTCTATGTCAGTACAAAAAATTAAAGTTGCAAATCCAGTGGTCGAATTAGATGGTGATGAAATGACCAGAATTATTTGGAAGTTTATTAAAGACAAACTGATCACTCCCTACTTAGAGCTTGACATTAAATATTATGATCTGGGAATGGAATTCCGCGATGAAACCAACGATCAGGTTACTATAGACGCAGCAAATGCGATAAAAAAATATGGGGTAGGTATCAAATGTGCCACCATTACTCCGGATGAAGCACGAGTAACTGAATTTAAGCTTAAGCAAATGTGGAAGTCGCCAAATGGTACCATCAGAAATATTCTGGATGGAACTGTTTTTCGTGAACCAATTGTCATGAGCAATGTGCCTCGTCTGGTACCAAACTGGACCGCTCCAATTTGTATTGGTCGTCATGCATTTGGAGATCAGTACCGTGCTACTGATTTTGTTACTAAAGGTAAAGGAAAGTTAACCATTACTTTCAGTCCGGAAGATGGCGGCGCAGCCCAATCCTTTGAAGTTTATAATTTCAAAGGTGATGGTGTAGCATTGGCGATGTATAACACCGATGAAAGTATCTATGGTTTCGCACGTGCCTGCTTTAATCAGGCTTTATCTAAAGGATGGCCTTTATACCTTTCTACAAAGAATACGATATTAAAGAAATATGATGGTCGCTTCAAAGATATCTTTGAAGAAGTTTATCAGAATGAATTTAAACCGGCTTTTGATCAGGCAGGAATTGTGTATGAGCATCGCCTAATTGACGATATGGTCGCATCTGCCTTAAAATGGAATGGCAATTTTGTTTGGGCATGTAAAAACTACGACGGTGATGTTCAGTCGGATACCGTCGCACAGGGTTTCGGCTCTTTAGGATTGATGACTTCGGTATTAATCACCCCAGATGGCTCTACCATGGAGGCCGAAGCAGCTCACGGAACAGTTACCCGTCATTACCGTGATCATCAGGCCGGAAAACCAACTTCAACCAATCCAATTGCATCCATCTTTGCCTGGACCAGAGGGCTGGAGTTTAGGGGTAAATTAGATAAAAACCAAGCCTTGGTTGATTTCTGCCACGCACTTGAACAAGTTTGTATCGAAACTGTAGAAAGTGGAAAAATGACTAAGGATCTTGCGGTTTGTATCCATGGAAATAAAGTTAGTCACGGGGATCACTACCTGTATACCGAGGAATTTTTGGACGCTATTGACCAGAATCTGAAAGCAAAACTGGCTTAATTCAAATTAAAATAATCATGATAGCTGCCATTTAATTTTGGCGGCTATTTTTTTTGAACTGACTTCCGGATTTAATCCTGAATCTGAAGTGGTCGCCGGTATTTCTGTTTTTTAGTAAATTGCGGGATGAATACTTCAAACCGAATTTGGTTAATCACAGGTGTTTCCGGCGGACTCGGAAGGGCTTTGGCAAAAGAAGCGGCTCTCCAGGGAGCCAAGGTTTATGGCACACTCAGAAAATCTGATCAGATCACTGCATTCAATGAGTTGGTACCGGGAAAAACCTTTGGTATTCAACTGGATGTCAATAATCATGGGGAAATCATGTCAGTAATTAACCAGATTATGAGCCAATCAGGGGGTATCGATGTTCTGGTAAATAATGCAGGTTACGGTTTATTTGGCGCAATCGAAGAGTTGAGTCTGGAGGAAGCGAGAATGCAGATGGAGACAAATTTCTTTGCAGTCTTAGCCATGACTCAGGCGGTTTTACCCATTATGAGGCGACAAAAATCGGGCTTTATCATTCAAATATCCTCAATGTCGGGATTACGTGCTAATTCAGGAACGGGCTTGTATAATGCCAGTAAATTCGCACTTGAAGGCTTAAGTGAAGCCTTGTCATTAGAAACCACACCATTGAATATCCATGTGATTCTGGTTGAACCGGGTCCATTTCGTACTGATTGGGCAGGTTCATCTTCGGTCAGTGCCAAAAATAAAATCAAAGATTATGATCAAAGTTCGGGTGCAAGACTTCGATTACTGCAAAGTACAAGCGGTAAACAACCCGGTGATCCGGCAAAAGCAGCCAAAGCAATACTGCTCGCTGTGAATTCAGAGAATCCTCCGCTCCGCTTGATATTGGGTAAAGTGGCGCTAGATGCCGTTCGTGAGAAGTTCAGAACGATGGAAGAGGAGTTCTCAAAATGGGAGACTGTCAGTCTGAATACCTCGTTTGAAGATTGAGCTAAAAATCCTCAAATCTCTCCCAAAATCCATCCTTTGGTAAGGGCGCAAAAATATTGACCGGTTCCTGCCTAACCGGATGTATAAACTGTAGCTTTCTGGAATGAAGGCAAATACTCTTTTTGAGACTTCCGCGAGGATAGCCATATTTATTATCGCCAACAATAGGACAATTCATAGTAGAAAGTTGAACCCGAATTTGGTGTGGACGACCGGTTATTGGATCAACTTCAATGAGATAATAACCACCAAGTTCCCCAATCAATTTATAATGAAGTTCTGCCCTTTGGCTTCCCGGAACCTCCTTTTCATAAGCTTTAGTCACATTCTTTTGGGGATTTTTAACTAACCAATGTACCAGAGTGCCTTGTTCAACAAGTGGACGATTTCTGACCACCGCCCAATAGGTCTTGTGCATCTCCCTGCTTTTGAACATCCTATTGATTCGATCAAGGGCTTTAGTCGTTTTGGCAAACAGAATGACCCCGCTAACCGGACGGTCGAGACGATGTACCACGCCTAGAAATGCCCCATTGGGTTTATGATACTTTTGAGTGAGGTAGCGCTTTACCTTTTCATCTAAAGATTCGTCGCCGGTATCATCAACCTGAACAATATCACCTGCCCGTTTATTTACCGCGATGAGATGATTATCCTCAAATAAAATATCGCGATCAACCAGATTTGGAGCAAGAACAGGAAATTTTAACTTGTTTTTATCTGATGCATCCATGAAGGGAATAATTAGTATTGTTCCTTTTCATCAGGAAAGTTTCCCTTTTTCACATCATTAACATAAGATTGAACTGCCTGATTGATTTGATCGAATAGGTTAAGGTATTGCCTTAAAAATCGCGGTTTAAATCCTTTGGTTAGGCCAATCATATCATTTATCACCAGAACCTGTCCGTCACAATATGGCCCTGCACCAATCCCAATGGTAGGTATTTTAACGGAGGCCGTTACTTCCTGAGCTAATTTTGCAGGTATTTTTTCGAGTACTACCGAAAAACAACCTGAATTCTGCAGAACCATGATATCCTGCTTTAACTTTTCAGCCTCTGCTTCTTCCTTGGCTCGCACAGTATAAGTTCCAAATTTATAAATCGATTGTGGTGTTAGTCCCAGATGCCCCATAACCGGAATTCCTGCAGTGATAATCCGCTCAATGGACTCACGGATCTCAAGTCCACCCTCTAATTTGACGGCATGAGCACCAGATTCCTTCATGATCCGAATGGCAGAATTGAGTGCTTCTTTTGAATTTCCTTGATAAGATCCAAAAGGAAGGTCGACAACAACCAGAGCACGTTTCGCAGCCCGTACAACTGATTGGGCATGATAGATCATCTGATCCAATGTAATTGGCAGCGTCGTTTCATGTCCTGCCATGACGTTGGAAGCTGAATCACCAACCAGTATCACATCAATGCCTCCTTCATCAACAATAGTGGCCATTGAATAATCGTAAGAAGTGAGCATAGCGATTTTTTCGCCCTTGAGCTTCATCTCCTGAATCGTATTGGTTGTTATCCTTTTTACTTCTTTATTTACTGACATAAGACAGGAATTTAAATTGCTTCAAAGTTATGATTAAAAGAAACAATAAACAGCGGTAAAATTCTAAATAAGGCCTGAAAAACAATAATATTTTTCCTCTGAATTCACTTTTATTTTAAGTAATAATTCACTAATATTGTCCCTCGTGATAAATGAAGTAACTAACTTCAGTCTTTCAATCCTCAACGCAAAGGAAAATCTTCCGAAATCTTTGCATTTTTACCATTTTCAATATTTAATCAATGAATAATTACATCAAACTACCTGCTATTCTTGTACTTGCAGATGGAACAATTTACCATGGAAAAGCGGCCGGTAAAATCGGTACTACAACAGGCGAAATCTGTTTCAATACAGGGATGACCGGATATCAGGAAATTTTTACAGATCCTTCTTATTTCGGACAGATTATGGTTACAACCAATGCACACATTGGTAATTATGGAATCCATAATGAGGAAATAGAATCTGATAGCATCAAAATTTCGGGCTTAGTCTGTAAAAATTTCAATATAAGCTACAGTAGAAAGATGGCCGATTCATCCATTCAAGATTATTTTCAGGAAGAGAAAATAGTTGGGATTTCTGATGTAGATACCCGATCGTTAGTCAGGCATATTCGTGATAAAGGGGCGATGAATGCCATCATTTCCTCAGAAATATTGGACATTGAAGCACTCAAATCAAAATTAGCTGAAGTTCCATCAATGGACGGGCTTGAACTTTCGTCGCAAGTGTCAACGAAAGAGGCCTATGAATACGGTGATAAAAATGCCCCAAAACGTGTTGCCGTACTCGACCTGGGCGTCAAAAAGAATATTTTGAGAAATTTTGAAAGCAGAGGTGTATTCTCAAAAGTTTTTCCGGCAAAAACCACTTTCAGTGAAATGGAAAAATGGAATCCCGATGGTTATTTTATCAGCAATGGCCCTGGTGACCCTTCAGCAATGCCTTATGCCATAGAAACTGTAAAAGAAGTTTTAAAATCAGAAAAGCCCTTGTTCGGTATTTGTCTGGGTCATCAATTATTAGCTTTGGCAAATGATATTCGCACCATGAAAATGTTCAATGGACACAGAGGATTGAACCATCCGGTAAAAAATCTGATCATTAATCATTGTGAAGTCACCTCACAAAATCATGGATTCGGAGTCATTCCGGAGGATGTCAAGCGGTCAGAAAAAGTAGAGGTCACGCATATCAATCTGAATGATCAATCTATTGAAGGAATAAGGGTGAAGGGTAAAAAAGCATTTTCAGTTCAATATCATCCGGAATCATCTCCGGGGCCACATGATTCAAGGTATCTCTTTGATGATTTTGTATCCTTAATGACTGATTGATTTTGCCATAGAAGCTTCAAACAAACGCTTGAGGTTCTGATTGATTTAAAAAACTGTATTTTTATAAATACCTCGATAAGTGTATTAAGTACACCATTAATTTTTTAGAATACTATTCAAATAAAATAAAAAAGTATGAGTTTAATTCTCGACGTACATGCAAGACAAATATTGGATTCACGTGGCAATCCGACCATCGAAGTTGATATAATTACCGAAAATGGAATTCTGGGGCGTGCAGCGGTACCTTCAGGAGCATCAACCGGTGTTCATGAAGCCGTGGAGCTTCGCGACGGAGACAAAAATATTTACCTGGGTAAAGGTGTCTTAAAGGCTGTTGCCAATGTGAATGATAAAATTGCTCCTGAGCTAAAAGGGATTGATGTTTTCGAGCAAAACAGTATCGACAAGTTACTGCTTGCGATTGATGGAACTGAAAACAAAGGGAATCTTGGAGCAAATGCCATTTTGGGTGTTTCTCTTGCGGTTGCAAAAGCTGCCGCTCAGGAAAGTCGGCAGCCACTTTACCGTTATATTGGGGGAGTCAATGCCAATACCCTACCTATTCCAATGATGAATATTATAAACGGTGGGTCTCATTCTGATGCTCCTATTGCCTTTCAAGAATTTATGATTATGCCGGCTGGTGCTTCTTCATTTTCAGAAGCTTTAAGATGGGGCACGGAGGTATTTCATACTTTGAAAAAAATTCTACACGATAGAGGTTTATCCACAGCAGTAGGTGACGAAGGTGGCTTTGCTCCTAAATTTGAAGGTACGGAGGATGGTGTAGAAACCATTCTTGAGGCTATTGAAAAAGCGGGATATACTCCCGGCAAAGATATTTTCCTAGCTTTTGACTGTGCAGCTTCCGAATTTTACAAAGATGGCAAGTACGACTATACAAAATTTGAGGGTCCGAATGGTGCAATCCGAACAAGTGCAGAGCAAGTTGAATATCTTGCATCTTTAACTGAGAAATATCCAATTATTTCCATAGAGGATGGCATGGATGAGGATGATTGGGCTGGATGGAAATTATTATCAGAAAAAATTGGTTCCAAAGTCCAGTTGGTTGGTGACGATTTATTTGTAACCAATGTAAGACGTCTGCAGCAAGGTATTGATACTCAAACGGGGAATTCCATATTAGTCAAAGTAAATCAAATTGGTACTTTAACTGAAACGATTAATGCAGTTTCTTTAGCACAAAATAGTGGGTATACTTCAGTAATGAGTCATCGTTCTGGAGAAACCGAAGACTATACCATTGCTGACCTCGCGGTAGCTTTAAATTGTGGTCAGATTAAAACGGGCTCTGCCTCACGTTCAGATAGAATTGCGAAATATAATCAGCTTTTGCGTATTGAAGAGGAATTGGGCAGTAGTGCGCGTTTTCTGGGCAAGAATTTCAAGTATGTAAAATAAAACAGATCAAGATCCGGCGCTTGATTGTTAATAAGTTGAAAATAAGCGATCCCGGGATATACAATCCCGGGATATTTTTACACTGATGTACAGGTTCATAAATCTAATTCGAAATAAATATTTCATTACAGCACTTGCATTTTTAAGTTGGATGCTGTTTTTTGACCGTAATGATCTATTGTCGCAATATGAATACCGAAGTCAGCTAAAAAAGCTTCAGGCAGAAAAAGAATTCTATCTCAAAGAATCGGCGAAAGCAATCAAAGATCTGAATGAACTGACCACAGACAAGGCAAAACTCGAAAAATTCGCTCGCGAAAAATATCTGATGAAAAAAGAGAATGAAGATGTTTTTGTGATTATTACAGAGGAAGCGAAGTTAGATTAATGAATCTTTAGTTTATCAATTCCCAAAGTGGTAAACCAATTTCGCGATTTCAAATACCTCTTTCTTATTTTACCCAATTCAGAATTCTACAAATGTTTCATTGTGAAAACAAATAAATTATAGAGTGCATGAACGATGGCCGTGCAGGTGATAGCATCCTGTTTTCTATATTTAATAATTAAGAAAAATGTAGCATAAAGCAGCCCGGTAAAAAATGTCACGGCCATATATATATAATTATATTGGTGCCCCAGTCCAAATATTAAAGCCGAAAGAAAAATAGCCAGACTAATGGATTCTTTCTTAAACAGAAACCTGGTCAATTAAAAGATCAAATTGATCAGGAAGTATTGACATAGTAAAGTTTCAACAAAAGGTCCAATGATGACCACAAAAAGAAATTCTTGTTTAATGCTATCAAAGGTAATAGGATTAGTATTTATTTTTATATCATACAATTCCGTAAAATAAGAAAACGCCACGGAAAAAATTAAATGTATAAATAGTGCCAGGAGAATCAGTTTAGGCGTGTTAAACTTGCGAAAAGGAAGAATAAAATTTTCTCTGGCATCCATAATGTTTCTTACTAAACTTGCTTTCTAAAACTTGTAATTAAAGAATTTCAACAGGGGAATAATAATTGTAAAATAAGCCTCCTGTTAATTGTACTTGACAAATGGTCATAAGCATTGAGTAATCCTAGGTCGAATCAAAAAATATGCTTTAAACCAAGAACAAGCAAATTGCATATCGCATGTACTGCAAACGTATATAGAAAAGCATTCATATTCCTTTTTTCGATAATCAGGTAAAAAACACAGTATGAAAGCCCTGATATCATCATTTGAATCATGTACACGTAATTATCAAAATGACTCCATGAATAAGATGTGATAGAAACTAAAATGGCCAAAGGAATTAATTCCTTTTTAAATATCTGTTTGGAAAAAATAATAGTGAGACTCATAAGACCATACTGAAATATGGTAGTTTCAAAAAGGGGGGCAATAACAGTCACCACAAAAAGTTCTTCATAGAAACTATCGAAGGGAAAGAAATTAGCCATTATTGTATAAAAAAAATCATCCCGAATTAATGAAAACATAAAGGCCGAAACTAAATTAAAGGCAATAACAGAAAGCAAAAGACGCGTAGTACTTAATTCCTGAATCTTGGAGAAGATGTTTGTTTTTAAATTTTCTACTGAATTATCTGATGTCATTTTTAATGTCTAAGGGATTAAATTGAAAACTTAATAAGAGTATGAAATTAAGCATGAAATTACATTTTCAATCAATAGGCAAACCATAACTCCAAATCTTTCCCGCTTGAGTTGCCCAGGATATATTAAATAGCAGACTATATTTAATAGTCTGCTATCCTTTTAATTTTTATTTATAAACCATAGCGTTTCCATGATTTGGATTACTTCTTAACGAATCTGCAATTTCATATCCAACACGGGTTGTACGCGTGAATAAATAAAAGATGTCATAAATTAAATTCCCTAAGCCTCCTCCATCTATATTCATCAATTCTTCGCTTGTTAATTCTTCTAGTTTCATAATTATAATTTTTTAAAATTTATTGTTATAAGTCCCATTCCATCCGTCAGAAATACCGGCTTTTATAGCGTCCCAATTGTGTGCAAGCTCAATGAAAATCCCATACCACGTGAATTTTTTCAGCCAGCTAGCTTCACCACCATTAACATTGACTAATTCTCCAGAATCAAGTTCAACTAAATTTAATTGTTTCAAATCCATAATCTTAAATTTTACTTAAACAGATAAAAAATTGAATTTCCTTTTGAACGTATTGAATCTTAACAAGGAGGCGTAATGATCCGGTCAACCACAGTATTACTTATTATAGATTGTATATTGTCAAATCAACACTCCTGATTAGGATAGGCTAAGCGCATATGCTCCACGTTCAAAAAACTATACTCAAACTTCTTACTGCTTTCAATTTTCATAACACCTACTCTTTTCAGGCTTTTCGGTTTCTGCCTTCTGCTGTACAACATTATTCGCGATAGTCTAATTAAGGGATGTTCAGTATAAAAAAACTACAGTGGTTAAAATATTTTAAAAAAATTTAAAAAGTTTCTGGCACGCAGAAAAAAAATCAAATCTCCTAACTCAAAAACCCTGGGATTCATCCTCAACAATCGCTTTAAAATCAATTGAAATCTTTATTTGAAAACTTCTGCTATAATAATAACTACCCAGCTGACGGGAATAAACAATTGGAGCATCCCGCAATTTTAACTCATCTATTAGCTTATAAACCATTGAAGTAGATAAATTTAATCGATTAGCCAACTCACTTGGTGTACCGGTCCGACGATGCTTGATTAGCTCATGCAGCCTGTTTATACGCTCAATTTGTTCCAAAAGTTTCATTTCTGAATATAATTATGAAAGTCCATCGGAATTTGCTGTGACCATAAGTGATAATATTCACCCTGTTGAGCAAGAAGCTCAGTATGTTCTCCCTCCTCCACTACTTTTCCATCTTTTAAAACAATGATCAATCCGGCCCTTTGTATACTACTGAGTCGATGTGAGATTATGATTACCGTCTTCCCCTCGGCCAGTAGAAACTCTATTGTATTCTGAACATATCGCTCAGACACCGGATCAAGCGAAGAACTTGCTTCGTCTAAAATTAGTATTTCCGGTTCACGGTATAAGGCACGAGCTATAGCAATCCGCTGTCTTTGACCGCCAGAAAGGCTTGCCCCATTCTCACCAAGCTGAGTCTGGAACCCATTCGGTAATTCATCAATAAACTGCGTAATTCCAAGCATTGTACTAATCCCTATAATTCTTTTGATGTCGGGCTGATCATCTCCTATAGAGATATTGGTAATGACATCAGCAGAAAATAGGTCTATTTTTTGGGGTACCACACTAATAATCCGGCGCAATGAACTGTTGCTGATGTGCTTTATCGAATAATCACCAATAAAGACCTGACCATTATTCAGCGGATAAATATTCTGTAGAATAGACATTAAGGTGGATTTTCCGGAACCACTCTCCCCTACTATTGCTGTCAGTTTCTGAAAGGGTATCTTCAGATTGAGATTATTGAAAACCATAACCCGCAAACCATAACGAAAGGAAACATCCACGAATCTGATATCTCCAATAGTTGAACTCGACAGTTCAAACTTATGGTCCTCATTTTCCTGCTCCATCTCCATGATTTCAAACAGGCGATCGGATGCAATTATTGCATCTTGAACAGTTTTATTCATTCCCACAAGGGATGAAACTGGTCCGGTAAAATACCCGATCAGGGTATAAAAAGAAAGCAATTCGCCCGGACTGATTTGTTTATCAAGTACAAATCCTGCACCGACCCAGAGCAACATAATTGTAAATGAATGAGAAACCAGTTCAGTTGAAGATCCCGAGAAAATTGAATTCAGTCCTGATTTATAAACAGTTTCTAGCAACTTACTGAAACGGATTTCAGTTTTCTGATTGGCATGATCCTCAAGTCCGAATCGTTTTACTGTTCCAATGGCATTCAGACTTTCTACCAGCTGTGATTCCAAATCCGCGGCGTTCTCCATCAGTTTGCGCTGAACTTTCTTATTCAGCCTGTTGGTAATCAGATAAATGGCAGAGTATATTGGAATGATGTTCAAAATGAACAGTGCAAGTTTCCAGTAGTAGGTAAACATCATGATGAAAGCGAAAAACAGCATAAAAAAGTTAACTGCAATAGTGATGGATACATCGTTTATAAATACGCGAATCTTTACAGCATCCCCAATTCTTGAGGTAATATCACCTACCCGCATCGAATCGAAGAAATGTTGAGGCAACTTTATGAGATGCTTATAATAGTCTAGGATGAGTTGTGCATCAATCATTTGACCCGTCCGAATCATAAAATGGCTTTTAAAAACTCCAATAATTACCTGCAGCAAGAGTATGATTAGCATTCCAATACTCATGATGTTAAGTAAATTCCTATTCCCATCTACCAACACAAAATCAACGATTTTCTGAACAAAAATTGACATAGAAAGTCCGAGCAGGGTATAGATAACCGCACCAAATAGAGTTTGTACAAGAATTGATCTTTGAGGTTTTAACAAATTATAAAATCGCCTGAGGGGACTTGTTTTGTGATTCCCCTGTATGAAGTTGTCATTGGGCATTAATAATACCAATACACCGGTCCAATCTTCCTTAAAATCAATTAGCTTTTTGTCATGCAATCTACCATCAGCAGGGTCCATGATACTAATCATCTTCTTATTTATCTTGTAAATAACAACATAATGATGAAGCTGACCATTGACAATTATATGTGCGATAGCGGGTAGTTGTATTTGGAAAAGGCTTTCAAAGGTTCCCCTAACCCCTTTTGCTTCAAATCCAAGATGCTTCGCTGCTTCAAGCATCCCCAGCATATTAGTCCCTTTTTTATCTGTTCCGGCATGTTGCCGGATTCTTGTAACCGGAACATCAAGATTGTAAAAACTGGCCACAGAAGCCAGGCAAGCTGCTCCGCAATCCGAAATATCACGCTGTTTAACCCGGATATTCATAATTTAGCTGTGGCCTCAGAAAGGTTGGGATTAAGCCAATCGTCAAGTTTATCATAAAGCAAATCGTACAAGGAACGCTCGGTGATCAGAAACCTGGCAGTAAAACTCATTCCTTTTCTAAGATTTCCGATGCTATTGTTCCGGAGTGTTAAATATTCCCTGTCCAGCATACAGCGCACCTTGAAAACTGCATTACCCTGGGCTGTAAGTATAATATCATCAGAAATATCAATGACTTCGCCCGAAATCAAACCCCATTGATTGTAGTTAAATGCATCAATCTGAAAGTTCACAGTTTGACCTTTCCTGATCAGGCCAATATCTGTTGGCTTAACATAACAGAGCGCAATTAATCGGGTATCCGGAGAAATCTCTGCAATCTTTTGATTTGCAAAAACATAAGAACCTGCCTGAAGACCTGCCAGATTCTGGACCGAGCCACTAACATGGGCCCTGAGAATAAACAGTTTTCTCTGCTCTGCAATCTCCGCCTCTCGAGATAGCAATTCACTTAGCTCCCTTTGAAAGCCCATAGCTTCCGTCTCCCATTGAAATTTCCACCTGTTAATTAAAAGAGTCTGATCTGAAACAGCTTTATCAAATTCAAACCTGAACTTTTCACTTTCGGCCAAAGTAATTGCTCCATTCTCATACAATGTATTATACCTTCCGGAAATCCGCTCCGCCTGGTCTTTATTTAGTAAACTCAGTTCAAATTCCTGCAGAAACTGTAACCAGGAAGCTCGGTATTGCTCGGTGGAAAATTGATGAACAGTTGAAAAATTTTCCCGATGATCGGCATAACTTACTATCTGAACGGCGTCGGTAAGCAATTGTTTAAGCAGTTCCATGCGCTCGCTAAGGATATTGCTTTGATGTCCGGGCAAGGATGAATCAACCAGCAGAATCGTATCCCCTTTAAAAATTTTTTGATTATCCTTAATTCTTACATCAACTATCCTTCCACTTACCGAGGCCAGAAGTTCGGAACGCTCTAAAGACGACTGTATCATACCCTGGCTGTTAATGCTTATCTCAACAGGTATAAAAGGCAGAGAAGCCAGGCCGATTATGGTGGCCGATAGAATAAGTATGTATATCACCCTGCTCCTTAAAACGGAACGATGATTCATCATGAATTTTAGTGGGATATACTGATCATTCCGGGATAAGACTGCCATTTTCAGAATCTTCGTATTTATTTTTCAGCGAATTAATCACCATTAACAGAATAAATATACTTCCGAAGATCTGAGGCCCGAACTTAATGCGAATTCTTTTATTAATCGGTATATCCTGAAAAGTTAACGGTAGGAATTTGAGTAAATTAAAATTTCCGACGGATACCGGACCTTAGCAAATGAGGTCTAATCATAAAAATTTAAAGAACCCCTCTACCCAATAAAGATTGAATTGGCATACGATTCTAATATCAAATTAAGCCCCAGTGAAATAATAATGAACTTTTTGAAACCAATGCCTGTGTCTTATAGTTCGGTACAGCCCTTTCCTCCGAAGTATTTCCGGCAAGAAATCACCTTCTGTATCAAATTCTGAATTGCCGGAAGATACTTTCTCCGGCAAGGTTTATTTTACACGGTGTTGTATTTCATTGGGACGGACAGACCTTCAATAGAAGCAATGGCGCTGAAACTAAACCTGGGTGACAGCTCTAGCTTTTTGCCTGGGCAAAATTTTATCTCAAAAAGCAATTGATGGGCAAAAACTAGGGCAGAACACAGGAAGGCAAATCAAAAGAGTCACAGACCCTGCTTTCCAAAAATTGAAAATTAGGCAATCTAAAAAAGCGGGGGAAGATTTAGGGCGAACTTGGGTTGAATTAGTCAATCTCATTCAGCTGATCAAGGAGATCATCAAGACCATCCTCCGCTTTTGTGATCAGTTTCTTTACAAAAAGATAGAAAGAATCAAGGCCCTCAACATCAGGAGAATATCCACCATGTTCGAGAATCCCAATTTTGGTGTATAAATTATTGAAGAGCTCAAATGAAACCGTACCTGCACTTTTTCCGATAAAGATTTTAAAGTCGCTGATGGAAGTAAAAAAGGTGTTCCCATCGGCTTCCTCCATCCAAGTTAACTTCCCTTCCCGGGTCAGTTTTCTAACTTTGTCGAATACTGCTAAAACTTTGATTCTCTCCATAACGGGTTAAAAAAAGTCAATCAAATTTCACCACTTCGCTTTCTCATGAGCCATTCCAGCGTTAATAAAGCAAGAATTACGAAAAATAATCCTTTCAAATCGATGAGCTCACGGTAGGTCGGGTTTTCATAGGCAATTGATTTTACCTCTTCATTCGCACGAATTAATTCAGGCAATTGATCCATCTGTCCGGGAAACAGCATTTTCCCGCCACTCTGATTTGAAATGGCATATAATAATTGATGATTGGCGATACTTTGTTTAAACTCAGCCCCTTGCCTGTTGATAATGAATTGCCCCTCTGCCTGATGATTGACACTCCCTAGGGTAGTTTTGGCGGTGTAGGTGTATTTTCCGGCAGCCAATTCTCCCGCATCAAGCTGATAAGCGTTTGAGGTTCTTGAAAAGAGAAACGAATAACTTTTACCCTCTTTACTCCTCATGGAAAGGGTAACATCCGGTTTATTCACCAGTTCAAATGCGTCATTGTATAACTCGGCATTGATCATAACAGATTCATTTTCATCAAATGTACTTTTTGAAGGAGCAACCCGAAATTTCCGTTTTTCATCTGCAACAACCAGGTACTGCACCGTCTTGGTTATTAGCTCATCTACCGCTTCATGATTGGAATTCTCCTGAAAATCCTCCAGTCGCCAGCGCCAGATTCCTTCTCCACAAAGGACTGCAATTTTACGCTTCAAATCTTGCCCAAACAACCACAGAGGTTTATCAGTAGCTAATTTTCCAATCTGCTGATTCATTAGAATAGTGGTCGGACCTTTGATGGCGTAATTACCAAATGGAGTCAGCAAGGGCCCGAAATTACTGATTCGCAATCTGCTGTTTTCACTCAGGACAAATGAATAAAAATCGGGTTTAAGGATTGCGGTCGCTTCCTGTATGGTCCGGTTAGAAGTTAGACTTAGTAAAGCCTGGGCCGCTGAGAACTCAGGAACATTGGTCTGAGCGCCCAAAATATACCAGACAGGTTTGTCGTCAACCCTACTCAATACTTCCCGGACCGGATGGGTCATGGAAGGTAACTGATGCAAAATCAGTAAACCCGCCTCTTGCACATCGGAGGGGGTTACATCCTGAATCAGCTTAACCTGTACCGAATAGTTCTGGTTAAGCTCAATGGATTGCCTGAGCGCACTGAGATCAGGATGGGGAGCATTGGCAATGATCAAAACATTCTTTTTCCCATCAATAACTTCTACAAAAATGGCTTGAGTGTTATTGAACAGAGAAAGTTCATTAGAAAGTGGCTGAAGGCGAATGGTATAAGCCTGGATTCCTTTTTTTTCGGCAGGCAGGTTCAATGTAATGGTTTGCCGGAATTCATTAGAGCGAATGCTTAGTGGCTTTGAACGGACTGTCCCTGATTCGGAGGTCACGCTAAGAACAGAGGTGCTTCCTTCAGACTGAAATGCTTCAATATCAATGGCAATCTGGAACTCATTCTCCAAAAAGACAAGGTTGTTGTGATTAACGCCGGAAATCAAAAGATCCCGTTTAGCAATCGTATCTCCAAGTGCAATCGTATAGATGGGTGCACTCAGATTTTTACTCTCGTAAAGCGGGTTTGCGCCCCGATTGTAAATACCATCTGTACTCATAATCACTGCTCCAATATTCCGGTTGGAGAGCTGATCGCCTATTCGTTTAAAAAGGGATGAGATATCGGTTAAGGATCCATCAAACTTAAAATCAAGTCCGGCTTTAACTTCCTCAGAAAAAATAAACGTACGCAACTCATAATCTTCCGATAGTTCCTCCTCAAGCTTTCTTAACTGATTTTTATAATTCTCTTCCTTGAAATCTTTAGTTTTTGAGTGAAGAATTGAAGCAGAATGATCCTGTGCCAGAATGATAATGGGTTTCTCTACCGTTCGTTTAATCGTTCTCAGAAGGGGTGCAAAAAGTAAAAATGCAATTCCGGCAATTGTGGCAGCTCTGAGAGCAAAAAGTAAATTTCGTAAGGATTTCGTCAGATAGGCGGATGACCGATATAAAATCAGGGCATAGAGGATCCCCAATCCCAAACAGGCCAATAGCCATAAATAGCTTTCTGAAGTCAATTGAATTTGAAATAATAGTGGCATGGCGAATACAAATATGCCATTTTAAATCTAAGGTTTTAATCCTTAATGAGACATTAATCAATCTCGAAATTGGCATTAACCACCGCTATGATCTCCTTTCTGATAGCGCTCACATCATTGACACCATAATCAGAGGTCATATTGGAATTTTCAGGAGTGATTTGAAGAACCCCCATTCTGGCAATTTCAATGCTCCCAGTTCTCTGCCCGTTGCCTCGGCGATTCGCTTGCCCCTGATCATCGCATCTTTTGCTGCCTCGGCCTGTATTTTAATTTTAATGTCGCCGATTTTGGTATAATAATATTCTGGCGGATTGACCTGAAAGTTAACACCACGTTCAACCAGAGAACTGATTTCTATAGACATTGTTTTAATTAACTGGACATCTGAAGATGAAATATCAATTAACTGGGAGGCATTATAAGACCTGATGCCGGTACTCTGACCTTGTGAGTTGAAGTAATAATTTGGAAAGCTAGAGATGGTTTGCAGGTTCACCTTATCCCCGGAAAATCCTTTGGACTTAAAATATTCGATCAAAACCGGCTTTTGCGCCTGCAATAAGCGATAGGCTTCTAATGCAGTGGAGGCCTCAACACTCAGAGTCCCACGTAATACCCCCAGATCAGATACAATAACCTTTTTTGCAGATCCAGTGACAGTGATCGTCTGATTTTCACTCTTAATCTTACGCCAGGTACTTGAAAATATAAAAGTTGAGACAATCAGAGAAAGTCCTAAAATGGCAAATGGTATGATGAATCTATTATTTTTCATGTTATTAATTTAAACAACTAATTATAGCCAAAATCCATACCATTTTTAGGCTGAAAGCTTAAAGCAGAAAGAGAAAAGTATAGTATCCATCTCAAATCTCATATCTCAAATCTAATAAATCAGACCTCATACCTCAATTATCAACTCTCCATTCTCAACCCGATAGCTATCGGGTCTCAACTATTAAAGCATTCCCCCATCAACCGGAATTACCTGCCCGGTGATGTACGCACTCATGTCGGATCCCAGAAAAACGCATAGATTGGCAACATCTTCTGTTTCTCCGGCACGTTTTAAAGGGATAGCCTGTGCCCAGCCTTCTACCACCTTTGGATCCAGCACTTCGGTCATTTCAGTTCTAATAAAGCCAGGAGCAACTACATTGGAACGGATATTTCTTGAACCCAGTTCTTTGGCAACTGATTTAGAGAATCCGATAATTCCGGCTTTTGAAGCGGCATAATTTGCCTGTCCGGCATTTCCCTGCACCCCTACCACCGAACTCATATTAATGAAAACGCCTTTCCGGTTCTTCATCATGATCTTTGAAGCTGCCTTGGTCACGTTAAAAATAGATTTAAGGTTGACATTTAAAACCTCATCCCAGTTCTCTTCAGTCATACGCATCAATAAACCATCTTTTGTAATGCCTGCATTGTTTACTACAACATCCAAACTGCCAAAATCAGCAACTATATCATTGATCAGCTTCTCCGCTTCTTCAAATTTTGAAGCGTCTGAACGATACCCTTTAACTTTAGTTCCAAAGCTTTGCAACTCCTTTTCCAAGGCCTCTCCTTTCTCAACAGAAGACAGATAAGTGAATGCTACATCAGCACCATGTTCAGCAAATTTTTCAGCGATCTTACGGCCTATACCTTTTGATGCTCCGGTAATTAATGCTATTTTTCCTTCAAGTAATTTCATAACGGATTTTAAATGTGAAATCAGAATTTTATCAAAAATAAATTAATTTTTATCATGGGGAGTATGGCTATGGAACATCTTGAACAATTTTATGACGATTTAAGCAGAAAGTACACCGAGCTGATCAGAAAATGTGTTCCACGCTATTCTGAAATGCTTTTTAACCTATTCCTTTATTTACCCGAAAGTTTTAAACCCAAGCGTATCCTCGATCTGGGATGTGGCACCGGAAATCTCACTCAGGAGATACTGAACCATTTTCCGAATGCTGAAATTCATGTACTTGACCTTTCTGAGGACATCTTGAATGAATGTAAAAAGCGCTTTGAAAAAGCCGGAAATATCCATTATATCAAAGCTGATTTCAAACAGATGGATCTTGATTCCAGCTCGTTTGATCTGGTGATGTCGAGTATTGCCATACACCACCTGACTGACCCCGATAAAATTCGCTTATACCGGGATGTTTTCCAGGCCCTACGCCCCCATGGCATTTTCATTTTTGCGGATCAAACCCGCGGTATCTCAGATGATATTTATAAAAAGAACATTTCCTGCTGGAAAGAGGAGGCTTTCAAACTTGGCTCTACAGTTGAAAACTGGACCATGTGGATGGAGCACCAGGATGCACACGATTACCACAGTCCGGTAAGCTGGCACCTCAGGCAACTGGAGAATGCCGGTTTCCAGGAGGTCGACTTACTTTCTAAGTATTTAATGTGGGGCGTCTTCTGGGCAAAGAGGACTCAGGAAAAAACCTGAGCAGACCCATCTTCTGCCGGGACAAACTTCATCGAAAGTGAATTGACACAGTGACGTGTATTTTTAGGTGTTAATCGTTCACCTTCAAAAACATGCCCCAGGTGCCCCCCGCATTTTTGACAAAGGATTTCGATCCGGTAACCGTCTCTATCCACTAGCTTTTTGATGGCACCCTCAATTTCATCATCAAAACTTGGCCATCCACAGTGAGAATCAAATTTATCTTCAGAACGGTATAGAGGAGCATTACACCGTCTGCAGCAGTAAATCCCTGACTTCTTATTATCGAGATACTCTCCGGTGAAAGGTCTCTCTGTGCCTTTATGCAGAATGATGTATTCTTCTTCGGGTGTTAATTTGTTGTATTCCATTTGATGCAAATATAAAGAGGCTGCATAAAAGACATCAAACTCCAAAGAGATATGACATGACGGATACAATTTAAACCAGTTAATGCCAAATCACTATTGTTCGGTTAAAGCTTTTGTTCTTCGACCCCAAAGGGGGCGTATGTTTATAGGAAAATTAAAAATGTCCGTTTTCCGACCCTGAAGGGGTCGAATGTATTTGAAATTCTCACATGCGACCCCTTCGGAGTCAAAAAAAATTAATCTGGATTCTAACCAATAGGGTTGAAAAAGGCCTGAATCTTGTTAGGTTATTTTGGTATCAAGTTTAGCGGTTTATGAAGAAGGGACTTGCTTTTATAAATTGGTTCATATATCCAATGAGCAGATGAAAACCTATTCAACAGAACTAAATTTTAATCGTAAAGGAATGAGAACCAAATAATCTATTCCCTGGCTATTTGATAACTGATTTCCACATTTGCCACGCCTTTTCCATAAAAACCAAGTTCTTTGGCAGCCGCCTGCGAAACATCAATAATGTAGGCTTTGCTATGCGGGCCGCGATCGTTTACCCGAACTTGGACCGTGCGGCCATTTTCCGGATTGGTCACACTCACCAGAGTTCCGAAGGGTAGTTTGAGATGAGCAGCGGTCATTTTCTTATTGTTGTATATTTCGCCACTGGAAGTCCGACGCCCATGAAATTTACTCGCATAATAGGTTGCCTTACCTTTTACGGTGACCAGACTATCCTGTTGAATCCTGTCTGTCCTGAGTGAATCGGTCTGAATGGTATCCTTCTGTAAATCTGTTTGTTGAGCCGAAACCGAAGCCAAAGAAAACAAACTGAAGAATATAAAAAAAAGGAATTTCATCTGCTTCTTGCGTGGGTTAGAGCTACAAAGGTCGCCATTTTGGGGGGAAAGAGCAATTAAATTGAAAAATCTAGTTTTGATTGGCACGAAAAAAATAGGGCAGCTTAGAAAACAATCCTAATAATCTTATTTGATCCCCCTTAATTTCATGTAGCCCAATTCCCTCATCCAAAAAAATAATTAAGGTCAAGTTTCTATTAAACTGCACCAGAAAAAGATAAACCTTATCCAAATGGCATAAAAAAACCGGCCTACAAGCCGGTTTATATTCTTTAATTCAGGAAGAATCTTGATTCTTGATACCTGATACTCGATACCTGATACTTAATACTACTTCGCCAGTTCCTCCGCCATAGCCGCGCCGATCTCTGCCGGTGATTCTACCACGCGGATACCGCACTCGCGCATGATTTTCATTTTTGCAGCCGCAGTATCATCTGCTCCGCCAACAATAGCTCCTGCATGACCCATACGGCGTCCCGGAGGGGCTGTTTGTCCGGCAATAAATCCTACCACCGGTTTAGTTCCCAGCCCGAGCAACTCGTTCTGGCGGGCGTTTTCTTTGATCCAACGGGCAGCTTCAGCTTCCATGCCTCCACCGATCTCACCAATCATCACAATTCCTTTGGTTTCAGGATCGTTCATCAATAACTTAACGGCTTCGACGGTAGGGGTACCGATGATCGGATCTCCACCGATACCAATGGCTGTGGTAATTCCCAATCCGGCCTTTACAACCTGATCAACAGCTTCATAGGTTAGAGTTCCTGATTTGGAAACGATACCTACTCCACCTTTTTTGAAGATGAATCCCGGCATGATACCAATTTTAGCCTCATCAGCAGTGATGATACCCGGGCAATTCGGACCGATTAAACGGCAATCTTTATCTGAAATATATTCTTTAACCAAAATCATATCCTTTGTCGGGATACCTTCGGTGATACATACAATAACTTTAATTCCAGCTTCAGCAGCTTCCATGATAGCATCTGCCGCAAATGCCGGTGGCACAAAAATAATGGACACATCGGCACCGGTTTGAACAACAGCATCCTTAACCGTATTAAAAACCGGACGATCAAGATGACTTTGCCCACCTTTTCCGGGAGTCACACCGCCTACTACCTGTGTTCCATAGGCTATCATCTGGGAAGCATGATAAGTTCCTTCGGTGCCAGTAAAGCCCTGAACTATAACTTTTGAATTTTTATTAACCAGTACACTCATTGAAATAATATTTGATCAGCAAAGCTAACAGAATCGCTCAGAATGTCAAAAAGTAAGGGAAAAAGATTTAGAGCATCTCAACACACATGAAATCATGCTTATTTGTCCTTTTCCTGCAGCAGAAAAGGACCAAAATGCCGCCGCTGCGCCTGATGCTATGAAGTTTTCTGCTTAGGCCTGGACAGTAGTTGCCGCACCAGTCAAGGCGGAAGAAAGCGTATTAAGGGGGGCTGCTAGCGTGGCGTCTAATAAAAATATCGTTATCAGCCATGAGCAGATTATATATCCCATAATTTGGAATTATTCGTCAAAATCAAAAAAGTAAAAAAATCATTTACGACAAACAAGTTTGTATTTAATTTGAACTCAACTCTTAAATAATTCCATTGAGCCTCCGCCGGAATCTGAGTGTTATCATTACTGGTGATTGTTGGAGCACTACGATTCTGGCGAAGGCCAGAACCTCCTCCCCCTTAAATAATGACTTTGAGTTAAAGCCGAAACGACATGTTTCTTATCCTATAATTTTGATAATACAGAGGGCATGTAATTCAAAAGGATAATAAATTCCCATTTTAAATTGCAGCTAACTCTTAGTTAGAAGTTTAACTTTAACCGCAAAACAAATGATTTTTACTCATAAGAAGAGCTGATCACATCTTCAGCAGTTTTGGGATTAATAGCCCGGCGATATGCCTTGTCATCAAATTCCTTTTCGCTTTTCGCAATCACTACAGAAGCCACTCCGTTTCCGATCAAATTAGTAATGGCCCTCGCTTCCGACATGAACCGGTCAACACCTAGCAAAATGGCAATACTTTCAATCGGTACTACCTTCAATGCGGTTAATGTGGATGCCAGAACAATAAATCCGCTTCCGGTTACTCCGGCTGCTCCTTTGGAAGTGATCATCAAAACTCCAATGATGGTTAATTGCTGACCAAGACTCAGATCAATATTGAAAACCTGCGATAAAAAGATCACCGACATCGATAGGTAGATGGAGGTGCCATCCAGATTAAATGGATATCCTGTTGGAATCACCAATCCAACAACAGATTTGGAACACCCAAATTTTTGCATCTTTAAGATCATACTGGGAAGAACCGATTCTGAAGATGAGGTTCCTACAACAATTACAATTTCCTGTCTGATAAATTTTAAAAACTGCCAGAGACTAAATTTATAGAGATAACAGATTACATTAAGGACCACAAAAATAAACAGAGCCATAGTCATATACACTGCAATCATCAGTTTACCCAGCGGATAAAGAGTTGACAAGCCATAAGTGCCGATCGTAAATGCCATCCCACCAAATGCACCAAATGGGGCCAGCTTCATGATCATTTTCATGATGTTAAAGATTACCTGCGATAATTTCTCAAATGTGGCTATCAATGAGCTGCCGGTGGCTCCCATTCTGCTTAGCGCAAAACCGAAAAGAACGGCGAAGAAGAGGATTTGAAGAATGTCACCTTTGGCTAAGGACTCAAAAACATTTTTTGGAACAATATGCGCAATAAATTCGAGCCAATTCATTTCGGAAGCGGAGTCCTTATAGGCCTGAATTTTTGAAGGATCAACCTGACTTGCATTGACTTGCACTCCTTTGCCGGGCTTAAAAATATTGGCAACCAATAAGCCAATAATAATGGCCAGGGTGGTAATCAACTCAAAATAGATCAATGCCTTTCCACCAACCCTTCCAACCTTTTTCATATCGCCCATTTGAGCGATGCCCAAAACGATGGTAAAAAATATGATCGGAGCAATGAGCATGCTGATCATATTGATGAAGGTCTGACTGATCAGCTTGGCAGTTGGGGCGAAAGCCGGAAAATTCATGCCGACCAGCACGCCGATCACGATGGCAACAAGTACCTGGAATGTCAGATGGGATACAACTCGCCTCATAAAGTCGGTAACAAAATCATAAGCAACGAAGTTAATTTATTTTTCAGGACCAAAAACCTAAAAATTAAGCTTTCGCGATTCCTCCTGAATTAAATTGAAGATCATATAACTTCTTGTAAAATCCATTCAATTTTAATAATTGCTGATGAGAGCCCATTTCCTTGATTTCGCCATGATCCAAAACGATAATCCGATCCGCATTCTGTATGGTTGAAAGACGGTGCGCAATTACCACGGAGGTTCGCCCCTGCATCAATTTATTGATTGCATGCTGAATCAATTCCTCGGTTTCGGTATCTACAGATGCCGTGGCTTCATCTAAAACCAAAATCTGAGGATCATAAACCATTGCCCGGATAAAGGAGATCAACTGTGCCTGTCCTGCTGAAAGGGTTGCCCCGCGCTCCATCACATCGTAATCAAATCCATGGGGCAGTTTACTAATGAATTCGAATGCTCCTACCTGTTTGGCTGCCTGAATAAGTTTGTCCCGGTCTATGGATTCATTACTCAAGTTAATGTTATTGGCTATGGAATCAGAGAAAAGAAACACATCCTGTAAGACGGTTGCAATGTGTGATCTCAATGAACTTAATTTATACTCACGGATATCTTGTCCATCCACCAGGATGCTTCCTTTATTAATCTCGTAGAAACGATTCAATAAATTAATAACGGAAGATTTACCGGCTCCGGTAGCCCCCACCAAAGCCAAAGTTTCTCCCGACTTGACACGGAAAGAAATATTTTTCAATACCCAGTTCTCATCATGGTAAGCGAACCAAACGTTTTTAAACTCAATTTCACCCTTCAGTTTTTCCGGATCTAATGTCCCCTTGTCCACGGTCTTCTCATCCGTATCCAACACATTAAAAATACGTTCAGCTCCCACCATGCCCATTTGTAAGGTATTAAATTTATCTGCCAACTCCCGGATTGGTCTGAACAACATATTGATGTACATAATGAATGAAACCACTACTCCCGGACTGATCTCATCGGAAAGAATCGACTTCGATCCATACGATACCAATAAACCAATGGAAATAGCCGAAATAATCTCAACAACCGGGAAGAAAATGGAATAATACCAGTTCGAACGAATGTGTGCATCACGATGTTTGGAGTTGATCTTTTTGAATTTCTTCAACTCCTGATCTTCTCTGGCGAAATATTGAATGATTCTTATTCCTGTTATGTGCTCCTGTAAAAAGGTATTTAGGTTGGCGACCTGGGTACGGACTTCCTGAAATGCCGATTTAATCGCTTCCTTAAAAACCAGGGAGGCCATAATCAACAAGGGCATGGGAATGAGTACAATGAGGGTTAACTCCCAATCGGTATAAAGCATCACGGCAATGATTGCAATGACCTGCAACAAATCCCCGAAAATAACAATTAGTCCTTCCGAAAAAATATCGGCAATGGTTTCTAGGTCTGAAACAGTTCTGGTAATTAACTGTCCCAGGGGTGTACGGTCAAAATACGTTAACCTCAAACTACTGAGGTGATTGAATACATTAACACGCAAATCCTTGATAACCGATTGTCCTAATATATTAGTACAATAGGTGTGAAAGTATTGAACCATGGTCTGAATCAGGAGTAAACCAACCATCAGTAAACTTAGATTGATTAATCCCGCATGATCATTAAAAAGGATGTAATTGTCGAGGGTATATTGAATCAGCCATGGACGAAGTGGAGCCAGTATAGCCAGTAAAACGGTAAGTAAGATTGACCAGCTAAAAATCATTCGATAAGGCCCGACATACCGGAATACCCTTCCCAATAAATTGATATCTAGTGCATTACCGCTAACTTTAGTCATTTTTACTTCTACTCATAATATGGTCCTGATAATTACAATTCATCCGATAGGTAAGGGTACCTCACTTCGGTGAGGAATAAGCCACAAGCCGGAACTGATTCTCCGGCATTTGAGCGATCCTTACTCTCAATAATCCTTCGAATATCCTCCACCTTCATTTCCTTCTTACCAATTCTGACCAGGGTGCCAACAATTGCCCGAACCATATTCCGAAGGAATCTATCCGCAGAAATATGAAAAACTATGCCCTTTTCAGTAGTAATCCATTCTGCCCTGCTTATCACACAATTATTTGTAAAAGTTTGGGTATTTGACTTACTGAAGCAGCTGAAATCATGATATTCCATCAGTAATGCCGCAGCATCATTCATCAGGTTAATATCAGGTTTATCGCGTAAAAGCCATGATAAATTATGCAGGAACGGATCTTTTGTGAAATGAATGTGATACTCATAGGAGCGCAAACTTGCATCAAAACGGGCATGGGCATCCGAAGCAACCTTGATGAACCTTTTAATTACGATATCATAGGGAAGCATGCCATTAACGCTGAGCAAAAATCTTGGATTTAATACATCAATATCACCAGGGATATCGGCATGTGCAAAAAGTTGCCTTGCGTGTACTCCGGTGTCCGTACGGCCGCATCCAAGGGTTTCAATTTCCTGTCTGCAAATTGTAGACAATGCTTTATTGATTAATGCCTGCACCGAAAGAGCATTCTGCTGAATCTGCCAGCCATGATATGCCGTTCCATTATAAGCCAGTTCCAGGAAATATCGATGTGTTGTGTTCAATCTTTAAAGCTAATACGAAATGACAAAGATACTCAACCTTGGCTTCAATCCCTTGCCTGAATTAAGAATCGCAAAGGTAAAATATTTATATTTGCCTCAAATCTTAAAGCTATGTTACAACGAGTACAGACTATTTGGCTTTTTTTTGCTACTGCAGCAATTTTTAGTTTGTTTCTATTCCCATATCTGCAGGCTATCAATCCGGATGGTACCTCCAAAGTTGTCAAAGTAACCGGTGTCTATCAAAGTATAGATGGAGCAATCGTTCAGACAGAACCTTTTCTGGCCTTGACCATTTTAACTGTCCTCCTTGGATTAATTCCATTCCTGACTATCTTTTTGTTTAAGAATAGAAAAAGGCAAATCATAGTTTGCTATACCTGCATCGCAGGAATATTAGGCTTTAGTTTTTGGATGGTACAAACTGCCAAAGCGGTATTGGGGAATATCACCTTGCAAACAGAAAATTACGGATTAGGAGTCATACTTCCATCCCTGGCGGTATTGTTTGTTATTCTGGCATTGAGAGGAATCAGAAATGATGAGAAGTTAATCAAATCTGCAGATAGGTTGAGGTAGTTGCGTTGCGGGTCAAGCCCTAAATGACAGGGGTCGGAGTCCAATGTCATTATTTAAAGATTGGGAGGTTCCAGCTTTCGCTGGAATGACAAATAAGGTGAGATAGAAAGGGAGATTCCAGCCTTCGCTGGAATCGGTTCAGTTCACTCAGTACTTTTCACGAACCAATCCGCAGCAATATCGTGCCAATTTGGGTTAAGCATTTCAACTAAATTATTTTTCCATGATCGTTGCCAGGTCTTTTATTGTTTTTCCCTGGCGATGGCCAAGTTCACGTCAGTAAATTTTTCATACCACACAAGTTTAGTGCAATTGTATTTGCTTGTAATCCATAAACGAGCTTTCGTTTATGCTCGTATACTCTTCTGCGTACATTGTTAGTAAAACCAATGTACAAAACATTACGAAATGTATTTGTAAGCATGTAAACATAATATTCCTTCATTCCCCAAAACTGCAATCCCCGAAATACATAAAGACAATAAATGAGTAAAAGGGCTTCATCATTTATCGTACAGTTCCGTATATCGATTCCAGCGGAGGCTGGAATCTCCTGTATCTCCCCAATCTTGTCATTCTCGCGAAAGCGAGAACCTCCAAAATTGTTCAAACAAAGTGAATTGCAGTCAGGCTGGAATCTCCACATCCCCAAACAATCCTTATCATTCCACGAATGGGGAACCTCCAAATATCTCTCACGGAAATTTTAATCCAAAATGCCTAACCGGACTCTTAAATAATGACTTTGGGGTCTAGCCAGCAATGACGTGCACTTTGTCATACCGGGCTTGACCCGGGCCGAGACTATTGCGCCGTCCATCCCCCATCCGCAGGCATAGCAGCACCGGTAATCATGGAGGCATTTTCAGAGGCTAAAAATAAGGCCAGGGCGGCAATATCCTCCGAACTTACAAATTTTTTGATCGCATGCTTTTGTAAAATAGTATTCTGAATGACATCTGCTTCGGCAATATTCTGTTGCTCCGCCAGATCTATGATTTGCTTCTCCACTAAAGGAGTTTTAACAAAACCCGGGCAAATGGCATTGACTGTAATTCCAAAATCTGCACCTTCCAAAGCCAAAGTCTTGGTTAATCCAATTAAACCGTGTTTGGATGCCACATAAGCCGATTTATTCTCGGAGGCCACTAAGCCATGCGCTGATGAAATATTGATAATTCTTCCCCAACTTTTGGCTTTCATGCCTTTCCAAACGGCCTGAGACGCACAAAAAGCCGCAGTCAAATTCACAGCAATTATATCATTCCATTTGTTTATTGGGAAATCTTGGGCAGGAGATACATACTGAATCCCGGCATTATTCACTAAAATATCCAAAACACCAAGATGACTTGCCGCCTCATCGACCATGGAGGAGATTTCGGAAGGTTCAAGCAGGTTTGCTGAAGAGAAAAAGGTATTGACTCTGTTTTGCTCACCGACCTTCGCTGCAATTTGGGCTCCATCCTTTTCCAGTCCATGAAAAGCAAGATTATATCCCGCCTTGGCGAATGCGGTAGCGATAGCTAAACCTATACCACTGGTACTTCCGGTAATCAAAACATTTTTTGCTTTCATAAACCTGAGCTGTTTAGCTTAATTGTTAATCTAACTGATCCTTAATACATTCATCCGCAAGATAAAGAACAGACTCATAGTTTTTACCTACTGCTTCAGACATGGCCATCTCACAGGTCTTACCTGAGGAATAGTAACCTTCATAAGACCCCAGTTTAACTTCCATAGCCTCAGGTGCAGTAGCTGAAGCAGTCAGTTCCGGATAAAGAAAGCCCCGGTCTCCGGCCATCCCGCAACATCCTGAATGTATTGGAACATCTGCAGTATTACTAAAATGATTCGCTACCGAAACAAATTTCCGTTCCAGTCCCATTTTCTGTAATGAACAAACGGGGTGAAGTACAACAGATCCTTTCTTTTCCACAGGTCCGCAAGCCGGAATCACATAATCATGAAGGTAATCGATACTGTCCAGAATGCTCAGTCGATCATACTTCTGCTTATTGCTATCATTCAAAACCGGACGGCACTGCTGAAGGGTATGGGAACAAGATGTCACATCCAGAATTACCGGCAGCTTTCCCTCATTCGTGATTGTCCAGAGTTTCTCAATCGTCTCATTAACCTTATCTGCATAAGCGGGATTAAAACCTTTTGAAGAAAAGACCTGTCCGCAGCAGAGAGATTCTATTCCCTCAGGAACAATGACCTGAATCCCGGATTTGGAGGATACACTTAAAAAGGTATCCGGGATATTCTTTTTTCCTGTGGAGCCTCCCATTACCCGAGAGATACAGGTAGGGAAGTAAACAACTGCAGGGCCCTTATTTGTTTCAGAATCGGCAAAATGTTGATGCTTTCCGGAGATTGAACCACTTGGAATCAATTGATTGCTCCATAAGGGGAATGCAGGAATAATCCGTTTTATGCCTCTAGTCATTAGATTCATGGAATTTTTTCCAAAAACTGAATTAAGGAATGAACCGAACTCAAGTGCAAAATTCACAATATAAGTTACTACTCGGAAATTCTTTGAAACCCACAAAGCCAGCTGATTAGAAAATCCGGAATGGCTTTCTCTTCTTAATCTTTTTACCAGATCGCCGGTATTGATATCCACCGGACAGCTGGTTGCGCAAAGTCCATCTACTGCACAGGTGTCGAGACCATCATACTGGAATTGCTTGACCAGCTCGGCATGTTCAGATTGATTTCCTTTAGATTTCAATAAAGCCAATTCCCGTCTGACAACGATCCTTTGCCTAGGAGTTAAGGTGATGTTCCTGCTAGGGCATTTATGCTCGCAATATCCGCACTCGATGCATCGGTCAACTTCCTGCTCAACAGTAGGTAAGGACTTTAAATCGCGTATATGGGCATTGTCATTTTCATTTATGATTACACCCGGATTCAAAAGATTCAATGGATCCACCACTGCTTTTAAGCTTTTCATGATCTGGTAAGCTTCAGCACCCCATTCAGTCTCTACAAATGGTGACATATTTCTACCTGTACCATGCTCCGCTTTCAAAGTACCCTCATATTTTTCAACCACCAATTCGACAACCTCCCTCAGAAATTGATCGTATCGGACCACCTCATCGGCTGAATTAAAAGATTGGGTGACGACAAAGTGGATATTTCCATCCTTGGCATGTCCAAAAATAATGGCATTCTCATAATTATACTTTTCGAAAAGTACATGTAAATCAAGTATAGCATCGCCCAATCGATCCACCGGAAAAGCAATATCCTCCAAAATTACAGTGGTTCCACTTGCCCGAACCGCACCAACTGCCGGAAACATTCCTTTGCGGAGTTTCCAGTAAAATGCCTGAACATAGGGATCCTCAGTAAATTTAATGGGTTCCAGCAGTAAAAATGAGCTGGCATGAGGCAGGAGTCTGTCTATTTTGGATTGCACCTCTTCCTTGCTGATGCCCTGATATTCAACCAGCAATGCTGCAGCGGTTTCAGGCAAGGTTTTTAAAATTTCAGGAGCACCCTTCAAATCTTCTATTGACCTTAAGGAGGCCCTGTCCATTAACTCTACCGCCTCAGCACCTGATTCAGTTAAGGGGGCAATGGCTTGACAGGCAGAATAAATACTTTCAAAATAGATAAAAGCAGTCGACTTGAATGGATAATCAGCCACTGTTTCCATCACCGCCTCCGCAATGAACCCAAGTGTACCTTCTGCACCAATCAACAGATGTGAAAGAATATCCAGCGGATCGGAAAAATCAATAAAGGCATTAAGGGAATACCCAACGGTATTTTTGGTGAGATATTTAGTTCTTATTTTTTGGGATAATGCCGAATTTTCAAGGATCTGGTTCTTTAGATTTAAGAGGGTGGTATAAATATCCGGACACTCCTCCTTAAAGCGAGGATAATCCGCCTTAATTTCGGTTGAATAACTCTTGCCACAAGGTAATATAAAACGAATGTGTTTGGTGGTATGATAGGAGTTCATACTAACTCCGCAACACATCCCACTTGAGTTATTCGACAGAATCCCACCAATCATGGCCGAGTCAATGCTGGACGGATCAGGCCCTATTTTCCGTTTGTATTTCTTCAGAAAGGTATTTACCATTGAACCTGTTATACCAGGTTGTACCCGTACCTGAACCCCATTATCTTCAACTAATAAGTGATTCCAATACTGGCTCAAATCAACCAAAATACCATCGGTTATGGACTGGCCCGATAAACTGGTACCTCCTGTTCTGAAGGTCATGGGAATCTTGTGCTGATGCGAAAATTGCAGGAGTGCAACGATTTCATTTTCACTGACCGGCTGCACGACAGCTTTTGGCCTCAAATAGTAAAAACCCGCATCCGATGCATACGCCACCAAATCAATTAACCGGCATTTTATACGTTCTTTTGGCAGAATGTTCTCCAAAAGCTTACCAATATCCATATTGACTGTTTTAATCTTTAATTTTGAAAGAATTTCATTTTGAATACAAGTACCTAAAAAAAACTATTTTTTATAATGTACTTAAAACACGTCGAGAAACCGCAATGGCATGATCAATATCTGCTTCAGTATGTGCCGTGCTGATGTACCACAAACCACGACCAATAATTCTTATTCGCTCATCATGCATGGCAGCGATAAATTTACCTAATTTGGCCTTATCATAAGTAAAGGTATCGCGATAATCTCTGACCTTTTCAAGATCAGTAAAACCAATATTAAACATCGGTCCGGGTCCCTGAACAAGCAAATTAAGGTTATTACTGCTTGCCGCCTCCCTTAGTCCCTGAATCAGCTTATTTCCAAGTCTAAACATCCTTTCATATGGATTCTCCTGTTCAAGAACCTCTATTGTGGCTAAAGCAGCAGCAATAGTTGGATTACTCGAGTTCATAGTTCCCGCATGAATCACTTTAGCCTCTTCAATCAATCCCATCCACGCTCTTTTTCCAACAATCGCACTGATCGGGTATCCACTGCCCATTGCCTTAGCGAAAATTGACATATCAGGAGTAATTCCAAAATATTTCTGAGAACCACCAATACTCATTCGGAATCCGGTAATCACCTCATCAAAAATTAATGCAATCCCATACTGATCGCATAGGCTGCGCAACCCCTGATGAAAGCCCTCCTCCGGCATGATACAGCCATTATTACACATAATTGGTTCGGTAATGATGGCTGCAATTTCCTGATGGTGCTCTGCCAGAGTTTTTTCTACCAGCGCTAAATCGTTCCAGGGAAGTATGATGAATTCATCCTTGGAATGATCAGGTATTCCAGCCGACCAAGGATAAACATTTGGATGCTCTCTGCTTCCTAAAGCGTCGACCGATGGTGTAGAAATCCCCCAGGCTACGTTATCCAGCCAACCATGATAATGTCCTTCAAATCGCAGAAATTTCTGCTTTCCCGTCTTTGCTCTAGCCACTCGAAAAGCGGTTTGAACGGCTTCAGATCCATCTAAACAGAAACGCATTAATTCAGCAGATGGAATTAGCTTATTAATTTTTTCAGCAAGTTCAATTTCTTTAATATGCTGGCCTGCATACAGTTGCCCAAGTTCAGAATAATCATTAACCGATTTTAACACATGCGGGTGAGAATGACCCAAAATCAAGGGGCCCTGACTTAAAGTAAAATCCAGATAATCATTGCCGTCCACATCAAAAATATGGCTTCCCTGACCATGAGTATAAAAAATCGCGTGTGGATGATTGTATTTTCTGAACTCTGAAGAAACGCCCCCTGCAAGTACTTTCTTCGCCCTTTCAAGTAGTTCGGCTGACTTGGAATAGTCTAAACTTTTCATGTAGATTCTAATGTTAACTTTGCGATCCTATTCCCCATTAACGGGAACAAAAATCAAATTATAAATTTCTTAATTATTGCTTATCCTCCTTTAAAAAACGGATGAGTTGCTCTTCCCTCCTTCGGTTCATTTCGCGGGAAAACTCCTCATCCCACAAATAAAAGCCTTCCCCATTCTTTTGCCCGAAATTACCTTTTGAAACAAGTTCTTTCAAAGCTTCAGAAGCGTGATCTGCATGACTCAAATCTTTAAAAAGATAATCTGAAATGGAGGCAAAAACATCAAGTCCACCCATGTCTGCGGAGAGTAGCGGACCGCTAACCGGCAACCTTCTGCCAATGCTACTGCTTACCGCAGTATCGATATCCTCTTTACTTGCAATTCCTTGTTCCAGAAGATAGAGAGCCTCTCTGAAAAGTGCAAATTGAAGACGGTTACCCACCAGGCCCGGGACTTCCTTTTTGACTTCTATGGGCCTTTTATTCATAAACTTGAGCATCTCCATGGCCCGATTAAAAGTGTTATCGTCCGTTAATTCTGTTCTTAGAACTTCTACCAATGGAATGAGATGCGCCGGATTCCAAAAATGTGTGGCTATAGCCCTATGGGGATATTTTATATTCGCAGCAATACGACTCGGACTTAATCCGGAGGTATTGGTTGCCAGGACAACATCCGGACTACAAATTTCGTCTAATTTTTTAAAAAGTTCGTTCTTGAGCGAGAGTACCTCCGGAATACATTCAATGATGAAGGTAGCTCCGTTCACAAGCTCCGAAAGCGAACCTGTACCGGTAATTCTTTCAAAAATTCGAGTACACTCAGGTTCTGTTATTAAATCATTTTTTAAAAGGGTATCTAATTTTTCGCTTATGCCGGTCAGTCCCTTTTGAATGTCATCATCATCTACACCATACAATTTTACCTGAACTCCAACCCATGCTGCATTGAGGGCAATGGAATGCCCCATGGTACCACAACCTATAATTGCCAGTTTTTCCATCTCATTTAAACCGGTCAGAATGAATCAACTACTTGAATATCAAGGTTCCGAAAAACTGAGGAAGGTGAAAATTCGGCTTTGGATTGTCTACAAAATTCCAGGTTATGTAATTTGGATTGGATGTCCTGCTTCCGGTTTTGTAAAAATTAGCTTTCCAAACAACACCGGGTGCCGGACGAGTTACATTGGAAAACTTCGCCAACATGGACAAAGGGATTCTATATTCTATCGTCCAGGTTACCGGTTCGGTAATCTCCGGATCAACCTTTGAAGGTAGAGAGTGGGCAATTTCAATTTCCTTGATTTCACTCGCCTGAAGTTTTACAAAAGGAGTTGAAGGGTAAGGATGCTTGATATAAAAAATCAAAGGGGTGCCTCCTGCATTAATTTCAAGATTGAAATAGCTCAATGGGAGCGCAGAATCAGGAGCAAAGAAAAACTCTACGCAGGAATCACCCGACACATTGCCATTATATTCCTGGACTGTACTTTTGACAAACCGATCTTTCACCCTGAAAATTCCATAAACATGGTCATTATCGTACATCAATTTAGCTTCTACCGTTGGTTTAAACGGTGGAATAACACCCATGTAATTTTCAATTTTTATCGTTTCTATTTTTTTCCATTGAGGCTTATCCCAGTTCGCATCGATCTTTAAAGAACCTTTTAACTTGGCAACTTTATACGTTTTATCTGCAAGCGGCTTGGTTTGAGATACGAACTTAGACTTATGGGAAACAACCATATCCCTGCTTTCCATCGAGAAAAGCAGGGATATAAAGAATAAATAGGTGATGAATTTCATGTTCTGAATTTAATTATGGCCGTCTGGCACGATATCTCGCAACCTCGTTGGCTGTAACAACACTTGAATTATTTCCGAAGCTTGACCTGACATAGGATAATATCTGCGCAATTTCGGTATCCTTCAAGTATCCGTGTGGAGGCATGGCTTCATTGTAGCCAACACCCTTTACGGTTATCGGACCTGAAAGACCATTTAAAACTAACTCAATTAACCTTTTTCTATCTCCATTCACCCATTCAGATTCGGCAACCGGAGGAAAACGTGTCCCATCACCTTTACCATTTTGTTGGTGACAGGACGCACAGTAGGTATTGTATAATTTGGCACCCGCAGCCAATTGTCCTTTCATGAGATTATCTTTCTCGAAATCAGGGGTTTTAACGTTAGGTGAAGTTAATTTACGGGCGGCCATTCCGGCGAGCTGGGTGGCGCCGAAATTTTTCTTGTCGCCCTTAAACATCACTCTCCAAATCTTTCCTTTCTCACTATCATTCATGTAGAGTGATCCATCCGGACCCTGAGCAAGGCCCATTGGGCGATATTTAGCATCAGAGGTATAAACGATGGTATCTACCCCTCCAAATCCGTCGGCAAATAGTTCCCACTCGCTTGAAAACTTACCATTGACAAAGGGAACAAAAGCTACACAATAACCGCCCTGAGGATATGGCGCACGGATGGTAGAACCATGAAATGCAATGAATGCCCCGTTTTTATAACGCTCAGGAAATTGATTTCCGGTATAGAATAATAAATCATTTGGAGCAAAATGTCCGGGGAATCCAATAATAGGCATATTATATTTGGCTGCATCACCTTCTTTTTTACCATCACCACCATATTCAGGATTTAATAATTTTTTACCCTGCATGAAATCATAATAGTAATATGGCCATCCTGAATCTGAACCTTCGGGTACTTTGAGGAATTCTTCAGAAGGTAATAAAGCACTATGCCAAGAGGTGTAAAGATTTGA
>Ga0169931_10001869_pt1 | contig 34814 bp, 24 predicted proteins | sample Kivu_15m_20L_FD_129675 | JGI IMG/M metagenome (GOLD analysis project Ga0169931, IMG submission 129675) | Freshwater microbial communities from Lake Kivu, Western Province, Rwanda to study Microbial Dark Matter (Phase II) - Kivu_15m_20L... | ecosystem: Environmental > Aquatic > Freshwater > Lake...
GCAGCCGCAGCTAAAGCTTTCAACTTTGCTGTAAGTACCTTTACTAAAATCACTTCGCCCAAAAACTCTAGAATAGCCAAGAACGATATTTCAACGCAAAAGATTTGCCCCAATTGTCTCGGGAGAAAATTTGTGCTCAGTCAGGGCTCTATGCATTTCTGTTGGATGTGCATAGATTAAACAGCCAAATGAAAAAATGATCAAGACATCTTTTTGCCATTTTATTCTTTTCTTTAAGGTCATTATTCAATTTTTGCATTTTTATTTAAAATCAGCCAATACAAATAGCTTGTTACGCTATATGCTTTTTTAGTAGAATATTAATAGAATCAGCTTGTTTTCAATAAATTTCAAAATTATTGTTGTATTTATGATTATCAAAACTTCAAACTAAATCTTTTCATATATATCTCTAAATGTTACAGCTCTTGTAGTGTAGTGCATAAATTTGAAAAAATTTTGATCATTTAAAAATCAGATAGCTAGTCCTATAGAGTCCATTTTGATTCGTTTAGAATTTTATCTGTTCTATGCACTTTTATCTGTTTCTCAAAAATTCGAAGCATTCTACAAAATAACTCTGAGAATGGATATTGACTTAAACGCAGTTTATCAATTGGTTTTCGCCTTTTGTGACTTTTTTACAATGTGCTTATATTTTCTCCATAGGGATGTTAAGAGCTCCTTATTTACCTACACCTGCGGCTGGTTTTGGTGGCATCCATCGATTTTTTGGAGAATTTTACTACATTTATAAATCTTCTTAATTAAATATAAATAAAAACAAGAAAAAATATATATTTGTATACGATTTAGATTCTACTATAGTCATTAGAATTTTGTGATTAATTTTTTTATTTTATCATAACACTACGATAAAAAAAAAAGTATTATTTTTTGCATATACCCTTTTACCATATCTTTGATTGATTTTCAATAAATTTATCTTATTATGAACGAAAGAAAACACTTTTTTACATAAACTTTGGAAAAATATTCGTTTTTAATCAAAGTTAGGTATCTATTCTTAAAAAAATCATCCAAGAATATCTAAAGAGATCTATAATAATGTATTAAGAGATTACAAATACTAGTAATTTTAGGTTCATAACAAGAACATACATATAATTGTTAATAATTGTTGTCAAATAGAAACATATGAGGCTTTCGGCTTAAAAAAATAATTAAGAATCATAAAACTATGAATTAAAAGTTGACTTAAATTTTTACCTCTCAAACAGAATTCTTATTTTTTTGATAAGATCAGAATTGATTTGTCCTGAATTTATCAAGAAATATGGATTTTTTAATCTAAAAAAATTATTAGAAATAGAGACTATAAAAATCTAAAATCATATTTTCATAAAAAAACAAAATAAATTCTATGTATTTTTCATTAAAAAAAGACATTTTGAAACAAGATATTTTTTTTTGCTGTATAAAATTATTCTTTCAATAATTTTACAAAAAAATTACGCTTCTCATGTAGCAAGATTTTAATAAAATTTACAGAGTGTAAGACCACATTCCAAAAAAATATACGCAAATATAAAAACATTATTATTCGTAGTGTAATTATTTGCAAGCTTGTATAGATTCATATTAATGTTACCAAAATATTGTGCCTTAGCTAGGAAAAATAATCGCAGATATTTAGAAAAAGATGATTTTAAACATGTTCGATAATAGAGAGCGAATTTAAAAACTTTTGTAGAAAGCTAAGAATATTCCATATCCAAAATAGATATTTTTCAATATGCAAATCTAGCTAGTAATGCTGGAGTTCGCTAATGATTATGAACACACTCAGCATCGAAGATGAAAAAGAAATTTAATAAACTAAAAGCCCTTAAAGTTGTGCAGAAATGATCTATATTGATTATGCTGTCAAATCATCAGAATATATAAGCCAAAAGCAAAAGTTGTAGTAGTTGTTTTTTAAGAGAGTTGTCAACAAAATAAGTTTAAGTTTTTTTATTTAACTGTTGTTATATACTTTTTGCATTGCTAATTTAAGCGTGGCTGTTTTTAAAAATGTTTTTGCATACATTTTATAATCTTCTTTGATGATTAATGATTATTTCTTTAATTATTATTGCAAAACTATAGCATGACTAGCTTCAAGCTTATGTAACAAATCGGTGAGGGCTCATATAGTCGTGTTTACAAAGCAGTCAGCTAAAAATCATCGAGAATATTGGCAGTAAAGGTCATAAATTTCAAGTAGGCACCTCAAGATTACATTTAATTGCGTTAGCTGAAAATTCTCAAATCATGTAAACATCCAAACATAGCCCCTATTCTAGATTTTATCAAAACATAGCAGGCTATCTATATTGTTTTCGACTACTTTCCCATGAATCTCAACCAGTACTACCGTTATCATCACGACATCACTAAGTAGCAGCTCAGCTAGAGACAAATACAAAAAATTATGCTTCAAATATGCTTGGGAGTCGCTTATCTTCACTCTAAAGGTATCATGCATAGAGACATTAAGCCTTAAAATGTAATGGTTGATCCCGCTACTCTTAGTATAAAACTCATTGATTTCGGATTAGCGAAGAGTTTTAAATAAAATCCGCATACAGAATATATAGTCACGAGATGGTACCGTCCTCTTTAAATTGTTTTAGGAATGCAGTATGACTAAAAAATAGATATTTTTGGAGTAGCGGCTGTATACCTATAATTGCTCAAAGGCTAATAGATTTTTCAGAGCTAGTCCAATATGGATCAACTGTATATACTCTTAAGAATATGTGGATACCCGACTAAAGGTACCAAAACACATCAGGCATTGTAGAAGATGGGTATAGTCGATTGTAGTAAATAATCTTAGTTGTCAAAGCTTCTGAATAAAGTGAATGGACCTTTAAAAGATATTTTGACAAAAATGTTAGATAACTGTCCCTAAAGACGCCCTTCTATTATGCGTTTACTTACTTTTCTTCAGGCCTCTAACGAGCAAAAACCTAAAAATAAATCTCAATTGAAAACGAGAGCAAGAAGTGTGGCTAACGGACTCACTTTAGTATCTTTGAGGTGTAAGAGCAAGGGCAAACCAGTCAAAGATAGGCTTTAAGATACAAATTGCATATAGTAAAAAAGCTAAAGTTTTTTGAAAGGATAAGGGGGATTTTGTCAGTTAATAGGCTGATTTGTTTGTTTGATTCTAATAATGATGATTAATGAATCTTATTTTAAATAATCTAATCTTGCTGTCGTATTTATTAAATTGACTCTTTTAATAATTGAATGATGGTGCGCGAAAAGGAAGTCGAGAAGAAGGCAACGCTGATTCGCATGTACAACGTGAGTGACTTCTACAAAATCGAGGACAAAGTGGGCCGAGGCACCTATGGAACAGTATACAAGGCACACGGACTGAGATAAGGAGGCGTTTGGGCGATAAAGAAACTGTAAAATAATGACGTGAAACTTCAGCAAGAAGGTTTTCCGATAACTGCGCTTCGAGGTATCCTTCTGATTGAATTAGAAATCTCTTTACTAAAGTAAATAGATCACCCTAATATCATAAAACTTAAAGAAATAATCCTCTCTAAACCCAACAAACGCAACCTTTTTAAAGGGTCAACCTTTCTCGTATTTTAATATATGGATCACGACTTTGCTGGTCTCTTTAAAAACAGAGTCAAGTTCACTCAGCCAGAAATCAAGTGTATCATGAAACAACTTATCGAAGGTGTCAAATATCTTCATAACAGAAAAATCTTCCATAGAGATATTAAATCAGCTAATATTTTGCTCAATGATAAGGGCGATGTAAAACTAGCTGACTTTGGACTCGGAAGAAAAGTTAAACTCTAAAACGTATTTACGTATAAAGTGGTCACACTTTGGTATCGCGCGCCCTAATTACTGTGGGGTTGTAAAACTTATAATGATAAAATTGATGTTTGGTCGATTGGTTGCGTTTTGGCATAGTTCTATACAGGAGAAGTTCTTTTCAAAAGTAAGGATTAATCAATTTAGAGTAAACTGAGCATTCTCAAATGTAGAGAATTTACTAACTTTGCGGAGATTTTGAATAAAATGGAATTGTTTTCAAAGAATAATAAATACAAAAAAATTATGTCTATTTAAATGACATGAAGCCAAAAAAGGCATATAACAGGGAGCTATCATAATACTTGAGAAAAATGTGTCCTTCAATTACAGATACCACAGTCTAATTCATATAAAGTTTACTACATTTAAATCCCAATAAAAGACTATCTTGTTAATAGGCTCTTCAGCATCCATATTTTTCATAAAAACCAATAGCCTGTCATCGTAGCTAAATACAAAAAATGTAGTATGAATTCCATTAAATGTTTAAGGATAGATCTGTCAAAATTGTAAGAACCACGAAGAGACCATAAGAAAATTAAGTTAAAAGAACACTGAAAATTGATTAGCCACGAAAATATGCAGAAAAAAATCAGTATTATCAAAAAAATATAAAATAAAGAAGCTCTTCAAGACACTAAAGAAAAAACAGATATACTTTAGCCTATTCTTCTGATTCATCAAGAAGTTCACAACAATCAAGCTATTCTGGTAGAAGTCGTAGAAGCGACAGTAGTGATAGTTATGATAAGAAAAGAAGATCGCCAAGAAGACGTAGCAGAGAGGACTCAATGCGCCGAGGTAATAGAGATAGACGGTCTCCTCGATAAAGAAGTCGCTAACATCAGTATATTCGCAGATAAAACTCCCGATCTTCAAGGTATTTAATCGATAAAGTAGATAAAGATAGCAAAGACCCTAAAAGAGATACGAAAAGAGGTAGGATAGAAGATAGAAATAAGACAAGAGATACAAAGATTAAAGAAGATAAGATAGAAGATAAAAAGAAGACAGAAGAGAAAGAGATTACGGTAAAGATAGGAGAGAATAATATTAAAGATATGAACGAAGAGATAAAAGGGATGAAAGAAGATAATAGTCTTATGACAGAAAAGATTCATACAGTAAAGAAAGAAGAAATAAATATAGCGTCGATCGAAGGGATTAGAGAAAAAAATAAGACAGAAGGGATCCACAGAAACAAGATCGTAGAGAAGATCGTCGTGATTAAAGAGTGCAAGATAGAAGATAAGATCGCAGAGATTAAAAAAAAGATGATCGCAGAGATGACCGTCGAGACGATAGAAGATAGTATCGAAAAGATGATAAAAAATAAGAAAGAAGAGACGATAGGAGAGATGAGAGAAGGGACGATCGAAAAGATGAAAAACGTTAAGAAAGAAGAGACGGAAAATGGTAGGTCAATCGAGATCGAAAGTAAGATAATCGATCATAGAATAGAATAGTCCTTAGATATGAAACTCGATAAAAATACGATAATAGAAGAGATAAATATGACAATAGAACTTATTAATCTAGGACTGAGCGAAGAGATCAAGATAACTCTAAACGTCCAGAATGATCTATCAATTAAACATTCTTATATATGATTCAAAAAATATCTAATAATTTATTTTAACTTATATTATAAATCATTAATTTTTTTCATTTGGATCGCAATAGCCATCCATTTTTAACTAACTTTTCATAGCAATTTTATGATAAATTTATGACTGATCCTTTTCTATCAAATAAGTAACTACTATTGGTTCTTCTGAGACAACCCATCTCGTCTCGCCAGCCCTGAAATCCAAATTTTGCAATACCATTTAACCTCGATACTATCTCATCGTATTACAAATTTTACAAATTTTTTGTTTTTTCTTCAAAATTTTTTGATATTTTTATCATTTAGTTTGCCTAAAAAGGTGATTTTTTGTAAGTCTACATCTTAGCTGGAAAAGACTCAATATTTTTCTAAAACGTATTAGTTTTTGAATTTTTATTTTAAACTCTGTGCCTGGATTGGTTTGAAAAATAATTTTTTGATATTATTTAATCAGATTGTTATTTTTACAACATAAAATTTTCAGCCTCAGACTGGCATTAAAGCAACCTTACAAATTTTTATGATTCTCTAGAAATATTACGTTTTTTAGGTTCTGCTTATTGTTTAAATATAAGCTAAAGATTTTATTGTTTGATTGTAGTTATTCTCAAGACATCGTTAATATTTCTAATCGTATTAAAGTTCAAAACGATTCGATTTTCTAAATTTTGTAAAAAGTTGATATTATTGGATGCTAATTTAGTTGATTTTACCCAAAGTTGAGCCATTTTAGTTATAGCGTAAGTCAGAACATCTAATTTTTTACTATTTTAAAGCAAAATATGATAAAGTTTTTAAATAATCATACGATTTTAATCTTTAGGTCTAACTTCGGGATACTAGCAGAAAAATATTACTTCAGATTAAATGGTCAATTTAGTTTTTTTATCGGACAGCAAGAATTTTGATTTCGTATCATTAATTATTGGTACAGTCGGTCTAGGATTAGGCTTTAAATTATGCTTACCTATTTTACCTTATCTGCTAGTATTTCTTTTTACTTTTTAAATAGACTATTTAGCTTTAAGTTATGATGAGGACTGACTTTCTTGCTTTTAAATAGATATTTATTTTACATGAAGCTTATCTCTTTTTGATTTTTTGTGTTCATCAAGCTTACTTGTTTGTTCGATTTGTTATTGTATGCTCAAAAAGCTTTTGTTTTCATTTTTGTCAAATATAGGTTGTCTTTTTTTAAATTATCTGTCTTTTAATGAATATTTCATATTATTATAAGGTAAGAAAATCATCAAGAGCGCTGTAACTGAGAGTATAGCATCTTTTTTTAGCCGACTAATTGTTAAATTATAACTTTTCGCTGATTCAGTTGTTATCCTAAGACTTTTTCGATATTAATATTCTCGTCACGAAGAACTCGTAAAGTAACTGATTGATTTTATATTTCTCTAAGAGCTCTTGTCTTTTCTTGCTATGTTGTTTCACATTTTTTTTTCAAGTTTTAATAAAGACTTTCGTTTTAAAAAATGCTTTTTTTCAAAGAATCAATCAAGTTATTTAATCTACAAATTTATTGTTATTTATCTGTTACTAAAGCCAGAGCCTTATTGATTTCGATATTTAGCGAATTAGTTTCTTGTGTTCTTTATTTTCTTTACTACTAAGAATATGATTCTTTTCTTATATAACTGACTGTAATTGATAGTTAGCTTTATGCATATTATGTATTTATTGTTTAGAAATATTCAGTAGATCTATATTAGCTGTTCTTTAATTGATTAATTACTGTATTTTATCATCAAGGGCGTATACATTTGATTGATTCCTTTGTTCACAAATTGAATAAATTTGATTTTTTTAAGTTTCCGTCTCAGTTTTTATCCTGCAAATCTGTTAGCGAAGTTCAATATTTTAAGTCTACAAAAGCTTCTTTTTCTATTAAACAAAAATGTTTTGATTCTTAAGACGACTGTTTTATTAGCTAAAGCTAACATTATGTTTGGCCAATTTTTATATGATTTATTACTGTTTTTTACATTATGAGACTAATTATTGATTGCTTTGAGCGAGTTCTGTGAGACTGGATTTAATATTTTAAGCTTAAAAAATGAATTTTCTTCTAGCATTTTAGCTTGAAAACAATTTTTGTTTTAATTCTGATATCTATTTATCTTTTAGAGTATTTATTTAAGAAAATTAAATATTTTCTTTATTTTTAGCCGTTAGTGTTACTAACAACTCTTTTTATCCTATTTTTTGAGCTAAAAGATTTGTTTAAGCTTGTTTAAGCTCTTGTCTTAAAGTTTCAATAGTCTTTAAAGATATGATATGTTACGATTAAAATTTCTTAGTGATGATTAATATTTGATTTTGAGATTTTAATAACTATTACTATTTGTTCATTACTGAAATTTCAAGAAGCTGTTTGATTTTATTGATTTACTAATTGCAATTTTGTTAAATTTTGGCTTTGTTTTATTTTTATTAAATACTTTCTAATCTTGAAAGCTATAAACTCTAAATCAACAAATTCATTTTAGTTTGTAGTGTTGAATTTTAATTTGATAAATTAACTATTTGTGATTCAAGTTATACTTTAAGCAAATAAATATTTTAGATTCTTTTTTATAGTTTGCTAATTATTTAACAAGCAAAAACTTGCATTTATTTAGTTGATTATTTTTACTTTTAAATCAGCTACTTTTATTAATGTAAATGCTATATTTCTAAATGCAGACCATTTAATTATTATTTGATTTCTACAGATTAGTTTCTAATGATCTGTATAGTTGATTTCAGTTCATAGATAGTTTTATCTTTTTATAAAATTTATATTGAATATTATTATTTCTATGACTCTCTTGACTATTTTTATTATATTTGTGCAAGTAAAAGATCTTATATAGTCTTTTATAAGCGAAATTTAAGCGAAATCGATTCCTAGAGAGAAGTGTTTAAAGATTGATTTTATAGCGTAAATTTCGATTATTTTAGTTAATACGATTTAATCGACTAAAGAAGTTCGTTTATTTTAACTTGTAATTAGTTGTTGGATTGTTCTTTAGTTTTAATTGCTTAGTTTAGTATAAGAATATATTTTTTGAATTATTTATTCTCTTATTCAGCTTATTTTTATATTTTACTAAGAAGATTTTTTGTAGTCAGAAGCTAAATTTACATATTTTTATTCAGTTCTGTTAAATTATAATTCGTTTATTGCAGTTATTTGACTGTTTTATTGAGATTATCGTATATGACTTTTGCTTCTTCACATTTTTTGCTTTCTGCTTGACTAATTGTTTTTATTTAATTTTACAAAATTATTTTTTATTTTTATAATTATTAAACATTCTTTTTGAATGAAGCCCTTTCTTTTTACCAGCTATTTTATTGCTACTTGTTTTTGCTTTAACTATTTTAAATTTTAAGAATCATTTCCTATTTTTCTTTAGAATATTGCTAAAAGCCAATCATGTTGGCCTTCGAAGTATACTATAATATAGAAAGTTCATTTTTTAGCTTTAATCTTTCATTTAATAGTGTTTTATTTTAGTTTTAAATTATTTTTTGAGACTATTCAAGCTATAGATTTACTTTTTAAATTTTTGTCAGCCTAGTTAATAGTTAAAACTATGTTTACTTGAATTTTTACAAAATAGATGTAAAATTTTTGTTATCTTCGATGACTTTGATATTGAAAAAAATATTATATCTTTGCTTTTCTTTGTTTATTTATTGAATTAACTATTAACATTTTTGCTACATAGATGATAAAAAATTAAATTTAAGCTTTGATTCTCACCACTCTTAATTTAGTTGAATCATTTATCTTTGTAACTCTTACTTAGATGACTTAATTTCAAATAATTAATCTTGATATTTATAATTGTTGATTTAAAGCTCTTAAATTAGTTTTAGAAGTTATTTTTATCTAAATACAAAATTTATTTTTTATTGTTATAATAGGTGTATTTTATCGTTATTTTTTTGATTAATCTTAGTTTCTTACAATAATCTAATACTGTAGCGATCTATTTAGGTCGAATGCTGTTATTATTTTTATTTTTGAAATTAAACAATTTGTTAATATTTTTCAAGCTAAGCTTCATATTTTGATATCGTTAATTAGTATTCTGTAATTAGACATTTAGTCTTGCTCAGCTCAGAAGCAGATTCTGAAGATGAAGCATATGCTTATGTAATCTCTTTTAAATCTTTTTTTAAAGTTTCGACAAAATCGTTAGTTTTTTTGATTGTCAGTTAAGAATTTATCAGAGACTCTTCAAGCTGTCTGCTAGCTTATTTTTTGACTTCAAGCTAATTGTTCAGATCATTTATCTGATGGCGCAGCTAGAGGCATGTTAGCTCAAGAACTTTATTTTCGTGAAGAGTCTAATTGTGCTGATGCTCGCCTGGAGCTAGTCGGGCTATAGCTTCTTTCATTTCGACTAAATCTCCTCTCAAGTATAGCAAGCCATTGTGATTTTATTCTCTCATTTGATTCAATTTTCCATCTTCATGACGAGCTCGTTTCTCGAGCATTTTTTAGAATTCTTATTCTAGCTTTTTTTTCCTTTTTTGCTGTTTAGTCAAAGATTTCAATTCATCCCTGTTCTTTCGATCAGTTGAAATTTAGTTCTCCTTATCGCAGCATACTCGCTTGAAGTGCTTATGATTCGATCGCACTTTTTAAGTATGATAAATGTGACTTATGTCGTCAATTCTACTTTTCTTTTTCAAGGACATCGTTAATATTCGTTAGATAATTAAACAATAATATCATTTTCTTACAAAAGGGTGGTTAATTGTATTAAATGAAGCTTCGTAACGCCAAAGTGATGCCACTAAATCACTTGAATTTTTCTGTCTTTCCCTAAGTTACTGCATTTTATCAAGCCTTTTACTGATAACTAGTGTAGGTTGAAAACCTCTCACGGCTGTTTACCTCTGACTAAGTGGAGCTTTTTTGATTCTTTCCAACTAGATCTGCTTTTTATTGTTTGAAAGCACGCAAAGAAGCGGAAATTCTTGCTATATTTGTGCCTTGCGCTCTACAAAATATTTCATTTAGTATTTTGACGTATCTAAATTTGCTGATTTAAGAGCTTACAAGCGGCGATTATCTATCGTTTGTGGGTAAGAAAGTTCTATAGATTAATTTTTCTCTTTTTATTTATGATTTTTAGGCTTCAAGTCTAGGACTTGAGTCAACCTTTGCTTTTAAACTTGACTACTATAACGCAATTTAGATTAAAGCAATTTTTCAAGAATAGACTTTTTCCTTTCATCTTAATTTTTTATTTTTATTACTTGTGGTTTTTATATCTTTTGTTCCTAAAGAAATTCAATTTTTTATCTTACTGTTTGTCTCATGTATGGTTAAATTTTCGGCTTTTTTCTTTTAAGTTTTTTAGGTAACAAGCTTTACTAATTTTTTTATTGAGTTTAGCTTTTATCGCGCATCTTTGTTTTAGTGACTAGAAAACTCATCTAGACGATAGGACATTTCGGTATAATTTTACCTAATTTTTCTTAGATAGTTATTTAGTCACACTATGGTTCAGAATCGGAACCTGACTAATCACTTGCTGATTTATTTTTAGAAGACTTGAGAGATGCTAACTCAGATATGATTTAAGGCAATTTTTCTTTAGCTTATAAAAATTATTTTGATTTTGAATAGTAGCGCTTGAGAGATGTTACAACAGAAGCTGCGAAATCAATAAAGGAAGCTGGATGCAATAAAAGTTCAGATGTTGCGTAAAAACTAGCTTCAATTGTAAGAATGTTAGAAGATTTAGTAATTTAATTCATAATCGCTCTTGCTGTATTTCGTTTATAGTTTGAGACACCATATGTACATGAAGGAAAATGAAACAAAGGCGAAGCTTTTGAAAGTAACAAAGGAAAAAGGCGGCCTTAGTAATCTTATTTCGAACAATAAGCAAATATTCCTAAGTCCTTGCTGTGAGCATGCAGATCTAAGCAACAAACAATTTATTAATTTTAGGCTATTTTTTTAATTTATTCTATTATGGCTGAAATCTGAGGATGCAGAAGCTTATTTGAATTGCGCCAATAGCGATTCATATCCAGTCCAGCCAGATCACAACGAAAATTGCCATATGTAACTCCATCAATATTAATCATCGGAAATATTCGAAACGTATAATTCTAAAGAAGCCATTATCTGTCACCTTTTTCTTCTTTCACAAGTTAGTGAATCAAAGCCTCGACGAGAAAGGAGGACCACACTTCTCCTGGATGCTGCCTAGCAAATATTACTATATTTTTTGAAGACTTGACTGGACTAGAAATGGTTAAATAAGGCACTTGTGTATTTGCTAAAGTGTATGTTACAGTTAAGAGTTAAAATGAAATATCTTTTCTTACTCGGCATGATTACTGGCATTTAAGTAAAAAATTAGATAATCTAGAGTAAGAATATGGAGGTAGAAGAGAAATGCAGCAAGTATCATTTTAGTACTAAAAAGATAAATCAAAAGTTAAAGTAAAATGCGATTTTTATTAATCTTCTTGACTCAAATGGATTTTTGATCTTATGAAATTTATATTTTTACCGCGTTTACTCCAACCATTGCTCGTTAGCTCATGTTGTTTTACTGAAAAAAATGTCGGTTTTAAACCTTGTCTAAAGAAATCGAAATCTTTTCTAAAATTTACAATGTAAAAGCTGTAATTTTTATTTTTTTTAGCGTTACTGACTGCAAAATTAAACCATTTATTGTAGCCAAGAGTGTTCGTATCATTTTCAATAAATAAAACATAAGAGTTAGGCTAAATTGCACTTCTGAATGCTAGCGAAAGGTTTCCTGCTTCAAAGCGAGATTAAAACTGTAAATCATCTCCGTTTCCTTTCAAAGGTTACCAAGGTTTCACTATAGAATAATTGTCTGCTGAATAAGCTACAATGCTCTAAAGATTGAGACTATTTTCTTAGTTATGATCAAAATACGATTAAAAGGTTGTTGAAATTAAAACTTTTTATTGCATTTTTGATAAACGAGTCGGTAGTTTTTACTATTAATTAAATGATCTTATCGATGAAGATGCTCTTTTATCTTCTTTTTTGAAATCGATTCGACACTAGGATGATCTTCTTTTGGAAACAAAGGAAAAGAGTTTAATAGTTGTGGCAACTATTTTCTATATGTATAAATTTTTACCTTATGACTCCATGAGATGATATGTATCTGGTTTGGTAGTCCTTAGGTCTTATTTTTTACTTATTATCGGTCAATTAAACGATTTTTTGTTTGATTTATGGCTTAACTAGAAAAAATCCTTCTTCTATGTCAGAGTCTCTGTCTTATTCGTTGTCTTTTTACATTTATAACATAAAAGCTTATAAATTAATTGAATTAAGAATATAGAATAGTTAGGACTTTAAAAAGACCATCATACTCATATGTATGTAATTAGGACATATAGATCATAGGCTCATCATGAGCTAAGGCTGAGCATATGGATTGTTTTATTGATCTGCCAGGGTAGGCTGGAAAGGAACGAGTGAGTCTTGACATCCGACGTACAACATATTGTAGATTCTCCAGTATATTTTTCTGACTCGACGAGAAGGATGCCATAAACCTTGCAAAGTATACATCAATATAATTCCACCTCCTATGCTGATTCTTATGCCATTTATTGCCTCTAAAACTTCGTTTACTACATGAGGACTAGTTTCAAATATATTTGGCCAAATGTAGTTAAGCAAATGGATGAGTGCATCCTCACATCCAAATCCTTGAACTCCTAGAGCTAAATGTTTGATCGCAGATGAAGCTGTTTGTCTATGAACTAAATCTCTATCAGTCAAGGCGTCCTACAAAAGAGGAGTCACTGCATATATGTAGTCTTTAGCCATTTCTCCAATGTGCTCAAACATGAAGGACAAACTTTTTAAAACACCATTTTGAACATTAAGTTATTGAACTCTGTATTCGTTCATTAGTGCTGGCAGAACAGTAAAAGGACCGCATGACTCAGAAACTATTGCGATGGCTATAGTTGTGCAAATTCTGAGTTGTCTTTCTTGAACTTTCAGATTGTTAAGAAGAGTAACGAGCACATCTTGTGGACCGATAGCTCTGGCAATAGATCCAAAAGTAACGACAGTTGCTCTGCGAATATTTTTTCTATGAGCCTTGAGCATCTCTAGCAAATCAAAGCATATTCTGATCCATTATTTAGGAGACACTTCCTAAGCCCCTTTGTCAGCAATTCTGCCTACCAATTCAATACAGTTTTCCTGGACCTTTTCGTTCCTATTTTTGAGTATAGGAGTCAAACGGGGCAAAAGATCCTTGATTGGAGGTGTCATTTTTGCCATGCCTACTTCCATAACTATGCTTTTCAATGCTCCTAAAATACTGCCCAGCACCTAAGGATATTCTTAGCGTAGACATTCGTTTAGGTTCAATCCGAGTCTTCCCAATCTGCCTTCTTCACCACAAATGCGCATCGATTTAGCTATTTTGCTGACCAAATCAGCAGCCTGTTGTCTGATTCTAATGCTTTTATTATTGAGTCTCCAGTGAATGGTGCCAACGATCTGTACAAAGTAAGGTTTAGCTCGAAGCCCAAGAGCATTAACAACAGCTCCAAAGCCATTCAAAATGATAGCATCATCGCTAGTTTGCTAATGAAAAGCAGCCATTACACAGTCCATCAGCTAGTTTCTAAAAGTTTAGGGAGCATAGCCAATCTAGCTTCCATGCTCGCTCTAAAGCATCTTAGTGATGCCTTCCATTACCATTTTTCTATAATTCTAGTTCTAATCTTTGAGTCCAAGATACAATCTTTCTACAATTTAATTGACACCGACTTTGATAGCCACCTCAACCGTAGTTTAGATAAGTTGTTTATAATTGCGTTTTTCTGATGCCATTCTTCTGACCCAGAAACATTTGAAAAAAGGATCTAAAACTTACTTTCTTATGTAAGTGACTTCAAGACCATTGCAGCTCATCATCTGCTTTAAGACCTTTAATACTATTTTTTTCATTTACTCATCGTTTGTCTCAAACTGACGAATTAGTGTTGGCATGATAGTTTTAATGTATTGAGAAGCGTGACGACCTTACATAAGAGGAAAGATGAATCCTACGGCTTTAAGAAAAGCGCCTAAAGATTTATCACGAACCTCAGTAATTCTTTTCCAAAGCGGTTCTAGCACACAGTTGAAAGCTTCTATTCCGTAAGGAGCAGCCGCCTAGGCTAGTGCTGAGATAGCAAGAGCAGTCATTGACTTAACTTTTTTCTGGGCATCGTCTAGACCATTTTTTATGGTCTCCACGAGTTGCTTCAAGAAGGGAAGCACTGAGCACCCCATCAAAATAGCTAACTGTTGTACTATTTTGATTCCAGTGTATCTAGCTTACCAGCTCTTTCTACTGCTGCAAACAGCCTTAAGAAAAGGAAGAATAGAACCGATTCCAAGCGCACTTGCGACAACAGCGAAGGCTCTTGAAGTAGTGTTTCGCACCAATTAGTCCTTGTGGTCGATATCAGGTCTCATAGTTGTGATCATCGTCGGAAGACCTGCCGCTTTGGCAAGATTACTGATGATTTATCTTCCTTCTACTCTTGCATAGTAGTCTTCATCAACGAGCATTGGCATGATGACAACCAATATTTTTCCAACATAAGGTCGAACTAGCTAATCTAACTTGTAAAGAATTCTATCGACTACTTTGACTAAAAGATGACGTTACTGAGGATCAGTGGTGGCCATAAGTAGAGGCAATATGTGGTTGAAAAGTGGACCAGCTCCCAATTATCGAGCATTTACTGTTATCTGCCTTAGTCCTGATTTTCTCATCTGTGGGTTTCCATCCTTTATTTTAAGAAGCATAGTCAAAATTCTTCTTTCTCTCTGGGCTTCTAGAGACAGCTCATCCTCATTTACATTTTCAAGCAGAGGAGCAAAAAATTTGTACTCTTCAGGTTTGATGGGCGGAAGATCACCTCCCGCATCTAGATTTTGCTATGTATAGACCTCCTCTTCGGGCATTCTATATTGAGCTGATTGTGGAGCTACTCCTGTCTTGTATTGCGGTTGATAGCCTTCAGGAACTTTGATGATTTCGTACCCATCTTCTCCTCCTGGAAGCAATCCGTCCAACTATTCATCTGTATATGGCTGATTCCTCTCTTCCAGCTCTTTTTCCCAACGTAATTGTGCTAATTTGTTGCCTGTGAGGTTGAGAATATCTGGCGTTTTGAGACCACTGGGAGTGGGTGTAGCTCCAGCGTAGCTCGGAGTAGCACCTCCGATCATCGGAGTTCTGTCTTACCACCTCCTAGGTGTCTGAGCTTAATTTTTTCTCAGAGGTGTTTAAGAGAATCTGCTTGGAGTTTGTTAAGGTCTGGACGGGGTGCGGTCTGTGATTCTTCTAGGATCATTATTAAGATCGTGCTTAGCGAGGGGAGTAGCATCCCAACGCGATCGCTTAGGAGTTGCCTCAGGCTGAGTATTACTCTGACTTTTCTGGTCCATTTAAAAGAGATTATATAACTAACTTAGAGTCACTTGATAAGCAAAAATAACTTTTTAAAATTTTACCTTATCTGATCATTTCTTAATATCAAATAACAATTATCTATTTTATAAATAGTATATTATTTTTAAGCTAGGATGATAATCTCAATGATATATGCAATCATTGGTTGTTTTTCAATTCTTGATCGCTTTAGTGACTTACGGGAGGTTTTTCTTCCTCGAATCTGTAGAGCCCGAAATTAGCAGATACAAGCTTGTTTGTTCTAAAATCGTTGACACTGTTGCGGCAACAACAAGTTAGGATTGATGCTATGACAGCAGTGCATATCGCGATACCTGCACTGATTGCGAAATATGATAGTTGATATGTATAGCTCTTAGAATCGCTTATGTCTATGTTTAATCCTCCAGTTCCGAGCCCTTGAAGATTATACTCGAGTTTATAGTAAATACGATAAAGAGCAGGAGCGAGAGCAAACTGGCCTATCGTTGCATTAAGCACGACTGCTCCTAAGAGTCCTAAGTTATCGAAGGAACCTCTGGCGTTGAGCCTAGGAGTGATAACTCTCAGCCAAAAGCCACTTACGAGTCCAGCGAAAGCTCCAATAGCGATGTTAGCTCCAATGTTATTCAGAGAAGCAGCGACTGCGCTGACCATGACTCCTCCGCTAAGCACTCCGACTATGGACTATCTTACCCCAACTTTTCCTCCTCCGAATAATGCACTGAAGATGTAAGTGCAGATAGTGCTGGTGACTAAGGTAAAGTAGATGTTAAGAGGGCCTGCAAATATTCGAGGCAAATTTCCTAGACCTGCCGAAATAGTTCCAGTGAAAGGAAAGAATGCAAAGATTATGCCTGTTCCGATTATTCCATAGGCAGCAGATACGTTTGTAGTCTGTGCTTTCCTACTGCCAGATCTGCAATTCAAGAATATCGATGCAGTGATGGCGAAGAATCCTGCGAAAACGAAGAGATATGTAGTTCCATACTGGTCATAAGTTATTGTTGAAACTCCTTTCTTGATAAAAATTGAAGTCAACAACTGATTACTCAGAGGCCATCCGATGTTGAAAGCTAAAATTACGATAAATGTTTCAAAAATACCCAATCTACCCACCAAAATAGTCAAAGAAAGTAGCAATGAGGCGCACATGATGAAAGCCCGAATCATCACATCATTACTAATTTGCACTCCAACATCTGTGTCGAAACTGGTTTCGAATACTTTAGTCCAGAATGATATCATCAAAGGCGCAAGCTGAACTGTCACGAACACTGACAGTAAAGTAGTTCCAAGTCCCGAAAGTGCGCTGTTATAGTTATAGGAGAGAAGCAGTCCGTAACCCATTATCGATACTATTGCGCATAAGATAAGGTAGATCTCACTGCCGCTAAAATCATTTCTGATGGTCGTCGAAGTTTCAGGTTGTTGAACAAACTCGACTGAAAATCCGTAAGCAAATATGATGCCTATCTCGAAAAGGATCAACAGTATTCCAGTTATTCTTATCTTGAATCCGGAATCACCTTTGTTTTATTGGTTCATGATATTTAAATTATATAAACTCAAAGCGTTGAAAACTCAAAATAAAAATAAAGCATAGAGCTTTCAATAAATTGTATACTATCTGATGTTGCTTACCAAAAAATTATTTTTTGCAAAATAAAAAGAATTTTAAAGCTTTTTCTTTTGAGTTAAAAATCCATAGATAATCAAACGTATCTTGAGAAATATTTTTTGCATATGAGAAAAATAGAAAAAGATTTTAACGGCTGATTTTATTAAGTTTGATCTGAGTATTGTTGAGATATTTGACAAACATATCTATTAATTTTATTAAATGAGCACGCTTGAAAAACTAAACGACGATCTTGACAAGGAATAGAAGATAATGGAAGTGCACAAGCAGAACGGCAACTATGATGAGGCTTAAAAAAGTCGTTTGAAGATCGAACAACTCAAAAATGATCTCCTCAATCGTGGTCTATATGAAACCGGTCAAAGGCATAACAGAGAGCATCAGGATCTCAGAAAAAGTAACTCGGACTAGCTTGCCTCTTTTAACGATTTTTGGAATAAACGATCAAACGATATTGCTGAGGAAGGCAACAGATCCGAAAGCGAAATGAATGCAAGACACTCTCAAGAACAGCAAAACACAAGACAGCAGCTGTAGATTGACTTTTCTCCCAAAACCAAAGAAAGTTCGGAATTACTTAACCTCCGCAAAATGGAATAACATATGGTCAAACAAAAAAAGTAACTTTTTCAAGATTTAGTTTTGCCGAGGCCCACCGAGTCCAAGGCCAAGTGAATGCTATGGAAAAATAATAAAAGAAAAACTGGATGGATAAACGCAACGAAAGAATCGAAACGGCTCTAGCGACTCTCAGACACAAGCAAAATGTCGAATTGACTAATTTACAAAAAAGATACAAAACTTTACAAGATGAATTATTGACTGATCGCAAAATATAGGAAACTCGTTTGTTGCAAAAACACGACAACCTATAGCGAGACATGAAGTCTCAGCATGACAAGGAGCTTCTTAACCTGAGAGGGTAGTTTAGAAGCAAGGGAGGAAAAGACAGTCCGATGAGAACACGCAGCACTTTTAACCAGTGATAGCCACATGATAATCTTAATAAATAATCAATCAAAACACAAAAATTATAAAGCTCAAAAAGTTGATCATTTAGGGATTACTTTCATAAAGAGCCCATCAACAATTTTTCCCGATCTGATCATATTTAATTTGCGCCAGTCTATAAGTAGATTTCGTAAAATATGTTGACTTTAGGCCCTAGCGAAATGTCCGTAGTCGATCAAAGTAAAAAATCGATGATTATTATCATAGTTTCTGCATGACTAAACATTTCTTTATGGTATATTTTTTACAAGCTAAGAGCATGAGTAGAACATTCTTTTTCAAACGATATTTATGATAGACCATTCCAACTAAGAATAGGATTACCAACTGAGTTAAAGTATTTATACCTAAAATCAAAACTTTTAAAAGAAAAATGGATTTTCTGAGACTTTTTATTATTGTTATTCTATTGTATGCTTTAATTAAAAATGAGTTACCTAAATCTAATGTGGTCATTTAAGGTGCATCAATTAAACTAACTTTTTATAAACTCACGATATTGTTTTATCCTTTTTTTCATGATGATTTACTTAGATAAAGCGATTTGAGAAGCAACCATCTATGTTCAGAAATTTCAGTCAATATCAAGCTGTGATTGTTAAGACCTAATTTTAAAGTGAAGTACATAAATTAACATAACGAGGCGAATTGTATTCTGTTTGACTTAAGTAATCATGTAGCTCTTCTTTATTTATATTCTTTAGGTTCCAAAATTAGCCTGAGGTCCTATGATCGGCTTTACGTTCAAACTCAGGCGCATAAACAATTTATGGCTGAGTTTCAGAAGGCTATTCGGTTACCTTTTTTGTTTTTCTGCAAAAAGATCTTATTAAATCCATAAATTTAGATTATTAGTCTAAAATCTAGACCCAAAATAAAAACACAAACAATTTCGATTTAAGCAATAAATAATTTCTTGAAGGATTACTTTACAGCTTGCAGATGTAAGCTTAAGCTAAAAACACTTAAGCATCACTATTTATAAGATTTTAAATCGTAACTAAGCTTATCAATTTATGCTTATTTTTATCAATTTTGATATAGTAGTATACCGATACATAAATATTCACTTGACTCTTTATAAAGACAATACATCTTATATCCGAATTCCCCAAAATCAATGAAAAGATCCACAAAGATTGAATACTAATCAAGCTTAGAGACCAGAATGCAAGAATAGTACGATTTTAGTCCAAAGTAAACAAAGTAAGAATTTGCCCTACTGGATTTTCCTATTCCACTTTCAGATTAGAGCGAATCGCAAACAACTAGCAAAAAAAGTATAAGAAAGTAAGCTATGAAAGATTAGCTGTAATCAACAGGCGTTCGATACACTCTCTTAAAAAAATAATTTTGGGCTAGCGAGGAAGAATCTTAATCGAATTTTGTAACCTCTGAAGAGGACCTCTAAGAAAAACTTTTCAAAAATAAGTTTACGCTTCCAAAAAAACTGGATTTCAGTGAATCGTAAGTATAATCTGACATATAAGACTCTTACTAATCTATAGCAAGCTATCATCACTACGAAACAGCTTAATCTTCAAAAGATCACAAGTACTAAAGTGGACAAAGGAGATTTCTAAAAATCAATCGCAAATAGACTAAATCTAAGTTATTCAAAAATGATAGAAAATGAGTTATCTTTAATAATTAATATTTTTTTAAGCAAAAATACTTTCAAAATGATGGCTTTATGCCTAAAAATGATTGAAACTTTCAAAAAAATATTGTTCGTAAAACAGTCCGAAGTTCTATTTTGATTTTTCAATAAATTTAATATATCTAGAAGTTACATGAGTCTCAAAAAATATCAATGTTGTGACTAAAGCCATTACTTACAGTTTTAGTATGTTTGCCTCAAAGAAAAAAAGATATTTTGCCTGAAATGCTGGATTAAAAGTGAGCACTACAATCACTGTCAGTCGACTCGTTGCGGAAATTCATCCAAAATAGCACATACAGCCATCAACAGAGCTCTTTAATACAGAAATTTTAAGATTTTATAATTTATGAGTGGCTCTGATGAGACTTTTGCTCAAAACAGGCTTCGATTTTTACAGTTTAACTATCAAATATCTCAAATCATGAGGTAATTCGTGGAACAAAAAATGCCACTTTTACTTTGGAATATGGCAAATCAGCTACTTTTAACTCGAGCAGGAACTGAATAAATTCCCGGTTATCACAAATTCGATTCAGTTTGTGCATAGCTTCTTCGAATGATTAAGGGATAATCTGGCTCATCGGTGGAACAACTTTAGACCGTGGTCGGTGCATACTTCGATGTCAACCATCAACTTTAGGGCTAAGCAAAAAAAGTTAAGAGTGGGCTGTTCGTGCCTAAGACACATCGTGATGTTCAGGTGAACTAAGTGATGGATAAAATAAAAAACAGTCTGCCTAACATGCTAAACGATCTTAAAAAAGATATAAGAAAAAGCATCGATGATCAGATATAAAAGACAGTTAAATAGATAGACAATAAGCTTAAATACAAAGGAGTTGCCTTCAATAAATCTCCAGAACATTAAGCATATCGAAGAAGAGAGCATTATCCTTACGTTAGACAACTTTCAAACATGGAGAATATTAGCAACTAACAACAATAGCTTTATAATGGACATTTTTTGAATATTCCTGAGCTGGAGTCAAATCCATAGGAACTATTGCAGGTGAGTAAATGTTTTCTTAAATAAAAACTTTTCAATGTTTATGAAGGCATAAATTCTTTAAAATCAGTGTTTCCATACAAATTCGCTTATCCAATTTCAACTACTCTTTCAAACGATGCCGATTACTAAAACATGGTACTTGATTTATAGAAGAGTGCTCTTGAAACTCCAGATAAAAATAGTCCTTTCCTTTCTTCCTTGAGTCTGATAATCATGGGAAGAGATCTCATCATAATTAGATTTTACAATCATCCCAAATTCAGCTATAGTCTAAAGATATACAACTATAAGGCCTAAAGGTAGAATTATTATTCATCGTTACTTGATAAATTATAGTTAAAAAATATTCCACAAAGATCCGGATTCACTTCAGATAAAATACAATTCATCGAATAGCTTACAGATACTTAGTTAGTTTATTGCCACTTTCAAATAATATACGAGACTCTTTTCTTGTGTGGAAACGATTAGTTGATTTTCGAAGGTGAAAAAGTGATGTCTAATCGTGGAACTTAATTGTTCTTGCAAGCAGTTGATAAATGGCGTAGCATTGCGCAGATAGATCTTCCTTTTGGTAGAGGCATTTCGAAGTAAGATTTGCTTAAGTTATTTGCATGATTATAAGCTATCTATTTTAATAATATGTTTAATTGCTTCAGGCGTTGCCGATTGTTCACAAGATCAGCTCCAAGATGGTAATCTCATCTTGAAGCTTCCTGCCTCGGTAGAGGTCAAAAATGTGCTTGGGCTCGCATGCTAATTGATAATTTCGATTTAATAAGACAAGAAACTACCATATATAAGGCCTTGTAGCTGTAAGTTAGAAGCACAAACATCGCTTCATAGATCGTAAAAACAATCACAAATCACTATCAGGCTGAATAAAACCCTTTTCGAGTATGTATTTAACTGTTCGGCTCATATCTAAAAGTAAAGTATGGTGACAAAATCAACCCTTCCCCTCAAGCTCTCTCAAGAATGCAAAAAGATTATTCTTAATTCGCTAGCTTACTAGCTGATTTAATCGTGCTTTATTACGATCTTTAAGAAAGATAGATCATAGGTGAAGATGTTTTTTACAAAATAACTCTGCCTTCTTTCATAGATGGGCTTCTATTTTAAAATAAAGACGTCTTAGGGACAGTAGTTGACACTGTGAAGGGTGTTTATCGTGAGCGTACTTAAAAGATTAAATATCATATTGAAAAAATGAAAAATTTAGATATTGAAGACTTCTAATTGTCTATTTAGTTATGTCTTAACCAATAAACTTTAAAAATGTTCGAAATATTTGGATCAGGAGATCAATCGTCATATCGTGGTGTAGTTCAGGTATTGCTAGAAGTAGTCAGAATAGCTAATCCATCATAAAAGATAAAACTCATGTAGGGTCTGTAAAAGCAAGTCCATAGGTCTGTTATGCAATTTTACAAAAAATATGGTATAGCTCAAAATGACATTTAAATCAATCGTCAAGATCTACAAGCTATTTTTCTCTATGTCATAGTTGAAAGTAATCAAGCTATAACATACGCGCATTTTCAAATAGCAAAACACTTTGCTTCTTCTCGAAGCAAAAATAATACGATAAGTTTAGATTGTCTCTAAGCTGCTTTTAATCAAATAGAAAGAGGAACCATTCATAAACAGCAAAAAACTCAAGTTTCATAAGAATAAAGCTAAAGTAAAAATTATTTCGACTAAGTAACTAGCACACTTGATTTCTGATATTTTAGTTCATAATAATCAATCAATCATTTTTTATCAGGCTTTAAAGACTATTTTAGCGATATCTTACGGCTTGATTCAGACAAAGAGTTCTTTTTGATTAAAACTTTTTTTAGTATAGATGACCCTTTCTTTTTGCCACTCGACCACTCTCTATTTCGTTTCGCCTATTAAGTCTTTCGGTCACTTGTATCAAAAGTAACTTTTCTTGCTTTCATTTAGGTGAATCTTTTTCCGACTGGCATGCTATTCATCATCAGACTACTGTCGTTTCCTTAATCTTATTATTCGTTTATTCTTTAACGAGCTTTAGAGTGCGAACTTTGTCTTTTTCTCAAGATTTCCACTGAGTCCATAGTCCTTGTTAATCTTTGAGGATCTCTCAATCTAATTGGAGTGGTCATAGTATGATGTCTAACTTCTCGAGAAAGTTTGATTGAGTTTTCATGAATCGAATTTTAAATAGGTTTTCCGTTTGTTTATTAATCTTAATAAGTCTCAAAAATCCACGATTCTGGTAATCTGTCTCTTTTTTATTAAAAGACTCTTTATTTTCTCACACTGATACTAGTATAAGAGGTCTAGTAAACTTTCAGCATTTTCTATATATTTTTGGCGGTATTTTGTTTGTCAGACTCTGTCTAAGAATTGAGATAGAACTACTAGACTAATCTTTTGCCTTTGATTAATTCATTATTCATCTATTTTTTCATTTTTGCCATATATTCTCTTTCTTTCAGCTCAATTTGAGGAATAATCTCTCTGCGTATTATATCATTTACATCTAATCATCTCCAAGTCCATCGCGACTTCGGGCTTACTACAAGCACTCAAAACATGTTCGGTAGTCTCCGTATTCAGCCAAGTATTCTGCTTTAAGCAACCAAAATTTAGGCAGAAAAATGCAGATTGCCTTTTCCTCCATAAATCGGATCACGTTTAAGGGATCTTTGACTTTTTCAAGGTAAAGAGAAAAATGCTCTAAAATAACTGTTTTGTTGAGTCCATGATGCTCGGGGTCACTGACATAGGCCAATAGACTGCTATCCTCCATCTGTAGCTAAATTATATTTTGGCAAGCCTAAATTCAAAGTTTTATTTGCGCATTTTGAACCTTTTTGACTACTGTATTAAAAAAGAACAAGTTTGAAAAAAATTATTCTGATAAAATTTTGATTTACGAAAAAAAAAATATTGAAAATTTGTTTACACTTTGAAGCTTTATAATTAACTGTCAAATTTGAAATGAAAGGTAAGACTGCACCCAAAGGACTCGGAAAGAAAAGAATCGAAAGACCGGGACTTACTGAAGATTAAGTAGAAGAATTAAGAGAAGCTTTTAACCTTTTTGATACCTAAGGAACCGGAAAGATAGATCCTAGGTAACTTTTATGTGATTCAGATAGCTTAAATCTGCCATGCAAAGCCTTGGCTTTGAAGCAAAGAATCCAACTATATTTGCTATGATAGCTGAACTTGAAGCCCAAGGCCGTTAAATTGAGTTTGAAGAGTTTTTGGATGCAATTACGTCAAAGTTAGGGGACAAATAGTCAAGAGTAATATTTAGGTGATTCAGAATGGAATCAATAAAATTTTCGAACTATTTGATGATGACAAGACCGGTTCAATCAACGTTAACAATATAAAAAGAGTGGCTAAGTAGCTTGGAGAGACTATGAGCGTTCAAGAATTAGAAGAGATGTTACAAAGAGCTTCAAGCAACGGTCGTGAAATTGGTCGCGAGGATTTCTACAACATCATGACTAAGAAAACTTTCTGATAAAATTAAGTCTTGGATTTAAAATTAAAACTAGACTACCTACTATTCTTTTATAATAAGTACTAAAACTTGCAATAAAGATGTTCGGCTAACAAAATTGGAAATGTTCTGATTGCAATAATTTAGTAGCAGAAGATGTATATCCTTGTCCATTCTGTCATATTGATTCAATTAATCAAACTTCGAATAGTAAATCTCGCAACTAATGTTCAAATTGTACGTTTTTGAATCCATAAAATTTATAATGTTGTCAAATGTGTGGCAACAGACTTAGCAACAAAAGATCAATAAATCATCATCAAAATTATAGCGACAGCAAAAAATCAAACGTAATTTGTCCTCACTGTCATTAATAAAATGATTTGCAAAATTAGGAGTGCGTTTATTGCGAACAGCCGCTTTACGAAAGCAAAAAAATAAAATGTTAGATATGCAATAATTTGGTGAAAAAAATCAACTATGATTAACATTTAAAAAATTGCCTAATGACACAATAAATGTTGTAAAATGAAAGATAGTAAAAATAAAAACAAAAATAATCTTAACGACAAAAACTTAGGCTTTAATAAGAACGTTTGTTAAAAAATGGTATGGAAGAATGCATTCATTGTAGGCAAAAGCGTTTGCCTCAAGACATGCCCCAACATTTACTTTAGTGTCAAAAAAAATCAAAAAACAATTTGATTTTTGACCCCAAAACTCGAATGACTAGTTTACAAATGTAAGCTATGAGGCACATGAGTATTAAAAGCTAAAAATAACATGTTAAAGTTCGACCTGAATTACAAAAAAAAATTCAAAAGCTAGGATATACAATATAGGAGTTAAACAACCTACAATTTTACGTAGAAAACTATGCGCCTATCATTATTCATATTCACATATCTAAACATATGTAATTTTTTGTTAAAGATACACATTATCGTAGCCAATTTTAAACTAATAAGAGTTCAGGAAGTCTTAATAGACAGTCTCGAATACAATGGGAAGATAGAATGTTTGACAAAAAGTATAGTAATGCCAAAGATTTTTAAAGAGTTAAATATGGAGTAATTAACTTTACAAACGATCCAAAAGGAGTCAGTATTTGCTCAAGTTACGGAGCTTCTTACTTTTTGCTAAAAGAACATGTGAGAGAGCGATGCACATTCTCAGATATGGATTCTAGCGACAAAAATGCTTCTATGGGAACTTTTAAATATTGCTTTAAAATACTTAACAATATGAAGGACAATTAGCTTAAAGGTGCTATAGATGCAGCTAAGGCTATCTAAATATCATCGAAATGCACAAGCACATACAAAGAAATACAAATTCATGGTCCAATATAATTTTCTCAAGATATTTAGCGTTTATACATAAATAAAAATGAAATCAAAGACAATAAAAAACTACTGGAAATGGTTTATTAATTTTGTTAAAAAAATCATATTTCTTATGACTTTATTTGAATTCAAAACGTTCTTTGATTTGTATAGTGATTTATATCAAAGTATGTGTATTATAAGAAAAGATATAATTTATACTCAACAAATGACTTAATAGGCGATCGATTTCGGCAATTTCGGTAAAAAAATCACAGTGAATCCCAGCGTACCGTTACAATTGATAAACATCAAGTGCCGCAATAATACGAGAGTTCAGGCTACTCTTCTGGGCAAAATTTATGCATCTCATATCGATATCATCTAACTCGTACCAGTGGGTTTGTGTGAGGAAAATAAAGTAAATTTATTCTCAACCAGGTGAAAACAATCGACTTCGCTTAGCATCAAAAATCTTTATAAAATATCACAACTGTATATCCCACTCTTGTTATTGTCGGCGTAGCAGTCACTGACTTAGCCCCTGACATGAATCTTGCAGTTCTCCACACGATGTATTCCAACAAATAATCTGGCTTTAAAGCTCAAGGAATATTAAATTTCCCCATTATTTTGTCAGTAGGCACAACTTTCTCTCCTAGCAATCAGAATTTCGCCTTAGAAGCTTATAGTTTCAATCCAGCCTATCGATTCTGCAAAGATTTGCTATAAATAACTGCTTTCGAAAAGCTTCAGGCAGATATTTCCTTGGGAGAAGCTGATTTTGAATCAATGACTCCACTGTTCGAGGCAGTTAGAGATCAATAACAAATAGTACCTGATGCTAACGCTCAAGACATGATGAAGCTGCTAGCCTCGCATCTGAAAGAGCTCAAACTCTAATGTCAAAAAGAGAAAGGATAATAGTTGAAGGTAGAGCTAAGAAGAATACTTGGTCGCGTATCTTCGCGAAATTGCATATCGACATAAGAATTGAGCTATTTGTTGGAGCTAACTGGTCTTGAAAAGCGTATAGCGCTCAAAATGACTAAGTTTATGTGATGTTCATGATTTGATAGAAGTAGTATTCCTATCATTAACCCTTTCGCTTTTGCTGAGCTGCAAATTGCTTCACTCGTTTAATATACTAATCCTTATTGGTCTTGTAGAGTGTCAGGGGTTCTTGCTGAGCTGGACTCTAAATATTGGGTTCATCCCTGAGCAATTTTTGAATCCCCATAAGAATGTTTTTGACGGTCAGGTTAGGTTTCCAATCTTATTCCTAGTTGAGAATGGAAAGGCAGACTGTTCCAGAAGGGTAGATGTTGGGATGGGGCAAAACGGGCTTGAACATGCATTTGGGCGGTCTTCTTATTAACACTTATTTACCTGATAGGGTAGTCGTTGGTGAAATCCATAGTGAGAGTGTACGTTCCGGCCTACCAAGGAGACCCTACAGGACCGGGAATCAAACATTCCCACTTGAGCATGTTAGTAGTGCCATCAGAAAAATTGATCGGTTTGGCTACAAAACCGAAGGGATGGTCAGCCCTCCACTCCTTACGCTCTTTCTTCAGTCTGTTCACAATCAACTCTGTAGTTTAGCTTCTTTCCATCATGCTACTTTACCGAAATTAGCAGTCAATTTAGTATAATACAAGTATCTTATAGACTTGACTTAACATAATATTGATATATTTCAGGGTTAACAGTAAGTCAAGAAGTTTATTTGTTTACAAAGTAAATGAATAAAAGATAAAGAGTATACTATTGTTAGGAATTAGTGCTTTAAATAGGACAGGATCAGCCTCTTTGAGGATAGAGCATAACTCTAAGGGTTGAACCGATGGCTCTTGGGGGGAGGTTAGTGCCGAATCGTGCAATGACTGCTCCGCTGTTGCCGTGGCTGCGACTGATACGTCCCCAAATGGTCTTTATGAGACAAAATGTACTCTGAATCTGTCTTCGGCTTTTCCGGAGTGCTTTTTGTAGACGTAGCAGACTCTCTTTCCGTAGTAGTAGGAGGCAGCGCTGTTGTCATTAACTCCCTCAAGACGGAGGATAGTTTGGTTGGTGTTTTGAGCAATTTTGGATCTGCATCGAAGAGTGAGTACCTGCGGAAGCTGAGGAACTTAGCTCTGACCCAGAGGCGGACCTGTCTGCCGGGACCTCTCTTGGCGATCTTCTTGGCCTTCTATGCTGCTTCTGGCATATGGTGATTTTAATTAACTAATATAATCAAAAAATAATATTCTAACCTAAAACTCATTATCAGTCATCATCTTGTATTCTTAGATAGAAAGAGACTTATCTAGTGTCATTTTGACAATTTTTTTTTCCTGCTTATGAAAAACTTAATTCTAATATTAGAGTGAGTTTCAGCGATTTCAAAGAAAATAATGAATGTTTCTAATAGCTTAGTTGATTTGCTTTTAAAGAATCAAAACTATCTGCTATAAAATAGTAATTAAATTATTTTTCTATAAAACAAAAACTTGATTATACTAAAAAATCCTCGATAATTTATCTAATAGTTAAATGAAAATCAAAACAACGGTTTTTGAGTGAATCTTGAAAATTTTAAATCAGTTTTTGTTCTTTCAGTCTGACTGCCCCGGCATTCACTCCAAAATCGATCATTTTTATTGTCTTTTTGAGTTCTTTATGGAGTCTAAGGATATTTTTATGTATTTTTATAGTTAAATGTCATCATTTTGAGTCTTTAATTCTAAATTTTTAATCTTTCTTGCTTTATTTTGAGTCGTTTGAGAATCAAGCTAAAAGCTAAATCTTCATCCTTAGCTATGACTATGTAGGGATTGGTAAGTTTACAGTCCAGTGAAAAAGTATTAAAATTATTTAAAGACAGATTAGAGATTGACTATTCTATTCGAACGGCCTAAGCTTTGATAATTTGAAGTTCTTAGATGACACTATCCATTATTTTGCTAAAAAGATTTTCCATATTAGAAGAAGAAGTTCCAAAAGAAATGTATAGACTGGTAGCGTGTTTCTAACAGGATAAAATGTTGTTCATATCTTTGCTTGGACGATAGTTGATTCCTGTAGCTTGAGAAAGACAGTAATGACAGAGCATTTAAAATTTATATAGATAAAAATTAGTATAAAAATAGAATTAAATAAATGTTTTGTAATTTTATTACACAAAAGGTTAAGATCATTTGTTCATATGGGTTCAGAAGGGTCAAATATAACCAAGACATCTTCTTTGATAAAAAGAGAAGGGTAATTTCGAGAAATTATTGGAAAACCACTGCCAAACGTGTCTATGTTTAAAAGTTGTTCTAGAACAGCATTCACTATCATATTGGCAACTTAGTTGTTTGTAACCTAAAATCTTCTATCGTAAGGAGTAAAAGTCAGTTTTCTTGTTTGAATTTGTGTAGGTTGCACTTGTAAACTAGTCGATTCAGCCACCTAAATATGCATATATTTACGAGAGATGCGATGTAGACAAGCTGAGTTTCGATTGACATCAATTTTTCTTATTGATAGCCTACTTCACATTTGTAGGGAAGCTAAACAAATAAACTTTTTTAATTGAAAGGATAAACGTTAACTCTACTAGTATCTGAGCACTAACAGCTCACTTTCAAAGGCTACAAAGCTCTAAGAGTCGAAGCGAAGGCAGCTGCGCTCGCTAGATCGCCCATATAGAATTGAAAAAGAGATACGTCCCAAGTGTTATCGAGTTAAACTGTAAAAAGACCATCGTTAGCAGCTTCTCTAATGAAACTTCTTATAGTGGTAATAGTAATTATTTCCTGAACTCCTCCGAAATGGATATCGAATGATGAAGGCAACTAAGGACAGGTTTATTGAGTTTTGTTTGTGCCAAAAACTATGTAAGCAACGAGACCTACATGATCAATTAGGGATGCTGTAAGTGCATGATGAGTAATATTAAAGAAAAGTTCACCATAATTGTAGACGAAACTATTGTCAGAGATAAGATGTTCTGAGTTAAGGTATAATTTTAATCGAGACTGATAGTATGTATTGATTTATGTTTGAATATTGCTACTAAAATTATTTTTGCCAAGTTAGTTATTAAAAATGGCCTATATGTTAAGTAAATCGGATTAGTTAAGCACAAAATAGGGTATTTAAACTTTCCAGCCGACTCTAAGGGTCAAATTGTCAACATTAATAGGATCCCAAGCAATGAATCCTTACTTATGTGACAAAATTTTATCAAACTAAGAAGGATCCAAGTGAGTTCTTGCCGCTCCGTGCCCTGATTTAATAGGTAAGTCGCCTCCAATCATGTCATAGTCAAATTGAGCCATAATATCTACTATTCCAAGAGTTGTTCGCATGGTAGTTGAATCTAAGTCAGACTCGTTTTACTTATTACTGTTTCTTTGTGAAAGCGATTGTTGTAGATTAATTGGTATCTCACTCTGGAAATCACATAGTTGCGCTGATCTTTGCTTGATTAAACGAATTCAAAAGTCGAAGTAGGGAAGGACCTAAAGAAAAATTACATGTTCCCGCGATTCGATAGGGCCTATAGTGATAAGAAAATAGCTTTTTGAGGATTCGAACAGTATGCTTACGCTAATGACAAGATCCACAGCAGAGCAATAACAACTTGGATCATAATAGAATACAGATCAGCTATCACATTCATGCTCAGCAAAGTGTATTATAATACATGATTGATTAATAGCAACAGCTCTATCCCAGCTGCATCGTATGGACTCTTCTTCCCTGCATCTCATGGTTCTTCCCTTGCATAGGACACGTAGGAATATGCAAGTAACTATGTTTGAAATCAGTTCTCAAGGAGTTATTCATGATTTTATGGGCTATCGAATCAACGTAGTTATCAAAACAAGCAGACAGGCAAACTCTCATTCGGATCACCTATAAAGTACGTTAAGCTCAACGACATATCTGCAAATGACCTAGACAAGGCCTTAGAGGCAGCAAACAACAGATTTAAAGACTAAGCGCATGACCTTTGCTGGTAAATTTAAAATAAATCAGCAATAACTGTCACAATCATGTGGCTTGTGTTTTGAATGGATGCGAATACCTCGGGAGGGCTGACTGGAGCCAGTTGTCCATTTGGTGGTTGTGCTTAGCTGAGGGAACTTATGTATCTAAATGGTATCTTATCAAAGTTTACCTACCTTGTGTGTTAATTTTGGGGATTATTTTGATGATTGTTTTGCTGATAGTTTTATGATTTTAGTTTAATCCAAAGTATGACTAATAATAATAGCGATCAGATGTAGTAGGTCCACGACAAACAATCTACCATCGTAATCTTTCTTCTTAACGGTGTCAGCAGTCTACTGGGTTGGAACGTGGTGCTGGCAGGGCTTGATTTCTTCCAGGAATCTTTCGCAGACTATGACATCTACTCTTATCTATCGCCTCCTCTCTTTTTGGGATACGTAATCGTCGGCCTTAGCTACCATGTTCTCAGCAATCGTTTCCACTACATACAACTAATTAAGTTCGGCAATATTGGCACCTCTTTAGTACTTGTCTGTATGATGCTTACTGCACTCTTTCTGGATCAATCTACCCTTGGATACTCTCTATTATTGATTGAGGCATTTTTACTTGGTCTAAGTGCCAACATGTCCCAACTGACCTTTTTTGCCATGATCAACTACTTTTCAGAAAAGGTAGTTTCTTGGTTCACTGTGGGCACTGCAGTATCTGGATTATTTGTGACTACCCTGCGACTGATCATCCTGGGTATCGCTGGAGCCTAAAATAAATCAAAAATTCCTATCATATTATACTTCGCAATGGCAATACTGTACCTGATTTTCACTGTAATCTTGAACATAACTTTTTGCAGATCTTAGGAGTACAGAAGGAAAGTGGACAAATTTTTGGTGCATCATGACGACACGCTCTACAAGCCCTAAAACTAAAAAGAACAAGCACATTAAGTACGTTATTCATTAAATAATGATATTGATTAATCGATCAGCACTCAACCTGTGCCTGACTCGTTCGTGTTGGAATAAAAACGCCTTTAAAGTCAGCACTATTTCAAAACTTTAATCGAAACATACAAACAGATCAGACCCTTTCCAGAGGTCATTTTGTTCACGATGACTATCACTTTTATCATGCTCACTGGACCCATCCTTAGCAACGATGTTGGCACTTTAGGTCCCGCTTGGAGCTCAGTCATATATCTGATGTGCTACAACTTGGGTGATACTGTTGGAAAGTACGCTGCTTAAATTCACAACATATTTAACTCTCATTCACTCCTCTACGTATTCTTTTCTCGATTATTTTTCTTTTACCCAGTGACCTTGATAGCAACCAAAGCCAGTTTGGGTGATGATCTTATTGATAATTACTTTTTTCCTTTCATTAACATTTTCCTCTTTGCCTTCACTAACGGTTTCGCCATAAGTACAGATTTAGTAATATAGATGGAGGATTTATTATGGCTTTTAAGGTTTGTCCGCTTCTCTACAAAAAATACGCAGGAGTTATGTGTGGACTCGGACTGCAGATAGGTATAATACTCGGAAATATCCTAGAAATTCCCTATGCGAAAATTTTGGGATGATCTTAATAAAGGCAGAATGTTTTATTAGTTAAAAATATGTAATTTAGACTGATGCTATCAGTGCATGAATATTTTTATTAATTAAACAATTATATTTTACCATTGAATATGTTCAAAAAGTTGATCGTCGTTGACGGCAAGGGTCACCTCCTCGGCAGACTCGCCTCATACATCGCCAAAGCTCTCCTCTCAGGTAATTTTTGCCTAACCAAGGCCAGAGAGTCGTCGTCGTAAGAACCGAAGGCATCAACATCACCGGCTCGCTGTTTAGAAATAAAGTCAAGTTCTCAGAGTTCCTCCGCAAGAGATTGCTGACTAACCCCAGGAGAGGTTTCGTGCATTACAGAGCCCCCTCCCGCATTTTCTGGAGAACAGTCAGGGGCATGCTTCCCCATAAAACTGCAAGAGGTGCCGCCGCTCTTGGCAGACTAAAAGCATTTGAAGGAGTCCCTGCTCCTTATGACACCAAGAAGAGAGAAGTTGTCCCCGATGCTCTCAGAGCAGTCAAGCTTTCCAGCTTCAGAAAGTATTGCGTTCTCGGCGATCTTTCCAGTCAAGTCGGATGGGGCAAGAAAGATCTAATTCAGCAGCTCGAACAGAAAAGAGTCACCAGAGCCGAGACATGGCACAAGAGAAGAATTGCCGAAGCCAACAAGGTACGCAAGGCCCTCAACGTCGCCGAGATCACTAAGGTGCGCCAAGAATTAGCCGCTTACGGCTACTGAGATAGCTATATTTAAACATAACCTCATATTTTTCTATAAAAATCTATAATTAAAAACATCGTTTGAGTCAAGGCATTTCCTCAACGTCCTTTTCTATATACTTTTCCACCACGATAGGCACCCTGGTCTTGCTTCCTTAAAGCCTTGATTTGAACTTAAGCAAATTTACAATATCTTATTTGGCTAGCTTACCTACAATACTTTAAGCTTGCTTGGCTCTTTTCTCGAAAGGATGTTTCCAATGATTGAATTCAGCATCGTGCAATTTTTCATACAAAAAATTTTGATTGACCAGTGTTTGCTTATTTTGTTTAGGATCAGTGCTCTTATACTTGTAGCGCAGCTAGGGATCAATGTAATAGTGATTGTAGTTGACTGTCGAAATAGGAACAGTATGTACACTCATGCTACGTTTTATGGGTAAACTGCTTCTAAAGGTACTCATGAATTCTCAATAAAAACTCGTTTACTTGCTGTTTCAGACGTGTTTCGAATGATGTTAGTAGAATGCGAGTATCTGACTCTTTTGGCCAAGGTCGGCCTAGTCTCTGGGTTTATGATCATCAATAAAATATGTGATTGTATATAATCATTGATATGAGCATTCAGTTAAACATGGCCTTGATCTTGTTATCGAAAGTCTGGTCGTCCAAATTTTCAATTTTAATTGCTTGGAAATATTCTTTAGGGTCAAAGTATCCCTTGGCGATCAGAAAAGTTTGCCTAAGAACGAGCTCCTAAATATCATATTTTTTACCTTGATTTTTGCATCATCGTAGTACATGATGTCATCGTAAACGTCACCTTATTTTTTGCCGACTCTCAGAAAGGCGGCTACCTGTTCGGTAGACAATTTTTATCCCTTGTTGCTGCTTGGCTTGTAGTTCATCATCTTGTAGAGCTGAGACAAGGCCTCAGGATTGTTCTTGTCTGCCTTTAAACAAAGTTACATTTCTCAAGTAGGGCCTCGAAGTCTTTAAGATTTTTGTCAACTGAGCTCATCGCACTAAAAATTTCAGTTAAATTATAATTTTCAAACAAAAAATCGCTCTATAAAGCAAAGAAAGCTATCTTAAACTTGCTTCAATTCAGAATGTTTGAATCTCTGTTTAGTTTTTGATTCTAAAGTGTTTTATATGTTCAAATAACTATTAATTATAAAAAATGGAGTTACTGGGAGTTGAACCCAGGGCCTCGTGCATGCTAAGCACGCGCTCTACCAACTGAGCTATAACCCCGTGTCGATAACTCTTATCAAGTTTCGTACAAATCTAGCATTACCTCCAAATAACGCACCATCTAATTTATTTACTAGTGGCTGCAAATGCATACAGAAAATTAGTTTTATAAAAAAAACTTCAAGGAACTTTGCAGGGTACCAAGGTAAAGAAAAATTAAATTTTACGACTGCCATAGCCCTTAGGTAGTTCATA
>Ga0169931_10001870_pt1 | contig 34781 bp, 23 predicted proteins | sample Kivu_15m_20L_FD_129675 | JGI IMG/M metagenome (GOLD analysis project Ga0169931, IMG submission 129675) | Freshwater microbial communities from Lake Kivu, Western Province, Rwanda to study Microbial Dark Matter (Phase II) - Kivu_15m_20L... | ecosystem: Environmental > Aquatic > Freshwater > Lake...
CGACCCTATTACCCGATGGTGCAGCGCCGCGACGATTTCACGTCACAGGACTCGATTGCATTGAAGAAGTTACGGTTTTAAAGGAAGTGCTGGGACCGTTGCTTGGTGGTTCTGACAAGCTTTTGTTTAACGTTGTTCGAGGCGAACTCACCGTTTTGGTTCCGAAGAAGGTCATTAGCGATCGAATGATTATTTCTCGCATCGCTACCACAGGCATGAATGCGACGGCTCTTCAGTCCCGGCAGGAACAGACGCCACAAATCGAATCTGGCTGGCGATTCGCTGCGATCCTCACAGCTTTCATTCTATTTCTTCTCGCGATCCTTGTTGAAATACTTCTGACCGGTCGATTTGATGTGTTGTGGGAGGGAAACGCCGGCGTAAGTTCGATCACGCGGATTTTACTGTTGGCCACCATTGTGGTCAGCACATCGACCATCTTTGCCAAGGTTTGGTATTCCATTCGACACGTTCGCTTGGACATGAATACTCTGATGTTCGTGGCCATTATGGGTGCTCTCGCTCTAAATCGGTGGTTGGAAGGTGCTACCGTCGCCTTTTTATTCGCGCTTTCACTTCAGTTAGAGGCTTGGAGCGTGCGTAGAGTTCGAATTGCCATCGATCGCTTGTTGAAAAATGATATCGCAAAAGTTCGAATCATCGATGAAGTTGGTCTCGAACGCGATGTTGAAGCGCAATCAGTTTCCATCGGCACATCATTTATTGTCCGACCAGGAGAGAGAATCCATCTTGATGGAGAGGTTTTCGCAGGCCGCGGCGAGATCAATGAATCGCTCGTGACGGGGGAGAGCTTTCCGGTTTACAAACAGATAGGTTCAAGCGTTTTTGCAGGGACAATCAATGGGCCATCAACGCTTACTATACGTTCAACCCGCCTTGCGGATGACACCCAACTGTCTCGAATCATTCGCCTCGTAAGCGAGCATCAAGCGAAAAAGGGGGAGTACGAAACTTGGGTCGAGCAGTTTTCACGCTGGTACACTCCAGCGGTAATGGGCATTGCTGTTGCCTCAGTCGCATTCCATTGTTTACTTTGGCAAACTTCGTTGACGACCGCAGTTTATAACGGGCTTGCGCTGTTGGTCATCGCGTGCCCTTGTGCATTAGTCATCTCGACGCCGGTCAGCGTAGTGGCAGCGCTGTCGACTGCAGCCCGCAATGGCGTGCTGGTAAAGGGGGGAAGGGCACTTGAAATCGTGGGTAAATTGGAGCGAATCGCCTTCGATAAGACCGGTACGCTAACTTATGGTACACCTCAGGTAGTCGATGTTGTTGCGTTCGGTAAGCACAATCTTGACGAGGTGCTAACCCGGTTTGTTGCCGTTACGTCGCGGAGCGAGCATCCGCTGGCCCGAGCCATTTCCGCCTATGTTCAAGAAAAAGATATTGGCATCCCTCCGCTTGAGAACTTTAAGGCGGTACCTGGTCAAGGCGCATACGGTGTCTGGAACGACAAAACGTATCGAATCGGATCTCCCGAATACCAACTCAATTATCACGTCCTCTCCGACGAAATGCACGACACTCTAACGCGATGGCGTAAGCGTGGCGACTCCATCGTCGTGCTCAGCAGTCAAGACCATTTGTGTGGTGCGATCGCTCTTCAAGATAGCCCTCGCCCTGAAGCGGCGAGATTGTTGCAAGATCTTAAAAAGAGAAACATAAAGTCGCTGGTACTTCTTAGCGGCGACCATCCAGACGCTGTTGCTCGGATCGCAAGCATTCTGGGTATTACGGACTTTCGCGGCGGTATGTTGCCGCAAGATAAAGTTGAGCAAATCGAAACCTATCGCCGACAAGGTGAGCTTGTCGGAATGGTGGGGGATGGGATCAATGATGCGCCAGCGCTAGCGGCAGCGGATTCCGGAATTGCGATGGGAGCGGGAACCGACGTCGCTTTGGAAACTGCCGATATAGCTTTGATCAACAATGACTTAAAGAGTTTGATTTGGCTTGTCGATCATTCACGACGCATGCTCACCATTATTCGCCAAAACATTTTTGTGGCGATCAGTATCAAAGTTCTCTTCGCTTTGCTAGCCTTGTGCGGTACCGCGACACTTTGGGGAGCGATCGCTGCAGATTTAGGGGGCTCTTTACTGGTCATCTTTAATGGACTCCGGCTACTAACAAAAAATCCCACCTTGTCAGATACACTTCTCGAGCCGCAGTCTCGATCTAACTTGAATGATGAAGCGAACCAAGAATATCGATGAAATTCTATTCCGCTGCACACTATCGCGATTTATTTCGCAAAACTTTGCTCGATGATGTGCTCCCCTTTTGGCTCAAACATGGTGTTGATTCGGAACGGGGTGGAATCATCACGTCCTTGGATCGCGATGGCAAGCACCTGGATACGGACAAATCCATTTGGTTTCAAGGAAGGACGGCTTGGACGTACGCAACCGCAGCGAGAACATACGGTCCGCAGACTGGTTGGCTTGAACTTGCCGATTCAGCACTCGACTTCATCGAAAAATACGCCCAAAGTCCCACCGGTAAACTTTATTTCACCGTAACTCGTGACGGTCGTCCGCTGCGTATGAGGCGATATGTCTACAGCGAAGCGTTTGCTGCCCAGGGAAATGCGGCCATGTATCGCGTGACCGGCAACTCACAGTATCTGGATCGCGCTGTGAGGTATATCTCGCAATACCTGCACTTTTCATTCACACCAGGCCTAATTGCACCAAAAGTAGATCCCAGCACTCGTCCGATGATGTCTCTTGGGCCCTTGATGTTCGCTGTTTTGCTGTGTGGGGAGATGCTGGAAATCGCGGGAGATGTGGTCCTCGCGGATCAAAGTTGCAACGAGTGGATTCAGTCGAGTATCGCATCGATTGAAAGATTTTTTTATAAACCTGAATTGTCTGTTTTGATGGAAACCGTTGGTGAGCAGGGCGAGGTACTGGACCATTTTGACGGACGAACGCTCAATCCGGGGCATGCGATTGAGTGCGCTTGGTTCCTCATGCATCAAGGTGAAACAGCGGCTCGCCCAGATTGGATCGAGCTCGGGTGCAAAATCCTGGATATAATGTGGCAACGCGGTTGGGATCACGAGCATGGCGGCCTGTTTTATTTTCGCGATTTGTACAATGGTCCCGTCCAAGAATATTGGCATGACATGAAATTCTGGTGGCCTCATTGCGAGGCGATCATCGCCAATTTATTGGCTTTCCGTTTGACGTCGCGCGAATGCTTCCTGAATCGCTTCCGTGAAGTTACCTCATGGAGCTTTCAGCATTTTTCGGATCATGAGTATGGCGAATGGTATGGTTACCTCCATCGAGATGGCACTCCATCGGTCCGTTTGAAAGGGAATATGTGGAAAGGTCCCTATCATCTACCCCGAATGCTCTGGTACTGCGAACAATTGTTGTCCAAAATGTTGTCAGAAAATATTTCCCTCTTTAGCAACGGTCATCCTACTGTATGAAATTTCAACTCCCTGGCCTAACCCCGGCAACGCATACACCCTTTGATGAGCATGGCGAAGTGAACTTATCTGCTATTGAAACGCAAGCGGCGTTTATGGCAGACAAGAATATCGACAGCGTTTTCATTATTGGCAGCACCGGTGAAAGTCACTCACTGACCATGGAAGAGCGTCTGGCGGTCGCCAATCGCTGGCTGCAAATCACCGCAAATTCGAAAATGAAAGTTGTAGTACATGTTGGCGCAAATTGCCTAAAGGATGCCCAAACGCTGGCGAAACACGCTGGTACGAATGGCGCTGCCGCAGTTGCTGCACTAGCCCCTAGCCATTTTAAATCGGCTTCGCTTGATGAACTGCTTGCTTGGTCGAAAAGTATCGCCGCGATGTGCCCCGACACGCCTTTCTATTTTTATGACATTCCCTCCCTCACCGGTTCGAGCTTCCCGATGAATTCTTACATGGAGAAAGCGATACCCCACATCCCGAATTTAGTTGGGCTCAAATTTACCAACGCAGATCTTGTCGCTTACCAGCGTGTGCGAAATCAATTTCCGGGCTACGACTATCTTTTCGGGATCGACGAATGCTTGTTACCCGCACTGAGTCTAGGATGTCAAGGAGCGGTAGGTAGCAGTTACAATTTTGCAGCCCCTTTATACCACAAACTGATTCACGCTTTTCGACATGGTGATATGGCCACCGCGCAAGCCCAGCAGTATAAGTCGGTACAACTGGTCGACCTGCTGTGCAGTGCGGGTGGCTACTTGCCAGCTGCGAAAGCAGTGATGGAGTACCTTGGCGTTCCAGTAGGGCCAGCCCGACAACCTTTTCCACAAATCTCTAGCGAAGCCCGGCGTCGCCTACTCGATCGTGTTCCTGGACTTCTGGAGTGAGGCAATGTTACAATGCTTGGAAATAAATCCAACGCTGTTGCGTGCCACAAGATGCAGCCTAATTCCCAAGATCATATTCGGCCGCTTGACGATCGCTCAGCCGAGCTATGATGTTGAATGTTCCGCTTGTCCTTCCGATAGATTTGCTTTGTAACATGAGGTTGGAATCGTTACAATCTTGTGCGATTGATGTTCCTCTCTTCGCCATCCATAAGTCCTACCCAGGGAGTCCTTCTATGCCCAATAAATCGACACGGCGACAATTTCTTGCAAACTCCACTATGGCAGCTACATTCGCGATTGCTGCGCCAACCATTCTTCGGGGTCGCGACTTAAATGATAAACTGAATTTGGCAATCATTGGCGTCAGTGGAGCTGGTGGTTTCAAGATGGATCATTTGGCTCAACGAGAAAATATCGTGGCGCTATGCGACGTATCGGAGTCGGCCCTGAACGGAGCTCGCACCAAACACCCGAACGCCAAAGTTTATACCGACTATCGCAAACTCTACGAAGATGCCAAAACGTTCGATGCCGTAGTGGTCTCTACTCCCGAACATACGCATGCTTTCGCCACCCTACCGGCTCTACAATTAGGTAAGCATGTTCTGTGCGAAAAACCGCTCGCTTACAATATTCATGAAACACGTGTCATCCGCGAAGCTGCTGCGAAAGCCAAAGTGGTGACGCAAATGGGAATTCAAATTCATGCCGGCGATAATTATCGCCGTGTTGTCGAATTGATTGAGTCGGGAGCCATCGGGCCAGTCAAGGAAGCGCATGTATGGGTTGGACGCGCTTGGGGCCTTCAATCGGAAGAAGCTGCCAAACGCAACGGCGATATTGTCTTTGTGAACGATCGTCCCAAGGATACACCGCCAGTGCCGCGCGGACTCGATTGGGATTTATGGGTGGGACCTGCGCCTTATCGACCCTATCACGATGTTTATTTCCCCGGTCCAAAATGGTACCGCTGGTGGGACTTCGGTAACGGAACGATGAGCGATCTCGGCTCGCATTGGAACGATCTTCCATTTTGGGCGTTGAAACTTCACGCCCCATTGTCCGTCGAGGCCTTCGGCCCAACCGCGCATCCGGAAATTGCCCCTGCTTCCATGCGCGCTGTCTACGAATACGGTCCGCGAGGCGATTTGCCAGCAGTACAACTCACATGGTACCAAGGGGAAGAAAAACCGGAGATCTGGAAAACCAATGGCATCCCTCAATGGGACAGTGGTGTGCTATTCGTCGGAACCGAAGGCCGCATGCTACTGGCCAATTATGGCCAACATTTATTGCTACCAGAAAAACAGTTTGCCGACTTCAAACGCCCTGATCCTTACATTCCAAAATCGATCGGTCATTACGACGAATGGGCTCAAGCCTGCAAGACCGGGGAGCCAACCACTTGCGATTTCGAATATTCTGGCTGGCTAACGGAAGCGAATCATCTGGGCAATGTGGCCTATCGCGTCGGCGAAAAAATCTACTGGGACTCCGAAAATATGAAAGTCACCAATACCGATAAAGCAGATCCGTTTATCCGCCGCGAATATCGCAAAGGTTGGGCTTTGAGCTAATTGATCTGTTTTCGCCATAGAGGCTTTATTTATCTGGGAAATAACTTTTCCAGATCGAGGCGATAAAGGATTTGATTGTAGTTGTATCTCGGTGTCTTGTAGGGATTACCCGAAAAATCGGCGGTAAAGGTCCCCTCAAAGAAAAGAATTCTACCTTGCTGTTGGTCCCAAAAAGGATGATGACAAACGTTGTAGAAAGATTGCTTCACATGCGTCGCCACTTTGACCGCATCCTCGTAGGGACCTTCTAGCCTATCCGATTCGGTATACCAAACTTCTCCCAATAAAGAATCCTTTCCCAGCCAACGTCCACCCAAGATAATCCACTTTTTGCGATACTCATTCCAGGCAAATGAACCATTGTGAAAAATGATCCGCTCCGTTTTCTCTTCTATGTTTTTTGGCAGGAAGTGGTGAGATCTTTCGCTCCCCTTTTCTTTATCCATCCAGCCACTTTCGTCGATTGCAGAAAAACGGGGTAGATTTTTCTTCCAAGCCCAACGCTCATATCTATCCTGAGAGGCTTCCAAGGGTGTTAGGACCTCATATTGATTGGGGTCTTGAATGGCATTCCATGTTGCCGGGACGCGAAGGTTAGGAAAGGGATTGCCGAACACAATCCATTCCTTACCATCTTGAGTCACCGTTTGAGCGTGCCCATAAGGATGTCGATACTCCTTCAAGGAGTTCAGACGTTGAAGGGGACTAAACTCCATTCTGGCTGCGTCTAAGCTCGCGATGCCATGCTCGAGTTCTTCCGCCAAACCCGCGCGACGACTGTAGTGAGCAATTACGTGCTCTTTCGCTGCGTCATCTTTGACTTTGCACAATCCATCGAGCCAAACGACACCCTCTTTGCGTTCCGAAAGAGGCATCATCACCCGCGCGAAACGCTGTTCTGCATCGACGAAGTATTGATAGGGAATTCCTTTGGAGGGATCGTACGGTTGGCTCTCCGCTGCGGTTAGTGGCGCGAATGCACCGGCTGCTCGAAATAGGCCGAGCGGATAGCCTGCTTTTGATGTATCGCCCCAAATACAAAGTACTTTGCCTTGCCATGGAATCGCCTGTATCGAATCTTGACCAACCACCTGACCGTTGAGCGGTGTCTGATAGCCTGTTGCATCGAATCCAGTCAAAATTGCATCCCGCAACAGTCCTATTCCAGTGAGACGGACCAATCGTTCTGCAGCAATCGTTCGCTTCACTTTAACTTCAATTACAGTTTCGCGCTTAAGCGTAACTTTTACACCGGCATACCCAAAGCCATCTTTCTTGACCTCGTAGCCATGTCCATGAACAAAGAAAAATACGTTTTGATCCATGAATTCCGGATCATCGATGTAGATGCATCCAGCGTTGTCGCTTACCCAACGAACCGAATGGGTCGATTCTAATTCGACCAGCGGAACACCTAATCCGGACTCTTCATCCACAATGCGAATTCCGCTCCAAACGCCCCGTGTTTGGCCGAAAAGCGTCGCTTGGAAAATTACCAGCACAGCGAGCAGAAACAGAAATAACCATTGAGTTCGCATAGACTACTTTCTAGTAAAGTGATCGGGCCCGTCCTTGAATATAACTCGCGAAGTGTCCCCATACTACTTAGAGAATAAGCCAGATACTTTTGGCCCATGATTCAACAAATGCTGTGGGAAATCCTCTAGAGAATCTCGTACGTCAATCGTCACTTACAAGCAACTTAGCCGCGACGACAAACGGAAAATCAATGCAAATGATCGCAGGATTGCTTGGCTTCAATCGGTTTGAGTGCGAATCGAGTCGTTTGCTGTGTGGGGCTAGTGATTTTGAGATGTTGCGGGGTTACACTGAAGGGAACATGAATTTGCGTCGTCGAGCCCCGGCTCGTTCCGCAAATCATTTCCCACCCCAAGTTTGCCTCTTTTGTTATCTCACCGTGAATGGCTTATGCGACGGAAGCTAATTATGCGACGGAAGCTAATCGTGTACCAGGGTTCGATTTCCTGGCTCCTTTTTTGTCTCTCGATATTGCTTGGGACATGGCCGGTATCGATTGCCACAGCTTATCACGGTGAATTCGAATGGAGTTCAACGGAGATTCCCAAAGCGACCGGAGCTTTACCCCCTTCGCTCAAGTCGGTAGAGGGAGCTTCCGTTAACTTGCGGGCATTCTGCATCGTTCCATCCGGATGGACGGATGCTTCAGGACCGAATGTGGTAACACAGTCGATATCCTTATTGATACCCGAATCTTTTCCGAAAGGTCGCTGGTGGGTCAATGGTCAATTGCTCGGATCGCCCATTCGCATTTCCAGCAACAGCGGAGCGCTGCCTGGAAGCAATGAGAAAGTAAGCTATCAGCGATTGGCTGTTCCCTACGGAGTGCTGAAGAAGGATCGACCGGCGCAAGTCGACGTCGAGATCGAGGCGGGAGACTTGAAAGAGGAAGCTACAATTGCTGCTCCGAATCTAGCTAGCTATCACGAAGAGATTTCGCTGGCTGGCGCATGGTTACTGACTACCAAACGCATCGAGACGATTGGCTGGGACGAACCACCGAAAAATTACAAGCCGTTTGATAAAGTGATGCCGGGAACAGCACCGCTCGCGGCACCGACCGAATTTCAGCCAACGCGTCATTTGGAACCGGCTGAAAGTCTCAAGGCGATGATGGTCACGGAGGGCTTGAAGGTGGAGCAAGTGTTGGCGGAGCCCAAAGTGGGACAACCGGTTGGCATGACGTTTGACTCCCAAGGTCGCTTGTGGGTTGCCGAATATCGACAGTATCCGTACCCCGCTGGTATGAAGATTGTATCGCGCGACAAGTTTTACCGCGCGGTCTATGACATTTTTCCAGATCCACCCCCACGTGGCCCACGCGGAAAGGATCGGATTTCTGTGCATGAAGATAGTGATGGAGATGGAGTATTTGATAAACATGATACCTTTATCGACGGACTCAATCTCGCTAGCTCCGTGTTGCCCACCGCCGATGGAGCATGGGTTCTTAATCCGCCATATCTACTGCTTTATCGTGACGCGGATAAAAATGCTCAAGCGGATGGAGCACCGGAAGTTCATCTAACCGGTTTCGGTTTGGAGGACACGCACTCCGTCGCGAATTCACTTCGACTTGGCCCTGATGGTTGGATTTATGGGGCGATGGGGAGCACCGTTTCCAGTTCGATCTCGGTAGCTGGCCGCGATGCTCCACCTTTACAATGCGAAGGTGCAGCAATATGGAGGTATCATCCTGCGACCAAGCGTTATGAGATTTTTGCGGAGGGGGGCGGAAACGCGTTTTGTGTCACTTTTGATGCGGAAGGACGTTTGTATTCCGGTCACAATGGTAATGACACGCGAGGATTTCATTATTGGCAGGGAGCGTATTATCGCAAGGATGAATTTAAGCATGGTGTGGTTAGTAATCCGTACGCATACGGTTTTCTGAACTTTATGCAGCATCCTCCGACACCGCGATTTTCTCATGCCTTAGTCCGTTATGGCGATACCATTCTGCCACCGCGATTTCAGCGGCAGCTTCTGGCGGTTGATCCTCTGAAAGGTACCGTCGTACTTTCTAGCATGACTCCTAAAGGGGGCACCTTTACGACAGAAGATCTAGAAAATTCGCTATCCACCAAAGATTTTGCTTTCCGTCCCGTGGACATACAAGTTGGTCCTGATGGCAACGTCTATGTCGCTGATCTGTGCGAAGAATTTATCGCTCACGGTCAGCATTATCTTGGTATGCTCGATTCCAATACGGGTAGAGTTTACCGTCTCAGTAACGCGAATGGAAAGTCGCGGCAACTTAATACGCAGGCATCGCTCATGAAGATGAATGCCGATGAACTCCTGTTGCAGCTAGAAAGCGCATCGCAGAGCACGCGAGAAATCGCGAGGGAATGGATTGTTTCCAGTCGTAAGCTCCACTCTGCAGCGTTTCTGGCGAAGCTGCGGGAACGTTTGGCACATGGCCAATCGTATTCCCACTTGGAATCACTCTGGATCCTTCATCGACTATCGGCCATGCGACGAGAGGACTGGTCGAACGGCCTCAGGCATTCTAATTCCGCAGTCCGCATGTGGACGGTGAGATTGATCGGCGATTGGCCAGAGACCAGCCGAGAGTATGCAAACGATTTGCTGCAATTGGCTACGACGGAGACAAGTCCCGAGGTACTCTGCCAATTAGCTTGCACTGCCAAACGCCTGCCTGCACCCGATGCTGTTGCCATTATGAGAACTCTTGTCACCAAAGATACACTTGCAGACGACCCAAATTACGGATTATTGCTGTGGTGGGGAATCGAACCGCATTTGGAGAGTGGACGTCGCGAGTTAATGACTTGGCTGTCTGATCCGGCCGTATGGAAATCCTCATGGCTTGTAGATTTTGTCTCGGAACGAATCGCTCGTAAACTATTGAGCACACAGGCGCGAAGAGATGCGACTGATGTTGCAAAGATGTTTCGCGCAGCCTTAGCCGCAGGCATACCCCAGACTGCGGGCTTGCAACGGGGCTTTGAGCAGGGAACTGCAACGCGTGCTTCATTAGATATCCCCACGGAATTGGTCGAAGCGGTACTCGCTTCCGGAGGTGGTTCTCTCAGTATGCGTCTGCGTCTCAATGATGCCGCCGCTAAACAAGAATCACTGGAAAAGTTGCGAGATTCGAAAACTTCGGTCACAGAAAAACAAAATTTGATTCAAACCATCGGGCTGATCCGTGATCGTTCTTTCGAAGAAATTCTCGTTCAAATGCTCGTTTCAGACCAACCTCTGCCCGTTCGCTTAGAGGCGCTCTACTCGCTCGAAGCGATCGCGTCGCCGGAAGTGGAACGCCAACTGCCACAACTGAAGTCATTACCTTCGGAAATCCGCAGTGCCATCTTAAGGGTATTGGCGCGGCGCGAAGCTACCGGGCTAAAACTTTTAGATGCGATTGAGAAGGGATCGTTAGCGATCGGCGAAATTAACCAGGAAACGAGAGATCTTCTGGCAAGTCACGCCGCTCCAGAATTGCAGGAAAAAATACAACGTTTAATCCCCGAAAAGATGCCCTTAGATGACGAAGCGACAAGGCTCGAATTGACTCGCTGGGGAAAGATCCTGGATGTCAGCGGCGGAAATCCTTATCAAGGAAAGACACTTTTCTTAGAACATTGCGGCAAATGCCATAAGCTTTTCAATGAAGGGGGAAATATTGGCCCAGAGTTAACTCGCTATAATCGCGACGACCGCAATACCATGTTGCTGAGTATTCTGCGACCGAGCCAAGAGATTCGAGAAGGCTTCCGCACCTTTCAAGCGTTAACAGTCGATGGCAGAGTGGTTACCGGATTTGTGGTCGATGATAACGAAGAAATCGTTACCCTGCGTGAAGCGAGCGGGCAGAGCCTCACACTCGCCAAGGGGGATGTAGAAGAATATAAAGCTACCCCAAAAAGCATTATGCCCGAAGGCTTGCTCGATAAATTGAGCGAAGATCAAGTACGTGATCTTTTCTCCTATTTGCAATCGGGACAACCGTTGGGGCGATAGAAACTCAGAAAGTTAGGTAACTCCTCGCTCGTTCGCGAACCGAAATTTCGCATCGCAAGCGTGTTAGACTAAATAGGCTGCGACCCCAAAGCTGATCAGCATAAACAGCCAAACGATGTCCAGAAAGTGCCAATACCAAGTACAGTAAAGTACGCCCCAATAGTTTTCGTGGTCGTACATCTGTCGCCAAACTTTGGTGAGGACAAATGTAATCGACGCGACCCCACCGACGACATGCAGTGCATGTACGAGGGCCAGAAAGAAAGTTAAGCCGTAGAGGGTTTCTTGAGGCTTGTCGACTTTAACATGAACAATGGCGAGCCAGGCCATACCGATAGATTGAATCAGCAAGAAAAGAATCGACATTACGAACGCCAAACTTACATATCTTTTTAGAGCCAATTGCTGTTCGCGCTGCGCACTCCGCACCGCGAGATGTAAGCAGGCGGAAATTCCGATCAGCAAAAAGGTGGTACTCACAAAACTAATCGGTATTTCTAGTGCGGGAATTTTCAGATCTGCCGATTTGGTTCGAGTGAGTGCGTATAGCAAAAATAAGATCATGCAAGAGAGAAAGAAGATGGCCAGCATCGCCAGGAACAGCCATGCTCCTTGCCGTAATCGAATTTCGTTGGGCAATACCTTGTTGGAGGCTCGAATCATATAACCTATACTTTAAACTCGCTGACGCCCATGACTCCCACTCCCCGTAGTATAGTACCGTGTCCAGTTACACTGTAGTCCAAACAATGAGTGCTCCTCTTCTAGTCTGGCAGAGTATGCAGATGCCCGTTAAACCCATGTTGTTGCTCGCCAAAGCCTTCTTATGGATGGGAGTTCTATTCCTCAGTGTTTCGTCGGTTGTATTTTCTGAAGAGACCTATCGATGCCAATTTGCGTCCGTGCCCCCCAACATCGATGGTCAAGGAAACGAGCGGGTGTGGGAATCTGCGGCGACCATCTCGAACTTTCGCATGGCATGGCTAGGTGCGGAAGGTGAGCAACGGAGAAGTCCAACGCGAGCCAAGATTCTCTGGGACCGTGATTACATCTACTTTTGGGCATTACTCGAGGACAGCGATCTTCAGTCGACGGTCAAAGAGCGAGATGGTAAGACTTGGGAAGATGATGTTTTCGAGGTGTTTCTCAAACCGTCTTTAAGTCACAGCGGCTATTATGAATTTCACGTGACGCCCGGAAATGTACAAATGGACTTATTCATTCCCCAACGCGCAGCTAACGCTTATTCAATGTATCGATCTGCGGACTCCTTTGATTTCAAATCGGCAGTGCGGTTAGATGGGACGCTTGAGAATCGATCGGATGTCGATCGCGGTTGGGAGATTGAAGTCGCAGTGGCCTGGAAAGATTTCCAACCAACCGGTGGTCGCCCGGAACCAGGCGAACGCTGGACATTTTCGTTGTGTCGCTATGATTTTAGTTCTGTAAAGTCAGAACCTCATTTGACCAGCATTGCTCCACTCAAAAGAAAATCCTTCCATGACTTTGAGCAATTTCTTCCGATCGAGTTTGTTCCGCCCGCCGCTCCTCCGCATCCCTCCGGATATAGTTTCAAGGTTCGACAGCCTGTGGTTTCCTCAAATTTCCGCGGACGGCCTGAACCACCGCTACCATTTACAACAGAGCCACGATTCCCTAAGTTGAAGATGGACTATCCTATTGCGATTCGCAATGAACCCAACAGCGATCGTGTTCTGTTGATAACACAAACAGAGCCGTATGGTCCAGCGAAGATTGGTTATTTCCATCGAACTCGAAATGATGACGCGCCGCGCGAATTGTTGGCAGTCCAAGATCGGGTGGTGCATTACGATTTGGTTTTTCATCCAAGTTATCCGAAAGAGCCTTATTTATTCGTTGGTTCCAATGGGCCCTTTGAAGGGGACTCTCTTTTCTCGCGCATAACGCGGTATACGGTTCGTCCCACTCTTGATGATTCAATAGAACTGAGCGAACCACTTTCCGTTATTCAGTGGCGATCCAATGGCCATAATGGCGCAGCGATCACCTTTGGCTTGGACGGCATGTTGTATGTCACTTCCGGGGATGGCACGACCGACTCGGACACCGATTTGCGTGGACAGGACTTAACGGAATTGACTGCCAAGGTGCTTCGCATTGATGTATCCAGTCTTGATCGCGCGGCGGGGTACAAGGTCCCGACGGATAACCCCTTCGTTGGTCGGCCCGCGGCGCGACCAGAGACTTGGGCTTATGGCCTTCGCAATCCTTGGAGGATTACCACCGATCGCAAGTCGGGCCGAATTTGGGTTGGTCAAAATGGACAAGATCTGTGGGAACAAGTTTATCTGTTGCAGCGGGGTGCAAATTATGGCTGGAGTATCATGGAAGGAAATGCGCCGTTCTATGGCAACCGCTCGAAAGGTCCCGATCCGATTACACCCCCGGCAGCCGATCATCATCACAGCGAGGCGCGATCTCTTACGGGCGGCATTGTGTATCAGGGTGAACAATCCAGTCTGGTGTCCTTGAAGGGGGCATATATCTATGGAGATTACTCGACGGGAAAGATATGGGGATTGTGGCATGATGGTCAAGAGATAACACACCGAAAAGAAATCGCCGATACGCCTTCTGCGATCACGGCGTTTGAAGAATCACCGGAAGGAGAGATCTGGGTTCTTGATCATCTAGGCAAGAGCATACTCCAATTGATCCCGAATAGGGCAACAGATGAGTCAGCGCGATTTCCGCGAAGACTGAGCGACAGCGGCCTATTTGTCGATGTGAAAAAACACAAAGTCGTTGCGGGGGCGATTCCCTACGATGTCCATTCTCCGCTGTGGAGCGACGGGGCTTACAAAGAGCGTTGGTTTGTCATCCCAACGGATGGAGCGACTGATGCACGAATCGATTTTCAAAACGAGATGGGCTGGACCTTTCCCAATGGAACCGTATTAGTTAAGAGTTTCGCGCTCGATGTACGAAAAGAGGACAGGAGCGAGCGACGTTGGATCGAAACACGCTTTATGGTCCGAGAACAGAATGAATGGGTTGGCTATTCCTATCGCTGGAATGAAGAGGGAACGGACGCGACACTTGTGGACAGCGAGGGTGATGATATTGTTTACGAAGTCAAGGATACAGCGGAAGCATCCGGTTTTCGAAAACAGACTTGGCATTATCCAAGTCGCGCGGAATGCATGGTGTGTCACAGTCGAGCGGCAAACTACACGTTGGGCTTACAAACCGCGCAAATAAATAAGAACTTTGTTTACGATGGTGTTGAGGAGAATCAATTGCTGTTGCTCGAACGTTTGGGCTTTTTCAAAGTTACTCGTTCATCGCCTGGCAAGAAAGACCACGCGGATAGCAGCCCTTCACAACGTCCGTTTTCCAACGCAACGACATTTCTGCCGAACTTACCGAATCAACTGCCGTCGCTGGTAAACCCTTACGATGCTGGAGCCGACATTCAACAGCGAGCTCGCGCGTATTTGCACTCCAACTGCGCATCGTGCCATCAACCTGCAGGTGGTGGAAATGCTGCGATCGATTTGCGATATCAAATCGCCATGGAACAGTGCGGGTTGATCGATGAAGCGGCGCGGCACACGACTTTTGATATTCCCGATGCTAAGCTGATCCATCCTGGAAAGCCGGATGCAAGTATTTTGGTACATCGTGTCTCTACGAGAGATAATGGAAAGATGCCGCAATTGGCAACCAATGTGGTTGACCGAGCGGCCGTGGAAATGCTCAGAGAGTGGATTGCAACTTTGTCTACTCGAAAAAATGAAAGGGGTAACTGATGGACATTATCCATCATGGTGCCTATGACGGCGTGACAGGTTCTTGTCATCAATTGGTACTCAACGAAAATCGGTCGGTATTGATCGATTGCGGTTTGTTCCAAGGAGAGGATAATCAAGGTCGAAAGAACTCGATTATTGACTTTCCGCTCGATACGATCGAAAGTCTTTTCATCACGCATGTGCACATCGATCATGTGGGTCGAATCCCCTATTTGCTCGATGCAGGTTTCAAGGGTCCAATGTATTGTTCGAAACCCACTGCAGCGCTTCTGCCGCTGATGCTGGAAGATGCGATTCGAATTGGTATCACTCGTAAGCAGCGGGTGATCGATCAATTGTTGCGAAGCATTCGCAGCATGTTGAAACCGCTTCCCTATCATCAGTGGAGCGATGTCGGTCATGGGTTGAAGGTCCGTTTGCAACCTGCCGGACACGTGTTAGGTTCCGCTTATTTGGAATTCGATTATGAAGATTCCCGAGTTGTTTTCAGTGGCGACTTAGGTGCTTCGCATCAACCGTTGCTCCGCCAGCCAACGAGTCCTGAACGGGCCGATTTTCTGGTGCTTGAGAGTACCTATGGCGATCGTTGCCACGTTGGGCGCGAACAGCGTATCCAGCAACTATCGGAGATTCTGTGCCACACGCTCTCCAATTCGGGAGTCACCATCATACCGGCATTTAGCTTGGGGCGAACACAAGAGTTGTTGTATGAATTGAATCTTATTTTGGAAGGCTTGGTAGAGGTTGGCAAATGCAATGCCCTAGAGGATGTGGATATCATCGTCGACTCTCCGTTGGGTAATAGGCTCACCGATATCTACGATTCGATGAAACCATTTTGGAGTGAGGAAGCGCTGGATATCTTGGCCTTGGACAAGCAACCTTTGATGTTTCGCAGTCTGACAGAAATCGACTCGCATCGCGATCATCGCGAGATTGTAGAACAACTGAAAGAAACAAAACGGCCTGCCGTCGTTATCGCGGGTAGCGGCATGTGCAGCGGTGGTCGGGTGGTTAATTATCTCAAGGAGTTTTTGGGAGAACCGACGACGGATGTTGTTTTTGTGGGTTACCAAGCCAGGGGCACTCCGGGGTCCTACATTCAAGAGGGCTCATCCTGGGTAAAGCTGGATGGGCGTTCTTACACGATTAATGCTAAAGTTCACACTCTCTCAGGCTACTCGGCTCATGCGGATCAGGCCGATTTAATCCGATTTGTGGAAGGTATTGGGAAAAAACCTGCCGAAATACGCCTTGTGCATGGTGATCCTCCCGCAAAAGCCGCCCTGACGGAAAAGTTAAATGAATTAGGCTACAAGGTAAGTTGACGAAGTGCGAATTGAGTTGAGAATCAGGGGGTTGGGTAAATTGACAGCCCCGAGGATCTAAAACTAGAATTCTCGCTTGGAATCGCTGCGAGAACCAATCCGCTACCGATTGGCTACTCCCGAATTCCCGCCTTCCTCTCTCGACGATTTTCGATACGAAAGCACTTCCATTATGTCGGACCATTCTGCTGGTGATGTCCATACCGTGATGAACGAAACTCGCCTGTTTCCACCAAGCGATGACTTCGTTCGTAATGCATTGATCAACAGTGAGACGCAATATAACGAATTGTATCAGCGTTCAATTCAAGATCCCGAGGGTTTTTGGAGCGATTTAGCCAAGAGCGAGCTACATTGGTTTGAACCGTTTCATACGACATTGCAATGGAATGAACCTTTCGCTGAATGGTTCATCGGCGGAAAAACCAATGCGAGCTACAACTGCGTTGACGCTCATGTGGCTTCCGGGAATGGAAATCGTATCGCATTGTTGTGGGAAGGCGAACCGGGCGATACACGCGAAGTGACCTATGCACAACTTAAGAAAGAGGTTTCGAGGTTTGCGAATGGCCTCAAAAAGCTCGGAGTAACTCGCGGAGATGTTGTCAGCATCTATATGCCGATGACACCGGAATTGGTGGTCGCCATGCTGGCTTGCGCGCGAATCGGGGCTGTCCATTCGGTGATCTTTGGCGGTTTTTCAGGTGAAGCGATTGCCGATCGAAATAATGATGCGAAGGCCAAAGTGATTGTCACCGCCGATGGTGGATATCGGCGTGGGAAAGTCCTACCGCTGAAAGCCAATGTCGATGAAGCATTGAGCAAGAGCCCAACGGTGCAACATTGCGTTGTCTATCAGCGAATTGGCAACAAGGTAGCAATGACCGCCGGTCGCGACATCACATGGGATGAGCTGCTAAAGGATGTTTCGGACGACTGTCCTGCGGAACCACTCGCCAGTGAAACACCGCTATTTATTCTGTATACCAGCGGGTCGACCGGAAAACCGAAGGGTATTCGTCATACCACTGCGGGCTACAATCTGTACGCGAAGAAAACCTTTCAGTGGGTATTCGATCATCGCGATCAAGATATTTTCTGGTGCACTGCAGATTGCGGTTGGATCACCGGCCATAGCTATATCGTCTATGGTCCTTTGGCTGCGGGGGTCACCCAAGTCATTTATGAGGGAGCCCCCAATCATCCCGAAGAAGATCGCTTCTGGGCGATTATCGAAAAGTATCGTGTGTCAATTCTCTACACCGCTCCGACGGCCATTCGCGCTTTTATCAAGTGGGGCGATCATCATGTCGACAAGCACGATTTGAGCACACTGCGATTGCTTGGTTCGGTTGGTGAAGGGATAAATCCAGAGGCCTGGATGTGGTACTATCGCAAAATTGGTGGTGGGCGATGCCCCATCGTTGATACGTGGTGGCAAACAGAGACCGGTGGTATCATGATGTCACCATTGCCCGGTGTGATCTCACTGAAACCGGGAAGCTGTACACGACCGCTGCCGGGTGTCCTGCCTAAAATTGTCGATAACGCAGGTAACGAGGTACCGCAAGGCAAGGGTGGAATGCTTTGCATTGCACAACCTTGGCCCGGAATGCTTCGCGGAATATGGGGTGATGACCAGCGATACAAAGATCAGTATTGGTCAAAAATCAAAGGGATGTATCTCACGGGAGACAATGCGAGAAAAGACGAAGATGGTTACTATTGGATCATGGGTCGCATCGATGATGTGATTAATGTTGCCGGACATCGTCTCAGCACTATCGAAGTGGAAAGTGCACTCGTTAGCCATCCGGCTGTTGCAGAAGCTGCTGTGGTAGGTAAGCCTGACGAGATCCGCGGCCAAGCTATTTCAGCATTCGTCACCCTTAAAAATCTAGAGCCGACCGACGATCTCCGCGACCAACTCAAAAAACATGTTCGCCATGAGATCGGCGCATTAGCGCAGCCCGACGATATCCATTTCGCCAACGCGCTACCTAAAACCCGCAGCGGAAAAATCATGCGTCGGTTGCTTCGCGATATCGCTTCGGGCAAAGAACATGTCGGCGACACGAGCACCCTGGAAGACTATTCCGTTCTTGCTCAACTTCGCGGCGACGAAGAATAACCCAAAATTGTGAGGCAACCATGAGACGTTCCAGTGTCGCAATGGCAGCGGGACTGCTTTTGCTGCTGTTCAACAGCGCGCAGTGCCAGTTCCAGTGGAAAGCCGAAGTATTGCCGGTGACCTTGCAAGTTGGCTATGCCGTGCGTGCGGCGGATATAAACCGCGACGAGAAACTCGATATTGTCATCGTCGATTCAAAACGCATTCTCTGGCTGGAAAATCCATCGTGGCAGACACACGAGATTTACTCGACGCCCGATGCACCTTTTGACAACGTGTGCATCGCGATTCACGATATCGATGGCGACGGTCGACTCGATATGGCCGTTGGATCGGATTGGCAATTCGGAAACAGCGACAGCGGTGGTAAGATCGGCTTGCTCTTTGCACCTGAAGACCCGACGCAGCCGTGGAACTATCGCCAAATTGGTACCGAGCCGACAACGCACCGAATGGCTTGGGGTGACCTCGATGGAAATGGTCGAAAAGAACTCATCGTTGCCCCTTTAAAAGGTCGCGGAACACGTCCCCCGGAACTTACCCAAGCCGGCGTTCGCTTGCTCTGCTACAACATACCCGACAATCCGCGAGAGAGTGCATGGCAAGCAGAAGTGCTCACCGATCAACTGAAAGTGATGCATAACCTCGATGTCCTCGACCTCAATCAAGATGGGCGAGATGAAATCGTGGCCGCCAGCTTTGAAGGCTTGACACTCGCGCAGCGCGAGCCGAATCGTCAAATCAGCTTGCGACGAATCGGCAGCGGCCAAAGCGGTAATCCTCCAGCAATCGGTTCAAGCGAAATCAAAGTATGGAACGATTCAAAATCGCCCACTCGTTTTGCTGCAACCATCGAACCGTGGCATGGAGATAAAGTGGTTGTGTATTCCGAACCGCCGACCCCGGATTCCGCCGCAGATGGCTCGCTCTGGCCACGGGTCGTCGTCGATTCAGAATTGAAATGGGGACATGCTGTTGCGTGGTCTGATTTTGAAGGTGACAAGTTGCCCGAATTAGTCGCCGGCGTTCGCGACGACCAGAATACAGAGCATCGCTGCGGCGTACGACTCTACCATTACTTGGATGGTAAATGGCAGCGGCAATTGATTGAACCGGGTCAAGTAGCCGTGGAGGACTTGATAACGGCAGACCTAGATCGCGATGGCACTGAAGAGATTATCGCGGTAGGAAGAGCCACACATAATGCGGTGGTCTATCGAAAAAAATAATCCACGCTTTGCCTATGGGCCAAGCGTGGAGTGAAGAGTTAGTACACTTCGGTATTGCAGACTATCGAAGTCGATTCGGGTCCGTCAGCACAGGATTCGCGACACGCGGTGGTGGGGCCTCTTGACCCTGGATAGGCGTGACTTCGATTTTCCAGTCCTTGGGTGGAGCGGCTGGAATAAATTCTTCCTTCAGAAGATTCAATTCGTTGATGCGATCCACAAAGGTCCAGTTGCGTTCGCGGTCCGTGAACTCGAAGACGGTTCGCTGCGGATTTTGTGGAGTGTAGTTCGGATCGAAAACAACCAACACTTTCGGCAAAACTTCCTGAGCATCAAGCACAACCATAACCTTCTGGTAGTTGGCCGCATCGGCTTGGCTTTTCGGATAAGCCTCTAACCAAACCTCGGTTTGAGAACCATTCTCGGGTGGTATGGGACGAATCCAATAACGACTCAGCACCTCTTGGCTCTTGACACCAAACAAGAAGGGTAGGGGGCTCTGATAGATGCCAACACCCTGCATCTCCGGCGGCAGATCATAGCGTTTAACTTTCTTTTCATTTCGCTCGTAAATGTGAATCGACTTTCCATCGCAAACCCAATAGTCCCCAAAACGATCTTGGATTGCTTCATATTTGGCCTGACCGTTATCGGCGGAAGGCTTGTAGAACAATATATCGTCGACGCGGAAAAGACCTTTATCCGGTTTCATGTACCGCAGAACGCCGCGCGACCAAGTGTAATGCGTGTTGGCAGGGCCGTTGGTTGGATCGTATTCCCAACGAGTAAAGTTACAGCGGAATCGTTCGATGTCGGATGTTGCCTTCTCCCAAGCGGCCAGAACCTGCTCTAAATATTGCTGCAAGCGGGCGTCGAGCGGTGGAAAAGGAGCCGCGGCAGGGTTTTCAGCAACCGCAGGTGCGGTACCGTTCGCGGGAGCAGCAGGGTTGATTTGCTGGTTGCTGTTTGGCTGAGCATTATTTTGCTGAGCATTATTTTGCTGGGGCGTGAACTGCTGAGTTCCATTGCCAACTTGATTGGCCTGAGGATTATTGGCCTGAAAATTATTGGCCTGAAAATTATTGGTCTGAGAAACATTGCCACGCTGCTGCGGCGAGAATTGCTGCTGAGCGACACCTACAGCTTCCAGACCTGCAAGCGTCAAAGCTAGGCCGATCAAGGCTTCCTGCAGTCGTTTACCATTTCGATTCCGGAGAATCATCCGTGACATCTCCCCTTGAAGGTTTAGTTTAAAACCTGCCACATCGGCAAGGCTTTTACTTCATAGCCATCGATGAGCTGAACCCATCCATCCATTATTCCATCGATGCTAGAACCAATGTAACACGTTTCGTATTTTCGATGTAAGCCCAGTTTCGTGTCACGTTGTTTTAGAAATCGTACCAGATCCCAATACCGATTTGTTGCTCGTGCTCGCGGAAAAACGAATACTGCGGACTGAAACCGTTGTAATAATGCAATCCCGTTCGAAAAATACCGGAGCCTCGTTCGCCTTTCCAAGCCCAACCGACTTGCGCTGAAAGACCACCACCAAAGTCTAGCTCTTCCCGCAAGTGCCCATGAATTCCGAAGAAGGGGACTCCTCGTGAGCCTGTTGGAAAGCGAGGCGAATAGTCAACTCCAAATTGAAACTCCCATTCGTTTGCCACATCGGAGTAAAACGCCCATCCCATTTCGCCGTACATGCGGAATTCTGGAGTCAGGTAATAACCATAACCCAAAAACAGCACATCGCGAGCATAATTAAGACGCTGATGGGTAGGATTTTTCAGCAAGAACTCATCACCCGTATGCGAACTGAGATGATAGTAGCCGACTCGTGCTTGGTGTCGCCCCCACACGAAAGAGACGGGAACTCCAGCACGAAAATCGACGCTTTGCACGTCGACATCATTGTAAACATCCAGCCGCACCAACCCCGCTCCTTCGATATCCACTTGCATACCTTGCGGATAAATGGGATCGCGATTGCCATACCGCAACAAGCCGAACCTGCCACCCGCAAATCCATCCCAAAGCATATCATGATCGGTTGAATTGACGAGCTGTGCGGCTAAACGCGATTCTTTTTGACTCGCCAAATACGCGCGATACATAATTTCACTCGGCAGAACCTGCCATTCGTAAATATCAAAATCCACACCGCTGGTCATGGGAATCGTATAACTCCCAAATTCATTCTCGCGCATCACAGCAGTACTACGTTCCTCCGGCACACCAAAGTCGGCGATGATTTCGGATTGACTTGGCAATTGATATTGGATCGAGGACTGACCTGCTGGAAAATTTACGCCCCGCCATGAGGAATTCGCGGAAATGGAACCACTTTGATCCGGAACCAAAACTTGAGCAGATGGAGCCGCTTGGGGCCTTGATGGTTCTTGAGGAAAAGGGAGGGGATAACTAGGTTGCTGAGCAATCACCGCCGAAGTCAATGCAACAAACAATAGTAGAGATAAGCTCACAGATGCAGCTGAAAGCGTGGCACGTCGGCTTATAAAATGAGCTAGCCCCGCCAGCCATCCTGCAGGCTCGTATACCGATAACGCTGGCCTAATATCAACCGGCTTTTGTTCTGCTCGACCAACTTCCGTGTACGATGAAATCATCCCTGATTCCTTCTCGGTCTGGCTCTTTTCCGCCGAATCACAACTCCAATGCAGTGCTTGCCATAGACCCAATCACCCTACGTGACAGGGGGGCGAGTCATCGAGCCTATTCGATAACTATCAACCGTTAAACGCTTGGCGTATGCGGCGAACTTCGGGGGTTTTCCGATAGGCTCTCCGTCCTAACGTTAGGAGTTTAGCGGGATAGCATTTCAACGACAAGAGAGTTTCTACCGCTCTCGAGTGGTAAAAAAAGCATTGACTTTAGTAACCTGGGCAAATTGGAAAGTTCTCAGCAACCAGTAATCGCGATGCTTAATCCAAAAACAGGATTGATATCAAAGCCGGATCGCCGCTAGGTTTGGTGCGGCCCGTTATTTCACGTTGCGAATCCACTCGACATCCGGACCATCGCCACCTACGACGGACTTTACTTTGAGATATTCGGCGACATAGCGTTGGGGCTGGGTCTTTTCGGGAACCTTGAAGCGATCCCCTTTTTGCAGTATCGGGCGAATTTCGTCCATCGAACCGAATTGACGAGTGCCGGCAACCTGGCATGGAAACCAACATCCATTTCCATCTTTATCTTCAAGATAAAATTCCGGGTAGGCATGCCCATGGACCCAAACGCAGCGGGCTGGAATTTTGCTAGCCCGACAAATGGCCACAAAAGCGCCGCTCATTTCTTCGCAGTCACCTTCTTTGTCGCGTAGTGCATCGAGAACAGATTTGGCTTTACCTTCTCTGTAACTGATAGCTTCGCGAACGTAGTCGTATATTTTTTCGACATGCGCCCAAGCGTTAGGCGGATTGGTGCTGGCGATTTCGCGAGCGATTTTTCGGATCTTGGCATCATTGGTTTCAATCAAGGGACTCGGTCCCATGAATGGATTGAGATTGCGCGGGATTTTTTTCGGAATGAATAGCGACTCCGGGTCGGTCGGTCCTAATATTTTTGCTTTTTGCACTTCGATGCGAACGGTCGCTTCTAAAGTTGTGTTGGGAGCTACAGAAGGAAGTGTGATGACAAGTTGCTGCACGGTATCCGTGAGAGGTCGCACATAATATTTTGCAGCGGCGGGGAAGTTCGTTGAAATCACGCGCACCTTTTGTTCGGGATATTCCATCGGCATGGGAATGGTGGCAAAGACATCGTTGCAAAAGCCGCTGGATGTGGTCAGCTTCAAACCCAAGATAAGTTCTTCGGTTCGATAGTCGCCGAGTTGAATGAGTTGAGAAGGGGTGGCAGTTTCCTTTTCTTCCTCTTTAACGACTCCTTTTTTTGATGTTTCCTTTTTTGGTTCAGCATCTGAACCGGGATTTAGTTCTGCGGCGGGAGCGGCTGGCGCTTCGTCTGGAACAGCATCGCCATCAGGCTGAGTTTTCGCAGGAGCCTGGTCTCCTTCGGCTTGTTGCGCGAACAGTGACGTGCTCTCACTTCCCTGGATAGCCGCGAGCATTGCGAGCAGGAAAAGAAAATTTTTGAGCGGGGCCCAGCGTTTGTCGGATTGGGGGCGAAACGTGCCGAATTGCATAGGCTTGACCTGAAGCTGACAGGGTAGGGAAGAGGTAAGGTCTTTATCGAATGGCAATTTCGATACCAAAAAATAGAACCAACCTTCTATAGATACCAAAATAGGCAAAATATCGCGTTTTGGAAAGAAAAAGCGACGAAAAAAGGGGGCAGGAGCCTTCTCTGAGTGAAAAAAGGTTCCAGCCCCCTTTGGAAACGTGGGCTCAACTCTACCGCTACTCAACCCCTCAAGCTACGCGGTAAGCGAAGATTTTGGCCAAACAGCTAGGCGTTCAAGCGGCTCGAGTCGACGTTGGTTGAGTGAGTCCAACGCGGGACTGGATGCCGTACTTAAGCAACTTTCCGTTAGCCCCCAAGTGAATAATAGAGCTTATTAGTTCGTTGCTGGATATCCGCCAACAGCTGGAGTGGTCGCTCCGCCGGTTGAACCACCCATCGGGCCACTGATCGTGCCACCGACAGGAACTTCCGGCATTGGATAACCTGGAACACCGTAGCTCATCGACGGGCCGCAATCAGCACAACCGTCGTAGCCCATGGGCATTCCCATCTCAGCGCTGCAACCCATCGCAGGGCAGGAATCGCCCCGATTAAAACAAGATGGCAACGGCAGCAGGTTGCATCCTGTTGTGCTGACTGCAATCAACGCAGCTAGCAAAGATAACTTTCTCATCGCAAAACCCCCCGAAAACATAATGTGTACAACCGGCAGGGTCTCTACCCAGCCGAACAACTCTACGTCACGAGAAAGGTTGTGCAAACGAAACGTGTGTAAAATTTTCAACTTTGATGTTGCCGAAAATCATCACGCAATCGGAAAAGGTGGTAGAGTTACATGTCAACGCCCTTGTTGACTGATCATTGAATGGTACATGGACTGGCCGGGTTGCACGAAAGCTACTTCCTGAGGAAAGGGTTGTAGCGATCATGAGGATCGTTCCAATTTCTCATACCCGGCATTCATCGATCACCTACCCTTTCACATTCCTGACATATCGCGGTTACCATGATTGGTGCGGCTTTTTTTCAACACATCTGGAAATGTATTGAATCGCCTTGGAATATCGATCGAGTCGAGTTCAAAGACGCTTCCTATTCCAATAGTATCTACAAGTGGATTGCTTTCGCTTGGATGATTTCCGTCCCTTGCGCCTTTGCCGGTGATTCGGCATCTCTTGAGATAGCCGAGGAGGAGAGCATCCATTGTTTGATTCAAGAACAACTTGCTTACTCTGATACTTCCGTATCGTGTGATTCAAAAGCTGCCGCGAATGAAATTTGGGAAATCAGTACCCGACATCTTCCTCAGAGTGGATGTCGCGCCCCGTTGGACGCAAGCAACTTTAAAGTATCGCGCTGGCAGTCCGATCGCGGCTGGATCGAATCCTCCTTTGAGCAGTATATGGCATCGGTTCTCGGGAGCGAGTCGGGGCAGGATGAGGATGCAGCAAGCAGCGAGTTGCACAATATCATCTATGTGCACGGCAATTGGATGCCTGCAGATCTTACCCGCGAGCGCGGATTATTGATCAGCCGCTACTTGGCTCAGCGCGATCATTCTCCTTTTCGCTTTACTATTTTCAGTTGGCCCAGCACGCGAGAAAAACATGCTTTGGCCGATGTGCGAGAAAATGCGATCGTAGCCGAAGTGCAGGGGCTTTATCTCGCATCGTTCCTTCAGCACATGCCAGCGGAACGTCGCCTGGGAATTATCGGTTTCAGTTATGGAGCTAGAGCGGTTACCGGAGCGCTGCATGCGTTAGGTGGCGGAACGCTTTGCGGGCGAACAGTGACTGTAGGCAGCTATCCTCAAGAAATACGCATCAGCTTAATGGCCGCAGCCATCGATCGAGGCTGGTTGCTCGAAGGGGGCCGTCATCAGTTTGCATCGCAACGCATTATATCGATCGTGAATCTCTACAATTCGAACGATCCGGTGCTGAGAAGATATCATCTGATCTCCACTTCCTCGCGAGCGACCGCTGCCGGTGTAGCCGGCTTGGTGCTCCCACGCAACTGGTTGAATTTGCCACCCGCCGAGGGAACTGCAGTGGCTACACCGAATTATGTGCGCTTGCAGCAATATGATTGCCGTAGCCAATTGGGACGATCGCACGATGAAAGAAGCTACTATCGCGAATGCTCTTGCACGATACACTTAATGGATCACGTTCTCTGGAACGATTGAAAAGATATTTATGCATCAGAACAGACTCAATTTCCCTATGACTCGGCCAAACCGCAGCAGCATGAATGATTCCTTGGCCTTTCTCAACGGTCGTTGGGTCGCGCATCGCGATACTCATTTGAGTTTAGACGATTGGGGTATTTTGCAAGGCGTCATTCTGGTCGAGCGGCTGCGCACCTACGGCGGAAAAATATTTCAATTGTCGCGCCACATCGAGCGACTGAAAGATTCCATCACCGCGGTTGGGATTAACTGGGAGCGATGGTGCAATTTCGATTTGGTGGAAACCTGTGAACGAATTGTTGCCGCAGCGATCGAGAGTGTGGGACAAGATGAAGATGTTGGTTTGGTGATTCTAGCTACGCCCGGTGCAATGCATACCAACGAACCGACCCGCATCGTGCATGCCTGTGACCTACCCTGGAAAAAGCTCTCGCAATGGTACCAGTCAGGGCAAAATCTGATAACTGCATCGGTTCGAAATGTTCCTAGTCAATGCTGGCCAGTCCATATCAAGACCCGCAGTCGTTTGCACTACTATTTAGCGGATCAACAGGCCTCACAAGTTGGGCCCTACGCTGGTGCGTTGATGCTCGATATCGACGGCAACGTCACCGAAACATCTTTTGCGAACGTGATGATGATCAACCGTGACATGGAGTTGCTCGCTCCTGTGCGTGAAAAAGTGTTACCCGGTATTTCGCTCGAAATTGCTCTCAGCTTGGCCCAGCAACTTGAGATTCCTATTCGTTTCACGAACATTTCGCAGGATGACCTTCGCGAGGCAAAAGAAATACTCCTAACAGGAACGAATGGGGGAATTTGGCACGCTCAATCGATTGATGGTCGTGTGTTGGACGTACCGGGTCCAAACTCAATGCTGGCACGGCTGCAAAACGGTTGGCAAAAACTGGTGGGAATGGATTTCAAATCCCAGGCTTGTCGTTTCGCCGATACCTAGATTAAAGCGGCGTTATTCACAATCGATCGCTGGTGAAGGCATTGATTCATTGTGGCGATTAGATAAAACTTGGGAAATGTTCTTTTTCCTATTTTCCCGATTCGCAAAGCCTGCCATGAGCGACAACAGCTTGACCCGCCGAAATTTCTTGGTTGCGTCCTCTTCTACCATCGGCGCTGCCGGCGCAGTGGGATCCATGGCAGCACCGCTCGCCGCAAGTTCTCCGGCGGACAAGGCTACTCCCGCGTTTCGATACTGCCTTAACACTAGCACCATCCGCGGCCAAAAGCTTGGAATTGTTGAGCAGATCCGAGTGGCTGCGAAAGCTGGTTATGATGGCATTGAAATTTGGCTGAATGATGTGGAAGAGTACGTCAAGAGTGGAGGAAAGCTCGACGAATTACGGCGTGTTTTTTCTTCCGAAGGGATCCAAGTCGAAAGCGCTATCGCCTTTGCTCAATGGATCGTTGACGATGAAGAAGCTCGGCGTAAAGGACTTGAGACGGCACGACGGGATATGGATGTGGTGCGATTATTGGGTGGTCGGCGCATTGCTGCTCCTCCCGCCGGAGCCACAGATAAGCCGGACCTGGAATTGCGGGCGATCGCCGATCGATATCGAGTACTTTGCGAGTTGGGAAGCCAATTTGAAGTTGCTCCCCAACTTGAAGTTTGGGGCTTCTCGAAATGTTTGCATAAACTTTCAGACGTTCTGTATGTGGCCACTGAAGCGGCACACAACGAAGCTTGCATTCTGCCCGATGTTTATCATCTCTATAAAGGTGGTAACGATTTTTGCTCGCTTCCATTTTTGTCGGGCACCAAGATTCATGTATTTCACATGAACGATTATCCTGCAGATCCGCCTCGGGCTACGATCAACGATTCCCATCGTGTCTATCCAACCGATGGAATTGCTCCGCTGGGTTACATCTTTAAACACCTCCGATCTTCTGGATTCCAAGGCGTATTGTCCTTAGAACTTTTTAACCCTGAGTACTGGAAACAAGATGCTTTGGAGGTCGCTCGAACCGGCTTGGCCAAAATGAAGAAGGCCGCTGAACTATAGACGCAATTTAGGTCATTTCTTGTGGAGCCGTTTGAAGTGAATGGGCTTGCGAGTGGAGAGAGAACGTAGCGACTCGACAGTTCAATAGCGAAATAGCTCAATAGCGAAATAGCTTACTAATTTACGAGCAAGTCCCGTCTGCAGAGTCGACGAATCATGATTTGCTTGATTTATTCGAGCAATACGATTTCAGCTCCTCGATTTTTGACGCGTGTCAATTCAACGGTGACATCATCGCCATAATAGAGTTTGAGTTGATAGGCGGTCCTCGATGCAAGTTCACCATCTTCGGAAAGTCCAAAAACGGTGGGCCCCCAACTGCTTTGGCAAACGCCTCCGAGTCCAAGGTTTTGCATCCTCGCGACCAAATCGGCAACTTGATCGTTGCGATAGATACCGCCTTGAATACTCGCGAATTGCACACCTGCCAGTTTTCCATACTCATTTAATGCGTTGCCAAAAATATCCCAGCGTTTTTCTGACGCTGCTGGCACAATGGATTGGCAGATCAAATCCCACATCTCTTGTCGGTGTGGATTCGGTTGGCTAGCTACAACAGACATCATGCGATCTTCATCGCTGCCGCTGATGGTCGAGTTTTGTTTGGGCGTAGCTAACACGACGGTCAATGGCTCTAAGACATCGAGTTGACTTCCCAATTGACCATGTCCTTGGTCATTGTGTCCTTGATCGACAATAAAACCACCTCTCAAGAAACCGAAGGCGCCTATCGTCGATCTTTTACCTCGCCCGCTCCACTGGATCAGTTCGGTCGAACTTTCCCAAATTTTTTCGAGCGACACTTTCCCAGCGACATCTAGTGGAGACGATCCATTAGAGGCGGTATTCATCCATTGGCATTTGATTAAGCTGGCTGCAGCGCAAGCGATTTGCGTCCCAGTTCCAAAACCCGCATGCTGCATCGGGAGATCGACGATTTCCAGCGTTCCCCCCAGCACATCGAGATAGGTTGAGAGAGCGTTCGCCAAGGAGATTTGTTTTTTGAGCCTCTCTTGCGCCAACTGTCCTGCGACCTCAACAGGTGCTGAAACTTGACTTCGCTTGAGGACAGCGACAACCGATGGCGTCTCGACCATCATGCCGATTCCGCCGAAGCGAAAAGGGTATCCGGGTGCGGTCTCAAGTAAACCGCAGTGCAATCGCGCCCCCGTGGTAATTTTCCACATGCCACACTCCGATTCTATGGAACCGCTAATCCGTCGATATGTTATATGGTAGCTCTAGGTACTCTGCGAGCAACCGCATGGCACGATGCTCTTGCTCACCGCCCGTCTTATGCACTCGAATGACCAAATAATCCCATTCTTTTTCAATCATCTCTCGAGCCAGGATGTGTTTGCGAGTGGCCAAAATGGCGGCTTCTACTACCGCATGCTTCCCCCGATTCCAACCCCAAAAAGGCCGTTCTATTCCCCCCTGAATAAGCTTGCCGCTTGCGACCGCTCGCGCTTGGCTTGTATCAAACGAACTGAATTCAATCGAAAACCACTGACAGCAATTTTCGAGGATCCAGCCAATATTTGCATCCCAACGAGCCGGAATACTTTCTTTTTGTCCGATGGCTGCCGAAGCCAATAAAAAACAATCATCGGTGATGTGAAAAACTCCCCGCTTGGTCCGCAGCAAGTTTTGAAAGGTGGTCGAAGTCTGAAAAGGTTTGATGGTCCAATGCTGGAGTTCCCTATCTACAACGGGCCCCATCGGTGCATAATGCAACGAACCATCTTCGTGTTCCGTAGCCAAAATTCCTTCGATCACCAAAGGCATGCAGTTATCTCGAATAAAAGTTGTAATACTCTGGGAGGAACCCTTATTTTAGGGCAATTCCCACCACGGTTTTTCATCCCATGGATCCAGCGATCTATTTTCTTCATTCCATTGTAGCGTGCTAGTACAATCGCTTTCCGGTATCGGGGCTGATACTGTGTGCCCCGAAAGCCGCAAAAAGTTGGCCAGCAGCCAAAATCCACCGAGGGTCATAATCGATTCAGGATGAAATTGAACGCCCCAAATGGGAAGCGAGCGATGTTTGAGTGCCATTACCAAATCAGGTTCACAAGTAGCCAAGATCTCCAAACAATCCGGAAGCGACTCTCGTTCGACAACTAAAGAATGATAGCGAGCTACTTGCATCGGATTGGGAAGCGAATCAAAAATGCCGGTTCCGTTGTGCTCAGCAAGGACCGCTTGACCATGAATAGGATGTGGAGCGCGGATCACTTTGCCGCCAAATGCCTGGCCGATAGCCTGATGGCCGAGACAAACACCCAGGATTGGTATTTCGTTGCATTGTTGCACTATCGCCAGTGTATTACCGGCTTCATTCGGTGTTTGAGGTCCAGGAGAAAGGATAATAGCCGAATAACGCCGCTTTAAAATCTCGTGTGGCTCGATAGCGTCGTTGCGATAAACCTCTGTCTGTTGGCCAAGACGCTGCAAATAGCGATCGATGTTGTACACAAAGCTGTCGTAGTTATCGATGATCAAAATCATGATGTGCGATACCTGTGACGAACCAAATCGATCGCACGTACCAAACCTTGAGCCTTGTGCCATGTTTCGGCTTCTTCAGAGTTTGGCTTGCTCTCGGCTACGATGCCACCTCCCGCTTGCACTTGCCACCAACCTTGTTGAGCGGTGATAGTACGGATGGCAATATTCCAATCCATCGCCCCATCGAAACCCAGGTAACCAATGCACCCACAATAAGCATTTCGTTTGGTAGGCTCCAATTCGGCGATTATCTCCATCGCTCTTACCTTTGGTGCACCAGTGATAGAGCCGCCCGGAAAAGTCGCTCGCAGCAAATCAAAAATGGGGCGATGGTCGGCTAAGCGACCTTCAACCGCACTGACCAAGTGGACAACATATTGGTAGCGTTCGACGCCGCAAAGCTGAGTAACTTGAACCGAATCGATGTCGCAAACACGCGACAAGTCGTTGCGGAGCAAGTCGACGATCATCATGTTTTCCGCTCGATCTTTTCGGCTTTCCGCGAGGCTATCTCCTATCCAAAGATCGATCAGAGGATTCGGACTGCGCAGCCTTGTTCCCTTGATTGGTCGTGTCTCGATATGTCGATCCCGCATTCGCAGAAACCTTTCAGGTGAAGCGCTCATTATCTGCGTGTCACCCAAATCGATATATGCGGCGAAGGGTGCGGGATTGACGGCTCGCAATTCCGAGTACAATTCCAAGGATGAGCAGACAGCCGGATGGATCCAGCGTTGCGATAAGTTAACCTGAAAGATATCACCTGCATAAATATAATCGATTGCCGTTTGAATCGCTTTGCGATAGTGGTTCGAACTAAAATTTCCTTGCCACGGGGTAGGGAAATGATTTTCAAATTTCGGTGCCCACATCGCAGGGGTACCGCAACAATTTGTGGTTGCAGTGGCATCGATTGCGATTGGCGCTGTATCGAGCAAACTGGCGAATTGTTGTAAACGCTCTCGCGCACGCACTCTCCGCCGCTGCTCATCCAACTCCGGCCAACCATGGGAGATCAACCACGCCTTTTCTTCTTGATGATCCCAAGCCAACACGACATCATAAAAAGCGAGCGACAGCAGCGGGAAGGGGAATTCATCATAATGCGATGTTTCAATGGCTTCGAAACAGCCCCCTAATTCATAACTTAAAACTCCAGCGGCTCCACCCTGGAACGGTGGGAGGCCGGGAACCGTTTCGACCTGAAAACGCTGCAACAAACCGGCCGCTTCCTCGAATGGATCGGCAAGTCGATGATGGAGAGTGCTTTCGGCGAAAGGATCGGCCATGAGAAAAGAATATCGCCCTAATTGCGGGAGAACTTTTGCGCTTTCCAACAGGCAGATTTTTGGGAGACTGCTGAAAGCTCGCAAGGCTTGAGTTACATCGGGAACTCGATCCAGTCTTTGTACCAGTGGCAGCATGCAAACTATGATTCTGTAGGGCCTGGGGGAACTGATTCCGAAGAGCGCGTTTTACGATGGAGTCGATGATGTTTCTCGGGACGCGTCAGCAGGCCCCAATTCAGAGCCTCATCTTGTTCATACTGTTTGTTCAGTAGCAATGCCGTGTGCGCTTTTGCCATTTCAAAACCGAGATAAAATGCGTGGCTCACGTCAATGTTGGTCACTTGAGGCTGTTTCATCAAGGCGTCCATTAACTCATAGGGGTCCGAGTGGTGCAAGTGGAGGTTCGCGCTAACGATATGAATTTCGCCTTCTTGGGCAAAAATACGGTAATTGTTATCGCGAATGGTCGCAGCCAATTGTTCCAAGACTTGACTGGAAAAGCGATTCAACTTGGGATCGCGAAGCATGACTAGATTCGGTTCGATATGCTTAGGTGGAATACGATTCCGCTGCGAGTAGTACACCAGTTTTCGTGCCAAATGGCACTCGGCAACCGATGTGTTTGCCCAATTGATCACTTGGGTCGTCAGCACGCTCCGAATCTGTAGTTCCTGGCAGATGCCAAGCAAAAGAACATTGATCCCCGCACTGTCGCAATCCGTAAGTTCCGTAATGTTTCCTATCCCCATGAGTATCTCAGCCTCGGGCCACATTCGACGCGTTTGCTGATATCGATCTAGGGAAGCAGCAAAGCCACAGCCGATCGGTTCCAAGATAGGGTCGATTCGAAAAGATATTCCATGGTTGGATAGCCGATCGATGTTGCGATCTAGCCCCTCCAAACTCCCGATTTGATCTGGAATAAGTACAACCTCCGCTCCCCAATCCACGACTCCCTCTAGGTTGCTGCTATTGACGCTTAAAACCAATTCAGCCCCAGCAGCACAAGCTTGCTCGACTTCCCACTTATCGAAACTATCAACTGAAAGTCTCAGCCCTTCGCTTTTGAGGGCGCGAATCGCTTCACCGATTTGGCTCCAGCGACCATTGGGATCGCACCCGATATCAATGATATCCGCACCTGCCGATTTGAGTCGATTCGCTTCAGCCAAAAGTGTCTTCAGTTCCAACCTCGGCGCATGATTGATCTCTGCCAATATCTCAATATCATGCTGGCCATAATCATCGCCTCGTCGCAATTTCTTGCCGAACAGTTGCGGCAAATCTCGAATATCTTTCGGTCCGCATTTTATCTTTTGTGCCACAGCGGGGAAGGTACTGCGGATTTCTGTCAGTACGGGCTCTAGGTAGCCAGGTAAAATAATAAAGTCTGACTCGGGACGAATGTTTAGGTGCCTTTGTAGCCATTTGGGAGTCATCAGCGCAGCAACAGTGATCGGCAAAATATCAATTCGATATCTGAAACCAAATTCACGTTGTAACGTCGCCACGATTTCTTGCGTGGCAGCAGAAGCCAGTTTGCCAGTCACGAATTGATATTGATACTGACTGTAAGACGTGGCATTCATGCGCGAACCATTTCACTCTCTACTTGACCTCAAGCTTGAACTAGATACAAATAGCAATGCGAGGAACCTTAAATGGATGACTGCTGATCCCAGCAGTCGTGCGTGGCCGAGGTTCCTCGTTTTTTTTCATTATAGCCATGGCATCGATACCTGTTCTTCTAATCGACTCATTTTTTGCCGTCATTGATAAGCCTTCAGGGCTATTTACTCAAGCCGCTAGCGGTATCGAGAGTGTTGAAGCGGTACTGCGCGAGCAATGGAAACTGCCAAACCAGCAGGCAACACCATTTGTAGGTCTGCCCCACCGCTTGGATAGGGGAACTTCGGGAACGCTCATCATCGCACGCAATCAAAGAGCATTGCAGCGAGTTGGTGAGCAATTCCACAGTCGCAAGATTCATAAACGCTACCTAGCAGCCGTTCGGGGAATTCCCCAAGAAAAGGTAGGGACTTGGATCGACTACGTTAGAAAAATTCCAGATCGCCCCATAGCTGAAATCACCGAACCGGGAGTTGAAGGAGCCAAAATCGCTGAGTTGGATTATCGGGTTCTCTGTTCGTCCGCTGATCTGTCGTTGATCGATATCGAGCTGAAGACAGGCCGCATGCATCAGATACGGATTCAGGCAGCGAGCCGAGGACATTCGGTTTTGGGTGATTGGTGTTATGGAAACGAAACGCTGTGGGGAGATCTCGATCACCGTGGTGAACGTGTCGCCTTAGCTTTGCATGCTGCCGCAATTCAGTTCCGAAATCCCCAAAATGCCAGACCCACGCAGGTTGCTGCGCCATTGCCACAACTTTGGCTCGAGAACCTACCCGCTTCACTAATTACGGCAGCCACTGAGTTCCTGATTCAGTTCCCGTTAATTCAATGACCCTCCGGCGGTTGAAACGTTATAAGATGCGGGGAGAGCGGCAGAGCAGGAGAGCAGGAGACAGGAGACAGGAGACAGGAGACAGGAGAGCAGGAGAGCAGGAGACAGGAGAGCAAGAGAGCAGGAGAGCAGGAGAGCAGGAGAGCAGGAGAGCAGGAGAGCAGGAGAGCAGGAGA
>Ga0169931_10001871_pt1 | contig 34780 bp, 26 predicted proteins | sample Kivu_15m_20L_FD_129675 | JGI IMG/M metagenome (GOLD analysis project Ga0169931, IMG submission 129675) | Freshwater microbial communities from Lake Kivu, Western Province, Rwanda to study Microbial Dark Matter (Phase II) - Kivu_15m_20L... | ecosystem: Environmental > Aquatic > Freshwater > Lake...
CCGGGCAGTTCGGCGTCCAGTATTAACGAGATACAAAGAGGAGACCGGAGGTCGGGGAATCGGCGAGGTCGGGAGACCGGCGCCGAGCGCGGGGTACTAACGAGATGCAAAGAGGAGACCGGAGGTCGGGGAATCGGCGAGGTCGGGAGACCCGCGCCGAGCGCGGCATGAGCCGCCGAACCGGGGGCTGGCGCGAGGACCCGCCTGAGGAAGAAAAAGCCTGGCGATTTTTGGCTTCGGCTGCGGGCTCAACGAAAAACCCTTTGTTTCAGTGTTTCCCAACCCTGTGAAACTGCAACGGTTTTATCGGTGTTAGCAATCAACGAAGGTTGAAAGACCAGTCGCGACGAGCTGAAAACTCCGCGCGAACCGGTCGAAATACTGAGAGAAGGCATCGGGGTCGAGCCGCATTTAGCGTTTCGAACGGGGCCATCGTTATTTGCAGCATTGAAATCACCTCTCGCAGCTGGTGCGCCAAGGACTCGCCGCTCGGTGGTTTGGCCCTTCGGGAGAAACTCAGACATGGCGTCCAGCATTTCTGCAGCTAACAGCAAGCGACCGGAAAACCCGCTTAAGACTGCCCGCGCGGTGGTTTCCGACCTGTTTACAGTCCGTCCCTGGATCTACTGGACCGACTTTTTAGTGAATCTAGTCCTCGGTTTCTCAGCGTGCGGCGTGCTTCTCAAAATGCCCTCGGCGACTTGGGAATGGAAAGCTGTCGCCTGGGTCGTATCCGTGATCACGCTGTACCGAGTCAGCCTCTTTATGCACGAGGTTTGCCACCTCGGCAAAGACGAGATGCGGTCGTTTAAGATCGCCTGGAACATCATGGCGGGAATCCCGATGATGCTTCCGTCGTTCTTCTATGAGACGCACCGCGAACATCACAACACCCATCACTACGGAACCGAGGATGATGGCGAGTATTTGCCTCTGGCCAGCGGTCGCTTCCGCGACGTGTTCGCTTTCTTCGCGCAGGTGATTTACCTGCCGATAATCACCTACTTCCGCCATCTCGTGATCACTCCGATCTCGTTCTTCATCCCCTCTTTGCGAAAGTGGGTGCTGGAGCACTGGTCGAGCTTCGTGATCAACTTGTCTTACAAACGCAAGATTCGGCCAAACGATCCGCTGAAGTGGTGGGCTGCGATGGAAATTGGCTGCCACCTCCGAGCTGCAACACTCGCTTATATGATCCTCTCGGGTGTCGACCCTTGGTACAACGCCTTGCTGATCTGGAGCACTGCGTCGGCAATCCTCTTAATGAACCACATCCGCACATTGGCCGCACATCGCTATAAGAGCGGCGGAGCGGCGATGACACTTGAAGGTCAACTGCTTGATTCGATCGACCTCTCAGCCCGCGATCCGCTGACCCTGATCCTCTGCCCTGTTGGGCTCCGTTATCACGCTCTGCACCACATGTTCCCGGGGATGCCTTATCACAACTTGGGAACGGCTCATCGCCGACTCCGCGAGCAACTCCCTGCGGACCATCCTTACCACAGCTGCGTCTACCCCTCGATTTGGGCGGTGTTGAAAGAGCTGGTGGGCGAGATTCGGCGCAACCGCGAGAATCTGGTGCCAGGCACGACCAAGCCGGCAGAAGAGTTCGAATCCTATCGCCGAGCGGCTTAGGAGATTATCAGCCGCGGAAGCGGGGAAGCGCTGGGGTCGCAGAGCAGGTTGGTCAATTGATAGCGGATGCGACCCACACTACAGAGGCCGGTCGATTAGCTTAAGATTATCGCTTCATTGGCAGAACGTTTTTTCTCCAGCCTGAAGCGCTCACATGAATCGATCTTCGTCGTTAGTTTCCCGCAGGTATTTTGTTTCATGCCTTTCGGCTTGGGCCTTTATCCTCACGCTCTCACTTCCTGTATCAACCTGCTCGGCACAAGAGACCTCCACGACGTTTGACGGCGGGGGTGAACTGCAGCGGGTTTGGGATCTGGTCAACGAGCGGTTTTATCGGGCTGACTTCAATGGCGTCGATTGGCCCGCGGCGCGAGACATGTATTTGCCTCGCGCTCGTGCTGCCCAATCGTGGGAAGAGCTCGGCCCCGTGATCAATGAGATGCTGGGGTTGCTGCGGACCTCCCATACCAACTATTACACGGCCGTCGATCCCGAGTACTACTTTCTCTTTGGTATTTTCTCCACTGGGCCCTTGGGGGATGTGGCCAAACAACGATTTCCAGAGGGAAAAGTGCAGCTCGATAGTCTCGGGCTGTTCGCGCGCAAGGTCGATGGCAAATGGTTCGTAACGGGCGCGCTCGATGGCAGTCCCGCAGCCGTCGCCGGGGTCCATCGCGGCAACGAAATCATTTCGCTCAACGGCCAGCCCTTCCAACCCGTGCGGCCCCTTCAAGGACTCGCTGCCAAAGGCGAAAGCGTTCAGTTAGTTATCCAAGCCACTCCTGATCTCAACTCGCGGAAGACGCTCGAACTAAAGCCGGTAACCCTGTTCCCCAATGATGCGATGCTCGAAGCGATGGAAAAGAGCATGCGGGTAATCGACCACCACGGAAAGAAGATCGCTTATGTGCATATCTGGTCGTATGCCGGAAAACAGTATTACGAGCGGTTGGTCGAAGAGCTTCTGCAGGGGAGCTTTGACAATGCTGACGCCTTAGTACTCGATATCCGCGACGGCTGGGGCGGTGCCAGCCCTGAATACCTCAACATCTTCAACCAGCGCGTGCCGCAATTGACCTCCGTTGGACGCGACCAGCAGGAGCTTTCCTTCAAGACTCAGTGGCGCAAGCCCGTTGCCTTGCTCATCAATGGAGGCTCGCGCAGCGGAAAGGAAGTCCTTGCTTACGGCTTTCGCAAATACGGGATCGGGCCAGTCGTCGGCGAGCGAACCGGTGGAGCTGTCTCCGGCGGCACAGCGATTCCCGTCAGCGACCACTCCTTGCTGTACCTCTGCGTCAGCGGAGTCCGCGTCGATGGAGAGGTGCTGGAAGGGATTGGCGTTGCCCCCGACCACGAGGTTGCTTGGCCACTTCCTTACGCTTCTGCCGAGGACCCGCAATTACAGCGGGCCCTCGATCTGATGTCCGAAGCTGCTGCGAAAAAATAGGACGCAGCGGGCAACGGCATTACCGTCTACGCTTCCATCCAATCACCGATCGTCTCAAAGGCGTAATCGAGTTCGCTGTCGAGATACTCGATCGTGTCGATCGCTTGGTCGACTGCAGATACTGCCCGCACATTGCCAAACCCACTCAGCTCCAGAGTTCGTCCGTCGGCACTGGAGAGAGTAAGCGACTCGCTTCGCGCGACCAACCGATCGCTCGCCGCACTATCGAGCAGTTCAGCTCGATCGTTTCCGCCGCGGCCATCCACTGCGAATCGCTCAAAGCCCTGCCAGGTGCCGGCAAATCCAGAGCTGGATAGGAAGGCGAGCTGGGGTGAGTAGTAGAAATCATCCTGTCCGGTTGAGCCCTTAACCTCAGCCCGATCATTTCCGCCGCCCCCTTGGAAGAGCGCTTCAATGAATCCTCGGCCCGTGGTGATGAAACCGCCAGCTGTTTCGAGCCGGAAGGCGCCGAGCTCTGACTGCAACGAGTCGTCACCGCTGGAACCGAACAAGGTGATGCGATCGCCTCCGCCGGTGACCGTCAGGTCGCTAATTTCAAACCCATATGCCCGGTGATCGTAGCCGTTGCCGGTGACCAGCGTATTGCCCGGTCGCGAGTTGACGACATCGGGTCCAGCCGAGTCGCGGTACGTCCAAGTATCAATCCCGCCATTGCCCATCGCCGTGGTCCGCTCGAGCCCACCGACTTGAACGTCAAACCAGCCGCCTTGGAATCGAGCCGACGAAGCATCGATAGTCAGCTGCTCTGAAAACTGGCCGCCGTTGAGGATCGCGCTATCGAATCCGGAACCGAGTTGGGCAGTGACTCGATCGAATCGATTCGCCTGAACCGTTTTACCTGAGGAGACCAGGCGAGTGTAAGTCGTCGTCGCAACCAAGCGGTCGTTCGCGGCGCTGCCGGTGATCTCGGCCGAGTCGAGTCCCGTGCTCGTCTGCACTTGGACGATTGTAAACCCATCGGCGCTCCGGAATCCTGTCGGCGTCGTTAGGGCAGCGGCACCGGGCTTGATTGCCAGCTGGTCATCACCTGCGGTGTCGCGAATGATGGTCGTGTCGTAGCCACCTCCGCCCCAAACCTGGACCGCTCGGAAATCGCCGGCGAGAACTTGCTGCTGCGCGTTTGTTAGTTGGGACAAGCCGCTTTCCAGCTGGCCTGTTTCGTTGCCCGAGGTGCCCACGAGTCGAATCGTATCGAGCGAATCGCTTCCTACAAATCGCCAGAGGCCTGTCGCCGCCGCCGGAACTTGCAGGTCGATTCCGTTCCAGTTCACCAGCGATTGACCCAGCGTGTAGGTCCAGCGGTCTGCTTCAGCGGTACCTTGGAGGAGAACTTGTCCCGCAGTGACGGAGATTTGGACGTCCGTCGACCGGGTCGCCAGTTCTACGGCCGCAGCCAGATCGAGCGTTCCAGCGGAGTCAGAGCCGAAGACCGGGGCGTTGGCCGAGGCGATCAGCAGTTGCCGGAGCTGAATGGCGGTCAGCTGCGGATTCGCGGCAAGAACGAGCGCGGCAGCGGCGCTGAGTCGACCAGCCGCGACACTGGTCCCTCGGAATGTGCCGTAAGCTTGGCCGGCGATCGGTCCGAATGCGATCCCGGTGGTATCGAGCTGCACAGCGCCGCTGTCGCCAATTCGATTTGATTCAGGCAGCAACTCGCCCTCGGTGCTGAGTGCACCAGCAACCAGCAGATTGCCGTAACGCGCGCTGAGCAAGCTGAGTCCACTTGCTTGCTGTTCGCCTTGATTACCGGCGGCGGCGATAACCATCACGTTGCGACGAGCCGCAGATTCGATCGCAAGCCGCAGCGTCTCGCCTCCGCTGAAGTGGGCCGGGAGACAGATGATTCGCGCGCCTTGATCGACGGCGTACTGAATCGCTTCGGCAGCGGCGGCTTCACTCCCCTCCCCGGCTGCATCGAGCACTCGGAGCGGGAGAAGTTTCGCACCCGGCGCGGAACTGGCGAGCAGGCCGGCGATGAACGTTCCGTGATTGCTCGCGGTAGACGGATTATTGTCTCGGTCAACGAAATCATATCCCCGGGCGTCATCGACGTAGCCGTTGCCATCGTTGTCGATCCCGTCGCCCGGGATTTCTCGCACGTTCGCCCAGAGCTTGCCAGCGAATTCTGAGTGATTGGCATCGAGTCCTTCGTCGAGGGTCGCGATCAAGATGCCATCGGCTCGAGCGATCGGATTGGGCTGTGGGCTGACCGGAGCGCCCGACTCGGCCACTGCCGAGCCGCTGCCACCGCCGTTTGAGGGGAATGCCCATCGTCCGACCGATCCGTTGTCGAGGTCGACGTAGTAAAGATTTCCGTCTTTCCCTTCGACCATCTGCACAACGTACTGGGCACCGAGTGCGAACGTCTCGACGGAAGCGATAGAGCCATTTGGATTGAAGCTGATATTGCGGACAATCCCCTGCCCCAAGTCGTTGAAAAACAGGTCGCCGCGGTATTGGGCTGGGAAGGCGTTTCCGGTGATGAAGTCGCCGAGGACAACCGCATTGATTCCACTCGCCGCGTGATTGAGAGCATAGAGCGCCGGCGTGACCGTCGCACCGCTGGCGTAGAAGGCCTTAGCTGCTGCCAAGTCCTTGTAGCCATTGGTCTGGAGGCTGGTTCCGTTGCCGCCTTCGTAGTAGGGCCAACCGAAATTGTTCCCAGCGACGCCGAGGTTGATCTCTTCCCACTGCGTCCAACCAACGTCACCATTAAGCGGCTGGCCAGTCGTCGGATGAATCGCCATGCGGAACGGATTGCGCAGTCCGAGCTGATAGACCTTCGAGCGATTCGAATCCAGATTGCCGTTGTAAAAAGGATTGTTGGCCAGACCTTTGCCAGTGATCGGGTCAATTCGCAGAATTTTACCAGAGAGGTTGTCGATATCCTGAACTCGAACCGTGCGCGGATCGACTTGATTGTAAGAGGTGCCGTCTCCGATCGAGGCAAACAGCGAGCCGTCCAGTCCGAACTCGATCGCGCCGACCGTGTGAGATTCGCTGTCGGTGGCGATGAAGTCTTGAAGATTGCTGCCGTCGGGGAGGATTCCGGCTGGCGGGGCGCTAAAGTTACTGGTGCTATTGATGAACGCGTTAAAGTTGGCCCAAGTGCTGTTCTTCCCGACGAGCACCACCTCGCTGTTGGCCACGATAGTCTGGAAGCCGGTGGCCGCAGCGGCAGTGACTCGCGTCAGCCGACCTGCGCGATTGCCTCGGCCGTCGGGACCGGCAAGCGATCCAGCCGCCTGCTGATTCACCTCAGGTGGGTCATAGGTATAGAGTAGGTAAACATAAGGCGTGGCGGGGAAATTCGGGTGGACGGCAATGTCGAGTAGCCCGCGGTCGCGCGTCCCATTGACGCGATCGCGGAAGTCTAAGAACGGGGCTGTTTGCAGGACGCCGTTATCGACCAGCCGCACGACGCCGCGCTGCTCGCCGATAAACATCTTGGTGCCATCAGGAGAAAAGTCCATCGACGTCGGCGCAATCAAACCGGAGATCAGAACCTGGTTCTGCAATTGGCTGCCCGGGAGGGTCGGGGGAGGCTCGGCAGGATAAAGCTGGCTGCGCGGAATGACTTCCAGTGCCTGCGAGGGGCTGGACCACTGCAATAGAGCCGACGCGGTGGAGATGTTCTCGTAATACTCGAGGCGAATGTCGTAGAGTTGGCCGGCATTGAGCGCAATTGTCGCCGTGTAGGTCGTCGCTGTTTGGTCTTTCCACTGGTTAATCAGCAGTTGGTTGTTGACCCAAAGCCGGACGCCATCGTCGGTCGTCGTGCGGAAGGTGTAGGTTTCGTTGTATCGCGGCTCGATCTTGCCGCTCCAGCGGACCGAAAATGTATCGACGCCCATGCCATTGGCTGGCGAACCGGTTCCCCAGTTGAAGTTGACCGTGCTGTCAACGCGGTTGAGAAAACGGCTGGTGAAATTCGGGCCATCGAAATACTCGCCGAGCAAACCTGTTCCAGCGGCTTGAATCGAATCGTTGTCATCGATGGTGATCGTCGCGGTTCGCGGCGCGAGCAGCGAAGCTCCACCGCTGACGTTATCAATCGTAAAGCCGAACTGCTCGTCGGCCTCGACCAAGGAATCCTCGAGAATCGGGATATTGATAACCTTGAAGGTCTCGCCGTTGAGGAAGGTGGCCGTCCCTTGAACGGTCTGGTAGTCGGAACCTGCGGTCGCCGAAGTGGCGACCGTTCGGTAGTCCACTGTTATGACACCATCCGCACCGCCCGTGCGAAGAATCTTGACGGGAACCGAACCAGCCGACTCGGGGATCGTGATGACGCTTGTTTCCAGTTGGATATTGCCGGGGCGGACGGTTTGATCCCAGGCAAAGTAGCCATTGGTGTGCAGCGTCTGGCTTTGGCGAAACCCCGGCTGGATGCCATCTTCGGCTTTCCACGTTCCGGTCGAGTAGACGTTCGCCGCCTCGGTCTGAAAGATCACGCCGTCGATGCTGAGGTAATCGACGTTCAGATTCCGATCGATGCCGTTGGCTGGTTGGTAGAGATCGTTCGTGAAAACGACTTGGACTTGGTTGGGAGCAACCGTTGCCGCAGCGCGAAACTGAAAAGTCTGCCAAGCAGTCGTGGCGACGAACCCGGCGACGGCCGTACCATTCACTTTGAGTTGAAACTGCTCTCCACCCCGATCGCCTGAGGCGCGAAGGATGATTAGCGAGCCGTTGTTCGTCGAGCCTTCGGCATATTGGAGATAGCCATCGCTGTGAAGGTATTCGCTTTGCCGATAGCCGGGTTGAATCCCATCTTCGGCTTTCCATGTTCCCGTCGAGAAGACGCTGGGGGCCTCCGTTTCAAATCGCTTGCCATCGATCACGATCGCATCGATGCGCACGTTGCGGTCGATCCCGTTTGCCGGGTCATACAAGTCATTGAGAAACGCGAGGCGAATTTGATCGGCGTTGACGGTCGCCGGCGTGGTGTAGCTGAGCGTAACAAACTGCCCGCCATAGGCATTCCCGCCGAGGTTACTCCAAGTCTGTACCGGCGCGTTGTTGATTTGCAGTTGTAACTGCTCTTGGTTGGTCACGCCGGCAGCGATGACTTGGATAGTCGAAAGGACCCGGCGGTCCTCGAGAGTGACGTAATCGAGCATGGCAGGCGCGTTCAGTTCGCGCCGCAGCTTATTGAGACGATTCATGGGTGTTTATCAATGCTGGGGAATCAAAGATGAGCGGCGGCAGAAGGCCGGGCAATCCCAGTTTAATTGGAGAATTTCCGGCCGAAAGCGGAACGGAATTGGGATTTAACATGCGGGGGGTTTTGGAAGCGAGAGGCCGCGCATGGTGAGTGAGATTTTTGGGACCTATGGGACGGTTGGGTGAAGAGAAGCCCCCAGCAATTCAGGCCACGCGCCTAAATTCCGCATTCCGCCTTTCACACAATTCCCTCGACCACCTTTCCGTGCACATCCGTCAACCGGAAGTCGCGGCCTTGGTAACGGAACGTGAGCCGCTCGTGATCGATACCGAGTTGATTCAGAATCGTGGCCTGCAAATCGTGCACGTGCACGGGATCTTTCGCGACCGAGTAACAGAACTCGTCCGTCTCGCCGTAGCTGTGACCGGGGCGGAAGCCTCCGCCGGCGAGCCAAACGCTATAGCACTTGCCGAAGTGATCCCGCCCGTGACCTCTGGGGTTGTTAACATCGCCTTGAACAAAGACAGTTCTTCCAAACTCGGTGCCCCAAAGTACGATCGTGTCCTCGAGCATACCGCGCTGTTTCAGGTCACGTACCAACGCTGCGGCTGGCTGGTCAGTGTCCTTGCACTGCTCGGCGAGTTGGAAGCTGAGGTTGTTGTGCTGGTCCCAGCCCGAGTGCATGAGCTGAACAAAACGGGTGCCTCGCTCCAGCAGCCGGCGGGCGATTAGGCAATTGCGAGCAAACGATCCCGGCCGTTTGACATCGGGGCCGTACATCTCCAGAACATGCTCTGGTTCCTGCTCGACCTCGAGCAAGTCCGGAACGCTGGTTTGCATCCGGAATGCCATTTCATACTGCGAGATGCGCGTATCGATTTCGGGATCGCCATACGTGCTCAGGTGCTGGCGATTGAGCTCAGCCAAATCATCGAGCGCCGCGCGGCGAAGTTCCCGCGGCAGCCCCTGAGGGTCGCGAAGGTAGAGCACTGGGTCGGTGCCGCTGCGAAAGCGAACCCCCTGATATTTCGACGGGAGGAAGCCGCTGCCCCAGTAGTAATCGAAAAAGAGTTGACCGCACGTTTTGCCGACGTCGGATGATGTCATGACGACGAACGAAGGAAGCTCGCTGGTCAACGTCCCGAGACCGTAGGTCATCCAAGCTCCAAGACTTGGTCGACCGGGAATCTGACTCCCGGTCATGAACAGCGTCACGCCCGGCGCGTGGTTTACCGCTTCGGTATGCATCGAACGAACCAAGCAGATGTCATCAGCGACTCCGCCCGTGTGCGGCAACAATTCCGAGAGCCACCGACCGCATTCGCCATATTGCTTAAACGGTTTCAGTGGCGGGAGGATTTTGTAGCTCCCTTGAGAAGCCGTCATGGTCGAGAGCCGGGTTCCCTTGCGCACTGACTCCGGGAGGTCTTGCATTCGCAATGCCTCCAGGCCGGGCTTGTGATCGAACAGGTCGACATGTGAGGGACCACCACCTTGCCAGAGCACGATCATGCGTTTGGCTTTAGGGGGGAAATGAGGCAAGCCCGGAAGCGGGTCGGAACCGTTGTCTCCGTCGCGCGGCGAGCCAGCGGCGGCCGCTTCTTCGCCGAGCAACTGCGCGATGGCTGCCAAGCCGATGCCGTGGCCGAAGCCTTGCAGCAGCATACGGCGGGTCAGTTGCTGGTTCAGCTCGTGGATCGGATTCATCAGCAGTTCTCAAGTCTGAAAAGGTTGGTCAGCAGTTCTGGCGACAGCCCGAGTTCATTCGCGGGTCAGCGCCTCGTCCAAATTGAAAATCGTCAAGCAAACATTGGTCAGCGCCGCCAACTCAATCGCATCGACTTCGGCCGGGACTTCACTCGCTCCAATCTCGATGAACTCCTTGGCCTTTTGCGGATCGGCAGCAAAAAGTTGTCGGCCGCGCTCCAGTTGTCGCTGCAGCACCTGCAGTTCTTGGTCCGCCGGCTTGCGCGAGCAGACGCGAAGGAAGGCTGAACTGATTCTCTCGCTGTCCGATGCGGCACTGGAGTGGACTTGGCTGGCCAGTAGTCTGGCCGCTTCGACCCAGGTCTCATCGTTGAGCGTCGTCAGGGCGTGTAGCGGCGTGTTGGTGATCGTGATTCGCACCTTGCAAGCTTGCCGGGTTCCGGCGTCGAACATATTTCCGGGTCCGACCGTTCGTCGCCAGAAAGTGTAGAGGCTGCGGCGATAGAGGTCCTCGCCACTGGAAAGTGGGTAAGAGAAATCTCGCTCCTTGGTGATCGCGAGGCTGTCCCAGATATCGGGTGGTTGGTAGGGGTAAACCGGCTTGCCACCGAATTGAAGATTCAGCTTGCCGCTGGACGCCAGCGCCACGTCGCGCAGCAGCAGCGAAGAGAGCCGAAAGCGGGCTCCGCGGGCGAAGAGTTCGTTCGCCGGATCGCGCTCCAGCAGTTCCTGTGTGACTCGCGAGGACTGCCGATAGGTGTTGCTTGTGACGATCAGGCGATGGATGTGTTTCATATCCCATCCATGCTCACGGAACTCGACCGCCAACCAGTCGAGCAATTCAGGCTGCCGCGGCGGTTCGCTTTGCAATCCGAAATTCTCCGGCGTCTTGACCAATCCCTGGCCCCAGTAGTGTTGCCAGAAGCGATTGACTTGGACGCGAGCGACGAGCGGATTCTCTGGCGAGACCAACCAGCGGGCGAGTCCCAAACGATTGTGGGGAGAGTCCTCGGGCAGAGGTGGGAGAACCGCTGGGGTGTTCGCGGAGACCGGGTCGCCCGGCATTTCATAGTTGCCTCGCTGCAGGATCCGAGTCTCGCGCGGACGAGCATCGGACATCACCATGACCTTGGCGAGCGTTTCGCGAAACGCGTCGCGCTCGCGGTCGGCGGAAATCAGATCTCGCCGCACCGTCAGCAGCGGTTCGGGCGCTGTGTTGTCGAGAAAGTATCGCCGCAGTTTGGTCTTTTGCTCGTCATTTCGCTGGTCGGCCGGGAGTTTGGAGAGATCGACGATCTCTGCGGGGATCTGCGGCGGGGATTGCGTCTCAGCCGGAGCCGCCTGCTCGGTCGTCCCTTTCTCTGCAGGAGCCGGAAGCTCGATCTTTGCGACTTCCTCGAGCCAGCGAGTGTAAGCGGCAGCCGTCTCCTCCGAAGGCTCCAGCCGTTCGTACTCTTGCCGCAGTTGCTTGGCGCGAGTCTCCAGTTCTTCCAATCGAGCGCGCTGCTCCGGCGAGCCGGTGTAGATAAACGGATCGGCGATGCGGTACTGATTGCCTCCGGGTGGCACGCCACTTTCCGGAACGTTGTTGAAAAAGGCGAAGAAGCTGTAGTAATCGCGCATCGTCAGCGGGTCGTACTTGTGGTCGTGACACTGCGCGCAGGCCATTGTCAGCCCAAGCCAATTGGTTGCCGTCACATCGACACGATCAAAGACGATCACATTGCGCTGCTCTTCGGCAATCGCTCCCCCTTCGCCGTTGAGTAAGTGGCATCGATTAAAGCCGCTGGCGATTTGCTGTTCATGACTCGGTTCGGGGAGGAGGTCACCGGCCAATTGTTCAATTGTGAATTGATCGAATGGCATGTTGGCGTTGATGGCTTTGACGACCCAATCTCGCCAGCTGTACTGATGCGTATCGCCGTCCTGCTGAAAGCCGTTGCTGTCGGCGTAGCGGGCGGCTTCAAGCCATGGAAGGGCCATCCGCTCGCCGTAGTGCGGATTGGCCAGCAGCCTCTCGACCTGCCGCTCGTAGGCATCCGGCGAGGAGTCGCCGAGAAACGCTTCGAGTTCCGCTGGGGTTGGCGGCAAGCCGATCAGGTCGAGCGAGAGGCGTCGCAGCAGCGTCTCGCGATCGGCGGCGGGCGATGGCGCGAGTCCCTCTTTCTCCAGGCGTTTGAGAACGAAGGCATCGATCGGATTGCGAACCCAATCCGGCTGCGAAACTTGGGGAACAGCAGGTCGTACCGGAGCGACAAAGGCCCAGTGGGGAGCGGTCCGCGCGCCGGCATCGATCCAACTGCGAAGCGTCGCAATCTGCTGGGGAGAGAGCGGTCGCTTGTGTTCGGGCGGCGGCATTAGCTCGTCTTCGTCACTGGTGAGAAGCCGCCGAATCAGCTCACTCTGATCGCTTTTACCCGCGATGATAGTCTCACCACCTGAGGCCAAGAGCGCGGGAATTTCGTCGAGCCGCAAGTCGGCTTGGCGGGCCTCTGCATCTGGACCATGACAAGCAAAACAATGATTGGAAAGGATCGGCAACACTTCGCGATTAAAGTCTGGACCCTGAGCCCAGAGCGGCAGCCCAAACAGGCTCGCCAGCTGCGGCAGGGCTACCAAAGCGAGCAAGCGGCGGAATGACTTGTGTGCTGAGAAGTACATTGAGTCCCTGAATAGCTTGTCTCGACGAGCGGCACGGGAGCAGGAGCAACGAGTCCTTATCCCAGTCACTGACGATGCCGGCAGAAAATTTCGGCTGAATGCCAACCGTCAGAATAATCCAAAACAGCCGATCATTCAGCAGGAGCAGTCCGTTCAGTCGACGTGAGAGCTTGCCGCAAATCGGCAATCGGCCGATACTCAGGGAATGAAAACTGTCGACAGACCGAATAATGATCAGGAAATCGAACTTCAGACGGCGGGGCTGTGCCTGCGTTTCGTGCGTATCGCTGATCGCTTTCAGCTGCGCGTCTCGATCGACGGCGCGTTGTTTTTGGAAGCCGCAGCTGGTTCCGACAACCAAGCTTGGCCGGCGGCGCCGCCGCTACAGCAGCTGCACGAGCAAGTCTTGCCAACTGGTCCGGTTGTCTTGGGGGTCGGATCGGCGGGAACGACCCACTGGTCAGCTTCCTTCGCGGCCAAGGAGCCGGGCGTGGTCTGGTGCGAGTACGCCGCGCGAGTCAGCCGAACTTGGGCGCCGGAAAGCGAGTGGCTGGGGACGAGCTTTCGGATTGGCGAGGGCTGGGACCTGTCGCTTGGGCAAAATGAATTGACTCTCACCCGCCAATCGCGAAAAGTTCTGCTGCAAACGCTGGGGCCAGAAAGTCAGCTGACAGCAAACCGGGCCGGCAGCTTTGAGCTCGCACCTGCCAAAGATTTCATCCAGCGGTCGAATACGATTCAGTGGCGGTTGGCAATTTGTTTGAGCTGAATGGAAAACGGTCGAATTTGCACGCATTTTTGAATAAGTTGTGGGATCACGCTCGAAAAGCTGGTAAGCCAAACTCTCGCCGCTCTGTCAGATTGGCGTCCAAAAACGGGCACGTGATTTGCATCTGTTAGTTAATCTAACCAAAATTCCTGACGACAAATGACAAACAGTCGTTAGGATGAGGGAAAATCGGAGCGTTAAGGGAACCAACCTGCTCCGGTCGAAGTAGAGACTAGAAGAGTTTTTGAGATAGGTTTTGGAGAATCGAAGACAATGTGGTTGTACATCTTGATGGTTTTGCTTCCTGGTCTCGTGCTTTCGGGCTGGGCCAGCATGCTGGTCAACTCGCGATTTAAGTACTACTCCAACGTCCCGACGACGCGCGGCTACACCGGCGCTCAGGCGGCTCAGCGACTGCTCGATGCGGCTGGGATTCGCGACGTGAAGATCGTGCGCGAAAGCGGCTTTCTGCATGACCATTACAACCCGGTCGACAAGACACTCGCTTTGTCGCCCGACGTCTATGACCGCACTTCGGTCGCTGCCGTTGCCGTCGCGACGCACGAAGCCGGTCATGCCATTCAACATGCAACTGGTTACTACCCGCTGCAACTCCGTTCAATGCTGGTTCCTGCAGTTCAGTTCGGCAGCCCGATTTCCTGGGTGCTGATTGTTCTGGGATCGGCTTTGGCTGGCGGAGCCGGTGCGGCTGGGGGAATGTCCAGCGCACTGGGGATGGGAATCCTGCTGTTCGGAATTCTCTGTTTCAGCTTGGTCGTGCTGTTCCAACTAATCACGCTGCCGGTAGAGTTCAACGCCAGCAATCGGGCGAAGAAGCTCGTGCTCGAGTCGGGCATCATCGGTCATCAAGAGCGTGAGGGTATGGACAAGGTTTTGAACGCGGCTGCTTTGACCTATGTCGCTGCCTTCGTCTCCTCGCTGCTGACGCTGCTGTACTATCTGCTGCGTTCAGGATTGCTTGGAAACAGCAATGACTAATTTGTCGAGCTTTTGACCTGTCGGGTCAGCTCTTCAGATTTTCAATGGAAAACTTCTCTCGCCCCTGACGGCCCACAGCGCCCTCAGGGGCGATTTTTTTGCCTTGCCAATTAGCAGGCGCTCATCAGAGCAGCTAACGACTTTTTCTCTTGCCCCGAAGGGCCCACCAAGCGTTGAGCATTTGCTGCTTGGTTGCGCCAGGATTAGCACGGTAGAACTCCCGCACATGGCGGTTGTACTCGAATTGTGGCTCGATCTGTCGCTTGCTCCCGGCCGTCTGCTGGTAACACCTCACCACTTCAGCGAGTGTCGCGCCGATGCGATTGTGCACATAGTCGCGGACGGCAGCATTGAATTGAAAGCCGCGGCCGCAGTGCTCCCGGAAAAAGTCACTCAGCTCGCGAGAACAGCGCCAACCCGGGCCAGTTCGCGTGCTGAGCGTAAACGAGCTGGGCATCTTGCCGCGACCTGAATGCCGCGGTTTTGCTGGTTCGCATTCAACGCCAGAGAGCAAAGCCGCGATCCGCTGTTGGAGAATTTCTTTCGTGCCAGAAGATGGGAGTCCTTGGCGGCGACAGAATTCGGCCAGTTCATTCTTCAGCCAGTACCAAGCCGCGAACTCGTCGGGGCTGAGCTTGGCACTGAGTCGCGGACGAATCGAATTCACCAGCGAGATCCTTGCTGAATAGATAAATGGACAGGGCTGGTGCGGGCCCACGCACGACGCGCAAGCTGCACCAGCCCTATCTCCCTGACTTCAAGAGTTTGCTGAATGTATCTGCGAATCAGCGCTTCCACTCGGGCAGTTTTCGGCCCGGTGTCCAGGGTGCCCCCAGAGCGTCAAACTTCGCCAGCAGTGCCGGGATTTCGGTATCGAGCAGCGTCCGCAGTTCAGCGGCAGTCTTCTCGTATTCGGCTCCGGCAATTTCAAACTGCTTGCGATGCGTTCCGGTCGGACCTGTGGTGCTGCCCATCGCGCCAAACATGGCGTTGGTCAACCGCCCGCTAATCCCCGGCATCGCATCTTCGTTCCGGCTGGAACGGGTCGGATCGCCAGTGAACTTCTGCTGCAAGTCGAGCAGTCGCAGTTGCATTGCCCGAACTTCTTTCCAGTTAGCAGGATCAACCTGCGCGGAGTTTTGCGTCAGCTGCTCAACCGCGGCCAGCTGATCGGCTGCTTCAGTCGCCAGTTGGCTGGCTGCCGTCACCGCATTTGAGAGCTTCGCCACTTGATCGCAGAAGCTGAGAATTTCTTGGCGATTGATTTCGGTCATGTCGCCGAAGCCGAGCGGTTCGATCTCGAATTCGGTCGGCGGGATCAACTGAGTGATTTCACCGTCGACCATCTTGGAGACTTCCACGGTGTACTTTCCTGGCACGGCGGCAGCACCCGCGCCGCCTCCGCGACCACCGCGACGTCCGCCGCCTCCCCCTGCCCCGCCGGTAAAGGCAGCGTGCCGGAGATCCCAGTTTGTTCGGGTCATTCCCTTAGAGGTAATTCCGGGGAGTTTGCGAACGACATTTCCCGCGGCATCGCGAATCGTCAACCAAACCGATGGTCCAACCTCGCGGTCCTCGGCTTTCAAATCCTCCCAGCTTGGGTAGAAGACATCCCGGCCGCCGGCGGCCGCTTTGCGATCGTTCTCCTGCCGTACCGACTTCTTCGACTTCAGCGAATCCTTCAGGTAGTAGGTGAAGGCGACGCCGTATTCCGGATTGGGGGCTGTGTAGAAGTTCGAACCTTGGAAAGCTCGAGCTCCACCGGCCATCGGAGCAACTTGTCGATAGATCTGTCCCTTCTTGATCGGGAACATGTGATTCTTCTCGAGCAGCTCAGGATTTACCTGTCGCAGCGGCGAGTAGTCATCAAGGATCATGAACCCGCGACCGAAGGTAGCGAGGACGAGGTCATTCTCATCGCGCTGAATCTCAATTTCGCGAACCTGAATGGTTGGCATACCGCCACGGAGCTGGAACCATTTCTCTCCTCCGTCGACTGTGCAGAAGCAACCGAACTCCGTGCCGCAGAAGAGCAGTTTTGGGTTCACATGGTCCTGCTTGAGGGTGTAAACCGTTCCGCGCTCCGGCAGGTTGTTGGCCAGCAGCGACCAATTCAGGCCGCGGTCGGTCGACTTCAGAATGTAAGGACGGAAGTCTGCCCGCTTGTGATTGTTCAGCGATACGTAAACGGTGTTCCCATCGAACAGGTCGGCTTCGATATCGCTGACGAAAGCGTATTCGGGCACATCCAGAGAGCCGAACTTGTCGACTTTCCGCCAATTCTGCCCGCCATCTTCACTGACTTGAATCAAGCCATCGTCGGTGCCGCAGTAAATCAAACCCTGCACAACCGGCGATTCATCAACGGCAACGATCGCGCCGTACATCGAGGTCGAATTGTTTTTGGCAACCGTATCCAGGCCCCAAACTCGGCCCATGACCTTGAGTGTATTGCGGTCAATTTGTCGGGTCAGGTCGGGACTGATTGCGGTCCAGTTGTCACCGCGGTCATCGGAGCGGAACAGAATCTGCGATCCGAAGTAAAGCCGCTTGTTGTTGTGCGGTGAAATTAGCAGCGGGCTGTCCCAGTGCCACTTGAGCGCTGGTCCTTCGGCGGACTCCTGCGGCTTGATGTCGAGCGCTTCGCCCGTCTTACGGTTGAAGCGAATCAGACCGCCATGTTGCCACTGGGAGTAAACGGTGTCTGGATCGAGCGGATCGACTGCTGGATCAAAACCATCGCCAAAGACGGTCACAAACCAATCGCTATTGCGGATACCGTGAACATTATTCGTCCGCGATGGTCCGCCTTGAGTCGCATTATCCTGTGTTCCACCGTAGACGTAATAGAACGGCTTTTCGCGGGAAACCGCGACACGATAGAACTGGGTGAGTGGCAGGTTCGCCTTATAGTCGTAAGTTTTGCCGCGATCCCAAGTTTCATACAGACCACCATCGCAGCCGATCAGCAAGTGACTCTCGTCGGCTGGGTCGACGACGATCGCGTGATTGTCGACGTGCTTGTCGGCGTCACTCATTGGGACAAACGTGGTGCCACCATCTTCGGTCACCCACAAATTGGTCCCGAGCGAATAGACGCGATCGAGCTTATGGGGGCAGGCGACGATTTCTTGATAATACTGAGGGCTTTCGGAGACGTGGTCGCTCATCCGTTGCCATGTTTCACCGCGGTTGGTGCTGCGATAAAAGCCGCTTTGACCGGCGATCGCTTCGACAATCGCGTAGACGACTTCAGGATTTACCGGCGAAATCGCCATGCCAATCCGGCCGAGGTCTCCGCCCGGCAAGCCACGATTGATTTTCCGCCAAGTCGCGCCGCCATCGGTCGACTTGTAGATCGTCGACTCGGGTCCACCATCGATCAGCACCCATTGATGTCGCCGACGTTGGTAGCTCGTGGCGTACATGATATCCGGGTTGACTGGGTCTAGATGAACTTCGTTGATTCCAGTGTTCTCGCTGATTTTCAGAATCTGAGACCAAGTCTTCCCGCCATCGGCTGTCTTGTAGAGACCGCGGTCTCCGCCTTCTTTCCAGAGTGGTCCTTGGGCGGCTACGAAGACCGTGTTGCTGTCTGCCGGGTGAACGACAATCTTGCCGATGTGTTCGCTGTTCTCCAGCCCGACCTTGGTAAAGCTTTGGCCGCCGTCGGTTGATTTGTAGACGCCATCGCCGTAGCCGACGCTGCGCTGCGAGTTGTTTTCGCCGCTGCCGACCCAAATCGTAAAGCGATCGTTGGGGTCAATCGCGACGCAGCCGATGGAGTACGAACCGTAGTTGTCAAAAATCGGCTGGAAGGTCACGCCGCTATTGGTCGTTTTCCAGACGCCTCCCGATGAAGCGACCACGTACCAGATGCTGCGGTCGTATGGGTCAACAGCGATATCGCCGATTCGGCCCGACATGAAGGCCGGACCGATGTTGCGGAAGCGGAGTGCCGAGACCAGTTCGGAGTTAATCCCCGGCTGCTTATCTTGAGGCTCATCCGAGTCTTGAGCCCAGGCGGGCCCGGCAAGCAGCAGCAAACTGAACGCGGCAACGGTCAAGCGAGAAAACGTCATGGTGACCTCTGAGAAGAAGCAATCGTCGAGAATGTTCGTTCGCCATCCAGCAAGGAAGCAGTTGTTCGCTTTCCCGCGGTGGCTGAATAGAACCCCTCCACTTTAATCAGGATGCTGCGAGGAACAACCGGCGATAAGGCCGGCCTAGCGAGTTCGGAGGGTCGAAAAGAACGGCTTATGATTCGCCTCGCTGCAGAACGGGGAAAATGCCGCGAAAAATCATGTTTCTTTGGATGCCGCTCTCAGCGACTGCAATCCCTTTCGGGCAGGTCGCGGTACTGTCGATGGCACTGAGTGCAATTCGCTTTGAGGGCTTTCAGTTGTGCGGCGGCGGCCGCGGATTGCTCTGGGGTGGCCTCGCCGCGCAGAAGCTCTTCGAGCCGCTTGGCAATCGCTTCGCCCGCTTGTAACTGCTCGCGATAAGCCACGGGCTCGGCGCGGACCGATTCTGTGCGGAGCAGCTCCGTAAACTGCTCGCGGAGCAGCAGGGCTTCGTGAGCCGGCTTGAGAGCGGGGTGACGCGGGAGCGCTCTCCATTCATTTGCGGCAAGTTGTTCGAGCTGCTCGAAGTGCTGGTCCATCGCGACCATCGCTTCGGCAACTTCAGGCAAAGGAACCGTTGGCCGAAAGTCGACTTGCAGCTTGTCGAGCTGTGTGGGATCCAGCGGTTTGGATTTGCGAACGGAAGCGAACAAGCCGAGGTAGTGCGGGCTCGTTCCGGCCAAGGTCAGCACTTCTTCTGCCTGTTGTGCATCGAGCCAACCGAGCGCGCGGCAAGCGGTCGCCGAGGCTGCGGGGCTGCGGTGCTTTCCATGGTGACAGTGAAGATAAATCGGTCCGGGCAGATCACGTATCGCCTTGGCTAGCTCGCTGCTCCGCTCTGGCGAAATCCCGTCGTATCCATGCGGCAGGTGAACATAGCGCAACCCATACTTTTCGGCGGTGGCAACATCTGGCGTCTCGCCGTCGACGCTGATGATTGTCTGGACGCCCAAATCGCGGAGCTGGGCAAAGGCTGCTTCGCCGTCCGGTAGGCCGCCGCTGATCAAGCGAGCGTTGACCTGAAGTGCGTTGGGTAACGAATCCGATAGAATTTTTTTGAGCATAGGAGCGGGCGCGGCCGAATCCTGCGCCGAAACGAGCGAGCCGAGTGCGCAAACCGCAACAGCGAAACAAGCGAACAAGAAACTGCGAGCTTTCAACTTTGACTCTCCCCGGGTCGGTTATCGTCATTCATCCGCATTCTAGCCGGAATTGCGACAAATCTACATCTCGACCCGCTCTCCCTGAACGGCCAGCCCAAGCCCGGCATCTTTGACCTGCCGGACTGCATCGGACTCGGGGTTCAGCAGCGGGTTGGTGTGATTGAGATGAATCAGGCGAATTTTTGCGCGTTCCCGGGGATTGAGCTTGCCGAAACGCTGAAGCGATTCAACCACAAACGGATGAGGGATCTCTCGCATGTCACGGCCGGGCAATTCGGCCCCATCGAAGAACGTCGCGTCGAGGTAAGCGATATCGACAATGGCCAGTTCCTGTTCGATCGCGCGCTCCCATCGTTCCCACTTGTCGATATCGGGCAAGAACAGAATCTTTTTTCGTGGACCCTCGATCCGGAAGGCTACGGTCTCCGAAAACTCATCCCGGTGCGGCACGGTCAGGGCGGTGACCGTCAGGCGCTCGTTGAGTCGAATCGGCGCTTCTGCGGCTAGTGGACGAACCTCAATGTTCTGCAGCTTTACCAATTGGCTCCATGGACCTTGGGTGCGGAGGAAATCGGAAAAGCGTGGCATGACATGGACTGGAACCGCTTTGGCCCCAAGCACCTCCCGGCCTAGTTGCAGCAACCCGCCGTAGTGGCCGATGTGGGCATGGGTCAAAAAAATGCCATCCAGCCCGGGGGCGGTTGTGGCTTGACGAATCTCATCCAGAGCGTGCAGTTGCTCTCGAAAGTCAGGTGTGCATTCAAACAGCCACCGCTGGTCAGAGCGCGGATCGACGAGGGCAAGGCTAACGATATGCCGACGAGCCGCTGGGTCTGTCCAAGCTCTCGCGCAGCAAGCCTTGCGACAGCCCGCTTGAGGGTACCCGCCATCTTGGGCCACACCGAGGACCATCAACCAAGGCTCTTCGCCCGTCGCTGGATCTTGGCCCTGTCCGTTTGCACCAGTCGACAAGAACAAGACGACAGCAAACGCCACGCTCAGCAAGCAGCGCCACAAACAATAACGTTCTCTCATTCGCTGTTCCTGTTTCGCAAAGCGCTCACGTTGCAATCGCAGCGCGTTTGTCAGTCGGCGGCGGCGCGGAACGCTGGCCAAACATCGCCAAGAGAGCTTCAACCAGCATCAAGGCGGCCAGAGCCATCAGCACTAGTCCAACCCAGGCCACAATATCGCTCGGAATGATCCACTCCCCATCGCGCTGAAATTTGGGAAGGATCATCGCGCCCAGTGCCCAGGTGCTCATCACGTACATCCAGAGCGTTGGCAAACCGACGACCAGCCAGACCCACATTTGCCGCCGCGTTCGCCAAAGCCAAACGGTTACTCCCAGCAGCGCCAACGCCGCCAGCAACTGATTGCTCGCGCCAAACAGCGACCAAAACACTTTCCAGATCTCAACGGGCTTGCCCGCAGCATCCGTCCCCGCATTCCAGAGAAACAGCAGCGGCACGCCGACCGTCAAACCCGTTCCCAACCAGCGGCCCAGTGCGCCCTGTAGTCCCGTCAGTTCCTGAATGATGAACCGGCCGAGCCGAGCGCACACATCGAGCGTGTCGTAAACAAATGTCGTGAACGCGAGGAGGGCGAATGAGACCGCAAACTCAACAGGGACGCCGACCGCCTCGACAAAGTTCGCCATTCCCATCGCGTAAATCAGGTTCGGTGGCTTACCGGTGATTTCCGGTGCCCCTTGAGCAAACATCATCACACAGCAGAGCGAAATGACGGCAACCATCGCTTCGAGCAACATCGTGCCGTAACCGATCGGGCGAGCGTCGGACTCGCGAGCAAGTTGCTTGGAAGTCGTCCCGGAACTGATCAGGGAGTGAAATCCGGAACACGCCCCGCAGGCGATGGTAATGAAGAGAAACGGAAAGAGCTGTTCGCCCTTCGTGTTCGTCCACGCGATAAACGCCGGATACTGGACTGTGTTGTTTCCCAGTGACAAGCCGAGCGCACCGCCGAGCAGCGCGGCGTACAAAAAGAAGCCGCCGAGATAGCCGCGGGGCTGGAGCAATAGCCAGACCGGAACCATCGCGGCAACCAGGCAGTAGATCAGTAGCAGCGTGCTCCAGAGCTTGACCGTCGTTCCCTCTGTCAGCCCGAACCAACTCTCGAGGTCGAGCGGAAGCTTCTGCCCGCCCCAGATCGATACACCGATCAGGGGCACAAAAATCAGCGTGGCTGGGATCAGCCCGAGCTTGAGGTACTTCATCGCCAGACCCATCGCAACCGGCAGGAGCAGGTAGAGGATCGAGCTCATCGCAATTCCCGCCCCCAGAACGGTTTGTTGGTTTTCAAGCGTTTGCCTGCCGACAAAGGACCGCGCCGTGATGTCAGTGAAGGCGACGATGATGTAGACCAGCGCGATCCAGACAAACGTGAGGAACAGGAGATAAGCCCGGCGGCTGACGTGTTCACGGACGACTTCGGTGATTGATTGCGCCCGGTGGCGAATGCTCGCCACGAGGCTGGTCATGTCATGAACACCACCGATGAAGATGCTCCCGATCAGAATCCACAGCAGCGCCGGGAGCCAACCGAAAGCAAGTCCCGCCAGAATCGGTCCGACAATCGGCCCCGCTGCGGCGATGGCGGAGAAGTGTTGCCCCATCAGAAATGGCGCGGAGGTGGGCTCGAAGTCGACATCGTCGCGGAGTTCGACAGCCGGCGTCGGGCGGCGGTTATCCAAGTCAAGCAGCCGGGACAAGAGTCGGCCGTAGCCGAGATAACCCGCGATCAAAATCGCGGCCGACCCAAGCACGAACACCAACAAGCTCATTTCCGGCCCCCTGAATGCGAAACGAAGTGAACGCATTTTGCCATAAAATAACGCGACTTGCGGAACGTTTCTGAGGGGAGCGCGAAAATCCCGGGAATTGGGGAAACGCTGGGGTGCGGCGCGAGCAGAAGAGAGGAAGAAGACCTCTGACGGAGGCGCGGAGGTACAGAGGAAGAGTTTTGGGGTGGGTGAAGAGACTGCTGGCAGGACCAGTCAATAACGAATGGTTTAGCGGCCTACCGGCAAACAGCGGCACGAAATGATTTGCATTTTGCTGTCGTTCCTCGACTGGCGCGGAGCTGATCGGGCGAGGCGATATGCGGGTGCGCGACGATATGCGGGTGCGAGGCGAGGCAACCATCTGTCGGCTCAAACCCGGCCGCTTTTGCCGGCTTATTGGATCCCGTATTTTTCCAGCAGGCGATAGAGCGAGCGGCGACCGATTCCGAGCGCCTGCGCGGTGCGCGTTTTGTTGCAATGGTTGCGGCGGTAGACTTGCTCGACATGCAGTTTGTTGAGGCTGTCGAGGTCGATCTTGCTGCCGACTTTCAGCTCGGCCGAAATTCCCTGCTGCTCGCTTCCTTTGACGATCTCTTCGGGCAGATTTTCGCGCGTGATTTCGTCGCCCTCAGCGAGGATCTTGGCTCGCTCGAGCGCGTTTTGCAGTTGCCGGATGTTGCCTGGCCAAGTGTAGTTGCTCAGCAGATCGATGACCGAGTCGGAGATTATCCACTGGTCGCCGAGGAAGTGGTGAATCAGCAGGCGGATGTCGCCATCGCGCTCCCGCAGAGGCGGAAGATGAATCTTGAGAACATTGATGCGGTAATAGAGGTCCTCGCGAAATCGCCCTTCGGCAACTTCCTTTTGAAGCTCGCGATTGGTCGCGGCAATCAACCTGACCTTAATCTTCCGTTCCTTGACGCTGCCGATGCGGCGCAGCGAACCGTCTTCCAGAACGCGGAGCAGTTTTGCCTGTAACGACCCGGCTAGTTCTCCGAACTCGTCGATAAAAAGCGTGCCGCCATCCGCGATTTCGAAGAGACCTGGCTTGGCCGAGGCCGCGCCGGTGAAGGCGCCTTTCTCATGACCGAACAATTCACTTTCGAGCAAAGCCTCTGGTAAAGCCGCGCAGTTGATCACGACCAGCGGCTTGCCGGCAACAGCCGATCGCTCATGAATCGCGCGGGCTACCAGTTCCTTGCCTGTTCCGCTTTCACCTTCAATCAGCACTGGCTTGTCGGTCACGGCGGTCTTTTCGATCAGCCGGAAAACGTCTTGCATCGCGGGCGAGTCGCCGACCATGCTGGCCGGCGGTGCGGTCTGCTGGAGCACGTGCCGCAGCTGACGGTTCTCCTTGAACAGTTGGCTTGCGCGAAACGCTTTCTGAATCAGCAGATCGAGCTCGTTGAGCTTTGCCGGCTTGGTCAGAAAGTCGAACGCGCCTTTCTTGATCGACTCGACTGCATTCTCGATCGTCCCGCCGCCGGTCAACATGATGACCTGGATATCAACCTCACTCTCGCGAAGCTGGGTCAGCAGTTGCAGGCCGGTTACATTGGGCATGTGGATGTCAACGACCGCTACGTCAAAGACCTGATTGTCGACCAGCTCCAAAGCCTCTCGACCATCACTCGCAGTGAAGACGTTGTAGCCGAGCTTGCGGAAATACATGGCCGCGGCATCGCGGAAGTCTTCTTCGTCGTCAACCAGTAACAATTTGATCAAACTGCGATTGGCCAAGTTCATGGGATTGGTTTCTTTGGCAGGTGGGGCGAAACTGGTGGTACTCATCGGTTTAAGGCTTCCATCGTAGCCAGCCCAGAGATTGAAAGCTGGTCAGGCTGAAAATTCGGTTCGGTTTCAAGAAAATCAAGTCAAACGAGTTCGATAAATTGCGCGGGGGTGCAGACGTTAGGTCGCCGCAAGCTGCGCGGCGGCGATCGGCTCGGTCCATTTTGCGGCGGCTCGGATCGCCAGCACCGGACAGGGCGCATGTCTCAGCACCTCTTCGGCTACGCTCCCCAATAGCAGCCGGCTGATGCCAGTCCGACCATGAGTTGGCATGACGATGAGGTCAATATTGTTTTGGTTGGAGTACTGGACGATGGCCGCGGCTGGCTGGCCGCGCACCAATTCGTGGCGATGCAAAATTCCAGCGAGAGGCGGGTGCAATTTCTGCAAGACTTCCCGCTCGTGCTCAATCGCTTGATTGACCTCCGGGATCGCAGCCCCACTGGAGGCCGGCAGCTCCGGCACAGCGACATACAGAAAAATCAATTCGGCACTACATTCGCGCGCAAGCGAGGAAGCGACATTGACGCAGTCTTGACAAGTTTGGGTGAGGTCGACAGGACAGAGGATTCGTTTCCAGTTCATCGGTTCAGTCCGTAAGAGGTTTGGCCTGCGCAAGACAAAGTCGCCCATTTCCTGATGCAACTGCTATGCCAAGGCGGTTAAACGGCACGAAACCACCAACGCGGCGTCTTGGGTTCTAAAACCCCGCCTTTTTTGGGTGCCTCAAGAAATGGCCACCATTCGACTGTGCGTTATCGCACGCAGCCGTGCGGATCAAGCTCGGACTGTGCGGCGGGGGCTGGGGCGGATTAGCGGCGTCGATCGAGCTGGTCGTGGGCTGGGAGATAGATGGTCATTTTGGCGCCGCCCAGTGCACTGCGTTCGATTTGAATGGTTCCTTGATGAGCTTCGATAATCCGTTTGGTGATTGCCAGCCCGAGCCCGGTTCCTTTGGTTTTGGTTGTGAAGAAGGGGTCGAAGACCCGGGCAATTCTTTCGGCTGCGATTCCCGGTCCGTTGTCTTCCAGCACGAGTAGGCAGGCGGTGTTGTCTTCCGAGCGGGAAATGGTGCAGCAGATAGCTCCATTTTGGCCGGCCGCATCGATTGCGTTCTGCAGCAGGTTCGTCAAAACCTGGTCGAGTCGATGTCGATCGCCAATGATCAACGCATCGGCCGGATGCTCGCAGTTGACGGCGAGAGTGGTGGCTTGATCGCGCCAACGCGTCTCAAGGTTGTACCACGCAGTCGAAGCGAGCCGGACCAAATCCACCGGCTCGCGATCCAAGTTGATCGGCGCTGCGTAATTTCGGACCTCTTCGTAGAGAATATGCAGCTTGTCGAGTGCGTTCTGAATTCGGTGCGCCTGCTTGAGTGCCTCCGGTCGATCTTCGATATCTTGCAGCAACGCTTCGAGGCAAGCGTGACTGCGCTGCAAGACGTTGCGGCTCTCATGAGCCAGTCCCGTCACCATCTGGCCAATCGCGGCGAGTCGCTCCGACTGCTGGACTTTCGCAGCCGCTGACTCCTGAAGCAGTTTGGCGAAGGCTTGCTGGTAAGCAAAGTCAATGATCGCCGCATCCATATCGAGCAGTTTATTGACGGCGATCAGGGTATCGCAGAGTTCGTGGCGAGCTTGCACGGATATCTCGCAAAGCCCTTTGGTGATGCCAATTCGCAGTCGCGTCAAAGCAGCCATCGCATAGGCTTGATTCAGTCCAATTTCGACATGCCTCCGCCCGACGCGCCAGCGCATCAAAGCATATTCATCGTCGTATTTCCCGGCGAACAGGCTGGCAACCCACTTGGCCAGAGTCACCTTCAGTCGCTCGATTTGCGGCTCTCCACCACTGACAACTCGGGCCGTGAATTCGTGTTTGAGGATAGTCCGGTAAAAATCCTCCGTCAGTGCCGGGACAAGCGGTTCAACGTGCGGCCAAACCGACCGAACCCGATCGGCGTCCTCCGAGGTCCAGCCGACGTACGACTTGATTTGCTGAAAGAAAACGGAGATGTCAGAGTCAGCTGGATCGACAGGCGTGGAATCGAGGCTGAAGGCTGGCTCTGAAGAGTTAGCATGACTCATGGGGGGTTCCGGCAAACTTCATTTCTGGATCAATCTGGGAGCCGGATCGCATGGACCGGCTCTTTTTTCTGGAACATCCCCGCCTCGACCGCTCTCACTTCTTCTCGCCATCTGTCGGACCGCGGAGCACAAGCACGGGGACCTGGGCCAAGCGGACGACGCGCTCTGCGACGCTTCCCATAAACAGCCGACTGAGTCCGCGACGACCGTGCGAGGAAATCACAATCAACTCCGCAGCGACTTCTTGAGCATAGTCCGTGATCGCAAATCCCGGGTCGCCAAAAAGAGTAATCAGCTCCAGGCCGGAAAGCTCAGAATGTTCGGCCACTGTCTTCTGAAAGCTCTTCGCGGCATATTCCTGAATCGATTGTTCGGTAATCGTATCCCAAATTACCGTTGGTTCGGTCGACGTCGGAATTTGACCGACGTGGACGACCTTGATCTTGGCGCGATCGTCGACCATCGCCACGCTCGTTTTCAGCGCCGCGAGGGCCATCTCGGAAAAGTCCCACGGAACGATCAGACAATTACCTGTGAACTTGAGCATCTTTTCTACCTGCTGCGCGAGGAAATTTAGGTTTCGTTTGACTTCAAAAATTAGCTCGCAATTGTCCCAGACTAAATCTGTTTCTGAGTCCGACTAATGCTCGAAGTGCAAACGTAGTTGGCAGACCACTCTACGCAAACCGCATGCCGCACTATCGAAACCGATATTGAGTAACCATCGACATAGCCCCGCTATTTCGCGGAAAACCGGGTGCTTTTTGTTGTTTCCTCCGAGTTAACGATGGATTTTAATCAATCTGCGAAAAGTGTGCGTTAGAGCACGCCTGTCCTCAGATAACGAGGTCTTTCAAACGGAAGACAGGCCCCCAAGAGAACAAAAACGGGGCGTTTTTGTGATTGTTGGGCTTTAGTTAGCCTCAGTGCCCATTTTCATTGGAGCGGCACTCTGTTTGCTGTTCACCTTGGCCGGTCGATTTTTCCCTGAGCAAAGGGCGGACGACCTTTTGTTCTATTGTCTCTACAAGTGAGCTTTTGCCATGAGCCGACGTTTTGGATTCAGTTTGTCTTTAATTGTGATTGCGATGGTTGCCGGGACACTCTTTGCACGTTACTCAGTTGGCCAGGAGCAGGACCCAGATTCGCTTTCGCGCAGAGATTTCATGCGGATGAAATTGAATTACACCCAGAACATTCTCGAGGGATTAACCACTCGCGATTTTGGTTTGATCATCAGCGGGGCTGAGGAGGTTGAACGAATCACACAAGCCGAAGCTTGGAACTCCAACGACTTTGCCGATTACCAGAAAATCAGCGACGAGTTGCGAAGCGTGGCGAGCCACCTGAAAAAGGCGGGGCAAAAATCAAACTTGGAAGCCGCCGCCCTCCGCTATTTTGAGCTCACCATGAAGTGCATGGACTGCCATCAGTACCTCCGCAAAGCTGACTTCTAGTTCGTTGCGGGGCGCGATTAGATTTGTTTCAAGCCTCAGTTCGCAGACGCTCGCTGCAGCTCGCCCGCGAGCGTCTCCAGAACGGCCGCTGCTGCCTCGGCTTGTCGCTCTGTTCGCGAGCTACTGCGGAGTCGCAGGCCGATCTGCTTTATGATTTGTCCCGCAGGTTCGTTCGGTTCTCGCCTCGCCACGGTGATAAAGACCTGTCCGTCTAAGGATGCGGGCGCGCCTGGGCCGAGGTGACCGGTGACGGCGGCGGACCACGAAGCTTCGTTGGTCCGCTGCAGCACGCCGGTGGCCATCGCGTCGGTCACCTCCTGCGAAACCGCGCTGAACTCCTGTAGTGCTTGCGGTTCGACTCCCAGCCAGGCGGTTTTGCTCGGCTCTCGATAAGTGACCATCGAGCCGCAAAGGTGTTGGCTGATCCCCGCTACGGTGGCCAGTTCGGCGGCGACCAGCCCAGCAGTGCAGCTCTCGGCAAATACGACCTTTTCTCTACCTGATTTCAGCAGCCACATGCCAAGTTCCTGCGCGGCTTGGCGGAGTCGCTCGCATGTGGGATTGTCGCTGGATGTGCTCATTTGGGGCTGGCCTTCTCGAACGTGTTGCTCGCACCGCAGCTTGGGTGATTGCCTTATACTAGCAGCCTGGAGGATGCTTTTCTTTCAGGAGCGAACTGATGTTAAAGACTGGCCTGCACAGTTTCGGTTTTGTATTTATCTCCTTGGGCTGTTTGATTGCCATGTCCGGTCAAGCAGCGGCGCAAGACGATTGCCCTTGCGGCCCCAGTTCGCGCAACGGCCCGTTCGCTCGGCTGATTCCGCAGGAATATCATGGCGCCGATTTCCGGCCGGCCTGTCGCGCGCACGATGCGTGTTACAGCTGTCCTGGGTCGGACAAAGAAGCGTGTGATCGGCAATTCCTCGCTGACCTGGTTTGCGCTTGCCAGAATTCTGACAATCCGCGGCGCTGCGAGGCGTGGGCGCGGCGAATGTATCTCGCCACGCGGGTCGCGGGTAAACGGAGCTTCATTCGGGCTCAGCAATAGCCCGCAGCAACGAGAATGCGCGCAAAGAGAATGCGCATAAAAAAAGAAAGCACAGCAAGCGCTGCCGCGAGGAAGCTTGTCTCTTAACTTCCCTGCAGTGCTGGATGCTGTGCTTTCTGGAGGCCAGTCAAATTGCCCGGTGATGCATACGGTCTGGTTGTGAATTCAGCCTGAACCGCGCCCGACTGCTTGGCGTTCATTCAAACTGTCTCCCAATCAGTCCCAGCGTGGTTTTGGGGGCCGTTGGGCTGGGCTCACTTAACCGAAATTTTCCGCGGTTTGGCGGACTCCGATTTAGGTAGGGTTACGGTCAGTACACCTTCTTTGAATTCAGCGGCGGCTTCGCCCTCGTTCACGGCACAGGGCAAGGGGAGGCTGCGGCTGAAGCTGCCAAACCGCCGCTCGATGCGGTGGAAATGCTTGGCTTTGTCGGTCTCTTCCTTTTCTTCTTTGCGTTCACCGCGAATGGTGAGCAAATTGTTCTCGACGCTGATGTCGATGTCCTTTGCTGAGACCCCAGGCAGATCCATCTTCACCATGACCGCCTGATCCGTCTCGCTCACGTCCATTCGCGTATGGAACGGGTCGGGTATGAACTCGCCATTGATGTCGAACATCGAATCGAAGACCCGATCGAGGTCGAGTAATTGATTCGGAATCCACTGGCCCAATCCGAATGGACTGCGGCGACGGACTTGAGGTTTGGTGGAAAGTGTTTGAGCCATGACAATTCTCCTTCATCGCGGGTCTAGCCGTTTGAAGTTCGGGTGAACCCGAATCACTCGAACTTGGAAATTTTCTTTGCCCGCCAAGTGCGGGACACTCGTGTGTTGTCTGGCTGAATTTGCAATTGCCATGCCAATCCGAACTGGATTGATGAAGCAACAAGGATTTGCCGGTATTCGGCGAATATCCAGATCGCTGCTAGTTACTTGCTCGGTCCCATCCGCACAGCTTGCGTACCGCGGTCGTGCCAAGGTGGACCAATCCAGCATCAAGAAAAGTCGGAAAACAGGGCGATTTCCGAATCTCCATCACATCTGAGAAATGGCACTCTGTTTGCAACGATTGAGGGCTCATCCAGAGCGACTTGTATCTGGAGCCCAGCAAGTTTCATCGGGTCCGAACTGTAGTTTTCTCTTTACCAACAACAAGAAGAGAGGTTTGCCATGAGTACAGGACTTAGCGCCCAAACCGCAATCATGCGGCCACGGAGGCTCCGCTCGTTGCTGGCAAATTCTTATGCTGCTCCGGATCTTGAGATCGGAATCGGTAAGCCGGAAGCGCTCGAGCCGGTTGATGGCCGAGCATCTAATCCAATCAACAACCGATTTGCTCAGCGCCCGCTGGATGACGTTGCGATGGTCTTTCAGCAGCAGCTGGCGAACCACCCGCAATTTCGAGGTCGCGGCCGCTTGGTTTATTCAGAGTTTCTCGATGGGGTTTTGAGGCTGAACGGCTGCCTACCCAGCTTTTACTTGAAGCAGCAGGTTCAAGCGCTGGCTCATCGAATGCCGGGAGTCACTCGAGTTGTCAACCGCATTGATGTCCGCGATGCGATCAGTCGCGATGGCGAGCTGGAAACCTGGTGGATTGGAACTCACGCTGGGCCGTCCAGCGAGGAGTAGAAAGGAAGCAGCGTCGCGAGTCACCATTGACGCTAAAGAAGGAAAATGACGCTAAGGAAGAAAGCGGAAGCGCACCGCCAAGATCAACTGAGCCGCACCGCACCTCGCATAATCTCGGCTAAGAGGCCTAATCGGCTACGGGCTAAACGAGAATCGAGTTGTTATCCCCCCTCGACGCCCCTGTTTAGTTGCCCTTCTTCACTCTGCATCCTCTGTGACTCTGTATTTCCATCCTCCCCGTGCCTTACAACGTGGGCTTCGAGATCATCGCAGAGCATGCGCTGAGGCGGCGTTTCCAGATCGTCGTACTGCCCCTCGGTCACCGTCGTGACGAATCCTGCAACAGCCAAGGCGGCCAAGAGCAGAGCGATCGGCAAGGCGATAAAGATCACGCTCATGAGCAAGTCTGAAAGAGAGAACGCTTGAAAACGAAAAGGTTGATAACGCCTGCAACGGCTTTGGGGTTGGCCCACTGGCTATCAATTGGCACGCACCAAGCGGCTATCGCCAAGCCCGCTAGAGAAAACCGGCTCGCTTTTTCACGCGGCTCACAAGCTGATCGATACGCGGTAAACAGAAGCTTCGTTCTTTAGTCTTACCGAGCCTTCATCGACAGCGTTGGGAGAACGAAGAACAGGAAAGCCATCATCAGGGCGGCAACGCCGGCTACAGCAAAAATTTCGTTCATTTTACTCACTCCAGAAAATTATCAGAGACAGAGCCCAATCAAAGCGATGCTCGGGCAAATCGCCCCTGGGATATCGGGAAGCTGATATCCCCGGAAGGGTTGCCCGCTGCGAAACGCAACTAACCTGCAAAGCGGTGATGCAAGTCCCGTTCCAAAAGCGACTCGCGGCAAGTAGGCTTGGATTTCCTGCGGCGCAAGACGAAAACTATTCCAAAACGTGCGGCTCGCGGCGTGCACGGCGCGCGTGCAGTGTGCTGAGTCGCACTGCTGAAATGCTAGAAAATTCGGGTATTACCGCCTGTTCGGACTCGGGGAGCAATCGAATGAAAATGAGCAGCAAGTGGCGAACTTTCCTGGCGGCCGTGGGGATTCTGTTTGGATTGCTTGGGAGTTTGAGCATGGCACAAGGTCGCACCGAAGCGGACTGGGAAAAATTGTTTGAGCGCAGTGAGTATCAAAACTCCAGCGGAGCCACTCTGAAATACCGTTTGCTCCGACCGGAGAAGCTCGAAGCGGGACAGCGCTATCCGCTGGTGATCTTTCTGCACGGAGCTGGTGAGCGCGGCGATGATAACCGTCTGCAGTTAGTCCATGGGATGCGCGAGTTTGCTCGAGCGGACCGCCGCAAAGAGTTCCCTGCTTTCGTGCTGGCTCCCCAATGCCCGAGCAATCAAAAATGGGTTGATGTTCCCTGGGACGCACCGAAGCTCGAACAACCCGAAAAGCCGGCAAAGGCGATGGGCTTGTGTCTTGAATTGATCGACAAGCTACAGAAAGATCTGCCGATCGATGACCGTAGACTTTATCTCACGGGGCTGTCGATGGGCGGCTTCGGAACCTTTGATGCCATTGCCCGCTGGCCGGATCGGTTCGCCGCGGCGATGCCGATTTGCGGCGGAGGCGATACCCGGAAAGAGACCGTCTCTCGTTATCGCGACTTGCCGCTGTGGGTCTTTCATGGTGGAAAAGACACGCTTGTCCGGCCCGAGCGCTCGCGCGAGATCATTGCCGCACTGAAGGAAGCGGGCGCTGAACCGCGTTACACGGAGTACCCCGATGCGGGTCATGACAGCTGGACGCAAACGTATGCCGACGAGGCCGTGTTTCGCTGGTTGTTCAGTCAACAGCGGACGGCAGCTGGCGAGGCCGATAAATAGAGAGGCCATCTCTTTGGACCAAGCTTGAGTTCAGCTTGTCTAAATAGCCTCCTTGCCGGATAGCTCTCGGAATTGAACTCAGCAGTTAGACTTCAGCGAGACCGCCCCAGCGAAGGACGGCTGCTTTCGAGTTGCTGACTGGGAAGTCAGAAATTTTTCTGGTAGCGACTTGGGGAAAGTAAGCGGAAATGAATCGACGGGACTGGGGCGAGCTGATTTTTTTGGCGGCGATTTGGGGCGGGGCGTTTCCGTTTACGCGATTTGCCGCGCCCCAGTTTGGGCCGATCGCATTGATTGCTACGCGCGTGACGGTAGCGGCCCTTTGCCTGCTGGGGTTGCTGCTGATTCAGGGAAAGCTGTCTCGCTTGCGACAGAATTGGGGCGGGCTGATTCTGATGGGTGCCTTGAATACGGCGATCCCCTTTACGCTGTTTGCCTATGCAACCTTGCACGTTCCCGCAGGCTTTGCTGCGGTGCTGAATGGAACCGTGCCGCTGTTCAGCGCGATCATTGCCTTGATCTGGAGGCTGGAGTCGCTACCGCCGCTGCGAATCCTCGGGTTGCTGATCGGGTTCGTAGGCGTCGTGATTTTAGTGCTGCCAAAGCTGAGCGGAACAAACGACTTGTTGGCGGTGCTGGCGGGACTTTGTGCGGCAAACATGTACGGCTTCTCGGCCCACTACACGCGGCGGAAATTCGTGGGTCAAGAATCGCTGGTCGTCTCGACAGGCACCTTGCTCGCAGCGAGCGTGATGCTGATCCCGCTGGCGATCTGGTTTTGGCCGAAGACGATGCCTTCAGCAGTTGCTTGGAGTAATGCAGTCGCACTGGGGTTGCTCTGCACTGCGCTGGCCTATGTGGTGTACTTCAACCTGTTGGCTCGGGTCGGCACGATGAGGTCGGTGACGGTCACCTATTTGATTCCCCCATTTGGAATGCTCTGGGGCTATCTGTTCCTTGGCGAAGCACTTTCCTGGAACATGGTGATTGGCTGTGCAGTGATCGTGGTGGGCACGGCGCTAGTAGTGCAGTCGCAGCGGAAGTAGCTCGTTAAAGTCCTCGCGGCGAGAAACATCACCCGGAGTGAAGCGTGACGGGGATGCCAAACCGGCGGCTCGCGCAAGAACCTAGCCGAGGATGAAGGCAGACCCTGCGCGGTCGCTACTCATCATTTAGCGCGAGGCATCAACGAGGACCTGCGGGTCGGAACTGGCGTACGACTAATCGCCGGCGGGTGGTTCGTTCTTGACCTTCCACTGGAGGTAGGCGTCGAGGAAGCCTTGGATGTCGCCATCGAGGACGGCGTGGAAATCGCCCATCGCAAAGCCGGTACGGGTATCTTTGACACGCTGGTCGGGGTGTTGAAAGTAACTGCGGATCTGGCTGCCAAAGCCGACGCGAGCCTTGGTCTGATACTTGGCCGCTTCCGCCTCTTCGCGTTTCATTTCTTCGAGCCGAGCCAATTGCGCGCGGAGCATCTTCCAAGCGAGGGCTCGGTTCTTGTGTTGGCTTCGCTCCTGTTGGCACTGTACGGCAATGCCGGTTGGGAGGTGCGTCAGGCGCACCGCGCTGTCAGTTTTATTGACGTGCTGGCCCCCTGCTCCGCTGGCCCGGTAGGTGTCGGTCCGCACGTCTGCTTCGTTGATTTCGATTTCTTCTGAATCTTCGACTTCTGGCGTGACATCGACCGCGGCGAAACTAGTTTGTCGTTTGCCTTCCGAGTTGAAGGGGCTGATCCGGACGAGCCGGTGCATTCCCGTCTCGCCTTTGAGGTAGCCGTAAGCCATCGGCCCGCGAATGGCGAGAGTGGCAGAATTAATTCCGGCCTCAAGATTGTCTTGGCGATCGAGAAGTTCTGTGGAGTAGTCGTTGGCTTGTGCCCAGTGGAGATACATTCGGAGCATCATCTCCGCCCAGTCGTTGGCATCGGTGCCGCCATCGCGGGCGTTGATCGTCATGATCGCACCTGCCCCATCATGCGGACCATTCAAAAGGGCTTTCAGTTCCAGCATATCGAGTCGCTGCTCGAGCCGCTCGATCTCAGCTCGGACCTCGCTCGCGGCGGACTGGTCTTCTTCAGCCAATTCCATCAGCGCAGTCAGGTCATCATGAGCGGCGATGAGTTCTTGCAACGGGCTGACGAGCGACTTGAGAGACTTCAGCTTGCCTACTGTTTGCTGGGCGACTTCGGAGCGATCCCAAAAGCCGGGCTGGCCCATTTCCTCTTCGATGGCGCGAATTTTGTTAAGCTTGGTTTCGTAGTCAAAGACTGTCTCGCATTTGCGAGACTCTTTGCTGAATTTGTTCTGCCCGGTTGACGAGTTCGGAGTCCATTGAAGCTTTCAGAGTAAAGAGAGCTCGGGCGACCGTTCCCCGCTGTTTGGGGGAAACCGCCTCGAATGCAGCATTCTAGGGATTTCGAAGC
>Ga0169931_10001872_pt1 | contig 34771 bp, 49 predicted proteins | sample Kivu_15m_20L_FD_129675 | JGI IMG/M metagenome (GOLD analysis project Ga0169931, IMG submission 129675) | Freshwater microbial communities from Lake Kivu, Western Province, Rwanda to study Microbial Dark Matter (Phase II) - Kivu_15m_20L... | ecosystem: Environmental > Aquatic > Freshwater > Lake...
AAACTTAATTAACCAGTAGTGATATCGAGAGATATGTGCTCACGCTTTATATGATATCATTTGTACGTTCCAGGGTGCGCTACTGGTTAAACCAAAGGCCTACGTTCAGCCCTGCGTTTTCTGTTAATCTCTTCTCGGGTAAGATGAGAGTTAAGCTCTTCTTCATTAAGTTTGTATACCCATAATGGAATACCAAACTGATCATGACGAGGTTGAAAATGTTCTTTAGTTAACATTTTACGAAGCTTAGAAGAACCGTCTTTGTTCTTGCCCTCATACTTAAGATGAGGATTTAATTGACAGTATGCATAATGCATAGCTGTATCATATGCTACATAGGCATCAATGTAGCCTAGTTTTTCAACATCGGCATAATATTTATTTAGAATTTTTTCTCGAACCCAGAGCGGAGGGAGAACTACTTTACTACGTTCTTTTGGTTCTAACATATCTTAAATCCACCAGAGTGTTCTAAGAATTTTTGAAATTCAATCATAAGATTTAGATCCATAGGATACCAAGTTTGAAAAGATTTAATCTTAGTAGTGCCCTTGCAAGAATTGCATTCTAAAATATATTCAAAATTTTCATTCATTACAGAGTTGGGATCATCTTTTACAGCTTGAGAAACAGCAGGATGTTCCGATGACCAAGCTCGTTTGCCAGTAGCTTCGCAATAGTGACAATCTTCAAGTGGTAAAGAATCTATATATTCTGTATATTCTTTAACATATTTTGCAATAACGCCATTGTCAATGTCGCGCTTAAGCAAAGCTGCTAAAGCTAAAGAGTCTGGCTTATTAAGGCCATCACCAGAATTATCATGGCCATTTTGAACCTTACCGGCTAAAGCGGGGTAAAGCTCTTCACAGCAAGACCAGAGAGGATGCCAATACCATACGTTAGCACGAAAGTATTCACCTTCTGTAGATGTTGGCTTTTTGCCATAAACATCCATTCCCATAATTCACTCCTAAGTAAAAGATTTTGGATTAGCGTAGATGTGTTCGTGTAAAGAACAGTAACATGTTAAATTGTAGATAGACAATACAGTGTCACAGTTTTCATGTTCGCAGCGTCTCTTAGAAGTATTTTTATTACGCTTAGAAGGTTTGTCGCGAAATTCTTGAACTGGAGCTAGAACACTCATACTGTATATACATCTCCGTTTTGTTGGATCTTTGTATCTTCATATGGAGCAGTAATGCGACGATAAAGTTCTAACTTGGCACATTCTAATGCGCCAATTACAGCATTGATGTTTGCATAATTTTTGCCATGAACAAACAAATAATGATTAGCTAATTTTGTAATACAATAGTTAAGATCACCAGGATCATGTAAAGCTATACTATTAAAAGTTAACCGTTCGTCAAAAAACTCACGATCTTCTTGCTTGATATAAGGCATAAATTATCTCCCTTGAAAAGCAGCCCAAACATCGTCATCTGGTATTTCAGTATCATCAATTTTAGCTAGTAGTCTTTTTTTTAGAGAGACTATCTGATTTGGACGATGTTTAAAGTCAGTATTAAGTAAATAGTTTTGAAGAGCATCTAAAATAATATCTACATCTTCACGATTTAAATTATATCTAGGCATTGGTTCCTCTAGAATATTGATCATAGTGGGCCGGGTGGGGATTGAACCCACGACCAAGGGATTATGAGTCCCCTGCTCTAACCACTGAGCTACCAGCCCTTTGTGAGCGTAATTATTCTTCCCGCGAAATCACATTCTCAAATTGGGGTAATTTGGGCACAACGACATTTATTACGGGAAGGGGTTCCGAATCGTTGTAGAATAAACAAGGCTCAGACTCCATCAGGAGCTTTATGAGCAGTGCGGGTTGAACGTTGGTGCTGCGCTTCCGCTCTAATTCTTTGGCGTAAGCTTCAATGTCATGAGTGTCTCGGGAAGTCATTTTGTCCTCTTAGTGACATTTGTAATTGTGACAAATGTTAGTTGTTATTAATAAAAAAAAGCACAAAACTAATGATACTATAATAGGCATGATAACATTTTTATTTTGCCTAACAATTTTATTGAGTCTTATTAAGATGGCAGAAAAAGCCATTAAAGATTATGACTATGGACACATCAACATTGATGAGTTCAAGCATATTAATAAAGACTCTTTCTTTTTCAAATAAACTTAACAGTTGCGTTCACCTGGTCTGGGGGCAGATGAGTTGGTATACGCTTATGGGGGACTGTTAACTCCCACATATCGATTGATTGTCTCAGCAAGCAATTATCGATATTAAATAATTTCGACTTCTTTGGCCTCAGGACCTTTATTGCCTTGGCCTACTTCAAAGCGAACCTGCTGTCCAGCAACAAGACTACGACGGCCACTTCCTTTAATGTTTGAGAAGTGAACAAAAAGATCGTTTTGATTCTCAACAGAGATAAAACCAAAACCTTTCTCATCGTTGAAAAACTTAACTGTTCCTGTATTCATTGTAATACTAAACTTTCATTTGTTGTTGGTGTAGCGTCTTCTGTCATCAGGTAAAGCCTGATATCCAAAAGAAGATCTGTCATTTCAGAAGTAGCCACAAAGTCTCTTCCAGAAATATCTTTCATTGCTTTATCGACTAGATTGATAGCAAGATTGTTGTTAGTCATGTCCGCCTCGTTTTTTGTATTGAACTACTGCTTCTTGTATAGTAAAAGCATAGTCTCCACTTTGTGCGGACCAACCTTCAGGACGAGCGATTACATCCCAAACTACGTATGGATGATATTCTCCATCTTTGACGCAGATAGCAATCCATCGAGCATAAGACTCGCCAGGATATCTGTCTGCTAATTTGGTACAAGCAATAACCATACGCTTGGTATCTCCTACGATATCACCAAGCATAAGTTGATTATTAAGATTTAATTCATTGTTCATAGTGGGCCCTGTGGGGCTCGAACCCACGACCAATAGATTAAAAGTCTACTGCTCTACCAACTGAGCTAAAGGCCCTATAAATTATCTATAAAGTCTTACGATAACACAAAGCAGTAAAGATACGAGCAGAGCATTCATTAAAGAATAAAGAAAAAACATTATTTACTCGTGACCATGATTTAAATAATGTTTGTTGTCTTTTGTTTTTTCTAAATATTGAACTGCTAAACGAGTCATCTCAAAATGTTTCTGAGCTTTGCGATCAATATAATTAAGATATTTTGTAGTGCCTAATAACATTACAATCGAAACAATGTTAATTGCTATAAGAATAAACCAAATCATTATGTTACCTTATTAATTTCTAAAAAATGGAACTACATTAGTAGTAGATGGCTGCGGTTTTGTTTGAGGGTCAAACATTAAAACCTTAGCATTAGCGATGTTGTATCCATTAAATACAGGATGATCATTGAACGGAGAATCAACATCTTCTCCATATTCGCTACGATGAATGTATAGAACTCTTCCATCAGGAAAGAGAAAATCTATACGATATCCATCTTGTGACATAAATGCTTCAAGGGCATCGTTTAAAGAAGGATGTTCTTGAACATAACCATCATTTGTACGAGTACCAAAAACAATATTTTGAAATACATTAGTCATTATTTAATTCCTCATTAAGAAAAGATTCATCTTTTTTAATCTTGTAACCATGAGCTTTAAGTACTTCAATTATATGCTGTGGCACGCCGTGCCAAAGACAAATACCTTTGTGAATTAGAGCATGGGCGATAATGTCAATTTTTGGGTCTTCATCAAGTTGCGTCATGAAAAATTCTCCATTGATCTATACCAGGAATAAGTCCAAGTTTGGAACCATTATCCCAGTCTACAAATACCGTACCAGTATCATCAATATAGGTAACAGTACCTAAGTCTCCGTTTTTTAAAAGAGTAAATTCGTCAGTACAATTTACAAGATATACTCTTTTGCCAATAACTGGATTTAACTGAGGTTTAATTTCTTCTGTGCTCAAGATGACATTCTTTCAATAAGTAGTGGGGATATTCTTCAGAGTATGTTTGCATAGCACCCAGGGTAGGGTTCGAACCTACGACCCAGTGATTAACAGTCACTTGCTCTGCCTGCTGAGCTACCTGGGTAGTTGATGATTAAAGCATTACTTCAACAGAGGCATCATACTCTTGAAGAGTAGGAAGCTCTAAAAGTTGAAGAGCAAACTCAGCAACAAGGTCGTCGTCACTTGTAAGAGAAAGTGTCAAGCGTGATTCAGAAAGTGCATTCAGAATCTCACGAACACTAATAGTCCCAGGAGTAAACGAATCCTCAAGCTTGTGGGCAAGAAGGATAAGATCCTGTGATTGCTGACGCATATTGGTATTGTTTTTCATATTTTCCTCACTATGTTTATTATAGGGATCAGTTATAAATCTCGTTATGAGATTCATTAGGATGAAGTTGTAAATACATATATTACTTACCAAGCAAATACAAACAAATAAGTTGTAACAAGCAAAATAGTTAAAGTTAAAATCTCTAATCTATACTGCATGTATTTTCTGCCAATGCGGACTGACTTGCGATAAAAGTTTTGAGTATCTCTGTCGCTCCAATGGGCTCCAGGTAAAGATTGAAAATGGTGATCTTCAATCTTATCAAAATTTTTAACGGCGTAATCAAAACCACAAAGAAAAGCTTTAATTTTATGAAACATAAAAACCTATCAGAGAACCAAGCCATAAACCAATGGCAAACGTAGTCATGCCAAACATAGTTATCATGATTTTCTGGGAAAAGGAAAATTTATTCATTGTGTTTCCTTATTGATTATAAGTTTGTAATTTTGTACCCGAGGCCGGACTTGAACCGGCACGCCCGGTAAGGGGCGAAAGATTTTAAGTCTCTTGCGTCTGCCTATTCCGCCACTCGGGCAATTTGTTATTCAATTACCAAATAGAAGGAACTTCTTCTAAAGTCCCAGCATTGAATAAAACATTTAGCAGATCATTATACCACTGAAGTAGATCATCTATCTGAGATTGAGTATAAGATTTATTAGCGAATAATGAGACATGATCTTCAGCCTTCAGAAGACTGGAAACAAATGAGATAATATCCCGAGTCATCTGAAGATTATTAATGTCTGTGTCATTAGCGCCGATTGAAACTAAAATTGACATTTTATCTTCCTTTCGTATATGTAATATATTTAATGTCTATGTCTTTGTTTGAATAATTATTTTTTTCAAACAATCTATACATAGGTTTCTGTCAAATTTGACAGACTTGTTGACTGTGGTAGAAGTTTCTCCACATTCAGAACATTTTTTATTTCTATCTTTATATGTATGAGCTGGTTTAATGTTTTGTGAAGGCATGATCGTAGCTCGCCATAAAAGCCATTACTTGGTCAATAAAGTAAGGTAAAACAGAACTGTCAATAATATGTGGCATACTATCTGAAGAAGAATACACAAGTATATCTCCTCTGACTAAATTTAGAGGAAAATAATTTTGGGTGTATAATCTTTTGAAATATGTAGCACAAACGTTAACAGGGTGCTTATGAGATACTTCGTAAGTATAGTGGTAGTAGTTAGATAATCCATCAAATGTAGATATTGTAGTTGAATCGGATCCAAAAACAAAAGACTTTGCAGCTTGAGTATCATCGGATATTATTTGAGGATAATCATGTACGGGTATAAATAAACCTCTCACACTAACCTCTCTTGATTATAACAGAAGAGCTAGAAGCGCTTCGTGTGCCATCTTTTAGATTAGCATACATAATACAAGAATTAAAGTTGGGTGTAGAATTTACTAAATACACATTTGCAGTATGTACATTCAATGGTATTGTGTAAATAGAGCCATCAGAACATTCTAATTTATAATCTAATACTATAGTTTTATCAACTAAAGAATCGTTATAAAGTATATAGAAAAAATTAGAAGTAGTTGAATTAGCTCTAATCTTGGTAAGATTAGGTTTAAATGCGGGCATTGGTGGATTTGTAGGAATTACCAATGGCATTGTAGTTGTAGTAACAACTGGAGTAGTTGTTGGAGGAACGGTTGTAACTGGTGGATCCATTGGTGTTTCTAATAATTTAGAAACATTAATAGCAGGAATTTTTAAAGAAGAATATGGATCAATGGACAATGGAGAGGCAGCTATCAATCGTTGTAACATTTTAGAAATGTTATGATCTGGGTATGCTTGTCTATAAAGGGCAAGTATACCAGCAACGTGGGGAGCTGCCATAGATGTACCAGATGCAGATTTAGTTTCAGTTCTGTAGGCAGCAGAAACAATCTGTAAACCTGGAGCAGTAAAAGTTGTAGTGCTGGACAAATTAGAAAAAGACGTAACATAGCTATTTAAATTTGTTGCAGCAACAGATACAACTTTTGATATACATGCTGGATTACTCATACCAATAGAGTAAGAGTTTCCAGCAGCAACAACGACTGGTATATTTTTATCATATAAAGAATGTATAACAGTAGTTATTTTAGAAGATACAGTATCACAATAACCTTGATATACTCTAGAAGTACCAAGGCTCATGTTGACTGAGGCTATGTTATATTTTGAAGAAATAGACAAAACCCAGTTTAAAGCATTGACGATAGATAGTTCATCTGAAGATTGATCTTTGTCAAATACATTAACAGCTATAATTTTAGCTCCAGGAGCAACACCTATTGTTCCTGCAGCAATAGCTGAAACATGACTACCGTGCCAATCAACTGGAGAAGCTGAACCTGTACCAGTTTGTTTATTGGTTTTATTAGGGCAAGAGTTAGCAACTGTAAAGCAAGCTTCAAGTGCAACCCTACCAGATAACATAGGATGTGAAGAGTTTACGCCACTGTCGATAATAACGACATATGTTCCAGCACCGGTGTAAGATGATGCGTGCATCACTGGTGCACCAGTAACTGGAACAGAGTTCTGAAGAACTTTGCGATAAACTATTCTATTTTTACGCTTCTCAAGCTTTAACGACTTGTAAGTCCTTTTAGCTTTTTGATTAGCTTTTGCATCAACGTTTGCAGATGAAACTGTAGATTGTATAAAGCTAAACGAAAGCGTAAACACCAAAAGTAAAACACTTTTAGAATAACGCTTTCTTGTATGAGAAAACATAAACTACATCCATGATATCATTTGTGAATAGAAAGAAGAACAATTGTTATTGTCGATAGTGTAAACAACTCGAGAAATTTTAGCAGTAATAATATGCTCCATACACCAAGCACAAGGCTTGGCAAGAGCAACATCGCCAGACTTAGAAAGTCTAGCTACATAAAGCGTTGCATCTTTGGTGTCTGAAGCAGATCTCAATGCTCTAATTTCTGCATGAGTTGACCACCTATTTGGTGGAGTATATGGAGAGCGTTTGTTGTAGTTGGTGTCAACGGAAAGGACTCTTCCAGACTTTACTACAACTGCTCCCATGCGAAACTTGTATTCAGAATTAGATGCTGCTTTAGCAGCAGTAGACAGAAATGATCTGTCTGTATTGGACAGCTCTTCGTCAATGTGACTATAAGCTGTATAAGGAAATTTAATGAACCTAGTAGGGTCTGTTGTGTAGATACTCATAGCTTTTAAGGTTTTACGAGAAAATTAAAAGATTCTCTTGTTTGATAAAATTTTATTTTCTAACCATTTTGGTCTAGGATTATTTTCGTAATAACTAGAAATAATTTGACTAGCCATTCCCTTGGTTAGATCTGAAGTTATCGGAATGCCAATACGTTTGAGAAGTTTTTGTTGCTTAGCAGTTGGAGAATCAGATCTCCAAGTAGCTGATGCATCCAATAAAGCCATAGATGTAGGTCTATGATTTTGCACCCACTTGTCAGTGCGAGCAAATGCTTCTCTCATTGTATCAGTCATTCCAAGAATTTTGGATTCTTTTGTATGATTATTTACAAGTGTTACATTCCAGCGACTAAGAGCATCGCATGTAATAGTCATAGATTCGTCATTGTTTAATCCGAGCCTATAGTGATCCTCGCCAATCTCAGCCCAAACAAGTTTGGAGTATTGCTGAATAAATTCATTGGGAGGTGGTGGCATAAACAGATTGATTCTGGTATATGCAAGTTCTATGTCTTCAGGATTTAAAACTCTTACAGCTTCGCCAGGACAGAAGTTTTCTAGTTCTTCAAACTTCTTAGCGACGTCTGTAAGTGACTGTCCTTGTAAATCGAATTCTGGGGGTAGACCTAGCAAAGTAGGAAGGCCAATAGGCTTCTTTCCCTTTGTGGTATCTGCAATATCGATTATCTTGCATGATTCTTTGGTTTCGTGTAAACGAGTTCCTCGTCCAACGATCTGGGTATACAGAAGAGTTGATCGTGTTGGTTTAGCTAAAATGATGGCTTGAACAGAAGGTTCGTCAAAGCCCTCAGTTAAAACGCCAACATTTACAACCACTTTTAGGGTTCCCGCCGCAAATCGTGCAAGGATAGAATTGCGCTCTTCTTGCGGCGTAGTACCTACGATTACTTCTGCTTCTACCGACGCTTGCTTAAAGGATAAGGCCAAGTTTTCGGCGTGTCTGACTCCGGCAGCGAAAACAATGGCTTTTTCATCCATTGCCAAAGAGCGATAAACAAAGACAATATGAGCGTTACGCTCAGGATTATCCACGGCATCTTCGAGTTTAGCTTGCGCATAATCTCCATTTACAATCTCCACTTCAGATAAGTCGGTGTTGGTTTTTACTCGGTATCCGACGAGTGGACAGAGCCAACCGTCTTCTATCAGATCTTGAATACTTTTATAGTATACAATCTCTTCAAAAACGTCTACAAGCCTAGTTGAATCGGATCTTTGCGGCGTAGCAGTAACGCCCAAAATAAAATCACTGTTAAAATAATCAACAATTCTTCTATAACTAGGAGCGGCAGCATGATGAGCTTCATCTATAACAATAGATTTGAAATAGTTTTGTGGATAGGCCATAATACGGGGGGTATTATTACGCCCTAAAGTAGCAACAGACGCTACCACCACATCAGTGTGTCCTGCTTTTCTCTCTGCTTGCTCTATCTCTACAGTAAGATGAGGATTAGAAACCATAATTTTATTTCTGGCTTGATCCAACAACTCAGCTCTGTGAGCTAGAACTAGCATGGGCAAGCAGTCCTGCTTGATAATTGGCAGGTGTGAAAATATAACAGTTTTACCTGCGCCCGTAGGTAATACAACAAGCTGTCTTTTGATACCTTTGTCAGCGTAGCTAACTACGGCATCAAGAGCTTCTTGTTGATACGGGCGTAAAGTAAAAGTCATATAATTATTATACCTTATTTTTAATAATAAGAATAGTCAGGTTCACCATAAAATGGTTCGTCTTGCATATATTTTTGAACACGCTGTTCGATGATAGTTTCATCTTTAATAAGAGTGTTCTTAATAATTGATTCCGCCTCCCAAAGAATCACATATTCTTTTTCTAGTAAGATTGTCATGTGTCTTTGTCTTTTCTTATTTATTATGTTGAGTTTGAGTTTATATTATTTTGGTTGTCAATTAATGAGACAAATTCAAAACCTTTGTCATCAAAATAGTCTTTAAGTTTTGAAAAATTAAAGAACGATTTACGCATGTGGGTATGGAAATACAACATCTCAAAAACTTCAAGAGTTGCATGTAAATGCCCACTTGTGTCATAAGCTTGTTCAAGCTTTTCCAATGTAAAGATATTTTCTTTGTCGTCAATCCATTCAAGTTTGTTCGATGAATTGAACTTGTACGGGATTGACATTACCGTACAAGAATCTTCACAAGCCATGTAAATTTCTAAAACGTCAAATGACTGACCGTCAATCTCCTTTTTGACATCTATTGCAAATAGCATGGATTGTGATTCTGTAGCAGAGAAAGCAAATAGCATCTCTGATATAGAAGTGTAAAAATCACTAGCATCGACAATTGGTCTTGTAGTGATTATAAAAGCTTTAGTTTCTGGATCTTTAAAGAATACAGCAAAGGGCTTATAAGAATCCCTTTTGTCTTCTACGGCAGAAACAAAAGAATGCTTGATTGCTTGAATCTCAATATCAATATCTTTAATATGATTAGAGAGATGTTCATCTGTTTCTAGCATAAGTTCCTTACTTGGTCATTTCACCCACTACGCTGAATGTAGCGTAGGTGTGAAGGGCTAAAAGGCCGGAAGCAACAGTAAAAGCAATAAGACTTGTTGTAGTTATAATAAGGAATACAGCAACAAGTGAATCTGCAGCCCAATAAGCTATAAGAGTTGCAGATTTAGTTTCCTTCTTAGAAAAAAAGTTTTTTGTATGTCCGAATGCCTTACCGGTGCTATGAGAAATTTTTTGATAGTATTTCTTCTTGGGTTCAGCTTCTTGAAAAAGCTGCGGATAAATCTCTCGGACAAGATCATACATTTGTGGACTATTCTTGGAAAGATAGTCCAAAGAATGATCAAGAGAAAATGTAGCTAACATATATACCAACTTAAATTAGGGAATAGTATAAGGTCTTGTTGGGGGGTGAGATTGGCCCACCCCCCAACTTTGACTGGTCTAGATTGTCACACTCTGTTTGAAGTAGTGTGAATGACGGATGAATACTTGGCGTGATACTTCTGGTACTCAAGAGGGTCAGAGAAAGTTTTAATTTCTCCGTTCTCAGGAGAATAAGTCCACGATGTAGACTGAACCTGGTTAATCTTGAGAGTTCCGTCAGATTGTCTTTCAACAACGACACGCTTAGCCAAACCGTAGTGCTGAAGTGCACGTTCAAGATATGGATAAACGAGTCGGTTCATAACAATCTGGTCGGAAATTTTGCCACCAGAAGTAGTGACCTTGAGTGAAGCAGAGTACAGTGCCAGCACAAAATCATGCTGATCCTGAACTCGGTCAAACTTCTCGATAGTATCAATGATCTTGTGATACAAAGTTTCCCAGGAATCACGCTGAACAGCGTTTTTGTTCTGGATAAACTGAGAGGAGTTCGCATTGTAAATATCCATGCGAAACTTACGCAAATGCGGAAGAGCATGGAAATACAAACGACTTCCAAGTTTGTGTACAAGATCATTGGGACGAGCGTTGTCCTGTGCCCACTTGGTCACACGAGCACGATAAGCCTGAAAATAACGATAGCAAAGATCATACATTTGTGTAATTTTGCCATCGTAAAGCTCTACGTATTCTTCTTCCTTGAGTGAGTTCTGAAAGTTACGAGACTGCCAGAATGCACGGTCTACAGGTCGCCCAGAGTCAATGACTTCACGGACAAGAGTTTTGGCTTCAGCATCAATAGCAGCACGGTCGGCAGGGTCTACTGTTTGTGTACAGCCGTCAATTGCATCCTCCAAAGAACAAAGTTGTTCCTTGCGGTGATTAGGAAACACCGAAGAGTATAGCATGACAGCATTAACATAACGACCGACATTGCCACCGTTCATTGCTGCTTGAAGATCGGCCATTACCTGGTCTTGGTCATAGACTTCTGAGACATGAGCTGTGGAAGGAAAGTTTGATGAAGGAAGTCCTGTGTAAGACACAGTTCCGTTAGCAATTGCAACGGATAGGCGCATAGGCCAGCCTTTGCCATTGACTTTGGGGAAGTTGACTTTTTGTCCGTCAGACTTGATCCACGTGGGAGACCACTGATCTTCGACGTACTTGAACACAGAGTACTCGCCTTTGCCATTTGGTGAACGAATGGCAATAACGACTTTCTCTCCGTTCAATTCTCCGCCTTCTACCTCACGGTAGAAAAGCTTAAAGAAATCGTCTGCGTCATGACCGCCATGAGATTCATACATCTCAAGCCAGTCAATGTCGTCTACTACGTGAACGCCGATCTCGTCAATACGCTTGATTGTGCCAGGACTGACATTGATGTCATAGCCTGCCATCTTTGCTATTGACTGAGAAATAATCTGCTCATAGACTGAACAGGGAATTGGAATACGCTTTTGCAGTGGCATTGCGTGGGAGATCGCCATGTTCTCGAACAACCACGGTGAATCCGTGATTGACAAACCTGCCGATACCCAACGAAAAGCCACATAGCTAAGCCGTGCTTGAACTTCTTTGTCCTCAATGTCTTCGGAATCGCGCCAAAGACGAGTATAGATGGTCTTCCAGTTTTGCAGCAACTTACCGTTGACAGCATCTTGGAACATCTTTTCATACTCTTCTTTGAGCCACATTTCCATATCAGACTTGCGGAACAACTTGGGAAAGTTGATCACGGTCTGATCGTCTGTGATAACACGAGACTTTGGACCTTGTGGCTCTGCAAGAAGTCGGTAACCATGAGTATAGGTTACTTCCTTCTTGATGTTGGCACGAGAAGTAATGACGTCAACTCCAACTGGAAGATTGGAACTGACAATCATATTGCCCTTGATCATGCCGAAACGGCAGATAATACGGGCGTTGAAGACCTTAGAGTTTGCAAGAAACTTCTGAAGATGACGACGAATATTTGGATCGTAGTAATACTCTTCGGTGTCGTTTGTGTTGTGCGGTTCATAGACAGGAAGATTTTCAATCCCCTGTCGCATGATACGATCCGACACAACAAAACAACCATCGAGCAAGCGATCCAAATCGTCTGAGTTGTTAAACTCTGGTGCATCTTGGTCAAACACGTACTTGGTATATTCAATTGAATCAACAATCTTAATGTTAAGATTATCATAATGAGCATTGATGAGAGTTGGACGGTGGAAGGACTTGATGCGCTTTGCAGCCTTGCCACCACCCTTGGCTTCATAACCAAGTGCATTAAGGTTTGACATCCAGCCATTTGTAGGGCCATCAAGCAGAGTAACAACAAGTTTGTTCTTATCTACGATAGCATACTCAACGGCAGGATGATTGATGATGCGACGAGCTTGTTCGAATTCAATATCGCTGTCTGGAATAGGCAGAGCAGCAACACGGAATTCGGAGAAATTTGAGGAATCAAGAGCTTGGCGAAGAACGCCAATATCATAGAAACCAAACTGATAATTATTAACCGAACGGAGTGGACCCTTCGGCATGGACTTAAGCCGGACAGCCGGCTTGTAAGTGCGATTGGACTTTGACATTATTATTTACCTCCTGAAGTAAATAGAATATAGAAGAGAATACTCTCTTCCCTTTCCTTGTATAAAATTAAACTGGTAGCTTAATTTAGATGGTTGCAGTGCGTGCAACGCGGCGTGCGTATAGCTTTTTGTTAAGCCAACGCAATGCCCAAATTGGGAACGTAATTATACGAATAATCTTATAAACAAGTTTAAAGAAATCGCCAATAGCGGTTCCCCATTTTGCGCGATTGTGTTTCATGATATTTCCACCAGATCGCTGAGCCTGAGGGCTGTCGTAATTCCAATAAAGGAATTGATAGCCAGGCACGGACAATATGGTTGAAATAACGCCAGCACCCATAGCGATAAGACCAGCTGCTCCGAAGGCGATACCCATTATAAATGAGATGAACAATGAGTTCAGCAAATTAAACAATGGACTTTTAGCAGAGAGTCTACGCCATGCTGGGACTTTGGCAGCGATCATCAACTCTAAAGCAGTTGAAGTTATTGCCAAGATGATCATCATGGAAAGTAGCATATATCTCCTATATAAAAATGAGTTATTTCTTGCCTCTGTATAGAGTCAAAAAATATTTGAACATTTGTCGTAAATGGTACTCTTGACTGGTATGATTCATTCCACGAGATTGGTACAATTTGACGCTGTGATTCATTCGGGAATTGTGATACGTTTTGCAGGTGTGATTCATTCCACCAGTATGTTACAAATTATAGATGCTGATTCATTTTTCGTCTCTGTTACAAGTCTGGCACAATGATTCATTAGAGATACGTGATACAATTCATGGATAATGATTCATGTTGATTCAAAGGGGGCATGTCCAAAATTAATTGGACACACCCCCTTCTAGAGCAAATTCTAATTACTTGTCAAGCCAATTGACAACTGCATTGCTGACATTGGCGACGCCGGCCACTGCAAGGCCAGATCCCACAACGTCAATCCAATCTGCGGTGGCACCCATACCAAAAGCACCAAGGATGCTGGTATCAGTAAGCCACACAAGCAGAATGGACGCTGCAATGAACCAAGTGTCATCGTCACCAAAGAAGGGAACCTTCTTGAGGACGGGGACATTGGTCAGCACAATGTGCGTAACTTGGCTTGCGACGAAGCCAAGAAGCACTGCAAGTGCAAGTGTGTACATAATATCCTCCTTAATAGGATATATATTTGTTGGGTAGCCAGCTGTCATATTTCGGGAGCCGAGCTGGCGTCGGTCCTTTTCAGGTATACAACTAAACCTGTCTTAAGGAATAAACCTTAAAGATCTTTTGATTCATTTTGACATCTTGATACAAATCTTGATCAGTGATTCATTTAGCGATGTTGATACAAATTTCGATGTCCTTGATTCATTCTGCAAGAGTGTTACAAATCAATCTCTAAGATTCATTTTATCTACTTGATACATATTTCTCGCCGTGATTCACTTATTCTCCACGTTACAGATCGCGTGCGGTGGTTAAAATATATTATCAAGAATAATTATATTGAAAATCGCAATAGATATTATCTGAATACGAAAAAGATGAAAGGTGTTTATGTTTAAACAAAGCTAAAGATATTTTAAATATATCTTCTTCTAATTTATCTTTATCTCTTTTATGAACATATTCGGTTAGTGTTTCAATAACATAGCGAATATGAGCTGTAGCAGTAGGTGGTGAAATATTTCTAATTCTAGCTATTTCATTAAAGTTATGAATAGGACGATTGCAACATGATCCAAACCAAAGATCTGCTGTTATTTTATGATCACGAGTAAGTCTACGATCATTAGGAGAATGACTATAAGAAGTAAGTACAAAATCAAAATTATTGTATTCTTCTAAAGTTACACCGATCTCAGATAATGTTTTTGGATAATATTTATTAGTCATTTATCTAGATGGAGGTTGGATAGCAGGATTGTTGAGCATGAAGTCAATCCAGAACTGTTCTAGCACAAAGAGTGCTAGCCAGAATTCATCATCTTCAGTATCAAAGCTGTCAGTTACTTCAGTCCAACTGTTTTGAGTTTCTCCGTACTGGCGAAGAAGAAACTGAAAATCAGCAAAGTGCTTTTCAGTAATAACAAGTTTGCCTTCAAGAAGCTCATTGACTGAAGACAAATAGTTTCTACGAATCATGTCTCCAATTACATGAACAGTGTTCTTGTGAAGCGAAATGCTAGCAGTAGCTTTTGTGATGTCTACGCCATCACGACGAGCATGCATATCACATTCAAAACAAGGACAAGGATTAAAACTATGTCCAACAATTTGATGGTCACTAGGACAAGAGCATCGGTAAACGGGTCTTGTACTATTAAACATTCCAACAATGGAAGAAGAAGCTTCATCTCCAAATCCTTGATTTATGAGATCAGCATAAACTTCTGTCTGAGTAGCAATGTTCCAATTAGAATTGGTAACCACTTTATAAGATTCTGATTCCTGATCCCATTCAATGTTATTGATTTGAAAATTGGACTGGTTGTCGTTATTGTTAATCATATTAAATCCTTCTAAAGCTTATAGTGGGGGGCTTGCGCCCCCCACGTAACTAAGCAAATGGATTGTTGGGAATTGCAATCTCGTGTACATGATCGCCATGAGCAATAATGTATGGACGAGGAGCAACTTCGCCATGAAATTCCTGATAAGCAACAGCATGATAGTGAGACAGGAAGATTTTTACTGCAAATCTACGAGCCTGTGCATCAATCTGTGCGTCAGACAATAAGCCTGACTCAAGCTTGGCACGAGTCTGATTAGCCTTGAAATTCTTCTTGTCAAGAATTGACTTAGCAAAGTCGGCATAATCGCCAGCTTCGTTCTTAGCAATTCGTCGTGCTTTGTCCTGCTTATAAAGCTGGCCATAGAAGCACTCTTCCTTGCCAGAGAACTTCATGAAGCTCTGGCCAATCTTCCAACACAAAGTCTTGAGTTCTGCATTGAAGGGGCGCTTTTGACCTTTTTCCCAAGTCTGAGTCGGTCAAGTCCTGCATAACGCCATACACTGCCAGCTGTAGGAGCTTTGGTGATGTCAATATGTGCAGCAAGGCCTGCTGCAAGAACAGGTCCGATGCCGTACATGGACAGAGCCCATTCGCCGGCAGTAGTAGATCCGGCAAACCGCTCAAGAGGATACTTGAGAGACTTCTCCATTACATGAAGATTGTGGGCAAGAAATGCCACAAGCTCATGAGGAGACTCTTGCTTCTCAAGCTCACGAGCCTGAGCCGCAAAAGCCATACGGTTTTCCTGCAGGGTGTAATAAGCATCTACGATGTTACGAGCAGATACTGAGTCAAGATCAGCAGACATTGTCCGAACGTCACGCGCAAAGCGTGTGAACATCGGAAAGTCAAAATTGTCATCGTTGAAATCATCAGGCTGAGTTGTAAAGTTAGTCATTTAATATTCCTTAAATTGTATAAATAAATAAAGATTCTTGTTTTTGTATGGTAGTTAAAATGGTTCGGGAATTGATTGAATCATTTCCTGTGTGAGCTGAGAGTAGTCAACAATTTGCAGACCAGCATAGTTCTCATCCATAACCTGCTTGCAATCTTCAAGCGATCCGGAATAAAGAACAAACTGATCTGAGATGTCAACTACGTAGTACATGATTGAAGAATCAAATTCTTCTCCAAACATTTTTTCTGCGATCCATTCAGGATCGTTGTATTTAGATGAATTTATCATGGTCCTCTGGAGATTCTGGGATAGGCTCCCAAGTTAGTTGTGGAGTTGCACGGTAGGATATGATGTTGTTTTCATTTGTAGAATCCCAACACCATGCATATTGGCAACATGGGGTGATAAGCGTGCCATTCTTAATGTGGGCGAGCTCGCCACCAGAATAACACGCACCGCCTGTAATGTTGCCGTGTCCACCGTGAACTTCAGCAAATTTAGCAAAGCCAGGAAGTGCATTGAAAAGAATTACACAACAATCATGGCAAAGATGAGCGATATAATCGGACATTTTGCCTGGAAAATTGTCGGTAAATCCTCCGTAATGACCAAGGTCATTTACGTTGATGGAAATACCATCATCAATGTACTTGCCGTCTTGTTGAGTAGTAGGGCTAGGTGTACCACAATTGGTACAGCTGAGCAGTGGATATTGATCCACAAGCTCTTGAGAGTGATTAATCATAGTCACTTTCGTTTTGTTGATTTTGGTTACGAGCGTATTTGTATGCATAAGCGTCATAGCTCATGCAGGAATTGCAGATCCATTGTTCGTATGAAGGCCGTAAAAGTTTACCGCAAACAGAACAAATGAACATTTCTTCGGGTTTATCTTCAGGCTCATAAATTGACTCGTCAAAATATGGCGGAAGATCATCATCTAATGGGTCAGACATAGTGTTTCATTTCTTTGTATGAAATTAAAAAAGACAAGGATAAAGGGGAGAGACACATTTGTCCCTCCCCTTTCCTTGTATGAAAGCTATTTGACCGCTCAGTTGGTCAACATAACCCACATGTCGTGCATCTTTGTTACTTCGTTGAAAACCGAAGAAGTGCTGATGTGGAGGTTATCCTTGTAAGCACGTGTGTACAAAGAAGTACGAATGGAGTTAAGCTGATTCTTGCTGGTGATCGGAACCTCGATATGGAACCAAACGTTCCTGTTCTCGAGAAGTTCCGCATAGATGCCACTGATAACAGGGTTGCGACGCTTGCCGCGACCTGCATTTACAGGTGGCTCACCATTAATCCGCTTGAGAAGCTTGCTTGGCTGATTTGCCATCGCAAACTTTCTAGGGTTACGATTGAGCTGTGTTTCTGTACTCTCAATGATTGCCATGGTGGTGTCCTCCATTGTGTGTTTGCAATCTTATATGGTCAGATTTTTTTATGAACTATCCTTCTGTGTATAGTTTTATTCGCCAGCTATGAAGTCTCTTTGGTTCTCTGTCATAAAGATACTTTGCTACTTTGACGTTGCAATGAGGATCTTTGAGAACTGACATATCACCACGAACGGTTTTGCAAACGTTACTTGTCACTGTTTTCCAAGTGCTGTTAATCTGCAAAATTCCAGAATCATAGCTAGATAAAGCATCACATGAAGGGGTCATGGTTTTACAGCCGTGTTTGGACATTCCGGGTTTGAAATTCCAACCAATTACATTTGCTTGACAGCGAGATTCTCGCCAAGCAATGTAGCTGAAAACCTTAACAGGAAGTTGATAGTCTTCGAACAGATGTTCCCATTGTTTACAATACATGGAAGGATTAGTAGGAAGATTGACATAAGCGTACTTAGTCCACTTCTTGGGTAGTCCAATTCTCCATTCGCCTGTTGACTTGGATTTGACACAACCCCAGCCAGAAAAACCAACTGGTTTTTTGTCATGTATGTATGTGGCTGGAACGCCTGCACGTCTGGCCCAATCAGGGTCACGATAGACCTTGGTCTTGTAACCAAGTACGGCAATGCGGTTGGCAACTTTTATTTGCTCTTCTTTGGTAGCTTTATTGGGAGATGGGGCAAATTCTTCGCCACCATAATACTCCCAGGTTCCCATAGAAGAAGAGCCAAATTCGCCCTTAGTGTATATTCCAAGTCCACCAGCCCACTGGCCACCGTCTTTCCAGTCATTGGCAGTTTCACATTGTGCAACTTTTTCCCAATAATCAACGGTAGGAGTGAGGATAATTTTAACTTTTTTCCATTCGGTAGAAGCTCTTTGTGGTTCAGAAAGTTCCACTGGGGTACGTTCTCGAACCTCCGAGCTATCAGCCGAAACTGATCTTGCCGTTGGAAAGATAAAAGTTAAAGTAGACAATATTAATAATGATGTGTATTTTCGTATGTTGCGCATCGTGTTCGCTCCTTTCGATTGGTTCTGCAGGTCTGTTTTACTAGACCCGCTTTAGCATCGCGCAGGTTGCGAAACCGAAGATCGGACACAAACGAGATGCCCGGTTGACACTTAGCAGTGGTGCCTTCTCCGACTTCACAGTGTATGTATTAACTGTTTACGTGGGGATTCTCCCCCTGCCCGGATTGTCTTGCGGGCATGGTATATATTCTAGCACATCGTGGAGTGGTTACACGTATGTTGGTCAGTTAAATTCCTCCTGTTACGGAAAAGGATTACACTCTTAACATAGAGCATAATCCTGTTCTGCTAATCACAGTATTTTAACCGTGATTATAAATAGTACTGTAGTTTTTAAATTAAACTACAATATTTAGAGGAATTTCAGTTCCAATCGCCAGCAGATTGCGAAGAATTTGCAGAGGAAAGTACACGGTACTGTCCAGCTGAAATCTTCTCAAAACGGCTAGGATTGTTCTTGATGAAAGCATAAGTTGTAGGTGAAGTGCACTGTACTGCTTCAGTAATCTGAGCAGGAGTGATAACCTGGTTTATTCTTTCGTTGATGTAGGCCTCAATGAGTCCTGCATACTTTGGTGTCTTGGACATGGCTTATGTACCTTTCGCTTGAACAGCATATGCTGTTGTTGTTGCTTTTTATGGTATAAAAAGGTATATAAATATAGGCCCGTAAACGAGCTATAATACCTAATTAAGTTAATATAATCCTATACAGGGTTACAAACATATAGATATTATAGCATAAGTAAGATCAAAGGTATATAAAATTAGAGGGTTAACAATTTAGTCTTGAATATTTTCTTCTAAGTCTATATTGAAAGATCCAGCATAGTTATAAAATCCTTCTTTGAGTGAGTTCATTCCTAAACAAAATCCCGTCAAAGAATCATAATATTGCTGTATCATTTCTTCTTTATTAAAATTAAGATATGTAGCAGCATCTGTAATCTTTTGGAAAGCTTTTGCTGCTGAAGCTAGAGTATCTAGAAACTGTGCATAAGTTTCCATCTGATTTAGCTCTAGATCGTATTGTGGGTCGTTATTTGTCATAGATTTAATAAGCTGATTTAGCTGATCGGAACAGAGGATTTGAGTGATACAAAACCTGTGTTCCAAATGAGTTGTATTGTTCGATGACCGTGTGGTCATCTGTAGTTTTGATTATACCGGTGTAAGTAAACTTGCCATCGGATGGATCTACGATCCAGGTAATACGGGTAGTTTTACCTTGTTTTGCAGCACGTTGAATCTCTTCAGTGCCATAAGTGGACTTTTGTAAATTTTGGGTAATGTACATGATGTTCTTTCCGGATTTTCCGGGAACCACAACTCGGCTAAAGCCTTTATGTTCTGGCTTATAAACATCATACCATACACCAAAATATTGGACCTTATCATCCATATCCCAAAGGGAATGGTGAAGGGCCAGCAGTTCAGATAGAACGTATGATGAGAGCATGATTTACTTTCTGATAGCTTTATAAAAAAAAGTTTATAGTAAAACTTATGGAATGTATCTAAGATACACATAAGATCTCTAGGGGTCGATTGTGCCAGTAGGAGGTACGAAACCTAGCACAAATCAATCGTTGAAAGGGGGAAGGCGATGAGTTAGAGAACTAGCTCTCCCCTAGAGACCTCATCTGTATCCCAGATAGGAGATTCCAGGTTTTTGTATGAACCGCCGGCAAAAATAAATCTTGGTAAGATTATATATTATATACATAAGAGAGTAATAGAGGGAATAGATAAGAGTGTGTATAAGGCCTTATGCATGAGATGCATTAAGTATATGTGCTTATATAGGTTTTATATGGGTCCCCACTTAAAAAAGTACCTTAAAGCATTATAACTTAACAAATAAGGTTATAGTCACTGTCGTATCTGTAGTTATTCCTATCTTACCCTAGGTTATATGTATATATGGGGTTAGCATATAAGGGTCATTGTTTGTGGCGGGCGACTTGAATACATAAGTTAAATTTAAATGTTATTATGGTATAAGTTTACGCCGGCGAATGACAAAGCGTCCCTCACTCAACCAACCACCAAGTTGAGTGGAGACGCTTGTCGCCGTCAATAGATCTTCATACTGTGATATCTACTCCATACATCCGTTTGAAATCTCTTCTCATGGGATGGAGTGCGGATTCTGTTCCATGTGTTGTGTACATCGGGCCTTGGATTGTGGGAGGGGGTACAATTTTATAGACACCTGATTTAGCACGCTCCACTCGGAAGCCTAACCGCTGTAGTTCGGCCATTACATTCTTCATAGCCTTAGACTGATGCTGGCGTGGCACCTGATATTCTCCTTTGTAGTATCTGATCTATTTCCAGTTGGAATTAGTATATCAGCTACGTTAGGAGTTTGCAACCCAGACAAGCACCTTTTCAGTTCGGCGGTCTGGGGACTATTTTAAAAAATAATCATTTAAAAAATGCTCTTCGAACTTCGGTGGTCTGGGGACTATTACTATTTTTTTATTGCGTTAGTAGCCTAGTAAGTAAACAGCGTATATGCATATCTACTTACTAGACTACTAAACAAGCCTACTTCTCCCAAGACTTGAAGTATTCGGGATCTCCGACCCAGAATGCTCCAGTGCTGTTCGAGTTGTTGAGCCACTCATCCAAGCAGTCGTGCAGGAACTGACGGTGCTCATCGGTGAGAGGCTTGTCGTTGCTGGTGGGATTGCAGTTGAAACAGATGTCTGAGTGGACACTGGTGTCTTCTGGAAAGTATATGATTTCTGCGCAGAACTTCATTAGATGGTCTCCTTTACATCAAGCAAATCAAACGGGAGTGCAAACAGCCTCTCAAAGATATGCAAGGCCTCTTCGCAGATGCCGTTGTTCTGATTCCAACTTCTGTGGATTGTGTTTGAGGTTTGCAAGAGAGTGCTCTGCCAGATGTCAAACTGCTTTTCGCCTTCAACGGTGTCCGGGAAGAGAGTTTTGCCATAGTTGCTACGCAAGATGATGTTGGTGATAGAGACGAGCATCTCGTTTGTTGGTGCGTTGTTCATTGTGTTTCTTTCTTTGTATGAATATTTTTTATATATGTTTATAGAGATTTTTATATGTTTGGTGGAGATGGAGGGAGTTGAACCCTCATGATGGACATTGGCGAACCGCAGTCCCGAACCCCGTCATCCCCGTGGGTGAGCAGTTTTGCTACATGCTCAGGTAGAAACTTCAGAAGGGAAGCTCGTCCTCGTCAGCCTCAATGCTAGGAGCAGGGCTGGAAATGGTGTTTGATGCAGACTCGGCACGGGCGGAGTTCTTCCAGAGATCAACGGAGACATTCTGTCCGCCGATGACCATGGAGAAACGACCACATGGAGCATTGACTGCAGCGTACTGATCCTTGGGAACGAGGTTGCCACCTTCGTCCACTTGGATGATCTGCTGAGCACCAGCCCAGTTGGTCGTCCATTGACGGCTCATGTCACCAAGAACCTTGATACGGTCCTCAGCCTTCTTGATCTTTGCCTGCGACCAGTTGGTCTGTGCAACCAGTTCAGCCTTGAGCACTGCTGCTTCCTTGCGGAGGCGAACAATACGCTGGAACTGGTCAACAGTTGCGTCAACAAGGTTCAAGAAGCCCTGATTGGTACGGGACTGCTCGCGATTGACAGTGCCAACCTCAAAGCTGGTAACGGGAACGCCAGTCTCATGGGCATAGGCAGCAATGATGTTGCCACGCTTTTCCATGGTACCAAGGACATCCACTGCGCCAGCATCCTTGAAGGCTGCAAATGCGTGTTGAATGCCGGTCTCGGAAGCACCGAACTGTTGCCACAGAAGAGGCATACCGTCTGCAAACTTGAGGCCAATACGGGAAGCCGTGTCCAAGAACGCCTGCTCGTCAACGGGCTTTTGAGCCGAAGAGTTGACAAACGAACGAAGGAGCTCGGGCAGAGTCATGGTCTCACCCTCAACAACAACCTCAACAGTCATCTTGACAGGCTTGAAGATGCCAGTCACGATTTTGTAGGTGTCACCAGTGTAAGGGGACTTCTGCTCAATAACGCTCATGCGGGACAGAGTTGTCTCATGAAGGGTTGCATACGCAGGAACCTTGATTCCGTTGATGCTACCGTTGAAGGCAATCCGACGACCAGCGTGGAGCGTTGTGGTACGGCCCGTGGTCTCAAAGACTTCGGGATTATCTGCAATGGTAGCGAACAGGTCGCCACCAAGGTTGAATTTACTAAGCAGGTCGCTCATATAAATATTCCTTTTTGTTGTGTTTTTTCTATGTGTTTTTAGTTGTGAGCAGGAGACTCGTCTGAAACAGATTCATCTCCCATTCCTTTGGCGGAACCGCTGGTTTCACGGAAGCCGTCCATGAACTCATTCTTCAAAGACTTGCTGACTTCAGCAGACTTCTTAGGAAGGGCTTTGGTGCCGGCAACGAGCTTGCCAGTCAGTTTTCCAATGGTTTTTGAACTAGTGATGTTCTTCATATTTTTATTTCTCCTTAGTGTGGGTTATCGGTCGTAGAATGGTCCGAGTAATGCGTCAAGTAGGTCGAGCAGCCAGTCAAACATCTTTTCGTTTTCCTCCTTTCATTCTTCCCCTTTCCTTGAAGGAACCTTGAATGTGGAGTAGCGAGATGTAAGAAATGACTGCTACGACCAACCAGACGATTAGTGAGATCATCCAACCCGCTTGTACGAATCAGAGTTGTCTTGATCGTACAGACGAGTTACCGGGGCCTTTGAGCTACGACCCACGAACCGCACCCACCCCTTAGCCAATCCAACATTGAGCAGGATTGACTGAAGGAACAGGACGGTTACCATGCCGGTGAAGTACCAGTACCACATCATTAGTAGATTCTCCCGTTGTACTCGCTATCATCAAGCGTCTTGTAGCAGTGGTTATCATCCCTGATAAGAACACGGCTACTGGGAATGTTGTTGCGCTTGGCGTATTCCTGTGCTATAATGATTGCTTGGGTCTTGTTCAGACAACCGACGTCGAACTGAATCCAGTCAGACGCGTCACCGGTTGGTGAAGGACAATGAAGAACGACCTGCCACTTGGAGTACCAGTGACCGTCACGCTCTTCAACGCTGATTTGCCACGGCATACCGCGAAACATGTTATGTTCCGGGACACCGACTTTGATTTCGTTTGTGTCAATGAGTTGATATTTCATTACTTTCTCCTTGTAATGTATTTGGTGCGTGCCCAGTCGCCGGCATAGAGACCGATGACGAAACACACGGTTGTGATTGTTGCTGTGATGTGCTTACGCATTTTGCTTTTCCTTGTAGTGGTTGTAGATATCGTCCATTTTGGACGGGTTGTTGCCAGCCCAATCGACGTTTTTCTTCTTGTTTTCCTCTTCGCCCATGAGCCACATGGTGAAGGCGATTCCAAGTAGAAAGCCGGCGTTGAGCAATCTGACTGTCTTGATGAATGATTTCATTTTTTCCTTTTTTTGTTTGATGGTTATAGTCCTACTAGTATTTTTAGAAGTGAGGCAGAAGCCGGGGAACCGACTTCCACCTCACTCCTTCACTAGGAGGGACACGCGAATGGGAAGCGTCTGCGAAGCAGATGCGTCAACTACGAAGTGGCCCCGAAGGGGTCGCTGAGTAGTTGACAAATAAATAAAGAAACTTGAGCAGTTTAGAGTCATGCTCAGGACTAAGTGAGATTGGGCCTGTTGAATCCATTGCTAAGAGGGAAACTCCGACATCCTTTGGGCACAGGCAAGTCCCAGTCCGTCTTTAGTCTACGACGTGTAGAGATGATAGGGGGCTATCATCCGCCTTTTAGAGTCATGCTCAGGACTGTGAGAGTAGTTAGATTAGTCAAGTGGTCGTATTCTCAATGACCACTATAAGCCCACACGGGGCAAAGTTTGTTGTTCCCAGCTGTGCACTATAGGTTTCTGACTGAACCAGCGCACAATCAACTTGTGTCAGTATGTTTTCTCCTTGCTCAAGGGAGAAATCTACCAGCGTTCGCTTACGAAATCGCTGAGAACTTGAGTGATTCGTTTGTCACAGATCTTTGACATTCTCTGCGAACATGCGGTTCCAACAGTTCGGATGAATACCCGTCATGATGAGCTCACGCTGGTCAGGGTCAAGGTTGGGCCAGATATCCTGGATCAGACCGCCACCTTTGTACCAGCGCATGTAAGAGATGTAATCGAGAGTGATGTCGTTTGCCACGCCACAAAGGTGACAGAGGGTTGTGTAGATGCAGATGTCTTGGCTGTTGCCGGCAAAGTTATATTGTTTATTGATTGTCATGAGTAAGGGGCCTCCTATACCCCATTCCTTTGTTGGGCAGTCTAGTATTTACTACTCTGACTTCTTAGTCCTACTCGTATTTTTAGTGAGCCCGCTCAGCGGGCGAACTGTTGGCTGACTTGCACCTGTCCACCGACTATTGCGGGAGGCGAAGCCACGATTTTTGAGTTGACCCCGTAGGGGTCGACGAAGAAATCGTATTTTTTAGATATTTCAGTGATGGCCTGAGTCTCCGAAGAAACCCAGACCACCACTTACTTGGACAGGACAGACGAGACCTACTTGCTCCCGCGGGCACCACCGTTGTCGCGCCATGCGATGTACTCGTCCTCAGAGACGAGCACACCATCGATGACTCGACGGAACTGGCGGTTGGCACGGTTGAGGTCGGACTTTGCCCGCTCCAATGCCTCGCGGTTGGCGGGAATGTCTCCCACCTTGTAGGTCAGGGGCTTGCGCTCCTTCGCCATGACGGTACCTCCTAGGTACAGTGTGGTCATTGATGGGTGACCACTATCCCATTCCTTCGTTGGCGCAAAGCCAGCAAAGGGAGAACTAAATCGGTAAGGCCACCGTAGTAAACATGCCTGCGTACTACGGTGGACCAAACTTAGTCATTGGGACCCGTCGGTTACCCTTCAAGATGGATTGTGCCCATCGCCCGCATGACACGGACCCTCAGTACTCAGACAGTAGCGACCTGCCATTATAACTGAGATGTTTCGTTCCCCGGGAAGAATTGAACTTCCCATTACCCACCACAGGGGGGAGATGAGCAGTTTTACATCATGCTCAGGATGTTGGCCTGTTACGGAGCCCCCGGCCCTACGCCAAAGAGGGCTAGGCAGAGAGCAGTTTTACATCGTGCTCAGGATGTCCCGTCAGAAGGACAGGAAGTCGGCGGACTCGGCCGTTGCGGGAGCCTCGGGCACCTCACGCTTGGCGAGGTCTGCGAGCAGAGCCTGTGCCTTGGCGAGAGCCTTCGGGTCGACGGGGGCGGACTCCTGACGAGCCGACTCGACCATGGTGTTGAGCACCGTGGAGAGAGTCGTCTTGACGAAGAGCGAGCCACCCTTGGACCGCTGGATGTCCTCGGCGCTGACGATGAGCTCGTAGCTGACCTTCTTCGCGAATGCCTCGCGGAGGATGGTCACGAGCACGGTCAGTGCGTCGCGGGACTCGAGGTTCACGAAGATGGAGTCGGTGATGAGACCATTCGTGTCCTTCGGCTTGACCCACACGGAGTCCTTGTCCTTGCTGGTGTTGAGCCAGCCTGTCAGATTTGCCATGATGTACCTCCTAGTACTTGGCGTAGGGAGACGGTCTCCCCATTCCTTCGGTAGGTGACTTTCGGCGCACCCACCTTTAGCCGTCCCACGAGACGCGACCCGCGAAGCGAGACCCGACCCGTGTAGAACTTTAGAATACCCTCCGACTCGACCCGCGTGGCGAAGCCTCGCCGGCTGAGGCGAGGCGAAGCCCAAGCGAGCCCGCAGGGCGAGCGTACCGAGCGAGCGAAGCGAGCGAGGCTGTTGTTAGCCTGTCTGCTGTTCGGTGATTGAGACCTGACATAGAGGCCTGAAGGGCTTTTAGAATAACCCTATCAGATCTTCTTCTTACGGTACCAGACCATGGCACGGAAGAGATAGTCGGTCATGAGGGTGTCGCTGTTAGGCGTAACGGTGTAGAGCCACTTGTCGTGGTTGGCACCCTTGCGGTCCACCTTGAGCAAGTAAGAAGCACGAGCCATACGCAAGATGTGCATGTTGGTTGCCTCTTCGCCATTTGCCTTCTCAAAAGCAACAACACGAGCCATGATGTTAGCTGCAGCATCGTTAAGGATGGTTGCACGACCTTCTTTGTTGGTGCCACGCGGGATGAAGAAAGTCTTCATGACATCGGTCACCAGCTTGCGGAAGTTCATCTCCTGCTTCTTGTTCTCAAAGACATCATTGATCTCTTCAATCTCCACGATGCTAGCCTTGAGGAACTCAAACACCTCGGCAAAGGTTTCGTTGACCATGTCCTCGCGAGGAACCATGAGATCCTTGACAATCGGGGACCTGGCAGGGTCAAGGTTCTTTGTGTAGTTCTTGACCTTGAGAGCCTTTGCAGTGCTGTACATGTTCCGGCTGTACCACCAGTAGGCATCCATTGGTGCACCTGTCAGGATGTGGTAGACCTCCTGGCTGGACCAACCTGCCAACAGCTTGAGGTCATCAACGTCACCCTTGCACTGCTGGATTGCGTCGATCATGTCCTCGTTTGCACAGGGCAAGGTGCTGAACGGAGAGTTGTAGATGGCATACCGCAGCATCTTGGTCTTGACCTGACCACCAACGCCACCGCTGTTGTGCATTGAAACCTGGTAGTTGTAGCGAGTGGAAGCCCAGTCCCACACTGCAGGCTTGGGACGGTTGGACCCATTGACCTTGGAGGGCAGCTGTCCAGCAGTGCTGGTCTGGTTGAACTTAGCCAAGTCCTTCATGTTGATGGTCGGCATGTCAAGCTTGTTGACAAACACGGGACCAGGCACCTTGACATCCACAATCGCGTACTCAGCCCAGTCATTGGGCGTACGAATCAGCAGAGCACCAAGGCGCTCAGAGCCATCAAGTTCCACGACCGTACAGATGTGAACCATGATCTCGTCGTCCAAGTCAGCGCCACCAAGCTTGATGCAGATCACAGCCCAGAGCTTGCCAGGCATTGCAAACGTCTGAGTCTCCTTGTGGTAACCGCAGTTGGTGTTCTGCATGTCGATGTCATAGCCAGCCAAGAAGATAACCTCCTTGGTCATGACGTAGGCACGGTAGGCCCAAGGCATGTAGAGGAAGGACTTCTTCTCAGAAGCAGGAGCCTGCCAGTTGGGAGAGTTTGTGCCATACACATCGGTCCTGGTGTCGGACAAGAACATCTTCTTAATGCTGTTTGCCCGCATGAACATCAGAGTCTGCGAGACGCCAAGGTCCAGCCCAAGGTCGTTAAGAGTTGCGTACATCTTGTTGAGGCCATTGTTGATCTCAGTATGATGCAGCTGACGGAACTTGTCCGACTCAGTGACAGCACGCTCGTTCCGAAGCAGGGTTGCCCACTCAATGTCCTTGCCATCGTAGATCCGCTGCTTGATGTCATCCAGAACAGTCTTGAATGCCTCAAGAATCTCCTTCGGATCAAAGATGCCCTTGATGCCGAAGAACTGAGCCAGGGTCTGGTCGTTGGTCTTCACCATGCCGGGGCCATGGTGGGGCTCAAGCGTGATGATCTCCCAGGTGCCATCGGTACCCAGCTCCTTCTTGAAATTGTCCACAGAAGTGACAATGTCGTAGCTGACAGAGCCATCGCTGAGACCCAACTCCACCAGACGTGCATTGAGCATTGCCCTCTTTGAGGTGAGAACGTTGCCCTTGATCTCGCCAGCAACACCGTCAACATTCGTGAGAATGCGCAACGTGTGGTTAGTTACCTCAAGATTGTCAATCTGCTTGAGGAGCTTAGTAGTTGCCCGCCAAGGCATGTGGTTGTTGTTACGGTACACGTCCTTGGCCTTCTCAACTGCCATCACGCTGACACCGTCAAATGCCTTCTCTGCGTTGAACTCGTTCTCCAGGTGCGGGAATGCCTTGAGGATGTCCTCGTGGGTCAAAACCAGGATGTTGAGCATGCGGTCGTTGTTTGCCTTGACGTTGATCTTGTAGCCACGAGCAGCACGGACAATCTCAGCCAGTCGCTTGGTCATCTTATCGCTGTTGCCCACGTGCAGACCAAACTCGGACAGATTGCTCCAGCCCTTCTTGCCATGGTCCTTGACGCGGATAATGGTCTCCGAGTCAAAGTCAGACCAGCCAAAGATGCTGTCAGTCGGACCAGTCTTGTTGCCAGACTTGATCATGGTTGCCACCTGAGACTCGCCATCCAGCGGGTTCTTCCACGACGTGATGTTGACGATGAACGACGTGTCACCGAAGATGTGCTCCAGCAGAGCGTAGTGATAACCGCCACGGTTCACCTCTGTAATGACAACGGTCCTGTCCTTCTTGAACCAGTACTCGGGATCATTGGTGATGACACGGCTGATCGAGGTGACGCTGTCGCCAGCCCGCAGCGTGACCTTGCCAGGCTGGTCCGGCTTCATTGTGTACACGATGTCTTCATCCAGATTTGTTTCAACCAGGTATTCCTTGATCACCTTGTTTCCCTCCTTAGGGGTCTTGTTTGTTGCGTCAGGGGACTTGTCCACCTGGGCAAACTGTTGTGGTTCAACGGTTTCGGTCACCTGTTCGATGACTTCGTTGTTGATTGGTGTTGGCTCCATGATTTCCTCCTCATGGGTTGGGACGGGGCTGATTTCTCCACCTCCGTCATTGTTGTCTGTTGGGGTCGGGTCGACCGAAAACACTCCACCATCACCGTCTGGGTCGTCGTCACCCTTGGGCATGTTGGAGTGGAGTTCTGCGTCAGGGCCTCGCAGATTGCCAGGCAGACCATAGAACTTAAGAGCCTGCTCGTTTGCAGAAACCACCTCAGGCTTGAAGGACTCAAGGTAGACGCCATCCAAGCTTCTCACGCGAGACAAGCCCACGTAGCACTGACCATCGGCAAACAGAGCACCTGCTGTGATAACTGCAGAATCCAAAGTCATGCCCTGGCTCTTGTGGATAGTGATGGCCCATGCGGTCTTGAGGGGGATCTGCAGTCTGTACTCAAAGTCCTGGTTGCCCTGGTGGAACTTCTCTCGACCAACCCACTTGACGCCCAGTCGATTGAAGTTGACCTTGACCTGCTCTTTTGTCTCGTCAATCTGAAGCACAACGCCAGTGTCTCCATTGACCAACGACCCATGGTTCAGCAGGCAGATGACCTGTGCTCCAACCTTGAGCTTGAGTTCCTTGGGCACAAGTGTGTTCTTGTCCCAGAATGCAGTGTCGTCCTGCCACTGACCATTGATCATCTTTCTCGGGTTTCTGTCGAAAGCCGTGAATGTGCTGACCTCACCAGGCAGTTCAGCCATCCTGGTGTTGTTGATGGAGTCTGCCTGGGCATTAGTTGCCACAAGAGACACGACACCGTTTTCTGGCTTCTGCCGCTCCATTGCGAACTTGACAATGTCCCACATCTCCTGAGTCCAAATGCCCTGACGAACATTGTTGAGGAAACCAGCAAAGTAGGCGTCCTGCTGACGAACAACCTGCTTGAGCTGGTAGGTCTTGACGCCAGCTTCACCCCACTGCTTGGTCATGAAGACGAAATTGCTGACGCCCTTGTTGACCTTGTCCACAGGCTCAATCTGCAGGAAGTCTCCCACAAAGCAGAACCGCTTGCCGCCAAACGGCTTAGTTGAGTCAAACACTCGCCGGAAAGCCTGATCCATCTTGACAAAGTCACCACGGTGCATCATAGAGATCTCGTCAATGACAATGAGTTCGACATTTCGCATGCCCCTCCTCCACATCTGATTGCTCATTGCTCCCACCAGACGATCAACGTCGTAGTTGGGGAACATGCGAAGAGCACTGTGGTAGGTCTTGCCGTTGATGTGTGTTGCTGCAATGCCGGTAGTGGCCGTCACAACCACAGACCTGCCCTGCTGCTGCATTTCCTTGATTGCCAGGTTGAGCACAAAGGACTTGCCTGTGCCTGCGTTGCCAGTCAGCAGCATGTTGCCATTGCCGTTGATGATGGCGTCGTAGGCCTCGTACTGCTCTGCGTTCAATGTGACGCCATTGGGCAGAGTGACTGTTCCGGTGACCTGCATGGTCTCCTCCTTCTTCTCCGTCGGCTTGACCTTGGGAGTCTTGATTTCTGGCATGGTGCACAGACCGTTACGGCTGAGCCAGATCCTTGCGGTCAGCTCGTCAATGACGCCATCAACCTTCTTGGGGTAGATGACCTTGCCTTCCACCACTGCAAACCAGCTACGGCCTGCTTCTTTCTGGTAGTCGCCGTCGGACCGCTTGAGCTCAACGCTGAGCCCCATGTCCGTCTTCCACTTGTCCACCGAGATGGGCTTACCGCTCACCTTGGTCTCCTTTCTGTCGTCGGTCTCGTTGACCGGGTTGTTGTTCTGAGGCTGTTCTGCCTTCATGGTTGTGTCCTCCTTGTTGGACTTAGTTGCAGTTGCACCAGGTTGATGCATCTGAATGAACTCCTGAACTTCAGGATGCTTCTCCAGCATCTGCTCCAGGCGACGTGCAATGTTGGCACGGTCTGCAGCAGGGCCGTCAGCGATTGCCCAGACGTTGATAGACCAACGGTCGGGTGCAGCATTCGTAACTGCATGCTCGTGCTTGCAATTGAACTTGAACACCTCTCCACCGCTCAAAGACAGATGGCTAGTCGTGGGACTCTGGTAGTAGGCGTCCAGATCTGCCTGAGTTGGCTTTGCAGGTGTGCGCTTTGCATTGCGGTCATTCTGGATATGCCAGTCACACTTGCCCAGATTGAACCCCATTGCCCATGTAGCTGCATAGGTCGTGTCTCCATGCGGATTGATGTTGCCACCCTTGGAGATCAGAGCAACTTGTGCTGTGAACCCGTGCTTGGCGCAGTGGTCAACGATCCACTGCCAGACCTCTCCGTCAAGAAGACTAGCAGTGAATGGCTGATTGCCCAGTGGAGCCTCGTAAGGCAGCCAGACACGCTGACGACCTTTTGCGTAGTTGGACACGTCGGACTGCAGGTGTGGAAGAATGTTCTTCTCCAACAGTGCAGTGATTTCTGCAATTTCTTCTGAAGTCAGCTTTTCAAGCTTGACCAATGCGGTCATCTTGGCTGGTTCTTTCTTCATGGTTTCCTCCTCAGGGTTATTGAGTGTTTCGTTTGCAACATCGTCCTTTGGCACAATGATGTGAAACACAGGAACATGCTTCTCCTTGGCGTAGGCAATGCAGTGGTTTGTTCCAGACGAGTTATTCGGGTTGTATGCCCAGATAACGTCTGCGCGGTCAACCATCCACTCATTGCGCTCAAAATTGGCAGTACCCCACTTGTCTGAGCCATCTGCGTTCTTGTATTTGGGCATTTGTGAAGCAGGAGACTTGCACACATAGTGCACTTCTGCTGCCTTGTTCAGTAGCTCCAGGCCATGTCCAAGTCGCGATGAACCAAGTTGGCTGTTCTTGCCCCAGTAATACTCCAGGTAGCCCTTGTTTGGTACTGCTGCAGTAAACGGCACTCCAGCAATAACTGCGGCATGAGCAAGGGCTTCATCAAAGCCCTCGGCCATACCGCTGATGACCAAGACGTTTTCTGCACCGTGCTTTGCCTTAGCCCCTTCCAGAAGCTGAACCAGGTACCCAAGAACCTTGTGGCGATATTCCTTAGGTTCTTTGATGAGCTGTCGAGTGCCTGTGCCGGCAATGACGAACTTCTTCACGTTGTTCTCCTTGTCTTGTTGGTTGTGGGTGTTTACGATTCTCACCGCTGTCCCTCCTCTTGTCATTTCTTGCGAATATGTGACTGCGTCAGGTAAGTTGTCGAAAGACATCATGATGTTTCCAACATTGCGGGTTGTGACTAGAAACTTGCTCATGGCAGTTTCCTTTCTCCTAGTGTAGCACTAGGATTATGGTAGATTCCGTCTACCTTCGGTAACCAGGGGCCTTTGCCCTAGTCATAAAAAGAAAACCCCCAGGGACCGAAGTCCCCAGGGGTAATCTCTTCTCACCTACGTCTTCAGGTTTACCTTACTTGCGAGCCTTTGAGGGCTTGCAGTTTTCTTGACGAACCCTAAGGCGACGACACCTGTTGTCGCCCGAGCTCATCTTTTCCTGAAGAAGGTCCCACTCGTCCATTTCTGGAGAAGAGTATGGGACCCTGTTCCGTGACGTTGCCGTCACCGTCGCGTCTCCTGGACGCATCATTTCCAGGACCTCCGAAAGATACATTTCTGCATCTCGCAGGTCCTGGTTCACCTGGTCGAGGATCCTCTGTGCGCGACCGACTTCATCGGCCAGGTAGAAGGACTCCCTCTTGAAGCCCACTTGGTCTTGTGGGAACCCCGACGAGTCGTACTTCACTGAGTACGACTCGCGGAACTCCTTAAAGACCTTGTAGGCCACCAGGTGGGCGGCGGTTGCCGAAGCGACCGCCTGTGTTGCCTTGAAAACCCGCAGTTTGGCTTCCGCCAACCTGCCGATCTTCTTTTCTTTTGTCCTCATGTTCCCCTCCTTAGGGATTATGAAGACGCAGGCGAGTAGATGGGACCTAAGTCCTACCCGTAAAAAAAGAGTTCCCCCAGGGCCGAAGCCCCAGGAGTTCTCTCTATTTATTCGCAAAGTCCGCTCAGAAAGGCTCCTCTTCTGTTTGCTCTGATGGTTGCGATTGCTTTTCAGTGTCCCGAATCATCGACATAGCGTCATTAATGTCGCTTCGAACATTTCTGAAAACTTCTTCAGCCTTGGACTTCTTGTCCATTGATGCCCAAAGGCCAGATGAAAACATCTGCTCAGTAAACCAGTAATGTGTCCAGTAATTGCAGAACACAAACTTCTTGTGAGTTTCTGAGAGCACGACTTTCTGGTTGTGCAAGTTCACACACCATCCGCCCTTCTTGCCTGTTGCGCGAAAAACAGTCATTCCAATGACTTGACCTTTGTTAAAGATCGTGTTCTTCTTGGTTGACATCATCCAGCTGACTTTTGCGTCATAGCCAAATGATACATACACCCTTTCGGTCTTTGAAATTCGGACACTCATGGGTCTGGCCAGATACCGTTGCCATGTAATCCTGCTTTCCTTAAACTCGCCACGACGAGTATTGACCCCGAGAGTCTTGAGTGTCATCTCAAGATTACCTCCCATTCTGATTGACTTCCATGTCATCCAAAGTACGGAAAACATGTTTGCTCCTTTCTGTTTCTGGTTTTTATTCATTAGTCCTCCCAATTGTTCTTCATCCGTTGGATGACATCGTCGCCCACCCCATGGACGTTCTGGTAACCACCGTTACACACGATGATCTCGTATGCAACGCCCAGCTCTACAGCCAGGTCTACATACTTCTGATACTCCCACCTCTTGACAAAGGTGTTGGCTACAGCGACGTCTTCAGTGCCGTCCAACAAAGCATTACGAACAGCTTCGTAGCACTTTTGGTGAACTTCGCTCAGCCGCTTGGCGTTAAAAGCGTACTTTCCGTTGGCATCTACCATATAGGCGTCTGCCTCGAACGCTGCATTTGGTGCCAGCTTCCTGGCAAGCGTGCTCTTCCCGCTACCGGGAATTCCTCGAATGATGTAAAACATCTTCATTATTTGCCTCCTTCAAGGCTGTCAAACAGTGTCGGTTGCTTAGCCCAATAGGCCTTGACCTTCTCTGCCTTCTTGCGGTTTTCTTTAATCGCAAGGTGCTTTTGCACAACGGGATCGTCTACCTTGGCTATGCCCTTACGCAGGGCTGCTGCTGGATAGATCCTGATGTAGCAGGGCCGGCAATAGGCCCAACCCCTTGATTTCTTAATTGGCTCAGGATGATTATCCTGGCAATTCCGGTTTGTACAGGATTTTGCAAACATGCTCATGTTACTTTCCCTTCTTCCCTTCTTTGTTCTTCATCACTTTTCTCCAATGATGTCTGTGATGTCCCAGTTTTCAGGCAAGTTG